>Ga0114129_10017316_pt1 | contig 10259 bp, 10 predicted proteins | sample RhiMetdeltSRZDD1_FD_80071 | JGI IMG/M metagenome (GOLD analysis project Ga0114129, IMG submission 80071) | Populus rhizosphere microbial communities from Tennessee, USA - Rhizosphere MetaG P. deltoides SRZDD1 (version 2) (version 2) | ecosystem: Host-associated > Plants > Roots > Rhizosphere >... | reverse complement strand
GCGATGAGGTTGGTGCCGTAGCCGGAGATCACGAGGTCGACCTTGTCGACGTCGAGCAGCTTCGTGTACAGGCCGGGCACGGTGGCCGGGTTGGTCTGGTCGTCGTAGTAGACGAGCTCGACCTGGCGACCGAGCAGGCCGCCCTTTTTGTTGACGTCGTCCTTCCAGATCTGCAGCGCCAGGAGCGCGGGCTTCCCGTTGGCCGACAGCCCACCGGTCATCGCCATGCCGAAGCCGATCTTGAGAGGGGCCTGCGCTCGGGCGACGAACGGCGTCGAGGCGGTGAGGCCGAGCGTGACGACGACGGTGGCGATCAGCCCCAGGATCCTGACGGACGGCGTGCGCATCATGGCGCGCCCCTCTCTCTCTGCGCGCCGGCCGCGCGCGGCCCAAAACTGCGCCAGGGGCCCGGGGTTGTCAAGGCGGTATGATGCGGCCGTGCTCCCACTCGACGGTCTGCGCGTCCTGGAACTCGGCCACATCATCGCCGGCCCGTCGGCGGGCCTGCTGCTCGCCGACCTCGGCGCCGACGTCGTCAAGGTGGAGCGACCGGGCGAGGGCGACCAGACGCGCGGGATGCCGGCCGGCAACGGCGCGAACTTCCACTTCCTCAACCGCAACAAGCGCAGCATCACGATCGACCTCAAGGGCTCGGCGGAGGGACGCGAGCTCTTCCTACGCCTGGCGACGCGCTGCGACGTCGTCGTCGACAATTTCGCCTACGGCGCGGTGGAGGGGCTCGGCCTCGGCTACGACGTGCTGGCCGGGGTCAACCCCGGCCTGATCTACCTGGCCCTCAAGGGGTTCCTGCCGGGGCCGTACGAGGCGCGCCCGTTCCTCGACGAGCTGGCCCAGATGTCGGCCGGGCTGGCCTTCATGACGGGCCCGCGCGGCCAGCCGATGCGCGCCGGCGCGTCGATCGTGGACGTCGGCGCCGCCGCCTACGGGGTCATCGCCGTCCTCGCCGCCCTGCAGCAGCGCGTGCGGACGGGCCACGGGCAGAAGATCACTTCGGGTCTCTACGAGACCACGGTGTTCTGGGTCGCCCAGTGGCTGGCGAACTACGGCGCCACCGGCGAGCCGTCGGTGCCGCTGCCCGAGCTCCGGCAGGGCACCCGGATGGGCTGGGGCATCTACCAGCTCTTCACCGCCGCCGACGGCGAGGAGGTCTTCATCGGCATCACGTCGAACGCGCACTGGGAGCGCTTCTGCACCGAGTTCGGTCTCGGCGACCTGCTGGCCGACGAGCGCCTCGACGACAACCGCAAGCGCGTGGCCGCCCGCGGCTGGCTGCCCGCGCGCATCGCCGACGAGATGCGCAAGCACCCGAGCGCGGAGCTGGCCGAGCGCCTCGAGCGCGTGCGGATCCCGTTCGCGCCGCTGCGCCGACCCGACCAGCTCGTCGACGATCCGCACCTCAACGCGTCGGGCCAGTTCGTCGACACGCCGCTGCCGGGTCGCGGCCCGGTCAAGCTGCCGAAGATGCCGGTGCGCAGCACGGAGTACGAGTTCGGACTGCGACGCCCGGCGCCGCGGTTGGGGGAGCATACGCGCGAAGTGCTCGCAGAGCATGGGCTGTCGGCCGAGGAGATCGACGCCTTGGCCACGCGGAGGGTGATCGGATGAGCGACGTTCCAACGTCCGTCAAGATCCGGGAAGTGGGGCCACGCGAGGGCTTCCAGTTCGAAAAGGGCGCGATCGGCCTCGCCGACAAGGTCGCGCTGGTCGACGCGCTCACCGACACCGGGGTGAGGACCATCGAGTTCACCTCGTTCGTCAGCCCGAAGTGGGTGCCGCAGATGGCCGACGCCGACCAGATGGTGGCCGGGATCAAGCGGGCGCCCGGGGTGGCCTACGAGGCGATCTGGCTCAACGAGGCCGGGCTCGAGCGCGCGGCGAAGCACCGCGACACGCTCGCGCTGCGGCCGATGTTCAGCGTGGCCGGCAGCGACACCTTCATGCGCAAGAACACCAACCGCAGCGTCGACGAGCGGCTGGAGGAGCTCCCCGGCTGGGCCGAGCGCTACCAGAAGCTCGGCCTCGACTGGCTCGACGTCGGCGTGATGGCGGCGTTCGGCTGCAACTATGAGGGCGACGTCGAGCCGCGCCACGTCGTGACCGTGCTGCAGAAGGTCGAGCAGAAGGCGAACGCGTCGGGCTCCCGGCTCGGTGGCATCGGCCTCGCCGACACGATGGGCTGGGCCAACCCGCTGCAGATCAAGCGCCTGGTCGGCACCGTGCGCGAGCGGTGGCCGGCGGTGCCGATCAAGCTGCACCTGCACGACACCCGCGCGCTCGCCATCGCCAACGTGGTCGCCGCGCTCGAGATGGGCGTGGACTACTTCGACAGCGCCGTCGCCGGCATGGGCGGCTGCCCGTTCGCGGCTCACAAGGGCGCGGCCGGCAACGTCACCACCGAGGACGTCGTGTTCCTGTGCCAGGAGATGGGGGTCGAGACCGGCATCGACCTCGACGCGATGATCGCGGCGGGCCAGCTGGCCGAGCGCGTGGTCGGTCACCCGCTGCCCGGCAAGCTGAAGTCGGGGGGCAATCTCGCGACGTACCGGGCCCGCGCCCGCGCCGCCGCGACGGCCTGAGGCCGCCGCCCAGCGCGTCAGGCGGCCGCGGGCGGCGGCGCCGACGCGCGGGGCGGGACCGGAATCGTGAACGTGAACGTCGAGCCGGCGCCGACCTGGCTCGTCACCCCGATCCGCCCGCCATGCAGCTCGACGAAGCGACGGCACAGGGCGAGGCCGAGCCCGGTGCCCTCCTGGCGAGCGGGGTCGGGCCCGACCTGCCGGAACTCCTCGAACACCGTCGCCTGATCCTCGGGCGCGATGCCGACGCCGGTGTCGCGCACCGAGACCTCCACCGCCCCGTCGGCCGGGATCGCCCGCACCTCCACCCGCCCGCCCTCGGGCGTGAACTTGATGGCGTTCGACAATAGATTGAGCAGCACCTGCTTGATCTTCCGCTCGTCCGCGCACACCGTGCGGATCCGCCCGTCGATCGTCGCCTTCAGCACGATGCCCTTGCGGCCGGCCGGCTCGCGCACGAACGTCAGCGCCCCGTCGATGTCCGTCGGCAGGTCGAACTCGACGACGTCGAGGCGCATGCGGCCGGCTTCGATCTTGGCCAGGTCGAGGATGTCGTTGATCAGCGTGAGCAGGTGGCGACCGGAGGTCCAGATGTCGTTGACGTACTCGCGCTGCTTCGCGTTGAGCGGGCCGAACATCTGCTCGCCGAGCACCTCCGAGAAGCCGATGACCGCGTTCAGCGGGGTCCGCAGCTCGTGGGACATGTTGGCGAGGAACTCGGACTTGTGGCGCCCGGCCGCCTGCAGCTCGGCGCTCTGGCGCTCCAGCGTCTGGACGAGGCAGGCGTTCTGCTCGAGCGCCGCCGTCAGCTCCCGGTTGCGCGCCGCCACCTCGGCCTCGCGGGCGCGCCCCTCCGCGTAGAGGCGCGCCTCCTCCAGGGCGGTGGCGAGCTGCTGGCACACGAGCGTGAAGAGCTCGACGCTGGTCGGCGTGATCGGACGGCGCGTCGTCTTGTTGTCGGCGCTGGCGACGCCGATGACGCGCTGGCCGGCGAGCAACGGGGCCACGATGAAGCGCCGGCTACGGAAGTACACGCGGTCCCGGAGCTCGGCCCCGATCCGCGGCACCCGCGCCAGATCGTCGTCGGTGAGGACGGCGAGCGGCTGCCGCGTGGCGTACGCGTGGTAGAGGGGGCCGGCCGCGGGCGAGAGCGGGAGGTTCTCGAACATCTCGACGCCGACGGCGGCGGCGACGTCGAAGGTTCGGTGGTCGGCCGAGACCAGGGCGACGTAGAAGCGGTCGAAGCCGAGGATGTCGTGCACGCCCTGAATGAAGGCCCGCAGGCGATCCTGCGGATCCCACGACACCTGCATGGAGGCCATGACGCGATAGAGGCGGTCGAGGAGCTGGCGGCGCTCCTCGGCGTCCCGGAACATCGCCCGGTAGCGGGCCTCGCTCTGCCGCAGCGCCGCGTTGGCGCGCTGGCGCTCGCGGATGTCCCGGTAGATCCCCTGAAACCCGATCGGGGTCCCGTGGGGATCGCGCATGATGCGGGTCCGGCCCTCCAGCGGGACCACGCTGCCGTCCTTGCAGAGCGTGCCCACCTCGAAGAGCGAGGGCGGCTTCTGGCCGGCCAGCGCACGCCGCGTGCGCTCGGCCATGCGGTCGCGATCGGCCGGCGCGACCAGCGTCTGCCAGTTCCGGCCGAGCAGCTCGTCGCGCGTCCAGCCGGTGAGCCGCTCGTACGCCCGGTTGACGCTCGCGACGTCGCCGTCGCGCGTGAAGGTCAGGATGGAGTCGTTGGCGTTGTCGAACAGGGAGCGGTAGCGCTCCTCGCTCTCGCGCAGGGCGGTCTCGGCGCGCCGGCGCTCGGTGATGTTGCGGAAGACGCCGAGGTGTTCGACCGGCCGTCCGTCTGCGTCCCGGATGAAGCGGGCCCAGCCCTCGAACGGAATGACGCGGCCGTCGCGGGTCACCGCCTCGAGCTCGAAGATCTTCGGGAGCTTCTCGCCGGCCAGCGCCCGGCGGACGCGCTCGTCGCCGATCGCGCGGGAGGCCGGGGTGACGATCCGGTCGACGCTCTGTCCGATCAGCTCGTCGCGCGACCAGCCGACGGCCCGCTCCGTCGCGCGGTTGACGTCGGTGATCGTGCCGTCGAGCCGGCACGAGACGATCAGATCCTCGGCGTGCTCGAAGATCGAGAAGAAACGGTCCCCGCTCGGCTCCGGGCTCGACACGGTCCCCACCTCTGGACGGGTCCGAAGCGTTTTACCTCGTCGCCATCCGGTGCGGGCGCCTCACTCGGCCCCATGTTCTCACCAACGGTGCGGCCGTCAACGTCCGCGAGCGCGCGGCCGGCGCGGCCGGTCAGGCCGATGCCGCCATCGCGCCGCCGTCGGCCACGAGGTGCGCGCCCGAGATGAACGAGGCGTCGTCGGAGGCGAGGAAGAGCGCGCACCGCGCGATGTCCTCCGGTTCCCCGACGCGCCCGAGCGGGATACCCCGGCCCTCGCGCGAGGCCTGCTCCACTCGGGGAACGATGTCCGCGGTCAGGCGCGTGCGGATCGTCCCGGGGCAGATCGCGTTCACGCGGATGCCGTCGCGGCCGTACGACGCGGCCATGGCGTGCGTGAGCCCGAGCACGGCCCCCTTGGAGGCGGCGTAGGCGTGACTCGGGCGCTCGACCGAGCCGCGGAGGGCCGAGACCGAGGCCACGTTCACGATGGCGCCGCCGCCGGCGGCCCGCATGAGCGGCACCGCGGCCCGGCTCACGAGGTACATGGCCCGGACGTTGACGTCCTGGGCGAGGTCCCAGTGCTCGAGCGTGATCGACTCGACGGTGCCGCCGACGACCATCGTGCCGACGCCGGCGTTGTTGACGAGCACGTCGAGCCGGCCGAAGGCCCGGGCCGCGCCCGCGACCACCGCGGCGCAGTCCTCGGGCCGGCCGAGGTCGGCGACGATGGGCTCGGCCTGGCCGCCGGCCGCCCGCACGTCGGCCGCGGTGCGCGTCAGCTCCGGCTCGCGCAGGTCGGCGAGGGCGACGCGGGCCCCGGCCCGCGCGAACAGGAGGGCGCTGGCCCGGCCGATGCCGGTCGCCGCGCCCGTGATGACCGCCACCTTGCCCCGCAGCACCCCGCCGTCCTCGATCCCCATGACCTGGCCCCCTCCGGCGTCTATACTGACGCCGGGCGATAGGGTACGGCATCCACCGAAACGCCGAGGCGCCGGCGCTGGCGCGGGAGCAGGCACATGATCCAGGCTCGCAAGCTCGGCCACGTGGTCCTGAAGGTGCGGGACGTCCGGAAGTCCACCGAGTTCTACACGCGCGCGCTGGGGCTGAAGGTCGCGTACGACCAGCCGGAGTGGGGCGCGGTGTTCCTCAGCGCCGGCGAGCAGCACCACGACCTCGCGCTGTTCCAGCTCGCCACGGGCGAGGCGCCGGCGGCGACGCAGCCGGGCCTGCACCACATGGCCTGGCAGCTCGGGAGCTTCGCCGAGCTGCAGGCGGCCTACCGCGAGCTCCGCGACCTCGGCATCCCCGTCGACGCGACGATCGCGCACAACGTGACGCGCAGCATCTACTTCACCGACCCCGACGGCAATCGCGTGGAGCTCTACTGCGACATGGTCGAGCACGGCTTCGAGGCCATGCGCACGCTGGGGCCCCGCCGCGATCTGTTGGACATCGAGACGGGCGAGGTCGTGCCGCGGTGACGGCCGCCCCGCGAACCCACAGGGAGGATCGGTCATGAGTGAGCCCCAGCAGCGCTTCAGCGTGAGCCGGGCGGAGGGGGCGGTCTACCAGACGGGCCTGCGCAGCTTCATGGAGTACCGCGACCTGGGCATCGCCGACGCGACACACGGCAAGGTCCGCGCCCACGTCATCCGGATCAAGAAGGACGGGCCGGGCGCCCACGACCTCCACACGACCGGCCTGCACCAGCACCTGTGTGACTTCCAGATGTTCTACGTGCTCAAGGGCTGGATCCGCTTCGTCTACGACGGGCACGGCGAGCACACGTTCCGCGAGGGCGACTGCGTGCTGCAGCCGGCGGCCATCGTGCACAACGAGCTCGAGTGCTCCGACGACGTCGAGGTCCTCGAGATCTACGCCCCGGCCGTGCACGAGACGAAGGTCGTCGGGCGCATGCCGGAGGCCGCTGCGGCCGCGCATTGACCGCGGAGGCGCCGCGCGGCGACGGCCTCTACCCGCCCGACGCGTATGCGCGGGAGGACGAGTCGCCGGACGCGCGGTTCTACGGCATGCCGCGCAAGGTCGTCCACATCGACGACGGAGCCATCGCGGCGCTGGGGCGGCTCTACGCCGAGGTGCTGCCGCCCGGCGGGCGCCTGCTCGACCTCATGAGCAGCTGGCGCAGCCACCTGCCCGCCGGCTTCACGGCGGGCGAGGTGGTCGGGCTCGGGATGAACGCGGAGGAGATGGCGGACAATCCGCAGCTCGCGAAGGCCGTCGTGCACGACGTGAACCGGGAGCCGGTCCTGCCGTTCGGTGACGCCGAGTTCGACGGCGCCATGTGCGCCGTGTCCATCCAGTACGTCCTACATCCGGTCCGGCTGTTCCGGGAGCTCCGCCGCGTGCTGCGGGCCGGCGCCCCGTTCGTGGTGTCGTTCTCCAACCGCTGCTTCCCCACCAAGGCGGTGGCCGTCTGGCTCGGCACGACCGACCCGCAGCACCGCCTGCTGGTGCGCACGTACTTCGAGGCGGCCGGCGCCTGGCGGGACGTGCGGGACGAGGACCGATCGCCCGACGGCGACGGGGATCCGCTCTACGCGGTGTGGGCGCGCGCGGCATGACGAAGGTCCTGTCGTCCGAGGCGCTCGCGCGGTACCACCGGGACGGCTTCTACTTCCCCATCCCCGTCCTCACGTCGGCCGAGGCGCGCACGCTGCGCGGCCGGGTCGAGGCGGTCGAGGCCGCCCACGGCGGCCGGCTCGCGGGCGAGCTGCGCCAGAAGCCGCACCTGCTGCTCACGTGGCTGGCCGACCTGGTGCGCCACCCCAGGATCCTCGACGCCGTCGAGGACGTGCTCGGGCCGGACCTGCTCGTGTGGAGCACGAGCTTCTTCACCAAGGAGGCGCGCGACCCCGCCTTCGTGTCGTGGCACCAGGACGCGACGTACTGGGGGCTGAGCGGGCCGGACGTCCTCACCGCCTGGGTCGCGTTCACCGACGCGACGGTCGAGAACGGCGCCATGCGCATGGTGCCGGGCTCACACGGCGAGCAGCTCGCCCACCGCGACACCTTCGCGCCCCACAACCTGCTCTCGCGTGGGCAGGAGATCGCCGTCGAGGTGGACGACGCGCGCGGCGTGGACATCGAGCTGCGGGCCGGGGAGATGTCGCTGCACCACGTGCGGATGGTCCACGGCTCGCCCGCCAATCGTTCCGACGACCGGCGGATCGGGTTCGCCATCCGCTACATCCCGACCCACGTGCGGCAGATCGCCGGCGGCGAGGACGGCGCCATGCTGGTCCGCGGCGTCGACGACTACCACCACTTCGTCCCCGAGCGGGCGCCGGCCTCGGACCTCTCGCCGGAGGCCCGAGCGCACCACGCCGAATCCGTGGCGCGCTCGGGCCGGATCCTCTACCGCGGGACGGGGGTGGATCGCTTCCGGTAGCGAGCCATCCGCGTTTCGTCGTGGAACTGCGCGTTCCGTTTCGGAACGCCGCACGACGGCGCGGCGGCTCTCGACGGCGCGGATGGCGCGGAGTCGGCGGTGGCATCGAAGTTGAGTGCGACGCATCGGTATGAACCAGCAGACGGTGCTCGGCGTGCCGACGCCGCTCCTCAAGAACGACTCGCCCCGTCGCATCGATCGCGTCATCGACTAGTTCGGAGAGTTCAGGCGCGCGCCTGAATCCACCGGCGACGTCGCCGCGTCAGAACGCTGGGTGATCCAGCATGATGAATAGATCCGACTCGGGGCCGACCAACGAGGTTCTCCCTCGCCAACCGGGCCTGGGCGTGGTGCACTTCCGCGCCGACGACTGTGACGCCTGTGACCACGTCGCCGCGGTCCTCGCCCAGATGCACGCCGGCGCGGGGCAGCTGCCGCTGACCGAGATCGACGTCCACGAGCGGCCGGCGCTCGCGGCGCGCTACGACGTCCGGGTCACACCGACTATTCTCTTGGTCAGGGACGGGGCCATCCTCGATCGCGTCGTCGGCGGCGCGACCAGGCTCCTGCTGCAGAGCTTGCTCGACGCGAGAGCGCCGCGGCGCGCGGCGTGACGTTCCTGGATCGCTTCAGGTAGGTCGGTCGACTCGACATCGGCGGAGCGAGCGAGGTCGCGCCTCGCTCGCTCCGCCCCGAGGATCAGGCACGCGGCGCCTGGTACTCCTGCCCTCGCGGCGCCTGCAGATCGTCCTGCTGCCCGCGCGGCGCCTGGTACTCCTGCCCTCGCGGGGCCTGGGTCTCCTCCTGAGAGCGCGGCGCCTGGTGATCCACGGCGCGCGGCGCCTGGACGTCTTCCACCCGTTCCGCGTAGGCGGCGGGGGCCAGCAGGGCGGTGGCGAGGGCGATCGCGGCTGCGTACGTGCGCTTCATGTCGTCGTGTCTCCTCCTCTGGGTGTCGTCGACTCGTTCGACGGGGGCGGGCTCGGCGTGCCAAGGCGACGCTCGCGGCCGGCCGAGAGCAGGTGTCCAGCAGCCGACGTGCCAAGCCGTACCCGCCTGAAATCGTTGCGGTCGAGCCCGCGAGGCCGCCGCTCGCTGTTCCAGGTCGGCACGGCCGGGGTCACCCGTGGAGGTCGGGTTGGGGCATCGGCTACACTTCGCCCACATCCGTCAGGGGAGGGCCCCATGCGCAGCATCGACATCCACGCCCATCTGGTCCCGCAGTCGCTGTGGCGCGCCATCGAGGCCGGCCGCGAGTGGTACGGCTACCAGCACGAGCCGGGGGAGGGGCTCGGCACCGTGGTGGGCAACGGCAAGCGCACCGCCTTCAACTCGCCCAAGGTGCGCTTCACCGTCGAGGAGCGGCTGAAGGACATGGACGCCCAGGGCGTCGACGTCCAGGTGGTCTCGATCCACACGCCGTTCTTCGGTCACCACCTCGACGGCGCCCAGGGCCTGGCGCTCGCGCGCGAGGTGAACGACGAGATCGCCGGGATGGTCAAGCGGTGGCCGCAGCGGTTCGCGGGCCTGGCGACGCTGCCGGTGCAGGACGTGAAGGCCGCGATCGGCGAGTTGGAGCGCGCGGTCACCGTGCTCGGCCTCAAGGGCGCGGAGCTCGACACGCACGTCAACGGCGAGCAGTGGGACGAGCCCAAGTTCCTGCCCTTCTTCAAGGCGGCGGAGGCGATGGGCGCGGTCCTCTTCTACCATCCCCAGCCGCAGCACAACTTCCTGATGCAGCGCACGCCGCGGGACGGCCTGTTCAACAGCCTCGGCGTGATCCTCGACGACGCGATCGTCGTGGCGATCCTCATCGCGGGCGGCGTGCTGGAGGCGTGCCCGAACCTCCGCGTGTGCATCGCCCACGGCGGCGGGCCGGCCTGCTACGCGATGGGACGCCTCGATCGCGGCTGGCAGGGCCGACCCGAGGCGCGCCGCATCCCGCAGCCGCCGAGCGCGTACCAGCGCCGGCTCTACTACGACACCGTGACCGGCAGCGAGGAGGCCCTCCGCTTCCTGCTCGACCAGGTGGGCGCGGCTCGTGTGGTGCTCGGCAGCGACTGGCCTTACCTGCTCT
>Ga0114129_10017315_pt1 | contig 10259 bp, 5 predicted proteins | sample RhiMetdeltSRZDD1_FD_80071 | JGI IMG/M metagenome (GOLD analysis project Ga0114129, IMG submission 80071) | Populus rhizosphere microbial communities from Tennessee, USA - Rhizosphere MetaG P. deltoides SRZDD1 (version 2) (version 2) | ecosystem: Host-associated > Plants > Roots > Rhizosphere >... | reverse complement strand
TGCTCGGGCGGCAAGGGACTGGTCCAGGGGTCGGTGAAGTAGATGCAGCCATCAGACTTGACCACCACGTCATTGGGCCGGTTCAGCCGTCGCCCCTGGAAGCTGTTCGCGACCACGGTGATACTGCCATCATGCTCTTGCCGGGTGACCCGTCGACTGTCATGTTCGCAGGCGATCACTCGGCCCTGGAGGTCACGAGTCAGCCCATTGGCCCGGTTGGTCGGCTCCTGGACCAGAGACACACCCTGTCCAGGCGTGTACTTCATGCGCCGGTTGTTATGAATGTCGCTGAACAGCAGATAGCCGCCTTCCTTCCACCACACCGGTCCTTCGGCTGGCCCCTGCGGGCCGCCGAAGCCATCGGCCAACATCTGAATGGGTTCTGACAGGGAGATAATTTTTTCTAGCTCCGGAGCAAATTGCTCGATGGGCATAGGATACTCCTCATCTTCAACGGCACGAAAATATATGACAACGAACGCACAGCCTGCCGTAGCGTTGTGCTCTGCCATGGCCTAAGGCCGCCTGCTCTGCAGCACCGCTTTTCATAGGAGCAAGCATAGGCCCGGCTTCGTGGCAGTCCTACCCTACGCCATCCTGCGGCGGGTGTCCAGCCCCAGCGGGAGCCGCACTGCGCCGCCCCAGCCTTTGCTCCGGGGGGCTGCGGGGGTGCGACCACCCCACGCTAGCGCGTGTGCACACCTCAGGCCAGGCGTGTCCGTAGGTAGGGGCGCTGGGCAGGGCCAGAGAGCACGCTCCCGAGGTACCGACACAAAAAGTGCATTTAAACCTCCTATTCCCAGAGGGGCAGCATGATCTGCTCCAGTGGTCCCTCCCAGCGCTCCCAGGGCTGCCCGTCCTGCGCCGTCAGGATCTGGAGGGCATCGAGGAGAACCTGGACCGTACGAGACGCGGCCCCGGCCTCCTGGACCTCAGGGGGCAGCGGTGAGGCGGGTGACGCCTGGATCACACCGCCGCGGCGTCTGCAGGACGCTGGCGCAGGGGCGCGCACTCTCCTAGATGCTCGTGCTTGTGCCGGTGCAGCGCGGTGACCGCTGTTCCGCTCTGAGGTCAAGGTACAGAGATCGCCGGCATATTTGCCACTAGCCGCGCCACTGCACAGGCACCTGCAGGGGCACTCGGAAGGCGGGCTGGGCGGTGCGACCCCGCGGGGTAGCATGCCCTTGCGCCATGGGGCCTCTGTACTTCGTGCTTTCCTTTACCCGCCATCTGCGCTATAAAGGGGACAAAAGGCGCGCCCGTCCCTGGACCGTCCCCTGCACGCCTCCGGGAGAGGTGGAGGGTCAGCCATGACCTTTGAGGAGATTCTCGATCATGCCATTGCCATGCTCCAGCGCCGAGGGCGCCTGACCTACCGCACGCTCCAGCGGCAGTTCCAGCTTGATGATGCGGCCCTGGAGGATCTGAAGAACGAACTCATCGAGGGTCAACGCCTCGCGGTCGATGAGCGGGGCACCGTCCTGGTCTGGACGGGTGCCCAGGGCTCTGCTCCCCCGATGGCTCCCCCAGTCAGCGGCCAGGACCGTCTCCCGCTCGCCTACACCCCGCCGTATCTCGCCGAGAAGATTCTGACCTCCAAAAGCACCCTCGCAGGCGAACGCAAGCAGGTGACCGTGCTGTTCGCGGACCTGAAAGGGTCAACCGAACTCATCGCCGACCTCGATCCCGAGGCCGCCCAGCGGCTCCTGGATCCGGCCCTGCAGCGCATGATGGACGCCGTGCACCGGTTTGAGGGCACGGTGAACCAGGTACTCGGCGATGGCATCATGGCCCTGTTCGGTGCACCCGTGGCGCATGAAGACCACGCTGTGCGCGCCTGCTACGCCGCCCTGGCGATGCAGGCCGAACTGCGGCGCTATGCTGAAGAGGTGCGCCACACCCAGGGGTTGGAGGTACAGCTCCGCGTCGGCCTTAACTCGGGCGAAGTGGTGGTGCGGGCGATTGGCAATGACCTGCATATGGACTACTCTGCCGTGGGGCAGACGACGCACCTGGCAGCGCGCATGGAGCAGCTCGCCCCCCCAGGCAGTACCCGCTTGACCGCCGCCACCCTCCGACTCGCTGAAGGGCTCGTCCAGGTCAACGCCCTGGGGCAGTTTCCGGTCAAGGGGCTGACGGAGCCGGTCGAGGTGTTTGAGCTGGTCGGGGCCAGTGCCATCCGTCGACGCTTGCAGGCCAGCGCGGCACGAGGGCTGACCCGCTTCGTGGGGCGGCAGCAGGAGCTAGGAGCGCTCCAGCAGGCGCTAGAGCGGGCTAGGGCGGGGCATGGCCAGGCGGTGGCACTGGTCGGGGAGCCAGGGGTAGGCAAGTCGCGCCTGGTGTATGAGTTCGTGCATTCCCACTACACGCCAGGGTGGCTGGCCCTCGAAAGTGCCTCGGTGTCGTATGGCAAGGCCACGCCCTATTTGCCCGTCATCGATTTGCTCAAGCGCTACAGCCACATCGAGGAGCGGGACGACTCGCGTACGATTCGCGCCAAGGTGACTGGGCAGGTCTTGACGCTGGACGAGACCCTTCAGGACACCCTTCCGGCGTTCCTGTCGCTCCTGGACGCGCTACCCGAAGACAGCCCCTTTGTGCAGCTCGATCCCCCCCAGCGCCGCCAGCGCACCCTCGACGCCCTCAAGCGGGTCATCCTGCGCGAGAGCCAGGTGCAGCCGTTGCTGCTGGTCTTCGAGGATCTCCACTGGATTGACTCGGAGACGCAGGCCCTCCTCGATAGTCTGGTCGAGAGCTTGCCTACTGCTCGTATGTTCCTCCTGGTGAACTACCGCCTCGAATACCAGCACAGTTGGGGTAGCAAGACCTCCTACACCCAACTGCGGCTCGATCCGTTGCCACCAGTGAGCGCCAATACATTGTTGCAGGCCCTCATCGGGGACGATCCGAGCTTGGAACCGCTTACGCAGCTCCTGATTACGCGTACGCAGGGCAATCCCTTCTTTTTGGAGGAAAGCGTACGCACGCTGGTGGAGACGGGCCTCCTGGTCGGGGCACCAGGGGCCTATCGCTTGGCGCAGCCGCTGGATACCTTCCAGGTGCCCGCGACCGTGCAGGCGGTCTTGGCGGCCCGTATCGACCGGCTGCCGCCCGAGGCGAAACGCCTCCTCCAGACGGCGGCGGTCATTGGCCCTGAGGTGCCTCTGCCCCTGCTCCAGGCCATCGCCGAAGTGCCTGAGGCGACGTTCCACCACGGTCTGGCGCACCTCCAGGCAGCGGAATTTCTCTACGAGACGCGCCTCTTCCCAGACCATGCCTACACCTTCAAGCACGCCCTGACGCATGAGGTAGCCTATGGAGGGTTGCTCCAGGAGCGGCGGCGGGTGCTGCATGCCCGCATTGTTGAGGCCCTGGAGGCCCTCGCCGGGGACCACGGCGTGGGCGAGCCGGTCGCGCTCTCGTGCTGCCCAGGAACGCATGTCGTCTGTGATCTCGCCGGGGACCACGGCGTGGGCGAGCAGGTCGAACGCCTGGCGCACCATGCGGTGCGTGGGGAGGTGTGGGACAAAGCCCTGGCCTATTGCCGGCAGGCGGGGGAGAAAGCGCTGGCACGGTCAGCCCACCGCGAGGCCGTGGCCGCCTTTGAGCAGGCGCTGGGGGCGTTGCAGCATCTGCCCGAGAGTCGGGCCATGGGTGAACAAGCGATCGATCTGCGCCTGGCCCTGGACTTTGCGCTCTGGCGTCTGGGGGACTGGGGACGGGTGCTGGCCTCCCTACGCGAAGCTGAAGCCCTTGCGGAGCGCTTGGGTGACCAGCGCCGTCTTGCGCACGTCTCCAGTGAGATGGCCGATGGTTTCCGGATTCTAAGCGACTATGAGCGGGCGCTGAGGGCGGGCCAACGGGCTCTCACCCTGGCCATCGCCCTTGGGGATAACGCTCTCCAGGTGGAAGCGAACATCCAACTGGGGTTGATCTACTACCATCGAGGGGACTATGGTCGGGCGATCGCGGCGCTCAGGCAGACGCTCACGGCCCTGGCACGCCACAGCCCTGGCCAGGGTGACGACCGCCCGGGCGCTTCGGCGGTGTGGCCCTGGAGCTGGTTACTCGTGTGTTTCTCGCAAGTAGGCGCCTTTGCCGAAGGGCGTGCGATGAGTGCAGACGTCCTCCGTCTGGCGGAAGCGACTGAGCGTCCCTTCCACCTTGCGGTGGCGGCCTTTGGGGTGGGGCAGTTGGCTCTCCGTCAAGGCGCTCTCGCGCAGGCTATGGCGATATTCGAGCGGGGCCTGGCCGTGTGTCAGAGCCACGACCTCCGCGACTGGCTCCCCACACTCGCGGCCCGGATGGGGTACGCGTATGCGTTGGCTGGTCGCCTGCCCGAGGCGTTGACGCTGCTTGAGCAGGCCGTAGGACAGTGCGAGGTCATGCGCGGAGGGTCCCTCGCATCGGCCTATGTGATCTGGCTGGGCGAGGCGTATTTACTCGCTGGCCGTCTAGACGAGGCGTCTACCCAGGCGCAGCGCGCGCTGGAGTTCTCCCATACTCATCAGGAACAGGGAAACGAAGCCTACGCCCTGCACCTCCTCGGCGAGATCGCAGCCCATCGCGCGCCCCGAGAAGTCGAGCGGGCTGCATTCCACTACCGCCAGTCCCTGGCCCTAGCCGAAGAACTGGACATGCGCCCGCTCCAGGCCCACTGCCACCGCGGCCTTGGCACCCTGTATGCCGCAATCGGTCAGTGGGAGCAGGCCCGCACCGAGTTATCCACGGCCATCGAGATGTACACGTCGATGGATATGACGTTCTGGCTACCCCAGACGGAGGCGGTACTGGCACAGGTGGAGAGGCGCTGATGGACTTCACTGCCCTCCGTACTCAGGTGATCGAACTGCTGCAACGCGAGCAGCGGCTCTCCTATCGGGCGCTGCAACGCCAGTTCGCGCTGGATGACGAGGACCTGGAGGCGCTCGGTGTGTACCGAAGTGATCCAGCGCTACGATGGGCACATCGCCCAACTCCTTGGGGATGGACTCTTGGTGTACTTTGGCTATCCCCAGGCCCATGAGGATGACCCCCAAAGGGCTATACGCACTGCTTTGGGTATCCTCGCTGCGATGGAAAACCTGCATACGCGGTTACCACACGCCAAAGGCATCCCCCTGGCTGTCAGGCTGGGGATACATACAGGGTTGGTCGTGATTGGGGCCATGGGAGACCAGGGGCGTCATGAACATTTAGCCTTGGGCGAGACACCGAATATTGCCGCCAGAATCGAGGGCCTGGCGCAGCTTAATACGATTGCTGTTAGTGAAGCGACCTATCGCTTGATCCAGGGGTATTTCACGTGTCAGGATTTGGGAGCACACGCCCTGCGTGGCGTCACCGAGGCCATGCGCATCTACCACGTGCTCGGTGAGAGTGGGGCCACCAGTCGCCTTGAGGTGGCGCAGCCACGAGGACTCACGCCGCTAGTCGGTCGAGAGTCTGAAATCACACTGCTCGTTGAACGGTGGGAGCAAGTCAAATCTGGTCAAGGCCAGGTGATCTTACTCACGGGTGAAGGAGGCATTGGCAAGAGCCGCCTGGTCCAGGTGCTGAAAGACCATGTGGCCAACGAACCCCATGTGCGGTGGGAATGCCGAAGCGTACCGTATTACCAAAATACCGCGCTCTACCCTTTGACAGATCTGTTCCAACGTATACTCCAATGGCAGCCAGACGAGACCCCTGACGCGAAATTGGCGAAGCTCGAACATGCACTGAGCCAGTATCGCCTACCCCTAGAGGAAACGGTGCCATTGTTTGCGCCTTTACTGGCACTCCCTGTTCCTGAAAACCGTTATCGTCCGCTCACCCTCTCACCGCAGCGGCAGCGACAAAAAACGCTGGAAACTCTCGTCGCTATCCTCCTGGAACTTGCCGAGCGTCAGCCGGTGCTCTTTATTGTGGAAGACTTGCATTGGACGGACCCCACGATCCTCGAATTGTTGCACCTGGTGATCGAGCAGATACCAACGACCTCCACGTTGACGGTACTGACCTGTCGTCCCCATTTTCAACCTGCCTGGCATCACCGGTCCTATATCACCGAAATGACGGTGAACCACTTATCCCATGCCCAGGTGGAGCAGATTGTCACAGGCGTTACCAATGGGAAAACCTTCCCAGCAGAGGTACTTCAGCAGATTATTGCCAGGACAGATGGCGTGCCGCTCTTTGTGGAAGAAATCACCAAGGCCATTCTGGAATCGGGACAGCTCACAACCGTCGATGGACACTACGCACTCACCAGGCCATTCTCCACGTTCGCCATTCCAGCCACGCTCCAGGATTCGTTGATGGCGAGACTGGATCGCTTAGTGACGGCCAAAGCCGTCGCCCAATATGCCGCGGTCATCGGGCGGCAGTTTTCGTATGCGTTGCTGCAAGCGGTCTCACAACTGGATGAGGCGATGTTAGAGCATGAACTGGGTAGGCTGGTCGAGGCAGAGATTGTCTACCACAGAGGGGTACCACCACAATCGACTTACGTGTTCAAACACGCCTTAATACAAGACGCGGCCTATCAATCCCTGCTCAAGAGCACGAGGCGGCACTATCATCAGCGTATTGCCCAGGCGTTGGAGGCACGGTTTGCCGAGTTGGTCGAGACACAGCCAGAACTGCTGGCGCATCACTACACGGAGGCGGGTCTGACGGAGCAGGCCATCCCCTACTGGCAGCGGGCGGGCCAACAGGCCAGCGACCGCTCGGCGCATCTGGAAGCTGCCACCCACTTGACCACTGGAATCGCGCTACTCAAGACGTTGCCAGAGACACCCGAGCGTATCCTGCAGGCCATCACCCTGCATACGGCCCTCGGTGCAGCCCTGCAGATAACCAAAGGGCATGCAGCACCCGAGGTGGAACACGCCTATACCCAGGCACGCACGTTGTGTCAGCAGGTGGGCGAGACGCCAGAACTTGCCCCGGTCCTGCTTGGTCTGTGGCGGTATTATCTGGTACGGCCACAGTTGCACACGACGCGAGAACTCGGAGACACATTACTGCGTCTGGCGCAACATGCCGACGCCCCCGCGCTGGCTGTCGTCGCCCACTATGCCCTCGGGACGACGTGGCTTTTCCTTGGTGCGTTGCCTGCGGCCCGCCAGCACTTCGAAGAAGGGATCGCACGCTACACGCGAGACCAGCACTGTACTCCGGCGTTCCGCATGGGCCAAGAGCCTGGTGTGGTCTGCCGAGCCAATGCCGCGAGGACCCTCTGGTTGTTAGGGTACTCGGCACAAGCCCTGGCTCGCGTTCACGATGCTCTGACTTTGGCGCACGCGCTGGCACATCCCTATAGTCTGGCATATGCAAGGGCTTTGGCAGCCCAAGTCTTACAGTTTCGCCGGGACGTACTGGCAGTGCACGAGCAGGCAGAAGCCGCCGTCGCGTTCTCGACTGAGCAGGGCTTTACACAGTGGGCGATTCTGGGAACGAGCTTACGGGGGTGGGCGCTGGCCATGCAGGGCCAGGAAGAGGAGGGCATGGCACAGATATGCCAGGGGATCGCCACCGGGCGGTCTATCGGAGCAGCGGTGACCATCCCCTACTTTTGCACCATGCGAGCGGAAGTCGCTGAGCACCTCGGCCACCCGGAAGAGGGCCTCCAGGCACTGGTCGAGGCTCACACCCTGGTGGAGCAGCATGAGGAACGCTGGTGGGAAGCGGAAGTCTATCGCCTCCGGGGGGTCTTGCTCCTGCGGCAGCCGGGGACGCCGCAGGGGGAGGCGGAAGCCTGGTTGCAGCGCGCCCTGGACGTCGCCCGTCGCCAAGAGGCCAAGTCGCTGGAGCTGCGGGCTGCCATGAGCCTGGCCCGCCTGTGGCAACAGCAGGGCAAGCGGGATGAAGCGCGTGCGCTGCTGGCGCCGATCTACGGCTGGTTCACCGAGGGCTTTGACACCGCTGATCTCCAGGAGGCCAAGGCGTTGCTGGAGGAGTGAGCGTAATGCGACACCAGCCGACACGCCCCTCCTCCCCTTCAATGCGGGGTGTGTGTTCATAAGCCTTTGAGGGTGAAGCGCTTGCATGGAGTATCAGCGGGAAATGCCCATGCATGCTCACTGACATTCCGTCACGGAGAAGCCAGTGGCGCTTTCCGGTCTCGCAGGCGGTTGGGAGCAGCGTAATGATAATACCAAATCCGATGCATAGCTGTGCAACGTGCTCCTGTCCCCTACCACACTGTGGTATGCCATTGCGCAGAATGCACAAGGATTCAAGGGTGCTGGTGTACGATGGGCGTGAGAGATACTACGCAAGGAGGTGAGGAGACAACGTTCCGTGCTTACTCGAGGGGCCAAAGGAGGCGGTGGTCTACAGACTCTCGGCTCATAGAGGCGACGAAACACAGACACACCCTCATAGGCATCGTGGTCTTAGGGCAGGCGAAGGAGGATGTGATGGACAGCATACAGAAGCCACATCGGCGCCCATTAATAGTGCTCGTTGTCGTTGGTCTCCTGGCGACCATGAGCACACTCACGTTGGGAGGGCAGCGTGCCCTGGCCGCACCACCCGGGTGCAAGACCGTGCGCGGCCATTTCTTCCCCTCCCAGATCGAGGTGGATGGGAACCCCGAGACCCTGGAGTTCACGGGCCCGGTCACGGGAGCCCTGGCGGGCACGTTTCTCTCGACCGATTTGGTCCTCTCTCCGGGGCGCCCAGAGACCCCGAGCGTCAAGCTCTTTACGGAAATCCTCACTTTTACGACCAAGCACGGGACGGTGCTCAAGACCACGGGCGTTGGGTCATTCGATACGGACCCGAATGCCGCCGGGTTGTTTACGGAAATCCTGACCATCATTGCAAAAGACGGTCAGCCAGGCCAGTTTGGCCAGCTCTTCGCCTCTGGGTCGTTTGACTTTGCCCAGAACCTCGGCAGTGCTAAGTACAACGGCGACGTATGTGAGTAGCCAGACACAACGTTGGCCCAGAAGAGGGTGGGGGAAGGCCCAGCCCAGGCATGCTACGCCACCCTGGAGTAAACTGGCATACATCCCCTCCCTACGCAAAACCGTAGGGGGGGAACAGGAGGCGGGGGGCCACAAGTCGTGCGCCGTGTAAGGGTTGGCAGGCGGCAAATAGCATCCGCATAACATGGGAAAAAGCGGATGGTGGCGGTATAAGGCCTCCCATAACTGCCAAAGGCGGACGGTGATGGCCATAAGCGATTGAGACAGATGGGAGCAGTCTTTGGGGATGCAACACGGCTGCTGGCCGTCTTTGGGTGCTTTCCGGCCTCTGAGGCAGCTGGGAGCGGCATAATTGTCAGTTCGGCTTCTTCCTGCAGACCGAAGGAAACGTGTCAAGAGTGAACGACATACTGTACGATGCTCGCGAACGGAGAGGGGATGAGATCTCACGAACGGAGAGGGGATGCGGTCTCCCAGGGTGAGACATGTGCCCGATGTGCTATTGCTGGCACTCTCTCGTGCCCTCATGTCGTGTAAGGAGTTGTGCGATCATCCTAGGCGCCAAGTTTCCTCATGCGGTCTCATGGGGTGAGACTTGTGCCCGATGCGTTCGGAGACCGACTGAGCGTTATGGTCACGTGGTTGCCCGCAACCTGGAAGCCCGCATCGTCGCGTATGCGGCCACTACATCTAGAGACCAGGATGCCTTCCCACAGTCACTACATGTAGTGACTTATCTCTAGATGTAGTGACTAGATTTGAAGCCTATATAGCGTTCGGCTTGCGTAAGAGGAACTGGCAAACTCTTCGTTACGATATACAGAGGGACAAGAACATGGGAACATTTGCAGACCGCGTCATGCTTCTCCAGGCGGAATCGTCTCGCATCAAACAGTACCTACGCACCCTTCCACCAGACGCCTGGGACCGGCCAAGCACCTGTACGCAGTGGCAGGTGCGGGATGTGGTCGCGCACTTAGTGGGGGTGGCTGAGGTCTACGCTGATTTTGTTGCCCGTGGGATACAAGGGGACCATACCCCCCCGCCGGGTTGGCTTCCGGCAGGCATGGGCAGTGCCATGGCAGGCGCGGAGAGGACGGCCCAGCTCAGCATTGCCGAACGGGAGCGGCTGGGAGATCAGGTGCTCGCAGCGTATGATGCGGCAGACGACCGGCTCAATCGCTTGTTAGCCGGGCTGAGCCCGCAGGACCGGGCGAGACCGTGGCAAGAAGTTCGACCATTATCGCGCCCTCACCTCGGTCTCTGACTATCTCCTCGTGTCCCAGGACCAACACAAAATTGAGCATTTTGTCAGGCAACCAGACAACCGTTGGTTGTTTT
>Ga0114129_10017314_pt1 | contig 10259 bp, 11 predicted proteins | sample RhiMetdeltSRZDD1_FD_80071 | JGI IMG/M metagenome (GOLD analysis project Ga0114129, IMG submission 80071) | Populus rhizosphere microbial communities from Tennessee, USA - Rhizosphere MetaG P. deltoides SRZDD1 (version 2) (version 2) | ecosystem: Host-associated > Plants > Roots > Rhizosphere >... | reverse complement strand
GTGAGCGCAGGTCGGATGGGGGACAGGGCCGGCTTCGAGACCTCCATCACCCTCAACCGCAAGGACTACGGGATCGTGTGGAACCGCCCGCTGGACGTCGGGGGCACGATCCTCGGCGACGACGTGCTCATCTCCATCAACGTCGAAGCCAACAAGAAGCAGCCGCCTTCCCCCGCGGCGGGTGAGTAGGCCGGGAATAACGGTCCGCGCAGACGTGTAGGGGCTTCCGGGGGTGGGCGCCGGCGCGCCGCCCCCGGGAGGTGTTTCCGATGCGTCTCCGGATCGCGGCCGTCTGGGTCGCGGCGGCCGTCCTCGGCGGTGCCGCTCCCGTCTTCGCGCATGCCCCGTACCCCGCCGACGGCGTCGGCAGCCTCGTCTCGGTCTCGCTCGAAGTCGACGGCCGCCCGGCCCCGCTGTATCCGGCCCCGGACGGCTCGGGTCGGTACTACCTGGAAGCCGGGCGAGGGGCGCGGTACGCGGTGCGCCTCGCCAACCGCACCGGCGAGCGGCTGGGCGTGCTGCTGAGCGTGGACGGCCTCAACGCGATCAGCGGCGAGCCCTCGCCGGCCGGGTACCGGTCGGCCGGCCGGATGTACGTGCTCCATCCCTGGGACGACACGCTGGTGCAGGGCTGGCGCACGTCGCTCGACGAGGTGCGCCGGTTCACCTTCGTCGACGAGGAGCGCTCCTACGCGGTCCGCTCGGGCAAGGCCGGCCCCCGCCTCGGCTGGATCGAGGTGGCGGTGTACCGCGAGCGGCGCCCGGTCGCGCGGCCGTGGCCGTATTGGCCGTACCCGCCCGACGACGGGCGGCCCTACGGCGAGCCGCGCGAGGAAGGCGGCCGCGAGCCGGAGGCGAAGGACGACGGCGCTTCGTCCGCGCGGGACGGCATCGCCGGGCGCGCCCCCGCCCCTCCCGCCACCGCGCCGGCCTACCCCGGCACCGGCTGGGGACCGCGGGCCGAGGATCCCGTCCGCGTCGTGTCGTTCGATCCGGAGGCGTCGCCCTCCGAGCGCATCACGCTGCGCTACGAGTACGCCCCCGCGCTGCGCGCGCTCGGCATCCTGCCCCGCCCCTGGTGGACGCGTGATCGGCTGCGGGAGCGCGAGCGCGGCGAGGAGGGCTTCGCCCGGCCGCCGGTGTACTAGGCCTTCGCCCGCTCCCGGGTGCGCACCCGGTCGGCGATGAAGCGGGCGGCCAGCGACGTCCAGCCCTGGTGGCTCGCGCCGAGGCCGCGACCGGTCTCGGCGTGGAAGTACTCGTGGAAGAGCACGAGGTCGCGCCAGTGGGGATCGCCCGCCCACCGCGGGTCGGGGCCGAGGCTGGGCCGGCCTCCGGAGGCATCGGGAAGGAAGAGCCGGCACACGCGGGCCATGATCTCGTGGGCCGCCTCCTTCAGGCTCATCCAGCGGCCCGACCCCGTCGGGCACTCCACCCTCATCTCGTCGCGGTAGTAGTGGTGGTAGCGCTCGAGCGCCTCCACGACGAGGTAGTTCATCGGGATCCACACCGGACCCCGCCAGTTGGAGTTGCCGCCGAACAGGCGCGAGTCGGCCTCCCCGGGGGCGTAGGTCACGCGGTGCTCCGCGCCGTCGTGGGCGAGGACGTAGGGATGGCGCTCGTGGACCTTCGACATCGAGCGGATGCCCCACGGCGAGAGGAACTCCTCCTCGGCGAGCAGCGTGCGCAGGACCCGCTCCAGCCGCTGGCGCGTGGGGATGGCCATGAGGAGGTGGCCGTGGGCCTTGCTCCCGCTCAGCTCCTGGTGCGAGATGCACTCGCACAGGTCCTGGCGGTTCTTCACGAACCACTCAAGCCGCCGGCGGAACCCGGGGAGGCGGTCGATGGTCGACCTCTCCAGCACCTCCGCCGCGAACAGCGGCACCGCGCCCACCAGCGAGCGCACCCGGAGCGGGAAGCGCGACCCGTCGAGGGCGACCTGGTCGTAGTAGAAGCCGTCGGCCTCGTCCCACAGCCCGGTCCCCCCCAGCGTGTTCATGGCGTCGGCGATGGCCACGAAGTGCTCGAAGAACTTCGACGCGACGTCCTCGTAGGCGGGGTCCTCGCGCGCCAGCTCCAGGGCCATGGAGAGCATCGTCGAGCAGAAGAACGCCATCCACGCGGTGGCGTCGGCCTGCTCGAGCTCGCCGCCGGTGGGCAGCGGGCGGCCGCGATCGAAGACGCCGATGTTGTCGAGGCCGAGGAAGCCGCCGGCGAAGAGGTTGTTGCCCGCGCGGTCCTTCCGGTTCACCCACCACGTGAAGTTGATCATCAGCTTGTGGAAGGCGCGGGCGAGGAACTGCCGGTCCCGGCCGCCGCGCGGGCCCGTCATCTTGTAGACGCGCCAGCACGCCCACGCGTGCACCGGCGGGTTGGCGTCGGAGAAGCCGAACTCGTACGCGGCGAGCTGGCCGGACGCGTGCATGTACCACTCGCGCAGGAACAGGATGAGCTGCTGCTTGGCGAAATGCGGGTCGACCGCCGCCATCGGGACCATGTGGAACGCCAGGTCCCACGCTGCGTACCACGGGTACTCCCACTTGTCGGGCACGGAGAGCACGTCCCGGTTGTAGACGTGCCCCCATTCCGAGTTGCGGCCCCGCAGGCGCTCCGGCGGCGGGGTCGGCTGCGCCGGATCTCCCTGCAGCCAGTCCCGGACGACGTAGTTGTAGAACTGCCGGCTCCACAGCAGGCCCGCGAGCGCCTGGCGCATGACCCGCGCTTCTTCCGGTTCGGTCCCCGCCGACCGGCGCGCCGCGTAGAACGCGTCGGCCTCGCTCCGGCGGGCCGCCAGCACCTCGTCGAACTCCGCGCCGAGCGCCTCGCTTCCGGGCGCCTCGTCCTCCGAGTGCAGCCGCAGCCTCAGGACCACCTCGCCGCCCGCGGGCACGAGAAGCCGGTAGCGCGCGGCCGCCTTCGTCCCCGCCTCGGGGTTGACGGCCTCCGCGCGGCCGTGGACGACGAGCTCGTGGAAGGCGTCCTTGACCCAGGGCGACGGGTTGGCCACGCCGAACAGCCGCGCGGCGTTGGTCTCGTTCTCGGTGAACACCAGCGCCGGCGGCGCGCCGCCGGGCCCCGGGCCGACCAGCAGGCGGTAGGCGCCGAGCGACGCGTGCCGGGCCAGGATCACGTCGGCCCGCTGACGCGAGAGCTGCGGCTTCGGCCAGTAGCCCTCGCCCGTCCGGCCCCAGGACCACGTGTTGCGGAACCACAGCGTGGGCAGCACCTCGATCCGCGCTTCTTCGCTTCCGCGGTTCGCCACCGTGACCTGGACGAGGACGTCGTCGGGCGAGGCCTTCGCGTACTCCGCGAGCACGTCGAAGTAGCTCGAAGCGTCGAAGACACCGGTGTCGAGGATCTCCAGCTCGCTCTCGCCGATGTCCCTCCGCCGGTTCTCCTCGACCAGGCGCGCGTAGGGGAACTCCGCCTGCGGGTACTTGTAGAGCGCCTTCATGTAGGAGTGCGTGGGCGTCGAGTCGAGGTAGAAGTACTCTTCCTTCACGTCCTCGCCGTGGTTGCCCTCGAGGTTCGTGAGGCCGAAGAGGCGCTCCTTCAAGATGGGGTCGCGCCCGTTCCAGAGGGCGAGGGCGAAGCAGAGCCGGGCCTCCCGATCGCAGATGCCGAGCAGCCCGTCCTCGCCCCACCGATAGGCGCGGCTGCGCGCGTGGTCGTGGGGCAAATACGTCCAGCACGAGCCATCGGCCGAGTAGTCCTCGCGCACGGTGCCCCACTGCCGCTCGGCGAGGTACGGGCCCCAGCGCTTCCAGTTCCTCGTCCGGCGGGCGTCTTCCTCCAGCCGGACCGACTCGGGGTCGTTCATGTCCCCGCCAGGAGCAACCCCTCCGCCAGCTCCAGCGCATCGACGGGCCAGCAAGAGCGCGGCCGTGGCCGCCGCGCCCGCATCGGATGCGGCCGGCAGCTGAGGATCATGCTCCGCCACTGGAGGGGGATCGCGGCCCGCCCGTGGACGGCGCCCAGCAGCGCCCCCGCCACCGCGCCGTTGGTGTCGGTGTCGCCTCCGCGGCGCACGGTGGCGACGACGCCGGCCTCGACGCTCGGCGCGTGCAGCAGCTCGTGGAAGGCATTCTGCAGCGTGACGAGCACCCATCCCAGGTGGCCCTCGTCGCAGCGCGGCGCCTCGGAGGCGGCGCGCACGAGGGCCTCCGTCACCGGCGCCACCGCCGCCGAGCGCGCCCAGGCCAGGGCGGCCTCGTAGGCGCCCTCGGCCTCGCCCCCGCGGGCGATGGCCCGCGAGGCCGCGACCACGAAGGCCGCCACCGCGTCGCGGCAGACCGGATGGGGATGCGTGAGCGCGCTGTCGCGCCGGCCCAGCTCCGCCGCCTCCTCCGCCCGCGCGTGGTGGGCGAAGATGGCCAGCGGGCTGGCCCGCATCAAGGAGCCGTTGGCCTGGCTGTCGGGCATCACGTAGCCGACGAGCGCCGCGCGAGTGGTGTCGCCCACGTCGAAGGGCTCCGTGCGGTACCACGCGCGATAGGCCTCGAGCACCCTGCCCTCGTCGTACGTTCCGGCGCCGACGACGGCCCGCGCGAGCGCGAGGGCCATCTCCGAATCGTCGGTGGGCTGGCCGGCCAGGATGTCCCAGCGCCCGCCGTCCTCGAGCCGGCGCGGCCCGTCGGGATGGTGCGCGGCCACCTCGGGCGCCGTGCAGAACTCGACGAGCGCGCCCAGGTTGTCGCCCGCGATCTGCCCGAGGAGGCACCCGTGCGCGCGAGAAAGCAGCGCCGAGTCCTCCACCGCGCGGCCCCTGGCCAGGGACGCGGGCCGCCCACCCGGCCACGGAGCGGAGGACCGCTCCGACCACGGACGCGCCGCGAGCTGGCTCACGACGGCCGGCGACCCCGCGAACGCGCGCCGTGTCTGGCTCGTCCCGTCCTCGGCATAGGTGACCTCGCGGCCCTCTTCGTCGACGAGCACCCCGCCCGCGCCCCGCAGCAGCGCGTCGCCCGCCGCGTAGTCCCACGCGCACGGGGCGAACAGCGATGCGGTGGCCGAGACCTCCCCCGCCGCCACCAGGGCCAGGCGGTGGGCGATGCTGGGGATCGTGCGGTAGCGCGCGGGATCGACGCACCGCAGGTTCATCTCCGGGTCGCGGTCGCCGTTGCTCGAGACGAGGACGACGTCCGGGGGCGCGAGGGTGACGGGCGGATGCGCGGCGGAGACGCGGCCGTTGCGCCGCAGCGGTCCGCCGCCCTCCGCCCACGCGAACAGGTCGCCGTCGTCGTCGGGATAGGCGAAGGCGAAGACCACGCCGAGCACGGGCCGGCGATCGGCGAGGAGGCCGATGGACACCGCGCTGCCCCGCCGGCCGGCCAGGTAATCGCGCGTGCCGTCGTTGGGATCGACGAGCCAGATCGGCCGGCCCGGCTCGCCGCTCACGCGGCCCGTCTCTTCCCCCAGGTACCCCCAGCCCGGAAAGGTGTCGACGAGCCGGGCCCGGATGAGCCGCTCCGCCTCGACGTCGGCCTCCGCCTTGTCCCCCCCGCCGCGCGCGCCGCCGGGCCGGTGGAAATCGCGCCGGAGGATCTCACCGGCCGCGACCGCCGCATCGAGAGCCGCCTCGAGCGGCCGCCGCCAGTCCATGGGCCGCCCGGATTCTAGCAGGGCGACCCCCTTCCCCTCTCTCCCGTCAGGGGGAGAGGGTAGGGTGAGGGGGTAAGCGGACCGGCCGCCTCAGTGTTGGTGGGGCGAGGCCGACGCCGCCGGTGACGGCGAAGCGGCGGGGGCTCCGGCCTCGTGGTGGTGCTCCTCGCCGGCCTCGCCACCGTGATGGTGCTCCTCCAGGCCCTCGCCGCTCTTCAACGCCTGGCGCTCCGCGTCGGTGAGCTGCCGGACGTGGCGCACGAAGGCCACGATGTCGCGGATCTCCTCGTCCTTGTGGTTCACGCCGAAGGCCGGCATCCCCGTCATGCGTATCCCGTTCTTGATGACCCAGAACAGCTCGGCGTCGGTGTCGTGCTGCACGGCGTCGGCGTCGATGCCCGGCGGGGTGGGGTTCATCCCCTCCTGGTACTCGGCGGGGTCCACGCCCGGGGCGCCGTGACAGGGCAGGCAGTTCTCGCGGTAGTGCGTCATGCCTCGCTTGACCGCGCCCGGGTCCTTGGCGATGGGGTCGGTGACCTCCCGCGACCGGCGCTCGAGCGCCTTCTCGAGCACCCAGGGGGCGATCTTGTCGGTGAGGTCGGGCGGCGCCGTGGCGGCCACGTTGTACCGGCCGGTGGCGAAGACGAAGCCGCCGATGGCGACGAGGACCAGCACCGTCAGGATGACGCCGGCGAAGAACTTCATGCAGTGCCTCCTGAGGCAATCTTAGTCCGACGGCGCGCCGGTTGGCGCCTCGCGCGGCCGGAATGCGGAGCAGCTCAGGAGCGGCTGCGGCGGGTACTTGTGGAGCAGAGGGCAATAGATGAAGACGGAGCCGCGGTCGCTCGTCACGTAGCGTGGCGGCGCAGCGCAGGCGTGGCAGAGGCTTTCCGGAAACGGCAGGGGCGCAGGGACCTTCGAGTCCTCCGAGGCCACGCGCCTACAGCAGGTGTGTCCGCGGAGGCCTCAGCTCGAAGCGGTGGCGGTCGCGCCGCGAGAGGATCTCGCCGCCGCTGCGCAGCGAGCCCGAGTCCTCTTCCTGCAGGCCGTAGGCGCGCCCGATCTCGTCCACCAGGTTCTGGTCGGGGGTGGGGGTGCTGCCCCCCGGGGTCTCCTCGCCCACGTACTCGTTGCCGAGCGTGTCGTCGTCGGGATCGCCGACGCGGATGGTCTCGTCCTCGCCCGGGATCTTCTTCTGGCGCCCGTCGGGCTCGACCGGCGACAAGCCGGTGCGGAGCGCCTCCGCCGCCACCGCGGTGGGCGAGTCGCCGCGGCGCGACCACTCCTCGACCGCCGACAGGCGGGGCATGCCCTGCGTGCGGTCCAGCTTCAGCCGCCGGCCGTTGCCTTTCATGGAGCTCCCTTACCCTGCTCCCTTTCCTCCCCTGGCGTCAAGACTTTTTCGCGGAAAGGAGCAGGCCCGACCCGAGCACCGCGTGAAGCGCGTTGTCGGGAGCCAGCTCGCCGGCGGAGACGGGCGCATGGCCGAGGACCGCGGCCACCAGGCGCGGCGCCACCAGACCGGCCAGCCCCAGCAACAGGTAGGCGACCCCGAAGAGCAGGCACAGCACGCGGGCCGCCGTGGGCGGGGCCGCGAAGCCGACGTAGAGGGCCACGAGCCCCGTCAGCAGGTGGAGGATGTCGTGGATCGCGGTGAGGTGCAGGCCGAGCATCGTCGGCCACGCGAAGCCCGCGAGCCCGATCGCGAGGAGGCCCACGCCGACGATCCGGCAGACGGTCCTGGCCATCGCTATTGCACCGAGAAGGTCCGCTTTCCGGCCGAGGCGCCGTCGAGGAAGACCTCCACTTCGTATCGGCCGGCGGGCAGGCCCTCCGGCCGGGAGATGTGGAACTCGCTCGCGGTCGTCCCGCTCGGCGCGATGTCGATCGACGCTTCGGACACCACCTTGGAGCTCTGGTCGGTCCACCTGGCCTTCAGCACGCCGCGGCGCGCGGTGCCTTCGGTGAGGACGGACGCGTAGACGGTGTCGCCCGGGGCGAAGGTGTCCAGCGGCTGGGCCACGCGGCGGTCGGGCTGGAGAGCGCGGCCGAGTGTGATCTCGGTCACGGTCACGTCGGTGCGCGGGGGCGTGCTCACCGTAGCGGCGGGGTCCGGGGGGCCCGCGCGGCCACGGCAGCCCCCGAGGACGGCCATCAGCGCGAGACAGGGCCAGAGCGCTTGCCGGGCCATCCCGTCGACTCTAGGATGGGGGTATGAGGGTGTCAACGATGCACGCGGGGGCGGCGGTCCTGCTGGGGACCGCCCTGGCCGTGGCCCTCGTCATGTGGGGGGACCTGCGCAAGCCGGAAGAGCCGGCGGTCCCGCCGCCGCCGAACGCCCTGACCCCGCCCGTCGTGCGGTCCTGGCGGGAGGCCGCGCGGCAGGTCGAGGAGAGCCGGGGCGAGCCGGTCGGCCGCGCGGCGGCGGTGGTGGTGCCGACCGAGCTGCGCCACTACAGCGATCGCCGGCGGTTCCTGGCCGTGCAGGTGGCGGAGAGCCGCGCCCAGGACTACGAGCTGCCCCACGACTACGCGGAGCTCATCCAGCTCATCGAGCGCGGCGAGATGGTGGAGATGAAGCCGGTCGGCGACACGTACGTCCTCTACGGCGTCGGGGCCAGCGTCAGCGACGACCCGCTCAGCCACTACGACCGGACGACCGGCGCCGACGTCCCGCTCTACGAGAACTACGCCGACTTCCAGGACGCCGCGGTGGAGATGGCGGATTCGATCGGCGCGCTGAAGGACAAGGCGGCCGGCCTCCAGAAGGAGCTGCGCGCGCTGCGGGCGCCGAAGCTCCGCAAGCAGCGGGCGGCCTACCTGCGGCGGCGCAAGGCGCTGCAGGCGCAGGTGAGGGGGACGCAGGCCGCGGTCAAGCTGCTGGAGAAGCGCCGGCAGCGCGTGGCCGTCTTCTACAACGACTACGACCAGCGGCGGCTGCTGGTGAGCGAGTACCATGTGCTCGCCGACAAGGCGGCCGACTTCGACGGCCGGAGCTACGAGCTGCGAACCCCGGCCGGGCGCGCGCAGTTCAAGGCCCGCCTGCTGAGCTTCGTTCGCCCCGAGGCCCGCGAGGTGATCCTCGAGATCGCGCAGCACTACCACCAGCGCTTCGGCCGCCCGCTCCCGATCACGTCGCTTGTCCGCACCGAGCGCTACCAGCAGAAGCTCGGCGAGGTGAACGCGAACGCCACCCAGATCGCGGTCCCCCCGCACACGTCCGGGCTCGCCTTCGACGTCTACGACCGCTACATGACGGCCGCCGAGCAGAACGAGCTGATGCGCTACGTGGCCGAGCTGAAGGACGAGGGACGGGTGGAGGCGCTGCGCGAGAACCGCGACCACATACACGTCTACGCGTTCGCCGATGGCCGGCGGCCGCCGGAGGCGCTCATCGCTCGCTCGCTCGACGACGTCCGGCCCGCGCTCGTGGGCTCGCCGCGGCGGGGGCTCGCGTTGAGGAGGGGGGCGGGGCGGCGGACGGCGATTCCCCGGACGCACGTCCCGCGCTCGGCGCTCGCGCCGTCTCCCGCCGGGAAGGACTAATACCTGGCCCGGTGCTCCTTCTCCTGCATCACGAGGCCGGAGCCGACCTCGGGAGGCAGCGGGACGATGCGGCCCAGGTCCACCACGTCGCGCACCCGCCCCGTCACCTTGACCCGCGCGCCCTGGCGGGGCACGCCCCGGTTGGACACGATCCAGATCCGGCCCGTCCCGTCGTCGAGCTGGTACGCGCCGTGGCCGAGAACGGAAGCGCTCTTCACGACGTCGCCGCGCAGCGTGACGTCACGGTTGGAGTAGCGGTTCGGCTCGGCCAGCAGCCGGTTGACGGTCATGCGGTGGCAGCCGGTTCCGAGCAAGCCCAGGCCGGCGACGAGCGCGAAGGCCCCCGCCCGCACGTTTCTGTTCATCACGCCCCTCCTCGTCATTCCTGATTCCTAGGATACGCCCTCAGCTCGCCGGCCGGCCCGCGCCGCCCTCCGGCTCGAGCTTGCGGCCGCAGTGGTAGCAGATCCCGCCCATGATGGCGGCCAGGCGGGCCAGCGCCTGCTCGGCCCGCTTGCGCTCGATCGCGTAACGCAGCGACCGGTCGAGCAGCCGCGGGTCGAGGCTTCCCTTCACGAGGTAGTCCTGGGCGCCGACCTGCACCGCCTTCAGGCCCAGGTCCTCGTCGTCGAGCCCCGTCAGCACCACGACGGGGACGAAGGGATGCGCCGCGCCGATCCGCTGCACGGCGTCGAAGCCCTGCGCGTCGGGAAGCGCGAGGTCCAGCAGCACGACGTCGATCCCGCCCCGGCCGAGGCGATCGAGCGCCGCCGAAAGGCGGACCGCGCGCTCTCGCGCGAAGGGCCGGCGGCTGGCGTCGAGCGCCCGCCCGACGAGGAAGGCGTCGTTCTCGTCGTCCTCGACGAGGAGGACGCGCGGAGCCGCGGTTGCCATCCTCAGACCGTATCACGGCGCTCGTGCGGGCGCGGCGCTCCGCGGTGATCTCTGCGGAGGACACCGGCGGCCGTTATCCTACGTACAACTCATTGAAACGTCGGTACTTACGAGTGGCACGTCGGTTGCTAATCAGATGGATGGACGCTGGAGACGCATCGGCGTCCTGAAGGAGGTCGGAAATGAGGATGCCAGTGATCGGAGCGGCGATCGGCGGT
>Ga0114129_10017313_pt1 | contig 10260 bp, 9 predicted proteins | sample RhiMetdeltSRZDD1_FD_80071 | JGI IMG/M metagenome (GOLD analysis project Ga0114129, IMG submission 80071) | Populus rhizosphere microbial communities from Tennessee, USA - Rhizosphere MetaG P. deltoides SRZDD1 (version 2) (version 2) | ecosystem: Host-associated > Plants > Roots > Rhizosphere >... | reverse complement strand
GAGCCCGATCAGCGTGCTCTTTCCGGATCCCGAGGACCCCACCAGAGCCGTGGACGTGCCGGGCTCGGCGGTGAAGGAGATCCCGCGGATCACGGGAACGCCGGGCTGATATTCGAAATGGACGTCGCCGAATTCGACGCGGCCCCGAAGGAGAGGGAGCGGTTGCCGAGCGTCGTCTCCCGAGTCTTCGGCGAGCTCGTCCCGGATCTCGCGGATGCGCTCGAGACCGGCGAAGGCTTCCGTGATCTGGCTTCCGATCGAGACGATCTGGACCACCGGCCCACGAGGAGGCCGAGGTACAGCGTGAACGAGAAAAACGACCCGATCGTCATGCGGCCCGCGAGCACGTCGTGCGCGCCGATCCACAGGATCGCCACGCCGACGACGCCCAGGAGCAGCGTCGAGAATCCCGACACGGCCGCGAAACCGGTCATCGTCTTCGCGACGTTGCGGAAGAGGCGGTGAACCCCTTTCGAGAAGACGAGCGCTTCGCGCCGCTCCGCCCGGTACGCCTTCACGACGCGGATCCCCGAGATCGACTCCGTCAGCCGACCCGATACTTCCGCGTTGATCTTCGAACGCTCTCGGAAGAGCGGCCGCAGCGTCCGGATCGCGTAAAAGAGCACGAGACCGAAGAACGACAGCACGGAGAGCGCGATCACGGTCAACCGGACGGACAGGAAGAGAAGGATGACGAACGCCGCCGCGGCCGTCAGGAGCCCACCGGCAACCTCAACGAGCCCCGTGCCGACGAGGTTGCGCAGCCCTTCCGCGTCGGTCATGACGCGCGAGAGGAGTGAACCCGTTTTCGTCTGGTCGAAGTAGGAGACCGGGAGCCTTTCGACGTGGCGCTGGACCCGGCGCCGCATCTCGGTGATCGAGCGCTGCGCCGCCTTGCCGAGGACCTGCGACAGCGCGAAGGAGGTCACGGCCTGGATCAGGGTCGCGCCTCCGGCCGCCAGCACCAGGAGACCCAGGAGCTCGCGCTTTCCCTTCCCGATGACCTCGTCCAGGAGGAACTTCGTCGTGCCCGGCAGAACGAGGCCGCAGAGACGGTTGACGGCGAGCAGAGCAAAGCCGAAGACGAGCCGGCCCCTGCGGGCGCGCAGGAGCTCCGCCGCGTCGCGCAGGACGACCTTGAAAGGGGGCGCCTTGCGCTTCTTCTCCCCTTCGCGCGGAGCACTGCCCCCGCCCGCGCGGCGCCGTTCGCCGCGGGATGCTCGCGAAATACCGCCGCCAAAGAGTCCGGGACGCGCCATCCTGCAACTCTATCTATTGCAGGCGACGACGAGCAGGTTCGGCGAACCGAGTCGGAACGGCTCCCCCTCGAGGGAGCCCAATGTCTCGAAGCCCTCGAAACCGGCGTCGGAGAGCATCCGCAGGATCTCCCGCGTCGTGTAGATCCGGGTCACGGCGCGCTTCGTCTCGGACCTGCCGCCGCGCGTGATGATGTAGACGCTCTCCATCGTCGCGGTCTCCGGGTCGTAGCGGTTCTTCGCCTCGAACCGGAGGTCATCGAGGTCGATCTCGCGGCTTTCGCGAAAGTTCGGAAGGATCGATTCCGCCGCCTTGAAGTCCGCGAAGAAGCGTCCGCCGGGGCGGAGGGTCCGACTCGCGGCCGCGAGGAACGCGGCGTTGCCCGCGTCGTCGAAGAAGCCGAAGCTCGATCCGCCGCAGAACGCGGCGTCGAACGCGGACTCCCACGGGAGGTCCCGCATGTCCAACTGCCGCCACTCGATCTCGAGGCCGCGCTCGCGCGCGATCGCCCCGGCCGTTTCCAGGAATTCCGAGGAGATGTCCACGCCGGTCATCCGGCAACCGCGGGCCGCGAGCTCGATTGCCAGCCGCCCGGCTCCGCAAGGGACGTCGAGGACGCGGCTGCCGGGAGCGAGCCGAAGCGTCCGGACCAGGAAATCCGCCTCGGCGCGCGTGACCTCGGGAGTCATCGCGGCCTTCCAGAAGTCGACGACGAGCCCGCCGAAGAAATCCCTCCACCACTCGTCGGTCACGGCCGGCTCCGGGATCGCGCGAGGTCCTTCAGGAGCCTCACCACCAGGGCCGTCCAGCCCGTCTGGTGGGAAGCGCCGACCCCGCGGCCGGTCTCGCCGTGGAAGCACTCGTAGAAGAGCACCAGCTCCTTCCAGTAAGGGTCTTCCGCGTACCGCCGGTCGTCGCCGTGGCAGGGACGCCGCCCGTTCTCGTCCGGCAGGAACGTCGAGCAGAGCCGGCCGGCGAGCTCCAGAGCGACGCTCCGGAGGTTCATCCGCCGGCCGGAACCGGTTGGAAACTCGACCTGGAGCAGGTCGCCGTAGTAGTGGTTGTAGCGCTCCAGCGCCTCGACGAGCAGGTAGTTCCCCGGGAACCAGACCGGCCCGCGCCAGTTGGAGTTGCCTCCGAAAACGCTCGTCGTCGACTCGCCCGGATCGTAAGCGACGCGATACTCCTCCCCGCCGATCGAGAACGAATACGGCCGCTCGCCGTAAACGCGGGAGAGCGCGCGGATGCCGTGCGGCGAGAGGAACTCCCGTTCGTCGAGGAGGCATTCGAGAACCCTCTCGAGGCGATCCTTCGAGGGGATGGCGAGCAGCCGATGCCCGTGCGCCTCGCCGATGCGTCCTTCCCGGTAAGAGATGTGCCGCGCCAGGTCGGGGCGGTTCTCGAGGAACCACTGCATCCGCTTCCGGAAGCCGGGGAGCCTGGCAATCACCGACTCCTCGAGAACTTCGACCGCGAAGAGCGGGACCAGGCCGACCATCGAGCGCAGCTTCAGCGGGAAATTCTTGCCGTCCACGCGGAGCTGGTCGTAGTAGAAGCCGTCCTCCTCGTTCCACAGGCCCGCTCCGCCGAGCGTGTTGATCGAATCGGTGATCGCCACGAAGTGCTCGAAGAATTTCGATGCGACGTCCTCGTAAGCCGGGTCCTCGCTCGCGAGCTCGATCGCCATCGAGAGCATCGTCAGGCAGTAGAAGGCCATCCAGGCCGTGCCGTCCGCCTGCTCGAGGTACGCGCCGGTCGGGAGGCGGCTCGACCGGTCGAAGACGCCGATGTTATCGAGGCCCAGGAACCCGCCGGCGAAAAGGTTCCGGCCTTCCGGATCCTTTCGGTTCACCCACCAGGTGAAGTTCAAGAGCAGCTTGTGGAAGACCCGCGCGAGGAACACCCGGTCCCGAGCGCCGCGCACGCCTGTCATCTTGTAGGTCCTCCACGCCGCCCACGCGTGCACCGGCGGGTTCACGTCGCCGAAGGAGAACTCGTACGCCGGGATCTGCCCGTTGGGGTGCATGTACCACTCGCGCAGAAGGAGCACGAGCTGCTGCTTTGCAAAGTCCGGATCCAGCCGCGCGAACGGGATCATGTGGAACGCCAGGTCCCACGAGGCGTACCAGGGGAACTCCCACTTGTCGGGCATCGAGATCACGTCGCGGTTGTAGAGATGGGTCCAGCCGCTGTTGCGCCCGTTCTTCCGGCTCGCGGGCGGAGGCGGCTGCGACGGGTCTCCTTCGAGCCAGTCCTTCACCGCGAAGTGGTAGAACTGCTTCGTCCAGAGCAGGCCCGCGTATGCCTGTCGCGTGACCCGCCCCTCCTCCTCGGTCAATCCCTTCGGAAGCTTCGAGGCGTGGAAGGCGTCCGCCTCGCGCCGGCGCCGGTCGAACACCCGGTCGAATTCCGAGCCGAACGGGTCGGCGGATGCCGCGTCGTTCGCATGGAGGCGCAGCCGGAGCGCGATCGATCCTCCCGCGGGAACCTCCACGAAATAATGCGCGGCGGCCTTGGTCCCGACCTCTTCGGGGTTGACTGCGTCCTGACGTCCGTGCACGAGGCGCTCGTGGAAGGCGTCCTTGACGTACGGCTGCGCGTTCCCCGCGCCGAAGAGCCGCGCGAAGTTGGTCTCGTTCTCGGTGAACCAGAGATCGGGCTCGACCGGATCGCTCTCCATCTCGAGCCGGTACCGCCCGAGGCTCACGTGCTGTGCGAGAAGGGCGGCGCCGTCCGCCTCCCGTGAGAGAAGCGGCTTGCGCCAGTAGCCTTCGCCGGTGCGTCCCCACGACCACGTGTTGCGAAACCAGAGCGTCGGCAGAAGATGGAGCGGCGCGGCTTCCGGTCCCCGGTTCGCGGCGGTGATCCGGATCAGGAGATCGTCCGGCGAGGCCTTTGCGTACTCGACGAAGACGTCGAAGTACCGGTCCTCGTCGAAGATGCCGGTGTCCTCGAGCTCGAACTCCGGATCGAGCTTTCCGCGGCGGCGGTTTTCCTCCACGAGGCGCAAGTAGGGATATTCGGCCTGCGGGTATTTGTACAGCGCGCGCATCCACGAGTGCGTCGGCGTGGAGTCGAGGTAGTAGTAACACTCCTTCACGTCCTCGCCGTGGTTGCCTTCCGGCCCGGACAGACCGAAGAGGCGCTCCTTCAGGATGGGATCGCGCCCGTTCCAGAGGGCGAGCGCGAAGCACAGCCGTCCTTCGCGGTCCGTGATTCCCAGGAGACCGTCCTCTCCCCACCGGTACGTGCGACTGCGCGCGTGATCGTGCGGGAAGTAGTTCCAGCAGGCGCCGTCGGCGGAGTAGTCCTCCCGCACCGTTCCCCACTGTCGCTCGGAGAGATAGGGACCCCAGCGCTTCCAGTTCTTCTCGCGCCGCGTGTCCTCGGCGAGCCGCGTCTTCTCCGCGTCCGCCGATTCTTTCGCGCGTGACCCGTTCCTCACCCGGGGAAGACTGCGATTCCTTTCATGAGGAAGTCGCCTCCTCGAAGACGACGTCGGACCGTGATCGCGCAACGAAGCTCAGTCGGTCGCCGGTCGCTCGACCGTCAACTTGCAGCTCGGGCACGTGTGGAACTCTTCGAGTGTGCCTCCGAACTCCGGATCCATGGATTGCGGGTCCGCGAGGGCCTGCGAGTAATCGACCTTCTCGGCGTGGAAGTTCATCTCGCTGCCGCAGCCGGGGCACTTCAACTTCTTTCTTTTCGCCATGAGGTGTCTCCTATTCGATCGCGACGTTCTCGCGGCCGTATCGCAGCACCTTCGCCATCCAGACGAGCTCGTTCAAGAACTTCTGAAGCCGCCGCACGTGCGCGGGCTCGAGCAGCGCGCCGGTGTCCTTGTCAAAGATTTTCTGAACGTTCGGGAAATTGCCGTCCCAGAAGATCGTCACGAGCCCGAGCTCCCGCATCACCGGAAGGAGGTTGTCGATGACTCTCGCTCCACCCCAGGGACCCGCCGAGACGCCGACGATACCGACCGCTTTGTGGATGTACTCCTTCAGGTTCGAGTCGAGGACGTGCTTCAGCATGCCCGGGTAGCCGTGGTTGTACTCGGGCGCGACGATGACGAGCGCGTCGGCTCGCATCATCGCGGCAGAGAACGTCGCGTCCTTGATCTGCTCCCCGGCGTCGTTGGTCGGAAGAGCCATCCGGCGCACGTCGAACAGCTCGGTCTCCACGCCGGAAAGCGCTGCGACCCGGGAGAGCACGAAGTTCGCGACGTGCTCGCTCCTGCGCCCCCGGCGGGGCGTGCCAAGGATCACCGGGATGAAGAGCGGCGCGGCCGTCGGGAAATCCATCGTCCACGGGATTCTCTCGCAGGCGCCGGCCGGTCGGGAGGTGGTACCCTGACCGGGCTCGCACCCCCAAAATCGAGGAGGTTTCCATGCGCAGGCGCTCAGGCCCGCAGTTCGTTCTTGCCTTCGCGTTCGCTCCGCTCCTGCTCTCGCGCGCCGTTTCGGGGCAGGACCTGAGGGTGAGCGCCGGCACGATCGAAGACCGGCGCACCACTGGAAAGTTCTTCGGGGGCCTCGAGATCGAGCTGAAGCTGACCGGGGACGACCTGGCGGACGCACGCGCAGCCCGGGTGACGCTGACGAAGGCGCTCGATGAGAGCGGCCGCGACCTGCTGCGGGAAAAAAAGGAAGACGAGGATTTCCGGAAGTCCTCCGGAAGCGGCGCGCCCGATCTCAAGATCAGCCTCAAGAACCCGGCCCGCGAGGCGTCCGCAATCAAGGAGATTTCGGGCGAGGTGCAGCTCTTCGCGCCGTCCCGCGATCCGGCTGCGACAATCCTGATCGACCGGATCACTTCCCGAATGGACAAACCGATCGATTCCCCAGCGTTGAAGTCGCAGCAGATCGCGGCGCGTCTCGTTTCGCCGAATGTCTACCGGGCCCAGGCGAAGAAGCGCGACGCGGAGCTCGAGGCGGAAATGCAGAAGCACAAAGAGGAAATGAAGAAGGAGGCCGGAGACGACAAGACCGCGGAAGCGTTGATGGCGCTCGTGAAGGGCTTCGCGGGGATGATGAACGACGTCGGAGACAACGACGTCATCCTGCAGATGGAGGACCCTCAGGGCAAGTTGCTCGACGTCGAGGTCGTGGGGAAGAGCGGCGTGATCGACACGCGAGGCTCGATGTCCTCAGGCGGGTTGAAGATCCTCCAGTATTCCGAGAAGCTCCCGCCCGACGCGAAGCTCCGGTTTCTCGTGAAGACGAAGAATGCGCTCCTCCACGCGCCGTTTTCTCTCACGAACGTCCCTCTCCCGTGACGAAAGGAAGGCCGGAAGTGTTGCTCGCCGTTCTCGGTCTCGCGACCGCGCAGCTCCTCGTCGCCGCCGCTCCGTCGAAGTCCCCGGCGATCGGAGTGACCCCCGGCGACGTGACCGACCGCCGCCGGAACGACAACACCTTCGCCGGGCTGGAGGTCGAGCTGAAGCTGACCGGCGAGGCTGCCGGCGGAGCGCGCGGCGCGCGGGCTCTCGTCGAGAAGGCGGTCGACGACACCGGCCGGAACCTCGTGAAGGAAGGGGGAAGGCCGGCGGATTTCGAGAAACCGAGCGGGCAGGGGTCTCCTGTCTTGAAGCTCGACCTCCGCAACCCCGCCCGGCGGGCGAAGAGCGTCCGCGAGATCTCGGGATCCATCGAGGTCTTTCTGCCGGAGCGCGATCCGGCCGCGGTCGCTTCCGCCGAGCGTTTCCTCTCGGGTATGGATCGGCCGATTGGCGCGCCCGCTCTGAAGGCTGCTCAGACCGAAGTCACCGTCGTTTCCCGCAAGACGTACGACGCGGAAAAAAAGAAAGACGACGAGCGCAAGAAGAAGGAGTCGGAGTCCGCCGGCATCGCGGGCGCAATGGTGAGTGCGTTCAGCGGCCTTTTCGAAGGACTGTTCGGGGACATCGGCGAGAACGACGTCCTCGTCCGGGTGACCGATCCGGGCAAGAAGGTGTTCGGCGTCGAGGTCTTCGACGCCGCCGGGAAGCGGATCGACGACTCCGGATCCATGAAGGTCGGGGAGTTCTGGATCGTCAAATTCACCGAGAAGCTGCCCGCCGATGCGAGCCTGCGGATCTATCTGATGACTCCGAAAGCGCTCGTCACCGCGCCGTTCAGTCTGAAGGACGTGGCGCTGCCTTAACCGGGAGACCAAATTGATGGACCGGGGTGGTGAAAACATCGCCGCGCCTCTGGGCCAGAATTGTGGTAGCTCGGCGGGATTGCGGAACTATCGCTTTCCCTGTGGCTGGTGGTGATGGGCGTGGATGCTCTGCGGTGGGAAGAGAGAGCGAAGCGCCTGGCGAATTAGCGGACTTAGCTGCGGCGTCCGGGCACGGCTTGACACTTGCCCGGGTGGCCAAAGGAAGGAGAATCGATTGGACGGAACGAAGAACGCCGGGGCAGCCCTGGACGACATCAAGATCCACGTGAGGCTGAAGATCTCTGCCCTTTGGGTAAGTGTGATGTTCTGTTACATCTATGGAGATTACTTCGGGCTGTATCAGCCGGGGAAGCTGCAAGGGATGCTGGAAGGGAAGATGGCGCCACTCGGGCCGACGACCCAGGGGGTCTTGCTGGGAACCTCAGTCATGATGGCGATCCCGGGCGTCATGGTCTTCCTGACGCTGGCGTTAACGCCGAACCTGAGTCGCTGGCTGAGTATCGTCTTGGGCGTGATCTATACGGTGATTATTCTCATCACGATGTGGGATTGGGCGTTCTCCATATTCCTGGGAGTCGTTGAAGTCGTCCTCACGTCACTCGTTGTCTGGTATGCATGGAAGTGGCCCAGGCAGGAGGCGACATAAAGGGGAGCATGGACCGGCTGCGCGCGCAGCCAGGATGGAGCAGAAAATGGCAGATCATGACGTCGAGACTTCGCCACAAGCTTATGCGCGAATCGGCGGCGTTCTCTACCTGATCATCATCGTCGCCGGTCTCTTCGGTGAGGCCGTGGTCCGGAACAAACTGATTGTTTCCGGCGACGCGACCGCCACGGCCACCAATATCGCGGCTTCTCAGACGCTGTGGCGCGCCGGCATTGCCGGCGACCTGGTCATGCACGTCTGTGACGTCCCTCTCCTGCTAGTCTTTTATGTACTGCTCCGGCCGGTGAGCAGAAACCTGGCTCTGCTGGCGATCCTGTTCGCTGCGGTGCAGACCGCCGTGCTGGTCGCCACCAAGCTGAGCCTTCTGGTGGCCTTGTTTCTCCTGGGGAGCGCGGATTACCTGAAGGCATTCGAACCACGCCAGCTTCACGCCCTGACGTACGTGTCGATCCGGGCGGATGGATATGGATTCGGCATCGGTCTCATATTCTTCGGCTGTGCCTGTCTCGTTCTGGGGTATCTGATTCGGAAATCAGGGTACCTGCCGTGGATTCTCGGCGTCCTGATGCAGATCGCCGGCTTGTGCTACCTGACGAACAGCTTCGCGCTCCTTCTGGCCCCGAATTTCGCAAATCGAATATTTCCCGCGATTCTGCTTCCAGCCTTTATCGGGGAGCTGTCGCTCTGCCTCTGGCTTCTCGTGAAGGGCGTGGACGTGCCGAAGTGGGAAGAGCGGGCAAACGCGGGACGGGTTAGCGGAAATAGCTAGGATCCCATCCGGCAAGTTGCCAGGCGCACATGGACACTGACGTTCTGGTCGTGGGAGCCGGCCCGACCGGGCTGATGCTCGCCAATCAACTTGGTCGCCGAGGCCGACGCCCGATGATCATCGACCGGCACGCGGGACCGTCTGTCCAGACGAGAGCCCTGGGTGTGCAGGCGCGCACGCTCGAGATCTATTCGCACCTGGGCATCGCCGAGCGGGCGCTCGAGTTGGGGAAACGCGCGACCGGCGCCAACCTGTGGGCGCAAGGACGGCCGGCTGCGCGCATCCCGCTGGGTGACATCGGGCGCGATCTCAGTCCCTATCCTTTTCTTCTGATTCTGGGCCAGGACGACAATGAACGGCTGCTCCAGGAAGCCCTCCGTCAGTGGGGCATCGCCGTCCAGTGGGACACGGAACTTGTCGGTCTGGCGCAGGAAGCCGATCGAGTCAAGGCCACGCTCAAGCTGCCGGACGGCACGAGCCGGGAGTTCACGGCCGCGTGGGTCGCGGGATGCGATGGCGCGCGCAGCGCGGTGCGCGAGTTCTCCGGGATCGCGTTCCAGGGCGCACCTTACGAGCACGTGTTCTTCGTCGCCGATACCCGGATGACGGGACCGATGGTGCCGGACGAGCTCAACGTCTATCTGTGGCGCAAGGGATTCCACCTGTTTTTCCCGATGCGCGGGACCGATCACTGGCGGGTCGTGGGAATCGTGCCCCCGGCATTGCGCGGGCGAGACGATCTGGCCTTCGAAGACGTGTTTCCCTCGATCCGGAAGGAAGCGGGAACCGGTTTGTCGTTTCAGGAATGCAGCTGGTTCTCGACTTACCGCATCCATCACCGTCGTGCCGAGCGCTTTCGCGACCGCCGTTGTTTCCTGTTAGGCGACGCGGCGCACATACACAGCCCGGTCGGCGCGCAGGGCATGAACACCGGCCTGCAAGACGCATACAACCTGGGTTGGAAGCTGGCTCTCGTCCTGTCGGGAGGCGCGGGAGAGGCGGTGCTCGACACCTACGAGGACGAGCGAATCCCCGTCGCCCGGCGGCTGCTCGCGACGACCGACCGGGCGTTCTCGCTGGTTGTTTCCGACAACACGCTGGCCGGGTTCTTCCGGATGCGGATCGTGGTCAGGATCATGGCTCTTGCGATGCGCCTCGACCGGATACGAAAGCTCGTCTTTCGCACAATTTCCCAGATCGGCATTCGGTACCGCAGCAGCCCTCTATCGGAAACGCTGCCGGGCCTGCCCGACGCCGCGCCGCGCGCCGGCGATCGTTTTCCGTGGCTGCGGCTCAAGCTTTCGGCAGACGGTCCCGCCGAGGACCTGTTCCGAAACCTCGACGACACGCGATTTAACTTGATCGTGGTCGGGCAACCTGCCTCTCCGGGCGGGCTGCCCGGTCT
>Ga0114129_10017311_pt1 | contig 10262 bp, 10 predicted proteins | sample RhiMetdeltSRZDD1_FD_80071 | JGI IMG/M metagenome (GOLD analysis project Ga0114129, IMG submission 80071) | Populus rhizosphere microbial communities from Tennessee, USA - Rhizosphere MetaG P. deltoides SRZDD1 (version 2) (version 2) | ecosystem: Host-associated > Plants > Roots > Rhizosphere >... | reverse complement strand
GGGTGTGGGCGGCCTGTTCTATGCGTTCGGCGGCCAGGACGACTACGTCCACGTGCCGCTGCAGATCGTCGGCTTCGGCTTCGGCGCCAGCTTCGTGGCCCTCTTCGCCCAGCTCGGCGGCGGGATCTACACCAAGGCGGCCGACGTCGGCGCCGACCTCGTCGGCAAGGTCGAGGCCGGCATCCCCGAGGACGACCCGCGCAACCCCGCCGTCATCGCCGACCTCGTGGGCGACAACGTGGGCGACTGCGCGGGCCGCGGGGCCGACCTGTTCGAGTCGACGGCCGCCGAGAACGTCGGGGCCATGATCCTGGGGATCGCCTTGTTCCCGGTGTTCGGCCTCGGTGGCATCCTCTTCCCGCTCCTCGCCCGCGCCTTCGGCCTGCTCGCCACGATCGTCGGCGTGTACAGCGTGAGCTGCCGCGAGGACGAGGACCCGATGAATGGTCTCAACCGCGGCTATCTCATCACCACGGTTCTGGCCATGGCCGGCTTCGGGGGGGCCGTCTATCTGCTGCTGCAGCCGGCCGCGGGCACGGTGGCGCACTCGGGTTACCTGCTCCTGGCCGGCGTGATCGGGATCCTCACCGCCTACGCCTTCGTGTGGATCACCCAGTACTACACGGAATACAAGTACCGCCCGGTCCGGGAGATCGCCGAAGCGTCGAAGACGGGGCCGGCCACCAACATCATCAGCGGCATGGCGGTGGGTTTCGAATGCACGGGCATGCCCGTGCTCGTGATCTCGGCCGCACTCCTCGCGTCGTACTGGTGCGGGGGCATGGCGCTGCCCGGCCTCGATCCCGTCTCCGCCGGCCTGTACGGCACGGCGATGGCGACGATGGGGATGCTCGCGCCCTGCGCCTACATCCTGGCCATGGACACCTTCGGCCCCATCACCGACAACGCCGGCGGCATCATCGAAATGTCGAAGCAGCCGGAGGCGATCCGCCACAAGACGGACCGGCTCGACTCCGTGGGCAACACCACCAAGGCGCTGACGAAGGGTTACGCCATCGGCTCGGCGGCGCTGGCGGCGTTCCTGCTGTTCTCGGCCTACCTCGACGAGGTCCGCAAGATCACGGGCCTCCACATGAGCGTGGACCTCACCAAGGTGCCGGTATTCGTCGGCGGCCTGCTCGGCGCCACGCTGGTCTTCGTTTTCAGCGCGCTCGCCATCAAGGCGGTCGGGAAGTGCGCGCAGGTCGTGATCGCCGAGGTGCGCCGCCAGTTCCGCGAGAACCCCGGCATCATGGCCGGCACGTCCAAGCCCGACTACGCGCGTTGCGTCGACATCGTCACCGCCGGCGCGCTCAAGCAGATGATCGCCCCCGGCCTCTTGGCCGTGATGACACCGGTGGTGGTCGGCTTCACGTTCAAGTACCTGGGCCCCGCGAACAGCCAGACGGGCGTGGAGGCGGTGGCCGCGCTCCTGATGGTCGGGACGATCGCCGGCATCCTGCTCGCGACGGTGCTCAACAACGGCGGCGGTGCCTGGGACAACGCGAAGAAGTACATCGAGAGCGGCCTCTTCATCGTCGACGGCAAGCCCGTCGGCAAGGGATCGGAGCCCCACAAGGCCGCCGTCGTCGGCGACACCGTCGGCGATCCGTTCAAGGACACCGCCGGCCCCTCGCTCCACGTCCTCATCAAGCTGCTGTCGACGATCACGCTCGTCCTGGCCCCGCTGTTCGTCCGCTGACGCGCTGACGGGGTCAGGTCTGTTGTTTGCTGTCTACGCGCGGATACGCGCGCGGGTCGCGCCGTTCATTCGCTAGCGAACGCTTCCGCCGGGAGCTCGCTCGCCACGAGGACGTTCTCCACCGTGAGCTGCCAGGTATCTTCGGGCGCGTCCAGCGCCATATTCCACGAATGGGGCAGGCTCAGGCCGTGGACCGTCTTGTAGTCGGCGAAGTCTTCCTCGAATTTTCGACGGGCGTTGGGGCCGATCCAGACCTCCGTGCGCACGAGCCGGAACGTCTCGAGGTCGAAGAAGAAGAAGATCTCGTGCTCGGGATCGCTCTTGAGCCGGGCGTCGAGACGGTGGGCCTGTGGGCCGGCCGCCTTCTTGATGCCGGCGTACTCGAGCTTCTCGAAGCGATCGCCGGGGGACACGAGAGCCCACGCCGTCGTCAACGGCCCGCCGAGAATGCCCGCCTTCAGCAGGTACTGGTTGTCGTTCAGCAGCCCGGCGAGCACGGTGTAGTTTCCCGGCGACAGCGTGCGCTCGTTCTTGACCTTCTTGCCGTCGTAGACGATGCGGTCGAGCGGATAGTCCTTCCCGCCGTACTCGAGGGCGATGAGGTACCGCGGCCCGCCCGAGGCCACCGTCATGGGCACGACGATGCTGGTGGGGCGGCCGGCGAAGCCGTCGGACTCGTTGCTACGGACCGGCTTGCGGACGTACTTCACGGACCCCTTGACGGCCCGCCCCCCGGCGGCGGCCCGCGCCTCCGCCGTCCCGATCGATTCGAGGTGCCGTGCGATGACATCGGCGGCGGTGAGGCCGGGCGCCTTGTCGCCCGCCCGGCTCGTCGCCGCCGCCATCATCCACGCGAACGACACCATGAGACCGCGGCGCATCGACATGAGGAGACCTCCGTGGAGCGTGATCATAACAGCGCGGCGCGCGGCGCCGGACGCAGCAGGCCCAGCGCGAAGCCGGTGACGCCGGCCAGTCGATGCAGCAGATGCAGCGCGGCGGCGCGGATCGCGAACGCGACCGACACGCGCCGGGCGAAGAACGCGAGCATCGGGTAGTCGAGGACGATGGCGGGGACGGCGAGGAGCGCCGCCAGCATCCATCTCGGATCGAAGACCGCCGCCGATGTTCCTGCGCAGGCGGCGACGGTGAGCAGTGTGGCCGCGTGGTCGGCCGGACTGAAGTTCAGGTCGCGGGGCAGGCCCCGGCCGGCGCGCACCAGGCGCGCCCACGGCGCCGCGCGCTCGAGGATGTCCGAGCGCAGCCAGCTCCCCAGCGTCCACTCCTTGAGGTGCGTCACCTGCGCCGCATGCACCAGGCGCACGCCGTGGCCACCCTCGCGCAGGCGGTAGCCGAGCTCGACGTCCTCGATGCCGAAGATCGCGGCGTCGAAGCCCCCGACGGCGCGGAAGACGTCCGCGCGGATGGCGCCGCAGCCGGACCAGAACGTCGACGCCTCCGGCCGGGAGCGCTGGTGGACGAAGTGGTGCGCGAGGTTCTTGTAGAGGCTGACGGTGGAGACGCGCGGGGGATCGGCATCGTACGAGCCGAAGGCGGCGGCGACCTGGCCGTCCTCGAAGGCGGCCAGCAGCGTCGGCAGCGTGTCGGCGTGGACGCGGACGTCGGCGTCCACGAAAACGAGGATCGCGCCGCCGGCCAGGGCGGCGCCGCGGTTGCGGGCGGCGGCCGCACCCTCGCGGCGGGGAGTGGACACCACGCGGGCGCCGAGCGCGGTAGCGATCTCCGCCGACGCGTCCGACGAGCCGTCGTCGCAGACGACGAGCTCCGAGCCCGCGGGCAGGGACGCCCGCAGCGCGGGCAGCGTCCGCGGCAGATAACCGGCGGCGTTGCGCGCAGGGACGATGACGGAGAGCCGCGAAGGAGCGGCTAGCGTGCCGCGCGCGCCAGCATCCATGCGAGCCAGGAGAGCGCGCCGGCCTTGGCGAAGTCGAGCAGGACGTAAGCGCCGTGCAGGCGTCCGAAGCGCGCGCCGAGACCCGGGGGCAGCGGGCGGGGCAGGAAGTCGACGCTGCGGCCGAGCTCGAGGATCGGGCCCTGCAAGGTGGCCTGCACGAGCACGATCGCGCACGCGACGGCCGCCGGCCACGTCACTCCGCACCTTACCGCCGCCACCATCACCACGAGGCCGAGGACGATCTGCGCCCATGCCCACCGTCCGAACATCGCGCGGTTGATCTCCGAGGCCATGTGGCGCAGCACCGGGCGCCGCTCCGTCTCGGGGACGCCCGACAGGCGCTCGCGCAGCTCCGGCCGGGCGCCGGGATCGAGCAGTGCCGAGGCGGTGCCGAAGGTGATGGAGGCGAACATCCACGACGCCACGAGCAGGCCGAGCCATACGCCGGTGGCGAGCAGGGCGAGAGGCTTCACTCGTTATCGAAGGGGTTGTGCGGGCGTTTGTTCGGGTCCGCTTCGGCGCGTTTGCGGGCCTCCTCGAACTTCTTGTCGAGGATGTCCTTCTGGTTCTTCGTCTGCTGGATGGACCGCTGGAACTTCTCGTCGAGGGTCGACTTGTGCGTACGCACGCGATCGACGAGGTCGTCGAAGTCCTTGGCGGGTGCCTTCTTCTTCTCGGACCAGACCACGGTTCCGGTGCCGGGATCGACCTTGAGAAGGGCGCCGCAGCACGGGCACTCGACGTCGACCGCTTCCGGCATGTGCTGATTCTAGCCCGAACCGAAAGGGGCTACTCGCGGTCTTCTTCGGTCCCGCCGTCCTCGTCGGGCTCGGGCGGGCCCGGCTTCACCATGAACGTCGATCCGAAGCGCGGATAGGTGCGCGTCTCGGAGGTACCGCGGCCGGTGCGGCGGCCGCCGCTGCCCTTCTTCTCCACGTGCTCGCGCGGGATCCGGTACTTCTCGAGGCGCACGTACAACGTGCGCCGGCTGACGCCCAGGATGCGCGCCACCCGCGCGATGTTCCAGTCGGTGCGGTTGAGCAACAGGAGCAGCTCGTCGCGCTCACGGTTGAAGACGGGGTCGGTCGCCTCCAGGTACTGGGCCCAGTTCTCGCTGCGCCCCTTGAGCTCCTCGATGCCGCCGCCGCCCAGGGCCTCGCCGATGAGCGTACAGAGATCGGCCAGACGCTGCTGATCGTGCCGCGTGCAGAAGTAGGGCTCGAGGCTGTCGACGTAGAGATAGGCCACCACGCGCTCGCCCTGGAAGGCGGGGACGACACAGACAGCGGACGGCAGGGCTCGGCCGGCCCCGGGGAGCCGCCGATCGGTGTGCAACTCCGGCGCGTAGAACATCTCGCCGCGACCCAGCGCCTCGTGGTGTTCGCGGGTGATGTCCTGGGCGAGGTCGATCGAGCTCTGGTCCGCGCTGACCGAGGCGAAGAGCAGAAGCCGCGTTCCGTCGTTCTTGAAAACAGCGGCGGTCCGGGCGTTGGTCAGCGACTTGACCACCGCCAGTGCCCGCTCAGCCACGTAGCGTTCGGGATTCCCCGTCGGCTCAGGCCTGTCACGACGCGCCATCGTGAATAGAAGATAAGGCCGAAGGTCACCTTCGTCACTAGAAATTGATCTTAAAATGTTCGGATTTTGTTCGTCCAGCTTTCGTTAACTTTTTTCGGTCAGGCGCATACCTGGTCCGACGAAGCGACGAAACCTGCCGCTACAGGAATCTACTGACGCAAGATATCGAGGTTTCGGGCCCAAAAGCCTACACGATAGCGACACGCGCGCACCGCGTCCGGACCAAGCCGAGGTCGAGGTCGTATACACAAGTGAATACCGACGTTTACGTAGAGCGTTCGGGCCGGCGCAGTTACTGCGCGCCGAGGCTGCCGGCGGTCGAAGCGAGGGCGGCCGCCCCCATTACGACGCCGAAACGGAAGACCCCATAGATCCCGAGCAGTACCACCGTGGCGGAGGCCAGCAGGCGGGTCATCGGCAGCGGGGGCGACAGGAGGAAAAAGAGCCCGGAGGCGGCGACGCACGCGGAGGCGATGACGGCCAGTGCATCCATCGGGACACCCTTGGCGATCAAGATCCCGCCGAGCGGGAAGAGGGCGAACGCCGCCAGGCCGACGCCGGTGCGTGCGAGCCGCCGTGCCCAATCCGACTCGTGTAGGGCGGCGAGGCCGAAGAGCACGAGCCCCAGCCCGATCTCGAGCCACGGGACGGGGGTCAGATCCTTGCGCCACGCCTGGGGAGCCAGCAGCGCGGCGACCGCGCCCCCACCGATCAGGATCATCAATGCGCCGGCGATGATCCGTCCGTGCCAGAGCGAGGGGCTCACATGGGACTCAATACCGGCGGCAGCCCGAGCCTTGTCGGCCTTCCGCGTGTTGAGCACATCGCCCAGTCGGACCCATTTCCTGCTCGAAGGCGGAAGGACGGGCGTGTCCTTGTCGATCAAGCCCTGCTCGTACCAGGATCGCACCATGTCGTCGTCGAGCGGACCGACGACGCTTCCGTCCGAGATCTTGACCTTGAATCCACCGGCCATATCGGCTCCTGGTCGAGGAAGAGTCCTGCGCGTTTCGGGTTCGGGAAAGGCTCTCGACCGGCTGTCCGCGGCCGGTCGCGCCGCTACTGAGGAGACGTTCGGCTGCCCGGAATATAGGTTCGGTCGGGTCTTACGCCTGTGGCCCCCGTCACCTCGGGGCCTTGGTTGCTGTTGCCGGGATCGGGTGCTACCGTGCCGACCCGTCGATGCCGACCGTCCTTTACCTGAGCTTGTATACCACGATTGGAGGGGCCGAGCGCGCCCTGCTGGAGCTGCTCGGCGCGGCCGATATCTCGCGTTTCCGGCCGCTCGTGGTGGTGCCCGGCGAAGGCCCCCTGCCGAGCGCCCTGGCCGCTCGCGGCTTCGAAGTCTGCCGCGAGGCGTTTCCGACGCCGCCGCTCCACGCGCTGTTCCGACCGCAGGTCGCGCGGGCGCTCCTCGCCGCCGCGTGGCGGCTGCGGCGCCTGGCCCGCACCCGCGGCGTGCGCCTGTTCCATTGTGGCGATCTGCTGGCCGCGCTCCTGCTGCTGCCGGCGTCGTGGCCGCGCGGGCGCGTGCTCTACCAGGTGAACTACATCGGCGGCGCGCCGCGCCGCTGGCTCCTCAACCTCCTCGGCCTCTTCACCCTGCACAAGGTCGTCGCCTATTCCCGCGACCAGCAGGCGGAGATCGTGCGTGCGCCCGGCTGGCTGCGCCGGCGGACAGTCGTGGTGTGGCCGGGGATCGATCCCGTGCCGTTCGAGCGCGGCGACCGCGAGGCGGTGCGGCGCGAGCTGGGCGTGGAGGCCGGCACGACGCTCATCGGGCTGCTCGCGCGCTACGACGTCTGGAAGGGGCACCACGTATTCCTCGAGGCCGCCGCGCGGGTGCGCGCGCGTTGGCCGGAGGTGCGGTTCCTGATCGCCGGCGGTGCCTTGAACGCGGATAGCCTGCCGCACGTCGCACGCTGTCGCGACACGGTGCTGGCCCGCCGCCGTGAGCTCGGGCTCGACGACGCCGTCGTCGTCCTCGATCATCGCCAGGATGTGCCGTCGCTGCTGGCCGCCCTCGACATCGTCGTCTGCCCGTCGTTCCGAGAGCCCTTCGGGATGATCGTGGTCGAGGCGCTGGCCGCCGGCCGCGCGGTGGTGGCCTCGAACTCCGGAGGGCCGGCGGAGATCATCGAAGACGGCCGCTCGGGGCTCCTGTTTGCCACCGGGTCCAGCGAACACCTCGCCGCGCGGCTGGGCGAGCTGGTGGGCGATCAGGACCGGCGGCGCACTCTCGGTGCCGCCGGTTCCGCCCGCGTTCGTGCCGCGTTCACCGCCCGTCGATACGCGTCCGAGATGGAAGCGCTCTATGCCGCTCTGGCCTGACGCCGCCTCCCGCCGGCAGGCGATCGCGGTGGCCCGCGCCCTGGCGGTGAGCGACTTCCGTCTGAAGTACTACGACTCGCTCCTGGGCTACGCGTGGTCGATGCTGAGCCCGCTGCTCATGATCGGCACGTACTTCTTCGTCTTCCACGTCATCCTCGGCGTGCGCACGCCCGGCTATCTCGCGTACCTCCTCGTCGGCATCGTGTACTGGACGTTCTTCCAGGACTGCACGTTCTCGGGCCTCACGTCGCTGGCCGGCAACGCGACGCTGCTCAAGTCGATCCCGGTCCCGGCGCTCCTCGTGGTGGTGGCGGCGGCGTTGTCGACGACCATCACCCTCGGCATCAACACCGTGGTGCTGACCGCGGTCCTGGCCCTCACCGGGGGCTTGTCGCCCCTGGCGCCGCTGGCCTTGCTGCCGCTGGCGTGCCTCGTCGCCCTGGCCACCGGCGTGAGCGCGGTGGTGGCGCTCCTCCACGTGCGCTTCCGCGATACCGGCCTCATCTGGACGGCCCTGCTGCAGGCCTGGTTCTGGCTCACGCCGATCGTCTATCTCACGCCGGAAGGCGCCCTGGCGGACGTGCTCTTCTTGAACCCGCTCGCGCGGTGCCTGTTCCTGATCCGCTGGTTCCTCCTCTACGACTATCTGCCGCCGCTGCGCTTCGTGGTCGTCACGGTGGCGATGTGCGGGACGGTGCTCGCGGCCGGGCTCTCCCTGTTCGCGCGCCATCAGCGCACCGTCCCGGAGGGGCTGTGATCGAGCTGCGCGCGGTTTCGAAAGTCTTCGGGATTCCGCACGAGCGGCGGGGGACGCTGCTCGATCGCGTGATCGGCCGCCGCCGCGTGTACGAGACGCTGTACGCGTTGCGCGACGTGAGCCTTTCCGTGCGGGCGGGCGAGTCGGTCGGTTTCCTCGGCCGGAACGGCTCCGGCAAGACGACGCTGCTGCGCCTGATCGCGGGGATCTATCCGCCGACCACCGGAGACGTGCGCGTCGCGGGCGCGGTGGCGCCGCTGCTGGAGCTGGGAGTCGGGTTTCGCGGACGGCTGCCCGTGCGCGACAACGTCCATCTCTACGGCGTGCTCCTCGGCGTGCCGCGCGACCGTCTGATGAGGGAGGCGGACGAGATCCTGGAGGCGGCCGGCGTCGCCCGCTTCGCGGACGCGGCCCTCGAGACGCTCTCGACCGGCCTGCGGATGCGCCTGGCCTACACGGTGGCCATGCGGTCGGACGCGCCCGTGCTCATTCTCGACGAGGCGCTGGCCGTCGGCGACGAGACGTTCCAGCGCCGCTGCCGCGACGATCTGGCCCGCGCCCGCGCCCAGGGCCGCACCCTCCTCCTCGTCAGCCATTCGGCGGCGGAAGTGTCGGCGCTGTGCGAGCGCGTGGTCGTCCTGGACGCCGGGCGCATCCATGCCGACGGCGCGCCCGCGGAGACGATCGCCGCGTATCACCGGATGCTTGGCTGACGTGCCCTTGGCCGTGGTCGTCGTCACGCACCGCTCGGCGGCCCACATTGCCACCTGTCTCGAGGCGCTGCCGGCGGCGGCCCACGGCGTTCCGTACGATCTGGTCGTCGTCGACAACGGGTCCGACGACGGGACGGCGGCGTGGCTGGCCGCGCGTATCCCCGCCGAGCGGCTGATCCTGAACCGGGAGAACCGCGGGTTCGCCGCCGCCGTGCATCAGGCGGCGGCGCGCGTCCCGGGGGCGGACCTCCTGCTCCTCAACCCCGACGCCGTTCCCGAGGCGGGGGCGATCGCCGCCCTCGCGGGGGCGCTCGGCCGAGCCCCGGACGTCGGCGCGGCCGGCGCGCGTCTTCTTTGTCCCGACGGCTCGCCCCAGGCCTCGGCGTGGTTGGAGCCGAACGCGGCCACGCTCGCGTTCGAGGCGCTATTGCTCTATAACCTGTTCCCACGCTCGCCGCTGCACACCTTGGAGCCCGCCGGTGCAGACCCGGAGGACGTGCCGTGCCTGTCCGGAGCCTGCCTGCTCGTCCGGGCTGACTGCTGGCAGCGCCTGGGCGGATTCGACGAGCGATTCTTCTTGTACTTCGAGGACCTGGATCTCTGCGTGCGGGCCCGGCGGAGCGGCTACCGGCTCCGGCTGGTGCCGCGCGCGCGCGTACGGCATCACCTCGGCGGCAGCGCCTTCCAGGATCGGCGCGCGTTCCGGCGGCGCTTCCTGGAGAGCCGCCGCGCGTTCCTGCGCAAGCACCACCCCGGCCTTCGCGGCCACGGCCTCGTGCTGATCGCGTCCCTGGCCGCGGCGACGCGGTGGGCGGCGGACACGTGGCGCGCGGGCGTGGGCGTGGGCGGCGGGCGATGATCCGGGCGACCTTCCGTCCGCTGCGTGCCCTCGCCCTCTACACCCTGCTCACCGCCCTCCTCACGTGGCCGATGATCACGCGGCTGCGGATCATGGACGCCGGCGACTCGGCGTTCTTCGCCTGGGAGATCGGCTGGGAGATCCACGCGCTCCAGACGGACATCCAGCAGCTCCCGCACGGCAACATCTTTCATCCCCTGCGCTACACCCTCGCCTACGACGAGCCCGTTCTGGGCACCACGCTGTTGATCCTCCCCTTCGTGCCTTTCACGAACGACGCCGTCTGGCTCTTCAACGTGGCGCGTCTCCTGACGTTCGTTTTCTCCGGGTTCACGGCCTACCTGCTGGCGCGCGAGCTCGGTGCGGGCGAGGGGGCGGCGCTGGTGGCGGGCACCGGCTTCGGCTTC
>Ga0114129_10017309_pt1 | contig 10263 bp, 9 predicted proteins | sample RhiMetdeltSRZDD1_FD_80071 | JGI IMG/M metagenome (GOLD analysis project Ga0114129, IMG submission 80071) | Populus rhizosphere microbial communities from Tennessee, USA - Rhizosphere MetaG P. deltoides SRZDD1 (version 2) (version 2) | ecosystem: Host-associated > Plants > Roots > Rhizosphere >... | reverse complement strand
GGCGCCCACCACGATCCAGGGGAACGGGATGTGCAGCAGAAAGATCCCGAGGAACGCTCCGGCCGCGATCGCGACCAAGCCGCGCGGCCGGAGGGCTCGGGCTCCGATCCGGAGCACTGCCGCGATCACGAGCCCGACGACGGCGGGTTTCAGGCCCGCGAAGATCGCGGCGACCATCGGAAGGCTCCCGCAGGCCGCGTAAGTCCAGGAGAGGCCCCAGACGATGAAGATCGAGGGAAGGACGAAGAATGCGCCCGCTACGACTCCGCCCCAAGTTCCATGCAGCAGCCAGCCGATGTAAATCGCCAGTTGCTGGGCCTCGGGTCCAGGGAGGAGCATGCAATAGCTCAAGGCGTGCAGAAAGCGCTCCTGAGAGATCCATTTCCGGCGGTCCACAAGATCCCGCTGCATGATCGCGATCTGGCCGGCCGGCCCCCCGAAGCTGATGAATCCGAGCCTGATCCAGTATCCGAATGCCTCCGCGAAGCTGACGGTTCGCGGCGAATCCGCGCCGCGAATGTCGTCCATCTCTCTGGGCGGCGTCACGATGCCGGAGGCCGGCCGGGATCCGAGATCAGCGTCCTTCGATCGTGAAGTCGTCGAACTGGATCACGGAGTCCGCCTTGGTCCACAGACCCACCTTGCCCGCCTCCTTGAACGTTTCGTCCTTGGCGTCGAGCACTTTCGTGCCGTCGAACCACACCACGAAATGATCGCCCACGGCTTCGAGCTTCAGCGTGTGCCAGGTGTTCTTCGCGACCTTGATGGGCTTGTTCTGAAACGGACGCCGGCTCCCCTTGACGGTGTGGTAGATCGTGCAGTTGTCCTCGTCGGCGTTGCAGCGGGTGATGTAGTAGTTCCCCGCGTCCTTGTAGCGCCAGACCATGCCGAAGCCCTGGTCGACCTTGCCCGACACGGGTCGGGCGCGCACGGACAACGTCACGTCCTTGTAGGTGCCGTCTTTAACGATCGCGAGCGGGAAGCGGTAATCCGTGGGGTCCGCGTTTTCCTGGACAAGGACGTGCTTGTTGGGAGACGCCGGATCCGCACGTACGACCCACGTTCCCTCGGCCCCCCGGCCCGTACGCGCGAACTCGAATCCCGCCGGAGGCCCGCCGACCTGATCGCCGTCGAAGTCGAACGTCTTCGCCTGCGGCGCCGGTTGTCCCGTCGAGACGGCTGCTGCAGAGATCATGAGAATGCAAGCGAGCTCGTGACGAATCGATCTCATCTGGCACCTCTTCCTGTATGACCTAATCGAGACTCGCGGTTACGGTCTTATTGCCCGTTGCGCTGGTCAGCGTTACCTTCGCGACCGGGTGACCCGAGTCCACGGAAGGAAAAACGCTCACGGCGCGGGACCCCGCGTTGGCCGCCACGGCCTTTTCCGTTGCCGCTCGCAGGCTCTTCTTTGCCTTCGCCAGAGCGTCGCTCTGCGCCTTGGCGGCGGAGAGGTCCTCGCCTTCCTTGATCTCCTCCGTCTTCGAAACCTTGCCGCTCGTGTGGTCGACGATCACTTCCCAAAACTTGCCCTGACTCGCGGTGTAAACGGAAAGCTGAAGCTTCCCATCCTCTACTTCGAACTTGGCCGAGATGGGCTTGCCTTTTTGCTCCGCTGCAGCGAGCCCTTTTTCGAGAGATACCTTCGCCCCTTCGAGGGTCTTCCAGTCGACGCTCTTCTCCTGGGCCATGCCCGTGCGGGCGAGAAGAAACGCACCGGCGATGACCACGACGATGCGAATCGCGAGTCTTGGATTCATGGTTCCTCCCTGACTTCCGTTCACTTGGTTGCAATCCTGGCGAGCGCGGCCTTGAGACCTTCCCCGATTTTCTCGGGCGTGTCCACGCCCCAGAAGTGCATGAAGAAGATTCGAGGGTTCTCGCGCAGCATGTGCGAATGGAGCGCCGTCACGGCGATCCCGTGGGCCTGAAGCTCGCGCAGGACCGGATTGACCTCGTCGGCGACGAGCACGAAGTCGCCGGTTGTCGCGATCCGATTCCCCACGGTCTGGAAGTTCATCGGGTTGTTCATTCCCATGCTCGGTGGGATTTCCATTCCGCCATCCCGAATCGGGTCCGACCGGGCGACACTAACCTGGAGCACCACGCCCGCCATCGCTCCCTTACGGCCCAGAGCCTCCTGCAGTCTCTCGAAAGTCTTCTCTTGCTCCGCCGTCGGCTTTGCGGACGCCTGCCCGGGAGGCGGCGTCGCCGTCTTCTGGAGAGCGCCCTTCAGCGTCTTCGCCAGAATCACTGCGTCCCCGTGGTCGTGAAAGTGAACGTAGATGACCCGCGGGGTCTCGCCGATCAGGTGGTTGTGAATGGCGTGAATCTCGAAGCCTCCGGACTCGAGCTCGCCGAGGACCGGCTCCACCTCGGACCCGAGCAACACGAGGTCGCCCATCGTGACGGCTTCCTCGCCGGTCCCCGTCTTCTTGAAGGCCGCCCACGAACCCAGGGCCAGCGCCGGTTCGACGGGCACTTCCCCGACCGTCACGTGCAAGTCCGTCCGGGGCCAGCTGTACCGGCGGACGTCCCCCGGCAGATCCTTGCCGGTTCCGCCAAATACCTTGTCGATGGCATCCCAGCCGGTTTCCGGAGGCGAAGCCGAGAGCGGGACCGATGAAAAGAGCGCGAAAGCCACAGCGACGAGGGGCCGATTCATCTTGGAACCTCCTTGGGCACCGGATGCTTCACTCGGAAAGACGCGTACAAGTCGTCGAAGAGGGCGAAGCCCCGCTTGAGTCGATCTTCGTCGTTCGGGCAGTCCATGACGATGCCGAGGACCACTTGCTGGACTCCCGCGGCATCCGGCCGGGCGAACTTACCGTCCTTCAGGTCGATGTCGTGAACGACCTCCGCGATTTGTCGGAGCGCGGGGTCCGCGTTCCGGACAACGCGTACGAGCGTCTCGAACGTACAGGCATCGCCTTCGTGCGTAAAGTCGCCGCCGACCATGTCGAACCGCAGCTCGCCGGGCTTTCTCTCTTCCTTGGGATCGATGAACCGGAACTGCGCGTCGGGGTCGATGAACCGGCGAATGAGCCAGGCGGATCCGATGCGGTCGATATGCAGCCCGCGGCGGGTCGCCCAGACCCTCCCCTTCAGCTCAGTGGACATGCCGCGAGTCCTGCTCTCTCCGGCACTTTCTCCCGAGCCTCGAAGGCGCCTTTCCAGCGAAGCGAGGAGAGCCTTGGACCGCTTCCGACCCGGGGCCCCGAAGAAATCGATCGCCTCGATCTCGGTGTGTCTCCTCTTGAGGCGAGTCAAGCGCGCGAGGACCTCGGGCTCCGGGGGCCGCACGCCATCTCTTCGGCCAATCGCGGCCAGGGCCTCGCGAACCTCCGCCGAGAAAGCCTCGTAGTCCGCGGCGCGCTCGTCCCGAAATCGCTGCTCGAGGGCCTTCGATGTGATGCCCTCGATGAACTCCGCCTCACAAATGTAGGCTTCGCCGCCAGCGGCCTTCGCTTCCTCGACGATCCACTGGAGGTCTTCCAGGCTCTCGGGATTGCGCGGAAGGACGTAGACGGAATTCTTCAGCCCGAGGGCGCCGACGCGGGACAGACGCCGGCCGATCTTGGCCCGCAGGTAGATGGGCCTGACCGGCAGCTGGTGGACGACGAGATACCAACCCGGGCCGACCACGTTGACTGCATATCAACCGTTGGTTGAACATGTCAACCGATAGAGCCTGATGACAACGCCGAAAACAACGGTCGGGAGGCGTTTCTCCCATCTCGCCGTTCTCGCCGCTTCGGCGCTCCTCTCGCCACTCGTCGCCAGCGGCCAGGAGCCTGTCCCGGCCGGTTCGCCCACCGTCGCCGTCGGCACGTTCGCGGGGCAGATCCATCTCGATGGTGTTCTCGACGAGCCGGCCTGGCAGCAGGCGGGCGTCATTGCCGATCTGACCCAGCAGTCGCCGAAACCCGGCGAGCCGACGCCCTTCCGGACCGAGGTCGGGCTGCTCGCCGACCGGGACAACCTCTACATCGGGGTCACGTGCATGGACCCGGAGCCGTCTCGGATCGCGGTTCACACGATGCAACGCGACGGCAACATGCGCGGGGACGACACGATCTCGATCGTCCTCGATTCGCTCAACGACCACCGCACGGGATACCTCTTCGAGTTCAACGCCGCGGGCGCCCGATTGGACGGCCTGATCTCGGACCCCAACGCGCAGGATCCTTCGCTCGACTGGGACGGGATCTGGGACGTCCGTACCCGCGTCACGCCCACGGGCTGGACGGCCGAATTCGTCCTGCCCGCGCAGACGATCCGCTTCAATCGGACGCAGGGACAATGGGGCTTCAACATCCAGAGGTACGTGGCGCGGGAGCTCATCAAGCTCCGATGGACCGGCACCACCCTCGATGCGAACCTGCTCGATATGCGCCGGGCAGGCACCCTCACCGGCGTCGACACGCTTTCGCAGGGCTGGGGCCTCACGATCTCCCCGTACGTGCTCGGGCGCTACGAGCTCGACCGGGACACGGACCACAGCTTCACCAAGGGACAGGCGGGCCTCGACGTCGGCTACCACGCCACGTCTCAGCTCGACGCGGTCCTGACGGTCAACCCGGACTTCGCCGAGGTTGAGGCCGACACGCTCCAGGTCAATCTCACGCGCTTTGCGCTCTTTTTCCCCGAGAAGAGGCCGTTTTTCACCGACGGCGCGAACTTCTTCGACTTCGGCCTCGACCTGAGGGACGACTTCATTCCTTTCTACTCGCGTCGGGTGGGTCTCTTCGGCGACCGCATCATCCCGATCATCGCAGGGCTGAAAACGGTCGGGCGCGCCGGCCCCTGGGGCATTGGCGCCCTGGACGTTCAGACGAAAGACGTTTTCGGAGTGCCCGGCACCAACCTCGCCTCCGGACGCGTGACCTACGACTTCAACGAAAACCTGCGGGTCGGAGCCATCGGCACCAACGGCGATCCCGACGGCCGGTCGAGCAACTCGCTCGCCGGTCTCGACGCGGTGTGGCAGACCTCGAGCTTCCAGGGCGACAAGAACCTCGGATTCGGACTATGGGGGGCCCGCAGCTTCGGAGACGTCGGCTCGGGCGAACGCGGGGGCTGGGGCGTGAAGTTTCAGTACCCGAACGATCTCTGGTCTGCGGATGCCGCCTTCAAGGAGTTCGGCGACTCGCTCGATCCGGCTCTCGGGTTCCTCCCGCGACCCGGCACACGGCAGTACAACGCCAACCTGGCCTACCAGCCGCGGCCTTCGGGGGGTACCTTCGCCTGGGTGCGCCAGTTCTTCTTCGAGCTTTCTCCGAGAGTGGTGACCGACCTCCACGGAGAGACCGAGACGTGGCGCGTTTTCATGGCGCCGTTCAACGTCGTCACGCAGCAGGGCGATCACTTCGAAGCGAACTACGCGCCCGAGTTCCAGCGACTCGACGCCCCCTTCGAGATCGTCTCGGGCGTCGTCATCCCGCCCGGCAGCTATCAGTTCAACCGCTTTCGGATCCAGGCCGAGTCCTCCGACACGCGACCCCTCTCGGTCGGGGGCACCGTCTGGTTCGGTCAGTTCTATGACGGACACCTCACGCAGATCCTCGGCTCGGTCAAATGGACGGAGGGTTCCGGCCACCTCCAGTTGATCCTCGCGACGGAAGACGACATCGGGCATCTGCCCCAGGGCGACTTCACGGTGCACCTCTGGCAATTGAAAGGCGTCTACGCGTTCAACCCGAACCTCGTCCTCGCAACGTTTTTCCAGTACGACTCCGAGATCGAGAATCTCGGGATGAACGCGCGGCTGCGCTGGACGATCCGGCCGGGACGGGACCTCTTCGTCGTCTGGAACCGCGGCTGGCGCCATCCGACGGCCCCCGAGAGCCCCTACCCCTACTTCCTGGCGCCCGTGACCGACCAGGTGATCCTCAAGCTCCGCTGGACCTTTACGCGCTGAACGTCCAGTTCCGCCCTCCCCCGCTCTCCGTTAGAGTCGCCGTATCGACGACAGCGCTTTCTGGAACTCGCCCGAGAACGTTGAGCGCTTCGCCGCGCGCGAGCCGGACAAGCGCCTGATGGAGCTTCTCGGGGAACACGCGGATCCATCGCGGGTCCGGGTCCTCGATCTCGGCTGTGCGGGCGGTCGCAACGCGGTGGTCCTGGCCGAGAGAGGGTTCGACCTGGAGGCCCTCGACGCCTCCACCGCCATGGTGGCGAAGACTCGAGAGCGCCTCTCGCCGCTCCTCGGCGCCTCGGAGGCGTCCAACCGCGTCCGACTCGGCCGTATAGACGATCTATCCGCGCACGGCGACGAGAGCTTCGACCTCGTCGTGGCGCTCGGCATCTATCACTGCGCACAGAGCCGGGCGGAATGGGAGCGCGCCCTTTCCGAGACGGCGCGAGTGCTCAGGCCCGGAGGGCGGGCGCTGGTGTCGGTGTTTACGCCCGAGACCGACCTGACCGGCCGCGGCATCCGCGCCGTCCCAGGCGAACCCGACGTCTACGAGGGCTTCGACACCGGAGGCCGGCACGTCCTGGTGGACGCCGAGGGCCTGGACCGCGACATGACGCGCTTCGGCCTTTCGCCGCTCGAACCCACGCGCATCGCTCGACCGAAAGTCGAAACCGGCCGGCGAGTCTCGGCGAACGGGCTGTACGGAAAGACGAAGCGCTAGGTTCCTGCCTTCTTCGGCGTCTCCGGAGACGCCTGCTCTTCGGCCGGGGTCCACGTCTTGTCGGGGTTGTAGCGGTCCATCTTCTGGAACAGCTCGAGCGTCTGCGGCCCGAGGTCCTTCTGGTAGACGATGCCGTCGTGGCTCACGATGAAGGTCATCACGCCGGTGACCCGGTAATCGCTCGGCGCCGCAGCGAGGGCGAAGCCGCCGATCATGACCCCCTTCACGACGAAGTCCAGCTTCCCGAGCGGCGCCGCGGGACCCTGACCCTTGAGGACCTTGAAGTAGTAGCCGTGAAGCGGTTCGGACTTCTTCGAGTAGCCCTCGGCGATCGCGTCGGCGACCGTTTCTGAGAGGGGCCCTCCGACGGTCCCGTCGGAATTGCGCCACGCGAGGCCGTCCTGCTTTCCCGGCTTGCTGATGATCTTCTGCGCGTACTGGTTCAGACTCGACCCGTCGTGCTTCTCGAGCGCGTATTCGTGCTGCGCGTCGACGAATTCGTAGCAGACCTCGATGGCGTCCAGCTCGTTCCGCCCGATGCGGCGATAGAGGAGTTCCCGCTTGCCGGCCTTGGAGTCGAAGAGCCACCGGCCGTTCTTCCGGACGATCGGGATCGGCATCGGCCAGTCGTCATCTCCGACCGAGAGGGTGGCGCGATCCGGGTTTTTCGCGTCGAGGACGACGGCTGTGTCTTTGCGGGCCTGGGCCGCGAACGCCTCGAGCTGATTCTTCGTCTGAACGGCGTCGCTGGTTTCGACGAGACTGTTCCCTTCCGGCCCCAGGATCGCCTTCAAGGCCGCGATGTCGTCGCTCGCGGCGGCCGCGATCAACGCGTCGGCGGCGGCCTTCGGCGAGTCGAAGGTTTTCTGGCTTGCCGCGGCCGGAGCCGCGGGCGCGGATTTCGGCTTGTCCTGAGCCGAAACGCCCACGGCGCAGGCGAGCAGGAGCACGCCGACGATTCCGGGGCCGAATCGATGCTTCATCGTGCTCATCTCCGCCTCCCGCCGCCGCCACCTCGGGAGCCTCCGCCGCCCCGGGAGCTCATGCTCGAGGAGCCTCGAGAGCTGCTCGACCGGGCACTGCTGCCGCTGAAGCCGCTGGAGCCGCCGCCGAAGGCGCTGCCGCCTCCGCCGCCGCCGCGACTGCCGCCTCCGGCCGAGCGACTGCTGGCGCTGGCGCCGCCACCGCGACTGCCGGCTCCCGCTCCGCCACTGCGGCTGCTGGCGCTGGCTCCGGCTCCGCCGCCGCGGCTGCCGGCTCCCGCGGACCGGCTGCTGGCGCTGGCTCCGCCGCGGCTGCCGGCGCCACCCTGTCCGCGACCTTCACCGCGCGCCGATCCGCCGTACTTGCTCGCCGTCGACTTGTTCGAGTAAGGCGCTCCGCCCCGATGCTGGGAGTTGTGTTGCCAGTTCCCTCCGCCGCCCCTGTTACCGCCACCGCCGACGTTGTTTGTCCGATTCGAGTTCCTGTTGAAGTTGTTGTTGTTGTTTATGTTGATGGTGTTGTTCCCGCCGCCCCAGTTGCAGCCGCAGCAAGAACCGCCCCAGATGGCCGCGCCCATCGCCATACCGACGCCGAAGGAGACCAACCCGGCACCCGGGTAATACGGCGGGTAATAGACCGGCGGGTACGGATAGACCGGCGGCGGGTAGACGACGGTCGGATTGTAGGAGGGGACGTAAACGACCTCGGGGTTCGTCGGCTGGACGACGATGACCGTCTTCTCTTCGACGACCTTCGTCTCGACCTTCTGCTGCTCGTTGGACTTGAGGGCGCCCTTGTCCTCGGCCTTCTTCCGCATCCGCTGGACGGCGTCCATGACCTCGCCCTGCTGGGCGAGGAAGGCGTCCCCGAGCTCCGTGGTCCACTGGATGTCGTCCGAGAGCCGCTTCACGACCTCCGGGACTGCCGCCATCGACTGGACGGCCGGGTCCCAGGGCTGCTTGGCAACCGCGTCCGCGAGCGCCTTGTCCTTGAGGTCCTTGTTCTTCGCCAGCCACTGCTGCAGCTGGATCAGCTCGAGCGGGTATGTGGACGCCGCGAGCGTCTGGGCCAGGAGCGGATCGGGATACAGAGCGATCGGAGCCACCAACGAATCGAGCTGGTCCGGGGAGAGCTTCTCGTCCGGCGCTTCTGCCGCCGGTGCGGCCGGGGTCGTCTGAGCAGGTTCCTGTGCGAGAAGGGCGCTTTCGCCGTAGGCGAGAAGAGCGACGCAAGCGAGCGCCAGAAGCTTGCGGAGTCGAGACGACATCGTTTCCATGGCATCTCCTTCCCTACGGCGTCGCGCCAGCGGGACCTCTTGGGCGGAAGCATATCTCGCCCTCCCAACAGTAGAGAGGGGTTTCGCGTTCTTGTCCCGAGCCGGTGAGATGTCCTCGGAAAAGGGCGCCGAAAGGCTCGAGCCTCCAGCCGTGCCGATTCGAAAATGGCCTGCACGCGTTCGTTGCAAGTGGTCATTGCGCGTCGATCCCGACCCGGAGACGATCAATCGCCGGGGATCGATGAGCCGGAACGGCACCGGAGGACGACCGATGCGCATCGCGAGCCTGGGTCATGCGGTCTTTGCCGTGACCATGATCGGCCTCGGAATCCTGGGTCTGATCAAAGGCGATTTCACACCGATATGGCTGCCCGTGCCCGAAGGTATGCCCGGGCGCGAAGCACTGGCCTATCTCTGCGCTGTCGTCTCGCTGGCATCCGGCATAGGCCTGCTCTGGCAGCGCACGGCCGCGGTCGCTTCCCGCGTGCTGCTCGCGTATCTGCTGGGCTGGCTGCTGCTGCTCCGGGTGCCGAGCATCTTTTTCTCTCCCACGATCGACACCATCTGGGCAACCAGTGAGGTCGCGGTGATGGTCGCGGCCGCGTGGGTTCTGTACGTCTGGTTCGCCGGCGAACGGGACGAGCAGCGTCTCCGCTTCGCCACCGGCGACAGCGGTCTGCGCATTGCTCGGGTCCTCTACGGCCTCGCTTTGATCCCCTTCGGCCTGGCCCACTTCATCTATCTCCAACAAACCGTCGTGCTGGTGCCTAGCTGGCTGGGCTGGCCCGTGGGCTGGGCGTATTTCACCGGCGGTGCCTTCATCGCGGCGGGCATCGGCGTGCTCATGGGTGTCTGTGCGCGGCTTGCAGCCACACTGTCGGCGTTGGAGATCGGCATGTTCACTCTGCTGGTGTGGGTTCCCGTCATCGCGAAAGGCGCCACCACGTTCCAAGGGCACGAATCCATCGCCTCGTTTGCGTTGACGGCCGGCGCCTGGATGGTTGCGGATTCCTACCGCGGCATGCCCTGGCTCGCCGTGGGCAAACGTCAGGCCGGCGCGGCCGCGCATGCGACCTGAGAGGATTGATCGGGGCGAGAGGATTTGAACCTCTGACCACTCGGTCTCGAGGGATCCCTCCAGGTCACTGACGAAACCACGTCGTCGACATGGGCGTAAGCTCGATTGGCGATGCCAGAGAAATCTATCCAGGAACTCGACCTCGCAGGATTAGTCGCCGGGCGCAGTTACTTTCCCTCCCCCCTGCATTGGGAGGACCAGGTTCTGTACTTCCTCATGGTCGACAGATTCTCGGATGGTGCCGAAAACCTCTTTCGCGACAACCAGAACCACGTCGTGACGACCGG
>Ga0114129_10017306_pt1 | contig 10263 bp, 7 predicted proteins | sample RhiMetdeltSRZDD1_FD_80071 | JGI IMG/M metagenome (GOLD analysis project Ga0114129, IMG submission 80071) | Populus rhizosphere microbial communities from Tennessee, USA - Rhizosphere MetaG P. deltoides SRZDD1 (version 2) (version 2) | ecosystem: Host-associated > Plants > Roots > Rhizosphere >... | reverse complement strand
GTTTTTCAATATCGAGCTTATCGCGTTCGGGAATGTTTTGAACATGTACGGCATTTTGGGCCGCATAGCTCATCAGGCTGTTCCAGGCTGTACGCGTGTCGTTGTACCGGCGGGCAAAGTCGGCCGGATTTTTAAACTGGTCAAAGTATGCTTTGTTTTGCTGGTAGTACACGTATATGAATTTGCTGAAGAGCTGGTTATCGAACAATACGTATACATTGCTTGAAAAAACGGCTGTATCGAAAGGAATAAAAATATCGGGGGTAATGCCGCCGCCGCCATAAACGGTTCTGCCACTTTTGGTTTTAAAGGCCGGACCGGTGTGGTTGCTTACGGTATCGCCGTTTACCAACTCGCCGTTTTCGAACCGCTCGGCCAGTTCCTCGTTGTATGCTGCACGGCCCTTGTTATAGGGTTTTTGAATATTGCGGCCGATGGGGGTGTAATAACGGGCAACGGTTAAACGCAATGCCGAACCATCGCTTAAATCGTACTGTTCCTGAACAAGGCCTTTTCCAAATGTTCTGCGGCCGATGATAGTAGCCCGGTCCCAGTCTTGCAGAGCGCCGGCCACCACTTCACTGGCCGAGGCAGAGCTTTCATCTACCAGTAAAATCAGTTTTCCTTTTTCGAACAGGCCCGGGCGTTTGCAATGGTATTCGTTTTTTTCCTGTTTTTCGCCCTGTGTATACACGATCAGTCGTTCGTCATCTAAAAACTCATCAACTATATCGGTTGCTTCGGATAAAATACCGCCGCCATTTCCACGCAAATCGAATATGAGTTTTTTCATTCCTTTTTGCTCCAGGTCTTCCATCGCTTTCATAAACTCTTCGTAGGTAGTGCCCGAGAATTTACTCAAATGAATATAACCGGTAGTGGTGTCGATCATATATGAAGCATCTACCGAATACAGGGGTATGGTGCCGCGTGTAATAAGCATTTGCACCTTTTTATTATTGCGCAATACGGTAACCTGCACTTTGCTGCCGCTTTCGCCCCGTAGCAAATTTTTTATTTTATCGAATGAAATGCTTTTTCCGGCCACGGCGGTATCGCCAACAAGCAAAAATTTATCGCCTACCTGTAAGCCGGCTTTATCGCTGGGGCCGTTGGGGAGTACATTGGTAACATGCACCGTATCGTTGATAATGTTGAATTCAACCCCGATACCTTCAAAATTGCCCTGCAGGTCTTCATTGATTTCCTCTAAGTTCGAAGCCGGTATATAAACTGAATGAGGGTCGAGGTGTGCCAGCATAGCCTGTATGGCGTCTTCTGTAAGGGTGTCGGTATTAACTTTATCAACATATTTCATATTCACGAGGTCAACCACTTCCTGTAAAACCGACCGTTTACCACTGTTAAAAATGCCACGTGAAGAAGGTACATTTTGCCGCAAAGCCGAACCAATAAACATGCCCGCTATTAATACGATCGAAAATAACAGCGGCATCCATACTTGTAGTCTTTTCATCTGGAAATATATAATAAAAATTGTTTTAATAAGGCAAGGTGGTTAGTTGAATAAGGTAACAAGTTTGATCAGTTAACAAGTTAACAAGTCAACTTGTTAACTATTAATTGCTAAAGCCGCGTGAATTTGCCGGGGTGGCAAAAAAATGGCAGCTCATGCTATTGAATTTTTCAAATTTCCGGCGAAGTTCATAATTAATTTGCAAGTAACGTTTTTTTGTTTTTTAATGGTTGCAGGCCCCATTTTACAGGCACTTTGTATAAATAAACGGCAAATTTGTGCGTAATCACCAGGTGCAGATTGCGTGTTTGTGCAGGATGCTGTTCCTTGTTTCTGCATGGTTGTTTCACCTGTGCGTCTTACCTTCGTTACACGGCTATGTTTAAAAATGAGCCAGTTATAAGCGGTTGGTCCCGCAGGGCGGTAGCCTGTAGCACCTTTACGTAGCTGGCAGGCAGGTTAGCAATTTGTAAGTCTTACTGCAAACCGCTAACCTGAAATTCAGGAATTTCGAAAATACAAGACAGGATTTTAAACAAGATAATTTATGGCAATACTGCTGGCAGACAGTGGGGCAACAAAATGTGAATGGTATTTGGCAAAATCAAAAGAAAGCACCAAAACTATTTTTACTCAGGGCATCAGCCCTTATTTTTTGAATGAAGAAAAAACCCTGGCATTATTACAGCAGGAGCTGCTGCCCCAAATCCCCGATGCGGCAGGTATTACAGAAATTCACTATTACGGCACCGGCATGCGTAACCCCGGCAACGTAAATATGGTTAAAACAGCTCTCACCACAGTTTTCAGTAATGCTGCCATTGAGGTAAGCGACGATATGCTGGCTGCAGCCAGGGCATTGAATGGCCGTAATCAGGGTTTGGCCTGCAACCTGGGCACCGGCTCTTTTGCGGTTTATTATGATGGAAACAACATTACCAAACAGGCACCCGGCATTGGCTATATTCTGGGCGATGAAGGAAGCGGCGCTTACCTGGGCAAAAAAGTACTGCAATATTACCTGTACAACACCTTTGACGAGGAGTTACGTTATAAATTCGAGCTCAGGTATAATACAACGGCTGTTGATATATTGGAAAATGTTTACCGCAAACCACTGGCAAACAGATATCTGGCTTCCTATGCCCTTTTCCTGTCGGAAAACAGGGGGCATTATATGATAGAAAATATTATTGAAGACGGGTTGAATGATTTTTTCTTTACGCATCTGTGCAAATTTTCCGAAAGCTGGACATTGCCAATACATTTTGTAGGCGGCGTGGCATTTGCGTTTAATGATATCATAATAGAGCTATGTCATTCCTATGAATTTGAGCAGGGCAAAATCTTAAAGGGCGCTATGGAAGGATTAATTGAATACCATGTATCATGAAAAACAAACTTGTACCCAATATCAATCAAACACCGAACAATAGCAACATGGCGGATTTTAACAGGATAACGGAACAGCCCAGTGATTACCGGGACCTCGAAAAAATGAGCATTCATGAGTTGCTTACCAACATGAATACCGAGGACAAAAAGGTTCCGTTTGCCGTAGAAAAAGCCATTCCCCAAATTGAAAAACTCGTAGCAGCCATAACCGATAATATGCTTGCCGGCGGCCGGCTTTTTTACATAGGGGCCGGAACCAGCGGTCGCCTGGGCATTTTGGATGCCAGTGAAATTCCGCCTACGTACGGGTTGCCGCAAGGACTGGTGATTGGCATTATTGCCGGCGGCGATATAGCCATTCAGCGGCCGGTTGAACAGGCCGAAGACAGCTGGGAGCAGGGTTGGGCCGATTTAATGAAACATGCCATTGATGAAAAAGATGTAGTGATTGGTATTGCCGCCAGCGGCACTACCCCCTATGTGATCGGCGCCCTTACCGAGGCCCGCAAAAAAGGCATTACCACGGGATGTATAACCTGTAATGCAGGTTCACCGCTGGCTGCAGCGGCTGAGTTACCGGTTGAAGTAGTAGTAGGCCCTGAATTTGTTACCGGCAGCACCCGCATGAAAAGCGGTACCGCCCAAAAGCTCGTGCTGAATATGATATCTACCGCCGTAATGATACAAATAGGCAGGGTAGAGGACAATAAGATGGTGAACATGCAGCTCACCAACAGCAAACTGGTTGACCGTGGCACCAAAATGGTGATGGAAAAAACCGGCATAAACGATTACGATAAAGCCCGCGAATTGTTGCTGAAATATGGTAGTGTGAAGAAGGCGGTAGATTCGTTGATTAGCTAAAGAGGGTATAAGAGTAGAAAGAGAAAAAAGAGATGTATTATTTCTCAACTTTACAACTAAATGTTTAGCCTGTTACTTAGTTCTTATCCCGCAAAGCGGGACGTTTATCATTCAAGACAATTTCTTCCAAATACTTTCAATTTCTTAATAAACTAACGTTTGCTAACTGCGCAAAAAGCTGTAACTTTTAGGTAACATATCATTAAACTTATACTTATGAGGTACAGAATTTTACCTGCTACTGTTATTGCAATGTGTTCGCTGCTGACTGTGCATGCACAACAAAATCAAACTACTGCTTTTGCAATTACCAGCACAGAGAAGGGAAGCTTTAACTGGACGGATGTAAAGCTGATCGATTTTTCGACCGGTAATGTTACCCGCTCGGTTTTCGATTCAAAGCAAACCAATTTCACGGTATACAATGCACGAACCGGTAAAGAAATAAAATTAACCAGTGTACAAAATGGTGTAACCAGCACGGTGCCGGTTGCTTCTTTATCGGCCGCCTGTGCATACGACCAGCGGCATAACCGCCTGTATTATGCTCCTTTGTTCATGAACCAGTTGCGGTATATTGATCTCGATGCCGCCGCACCGAAAATTTATTATTTCGAAAACGAACAGTTTACACCGGTTGCCGATTTAAATAACGAAGCCAATCATATTACCCGCATGGTTATCGCCGCCGATGGCAATGGATATGCACTTAGCAACGATGGCAATCACCTGCTGCGTTTTACCACAGGCCGCAAACCGGTTATTACCGACCTGGGTGCCGTACAGGATGATGCGTTGAACGGACAATTATCCATTCACGCCAAAACTACAGGCTGGGGTGGCGATATGGTGGCCGATGCTGCCGATAACCTGTATGTGGTGTCGGCCTACCGGCATATTTTCAAAATAAACATACAAAGTAAAACCGCTACTTATGTTGCTGAAATACAGGGATTGCCTGCTAACTTTACAACCAATGGGGTAGTGGTGGATAATGAAGGCAATTTAATTGTAAGCAGCGCCAACACTGCCGAAGGTTATTATAATGTAGATGTTCATACATGGCAGGCCACCCGCATCGATACCAAAGGCACTGTTTTCAATGCTTCGGACCTGGCCAATGGCAACCTGGTATTTGCCAATGATAAAAACACCATTTCGTTAATAAACAGGGCTGTTATACGCAACGATAAAATTGCGGTACATCCCAATCCGGTTTCAACCAATCAGTTGTATGTAAGCTTTAACAGTAAGGAGTCCGGCCGGTATACCATTCAGATAGTAGATTTAACCGGAAAGGTAATTACTGAAAAAGCGGTGCAGGTGGCTTTTGGCGGACAGGTGGTGCCGATGTATTTGTATAACAACCTGGCAAAAGGCCCGTATATGGTAAAAGTGTTAAACAATGGTAAAAAAGCGGTATTTACCGACCAGGTGATCGTACAATAAACAATAAAAAATATTTGGAAACCGCATACCGAAGGCTGTAAATTGCTACAGCCTTTTTTCTTTTTTATATGTCGTTCATGGCATAGTTTTTAAAGCAATTGGGGCAACGTGAAACAAGGATTATGCACGATATAGAACCATTTTATAACTGGCGTCATATATACACCAGTGAGCAGGATGAACGGTCGCCGTTTTTCGGAAGGGTGTACTCTGAGTTTGTATTTTCACAAACCGTATACAACTATTATATCCATCCCCAGTGGGATGACTTTGGTTCGCGCACCATGTACCTGAAAGTATTGATGGCCGATTATGAAGAACATTATGCCATCATTGAGTTGATAGGAGAATGGAATGATGCCATTGAAAATGATATCATGGAATTGAAGCGCGAAGTAACCGATGTGTTTTTTTATCAGGGCATAACCAAATTTATTTTTATAGCCGAGAACGTATTGAATTTTCATAGTGGCGACAGGGATTATTACCAGGAATGGTTTGAAGAAGTGACTGATGAAGATGGATGGATAGCGGTCGTAAACATGCCCGAACAAACGCAATACGATTTTAAACACGCCCGGCTTAACCGCTATGTTGAATTAATGGACATCGATAACTGGCGCACCTACAAGCCCTTCCATTTATTTAAAATGATCGATGAAGTAATGCGTAAAAGACTTGAATAAGTTTCGAATGTCCAATGACAAATGTTGAAGTTGTTTCTACTTCAAAATTCTACATTTAATATTTGACATTCGATATTTATAGTGCCTTTGCGCGATTTATTGCACTCCGAATACTAACGAACGGAAGTTAAATTATCCGTGTTCATCTGTGTCCTGGGTCCCGCATTGCGGGAAAGGATCCGTGGCAACCTACTCGTTCACCGAAGGTGAACGCCCGTAATTTGTGGCATTGGCTGAGCGAAGCCAAGCCTTTGGAATTCGTGTTTAAAAATCGCTGAAACGCCTTGCTGTAGCGCGTTTTATGCATAAATCGACCAGTTGGGTATAGTAAATAATTTAGAAAAAAGTTTGTCTATAATCAATTAGTTACTACTTTTGATCTAATGAACATCGCAAAAGCATACCGTTTCTTTTACTTTTATTTTTACTTCTACTTTACCAGTAGGCCGGGAATGCTTTTGTTGACAACAAAATAGAATAACAAAAAAATCAACATAAGAAGTCCCGGCAAAAAGCCGGGACTTTTTTTTATCCCGATATGAAATGTCGGGACTATAAAAAAGAATCTATGTCGGAACGAAAACAACAACAGGAGATCGCCGATGCAACACCAGGCTCAAATAGTATGCAGGGCACCGGAATACGGGTTTCGATACAAGGCTACGAAGGCAGTTTTCATCAGGTAGCGGCCCGGCAGTTTTTTGGAAAAAATGTAGACGTGATACCCTGCGCTACCTTTCGCGATGTGATTAAAATAGCATCGAATAAAAAAGAAAGTCATGGCGGTGTAATGGCCATCGAAAATTCCATTGCTGGCAGCATTCTTCCCAACTACAACCTGTTGCAAAAAAGTTCCCTTAAGATCATTGGAGAAATTTACCTGCCTATTAAGCAACAACTGCTGGTAAATCCCGGAGTACAACTCGAAGATATACGCGAAGTTCATTCACATCATATGGCCATTCAGCAGTGTCTTGAGTTTTTGGATAAATACAACTGGAAGTTGGTAGAAACAGAAGACACCGCACTTAGCGCCAAACACGTTCAGCAACATCGCAGCAAACACATCGCTGCTATTGCCAGCAAGCTGGCCGCCGACCTGTTCAGCCTCGAAGTAATTGCTCCTAATATTCATACGCTTAAAAATAATTATACCCGGTTTTTGGTTTTACAACCCGAAGAAGTAGCGCAGCCGGTTACTGATGCCGATAAAGCATCGGTAAATTTTCATACCGATCATTCGCGCGGAAGTTTGGCAAGGGTATTAACCCGCATAGCCGACGGAGGCATTAACCTGAGCAAGCTGCAAAGCTTTCCTATACCGGGCAGCGACTGGCAATACAGCTTTCATGCCGATATGGAGTTTGAAACATTAACTCAGTTTAACAACGTGATTGAAAGCATTCAGCCCATTACCAGTGATTTAAAAATATACGGCGTATATAAAAACGGGAAATTAATTAGCTAATGTGCTAATTAGCAAATTTGCTAATGAAAAACCGCGATGTAAAAGCATTTCAAATTTTCAAAATAACCGGATGCAAACATCTAAACGATTAGAAGGTATTGGCGAATACTATTTTTCGCAAAAGCTGCGTGAGATCGATGAGTTGAATAAGCAGGGAAAGAATGTGATCAATCTTGGTATAGGCAGCCCCGATTTGCCGCCGCATCCCGATGTGATAAAAACACTGCAGGAAGAAAGCGCCAAACCCAACGTGCATGCGTATCAGAGCTATAAAGGATCGCTGGTATTGCGTAAGGCCATCAGCGACTGGTACAAAAAGTGGTACGATGTTGAGCTCAATGCCGATACCGAAATATTGCCGCTCATAGGCAGCAAAGAAGGGATCATGCATATTTGTATGACTTATTTGGATGAAGGTGATAAAGTGCTGGTGCCTAACCCCGGATATCCAACTTACCGAAGCGCGGTAAAATTGGCCGGTGGCGAATGTGTGGATTATGAATTAAAAGAAGAGAACAACTGGGAACCTGATTTTGATGCATTGGAAAAGCTTGTTGTTTCTTCCTCATCCCCCACCGGGGGAGGCCGGGCCGGGGCCTTCAAACTCATGTGGATCAACTATCCGCAAATGCCTACCGGCCAGTTGCCCACCAAAAGCCTGTTCGAAAAAATAGTGGCCTTTGGTAAAAAGCATAACATTCTTATTTGTCACGATAACCCGTACAGCTTTATACTGAATGATAATCCGCTGAGCTTATTGCATGTGCCCGGCGCCAAAGAAGTGGCCATTGAACTGAATTCGCTCAGCAAATCGCAGAACATGGCTGGATGGAGAGTAGGTGTGTTGAGCGGCGCCAAAGAACGCATTGATGAAGTATTGCGCTTTAAAAGTAATATGGACAGCGGTATGTTCCTGCCCGTACAATTAGCTGCCGCCAAAGCATTACAATTACCCAAAAGCTGGTACAATGATGTGAACACCGTTTACAGAAAGCGTCGTGAAATTGTATTTGAATTGCTCGATCTGCTGCAGTGTGTGTACGATAAAAGCCAGGCCGGCATGTTTGTATGGGCAAAAATTCCTTCAAACTATAAAACCGGTTTTGAGTTGAGTGATGAAGTGCTGTACAATACCGGTGTATTTATAACGCCCGGCGGCATATTCGGCAACGCAGGCGATGGCTATATACGCGTAAGCCTTTGCAGCACCGAAGAAAAATTTGCAGAAAGCATAAAACGCATAAAAGCATTTTTACCAGTATTAAAAGTTAAATAGGATGTTCAATACCGTTACCATAGTTGGAGTTGGTTTAATCAGCGGTTCGCTTAGCCTGGCTTTAAAAGAAAGGTCGCTGGTTAAAAAAGTAATTGGGGTAAGCCGTACAGAGGCCAGTGGTAAAAAAGCGCTGGAACTCGGTTTGGCAGATGAAATATTGCCTCTTGAAGAAGCGATAAAACAGAGTGACCTGATTTATGTGGCCATACCGGTTGATGCTACCATTGGGGTAATGCAACAGATCATGGATATGGTAACCGATAAACAGATTGTGGCCGATGCAGGCAGCACCAAACATGCATTGTGCTCGGCATTGAACGATCATCCCATGCGTAAGCGCTTTGTAGCCACACACCCTATGTGGGGCACCGAGTACAGTGGCCCCGAAGCAGCGGTACGTGATGCATTCGCCGGCAGGGCCTGTGTAATTTGTGAAAAGGAAAAAAGCGATGCGGCAGCGGTTGACACCATTGAGGAGCTATACCGTTTGCTGGGAATGCACCTCATTTACATGGATGCCGACAGCCACGATATGCATACGGCTTATGTAAGTCATATTTCGCACATCACCTCCTTTGCACTGGCCAATACGGTATTGGAAAAAGAAAAAGAAGAAAATACCATATTCGAACTGGCAGGCGGTGGTTTTGAAAGTACCGTTCGGCTGGCTAAAAGTAACCCGGCTATGTGGGTGCCCATTTTTAAGCAAAACCGCGAAAATGTGCTGGATGTTTTAAACGAGCACATCAGCCAGTTGCGCAAGTTCAAGGCCTGTTTGGAAAAAGAGAATTACACCTACCTGCAGGAACTGATCGAGCAGGCGAATAAGATCAGGAGGATATTGAAGTAGTGGATGATAGGTGGACCGGTACGGACCGTGAAATTCACTGTTGATATATTAAAAAAGTCATATAAAACAACCGGAACCTGATGGGAATAGCTTTTGGATCTGTGAAATGCCATGCAATAGCGACCAGGTAAATATGTAAAGGGCTAACATATAGCACTTATTGCTCTTTGAACAGGATAAATTTTAGGTCAAGGGCTATATAAACAGTACCTTTGCGCCAAATTTTCTGACTATGATAACATTTGATGCATTGGGTTTGGATGATAGGCTAATACAGGCCACCAATGCTTTAGGTTTTGTGAATCCCACGCCGATACAGGAAAAGGCTATTCCTGTGTTATTAAGCGGTACCACGGATTTGGTGGGATTGGCTCAAACAGGTACCGGAAAAACGGCAGCGTTCGGTTTGCCATTATTGCAACTGATGGATGTGGAGAAAAAGCATCCCCAGGCACTGGTGGTTTGCCCTACGAGGGAATTGTGCATGCAGATCGTGAACGAAGTTGAATTGTTCAAGAAATTTATACCGGGTATGTATGTGGTTGCCGTTTATGGCGGAACCCCTATAGGACAACAGATTCGTGAACTGAGAAGAGGTGTGCAGGTTGTTGTGGCTACCCCGGGCCGTTTGATTGATCTTATTGAGCGCAAGGCTATTGACCTGGAGCAGATTAAATATGTGGTGCTCGACGAAGCAGATGAAATGCTGAACATGGGCTTTCAGGAAGATATTGAGTTCATTTTGCAGAACACCCCAAAACGCGAAAGCACCTGGTTGTTTAGCGCTACCATGCCGCC
>Ga0114129_10017305_pt1 | contig 10263 bp, 9 predicted proteins | sample RhiMetdeltSRZDD1_FD_80071 | JGI IMG/M metagenome (GOLD analysis project Ga0114129, IMG submission 80071) | Populus rhizosphere microbial communities from Tennessee, USA - Rhizosphere MetaG P. deltoides SRZDD1 (version 2) (version 2) | ecosystem: Host-associated > Plants > Roots > Rhizosphere >... | reverse complement strand
GCTTCTCGCTGTCAGTTGCAGCACCTCCGGCGCCGCCGCAGCTAGAAATTGACTCCCTGCCGCTTCGTCCGACGCAATGAGCGACTCCACCTCGGCGCGTAGCGCGCGATCCGATCCGCACGCCGTGTCCAGATACGCGGGTCGTTGATTGGACGGCAGCCGCAGCGCGTCGTCCAGAATCTGCTTCGTCCGCTCCCACCGGTCCGTGCTCATGTCCGGGAATTCTTCGACATCTCTCGGTAGAGCCACGCCCGCGCCGCAGTCCAATCGCGTTGAACAGTGGCAGGCGCGATGTCGAGCGCCAGCGAGATTTCCTGCAGCGAGAGTCCGCAAAAAAAACGCAGTTCGACCACGCGGCTTTGTCGCGCGTCGAATCTGGCCAGGGCTTCTAACGCGTCATCAAGAGCGACAACATCGACATCCTCTCGGCGCGAAATATCGTTCGCAGCTTCGAGAGACACCTTGTACGTGCCTCCGCCGCGCTTGTCTGCCTGGTGCCGGCGGGCGTAGTCGACGAGAACCTGGCGCATCAGGCGTGCCGCGATCGCGAAAAAGTGCGTGCGGCTCTCCCACTGCGGTGTGTCGAGCCCGACGAGGCGAAGGTACGCCTCGTTGACGAGAGCGGCACTCTGCAGCGTGTGATCCGGCCGTTCGTGGCGAAGATGAGCGTGCGCCAGCCGGCGCAATTCCTTGTAGACCAGCGGCAGCAGAGCATCGAGCGAGTCGCGGTTTCCGTCACGCCACTCCTGCAGCAGCCGGGTGACGTCACTGGGACGCCCGTGCTCCACGGGAACTCCGTTGATGTTCAGAGATGGGGTCTTAGCCTAGCGAGCCCGCCTGCCGCTGTCAAACCAAGCCTGCAAAAGAGAGGGCAGCGACCGATGAGTAGATCCGCCGCGATTTTCCGCACTTAGAGACAGGAGCCACATCTCACACGGAGCCGCTCATGAATCCAAAACGGTTCGTTCGCGCGTGCGTCACCATCTGGCTGGCCGTCATCACGATCGGAGTTGCCGCGAACGTTCCCGCGGACGTGAACGACTCGAACGTGATCGTCGCCAGGGATGCCACCGGCCAAGTCGAGACGTTCACAACGAACGGACCGATCGATCTGGACAACCCGTTTTTCCAGGACCTGGGCACCAACGGCCGCCGGTGCGCCTCGTGTCATCAGCCAGACGACGGCTGGACCATCACGCCCAAGAGCGTCCAGGCGCGGTTCAGGGAGTCTCGCGGCAGCGATCCCATCTTCACCAACAACGATGGATCGAACTGTGAAAGCGTCGTGCCGCAGTCGCTTGCCGAAAAGCGCGCCGCCTACAGCCTGCTGCTGACGCGCGGCCTCATTCGCGTCGGCCTCGATGTGCCGCCCGGCGCCGAGTTCTTCATCGAGAGCGTGGACGATCCGTTCCAGTGCGGGCCGGCGACCAACGACGCCTCGCTGTACCGGCGGCCGCTGCCGTCGACGAACCTCCGCTTCCTCAGCGCCGTGATGTGGGACGGCCGTGAATCGTCGACGACGACGACCATCCTCCAGGATCTTGTGCATCAGGCGAACGACGCGACACGCGGACACGCTCAGGCAGCGCGCGATATCACGGCCGACGAGGCGCGGCAGATCGTTGCGTTCGAGACCGGGCTGTTCACGGCCCAGTCGCGCGACGATCGCGCCGGCAGCCTGCGCGCGCGCGGCGCATTCGGCGGGGCCCTCGCACTGTCGCAGCAGCCGTTCTTCCTCGGGATCAACGATCCGATAGGCCTCAATCCCACGGGGGCGGCCTTCGATCCCAATGCCTTCAACCTGTTCAACGCGTGGGCGGCCGTCAACCTGTCCCACGACGACACGGACGATCCGGCGAGGCGGGCACGGCTCGCCGTCGCCCGAGGGCAGGCCCTCTTCAACACGCGCGAGTTCACGATCAGCGGCGTCGCGGGGCTCAACGGCCAGACGTTCTCCAACGGCGTGACGGTGCCCGATTCGTTCACCGGCACGTGCACGATCTGTCACGATGCGCCGAACGCCGGCGATCATTCCATCAAGGCGCCGCTAAACATCGGCGTGGCCGATCCCGCGCGTGCGCCGTACCTGCCCGTCTATCACCTGAGAAACATCGTGACCGGAGAGACCCTTCAGACGACCGATCCAGGCAGGGCGATGATTACAGGAAAGTGGAAGGACGTCGGGAAGTTCAAGGGTCCGGTCCTGCGCGCACTGGTCGCGCGCGCCCCGTACTTCCACAACGGGTCGGCCGCGACACTCGAAGAAGTGGTTGAGTTCTACCAGACGCGATTCAACATCGGCTTGAGTGCGCGCGAGAAGGCTGACCTCGTTGCGTTTCTGCGGTCTCTGTAATTCAGGAGAGTCCGATGAACAATCAAAGAATCACCGGCGGCGGAGGCGTACAACTTCATGTCGTTGAGGCCGGCAAGGCTTCGGCTCGGCCGATCCTGTTCATCCACGGCTTCTCCCAGTGCTGGCTCGCCTGGAGCCGACAGCTCACATCGGAATTGTCCGACGACCATCGACTCGTTGCCGTGGATTTGCGCGGCCATGGTCAGTCGGACAAACCTACGAACGGTTATGACAATTCGAGACTGTGGGCGGACGACATCAACGCCGTCATTCGGACTCTGCGCCTCGAGCAGCCAATCCTCTGTGCCTGGTCATACGGCCTCGTGGCGCTCGACTACATCCGGCACTATGGAGACAACGCGATCGGTGGTCTTCACCTGGTCGACGCCATTACGAAGATCGGCACCGAGGACGCAATGTCTGTCCTCACTCCGGAGTTTCTCGGCGTGGTGCCAGGTTTCTTTGCCACGAACGTCGATGAGAGCGTGCGCAGCCTTCAGTCGCTGTTACGCATGTGCTTTTCACAAGAGCCTTCAGCCGAGGATCTGTTCCTCATGCTCGGCTACAACGTGTCTGTTCCCCCCAACGTCCGCCAAGCGTTGTTCTCTCGCTCAGTCGACAACGACGACGTTCTCGCGCAGATCCGTAAGCCCGTGCTGCTGACGCACGGCGCAGACGATGCGATTGTCAAACCAGCCGTCGTGGACCGGCACAAGGCGCAGCTTGGTCATGCTCGCGTCGATATGATGCCGAACAGCGGACACGCACCGTTCTGGGACCAGGCGACGACCTTCAATCGCCACCTGCGCGATTTCGCCGCAAGCGTGAGTACATGACACGCGGTTTAGGGTAAGCGTAACGGTGGTCCCGACACCTCGCCGCGTCGTGCAGGGCGCGGCGCTCGTCGTCTGTGAGGTCATCGCCTTCATCATCCGCGACAAGGTCGACGACGGTTCCGTCGGGCGACGTCGTCCGTTCGTTGAGGACCAGCCGTCCGTTCTCGACGCGTGCTCGAAGAGGAATTCCCCAGGCGTGACGGCCCTGAGCGCACGCGCGCCCGCGGGCGACTTCAATGACGGCAACGCTTGATCCAGGTTCTCAGTCGTGCGACGCTCTGCGCATTCGTCTGCCGACTACACGAACCGATTTCCTCGGTTGGATCGCCGCGCTGACGTCGACGGCCGTCGCCCTCTGGTGCTCCCGCGGCGTCCTCGACATCGTCGCGGGCGCAGGCGGCGCGGTGCGCGTCGCGCTGCTACCGCCGTGGTGGCTGCTCGCGGTGCTGGTCGCGGTCTTCGGAGTTCTCGGCGCAGCCGCGGCGCGCGCGCATCTCGACGCCGACATCGTCCTGCCGCTGTGCACGCTCGGCATCCTTGCGCTGCCCTACCTGCCCTACCTTCCGGATCGCGTCCCGGTTCTGCGCGCTCTGGCCGGGCCCGCGCGTCCGCTGCTCTGGCTCGTCGTGTGCTGGGCGGTCGCGGCGCGTGGCATCGGCCGATGGATCGTCGGGCGATGGCGTGGCCCGGTGCCGCTCGTCGTTTTTCTGGCGAGCGCGATGATCTTCGGCCTCGCCGCGTGGCGGCTGACAGACACGCCGCTCTTCCCCAGCGGCGACGAGCCGCACTACCTCGTCATCACGCAGAGCCTGCTCAGCGACGGCGATCTGAAGATCCAGAACAACCACCAGCGCGGCGACTACCGCGCGTATTTCAACCGGCCGCTCGATCCCGACTACCTCGCGCTCGGCGCCGACGGCCAGATCTACTCGATCCATCCGGTCGGCCTGCCGGTGCTCGCGATGCCGGCCTTCGCGCTGGGCGGCTACCGCGGCGTCGTGGCGATGCTGATTGTGATCGCCGCGGCGGCCGCGACGCTGTTGTGGCGATGGGCGCGTGAGATCACCGGCTCGGACGCCGCGGCGATCTTCGCGTGGGCCGCGGTCGCGCCGACCGCGCCGTTTCTGTTCAACTCGTTCGCCGTGTATCCGGAGATTCCCGCAGCGCTTGCTGTGCTGATTGCGATGGCATGGCGCACCGAGTCGACGAAGGTGGCGACGATGAGCGTGCGGGGCGCGGCGATCGCGGCGCTGCCGTGGCTGAGCACGAAATACGCGCCGATGGCCGCCGGCATCACGCTGGTTCTGATAGCGCGCGACCCGCGGAATCTGCGCGCGGTCGCCGCGCTCGTCGCGCCGATCGCGGTGGCGTTCGCCGGCTGGTTCGCGTTCTTCTTCTGGATCTGGGGCACGGCGTCGCCGTCCGCGCCGTACGGCGCGTCGGAGCCGACGACGATCCGGTACCTGGCGCATGGCGGGCCCGGTCTCCTCTTCGATCAGGAATACGGCATCGTGGCGCAGGCGCCGATCCTGATGGTCGCGTTCCCGGGTCTTGCGCGCATGTTGCGGACCGGCGGCCGCGACCGCCGCCGCGCGTTGGAAATCATCGTCATCTTCGGGACGCTGCTGGTGACCGTCGGCAGCTTCCACGTCTGGTGGGGCGGCTCGGCGGCGCCGGGCCGGCCCGTCGCGTCGGCCGTGCTGCTCCTCGGCGTCCCGATCGCGTCGTTCTTCGCGTCGACGGCCTCGCGATCGGCGCGGGCGGGCTGCCACCTGTTGCTCGCCGCGAGCGTCGCCATTGCATGCGCGTTTGCCGTCTCCAACAACGGCGCACTCCTCCATAACGATCGCGATGGTAGCGCGATGCTGCTCGAATGGGCGTCGCCAACCTGGCCGTTGTGGTCGGCGTTTCCGAGCTTCATCGGCACGTCTCTCGCCGGTGCGATCGCGCGAACGCTGGCATGGGTGGCGTTGATTGCCGGAGTGGCGTGGACGATTCCCCATGTTCGACTGCGTGGATTCGGCGCCGCTGCGCTGGCGATGCTGCTCGTCGGAAGTGCGGGCGCGTCGGCGCTCGCGTCAGTCGCCGCCGAGGGGATGCCGCTGACCGCCGCATTGACGGCGGAGGGCCGCGCGCGCGTGCCGTTGCTGGATGGCTTCGACGCCGCGCGCCGGCCGGTTGCCATCCTCTACGATCCCCTGACCGTCGTCACAACCGCCGAGGCACTGGCGCGAGTGTCGTTGACCGCACGTCCGGGCTTTCGCGTTGCGCCGCAGCCGATCGATCTCCTCTGGAATGCGCGGTTCGCGCTGCCAGCGGGCGAATATCGCGTGCGTCTGACGCGGTCCGCCGCTGCGGCAGCCGCCGACACGATGCTCGCGCTGCAGATCGGCCGATCCGGATCGCCGCTCGAACGATGGCTCGTCTCCGGTGCCGTGTGGGAACATCGGTTCACGCTGCCGATCGACTCGGAAGTCGTCGGCTTCCGCGCGTCCGCCGATCTCAGCCGCGGCGACGGCGAGCTGGAAATTGCGCCGCTGCGAATCGTGAACGAGAGGGGGCGCTTCGTGCGTCCGCCGGTCCTCGGCGCGCTGCAGTTGGGCGCCGCGACCGTCTTCTTCCACGACGATGCTGTGTTCGCCGAGGCGACCGGATACTGGACGCGAGGGCGCGCGACGGCACACGTCACGTACGCCACAACCGGCGGTGCAGCGGCGACGATCGGCCTCGTGCTCCACTGCGGGCCGGCGCCGAATCAGGTGTCGGTTCGAACGCGTGGTTGGGCGGAACGTTTCGCGCTCGAGCCGGGCGCGGCGCGGACGCTCGCGCTGCCGACGATCGAGGAGCCGGCGCTTGGCGTGCGGATCGCGCCGATGGAGATCTCTGTGCGCGACGGCTTTGTACCGGCCCAGGTCGAGCGGTCCGCCACTGATCGACGATTTCTGGGGTGCTGGATCACCAATCGATCGTGATCGGATCATCGACCATGAGGGCGCGGCAAGTCCTCGAGAAACTCGAGTCTCTGAGCTCCCGCGAGGATGCAGTAAAGGTTCGCCGCTTCTTCAGAGGAAACGACGATGGCAGCGCGCGGGACAACAAGATCATGGGCGTCGCCTTTGGAAAGATCTTTGGCGTGGCCAAGACCTTCAGGCAGGCGCCGCTGACGGAGATCGAGAAGCTGCTCGCGAGTCCGTTCTACGAAGCGCGGATGGCGGCGGTGAGCATCATGGATTTTCAGGCGCGCGCCAAGTCGACGACGCCGTCGCATCGGAAAGCATTGTTCGATCTCTACATCAGACGCCACGACCGCATCAACAACTGGGATCTCGTCGATCGTTCGGCGCCGCATGTCGTTGGTCGCTACTTGATGGATCAGTCCCGCGATGTGCTGTATCGGCTCGCGCGGTCGAGGAATCCGTGGAAACGGCGCACGGCGATCGTCAGCACGTACTACTTCATCCGCGCAGGCGAAGTGGACGATACGTTCCGCATCGCTGAGCTCCTTCTCGACTCGGATCACGAGCTCGTTCAGAAAGCCACCGGCTCATGGCTGCGCGAGGCTGGTAAGAAAGATCCGCGACAGCTCGTTCGCTTTCTGGAGAAACACGCGGCGAGGATGCCAGCGACGACGCTCCGGTACGCGACCGAGAAGCTGGGCAAGAATCTTCGCGCAAAGATCAACGCGACGAAGGCGGTCCGCGCGTCGCGGTCGCCCTCCTGAACGCAACCTTCGCGGATCCGTAATACGGATTACCCGCCGGCAACGTGTGCGGTAGGACCGATGGTCTCGACCTGCGCATTCCCTCGGGATTCCGCGAATTCGACGGCCGGCTCGGCTCTTGCCTCGAAATCACGACGCGCCCTGGTCTGAGCTCAGGGCTCGGGCTCGCTCTCGCCTGATCCGGCATTAAGCGAAGAAGAAGACGGAGTGCGTATGCGCAGGTTGGTAATCGTGGTGTCGGCAGCGCTGCTGGCGGCGAGCAGCGTGAACCGCGCCAACTCGCCTGGCAACAACGTTCCCTTGTCCCCGTCGGCGTTCGTCGAGAATACAACGGTGTCCGCGATGAGCGATGCAGGCAAAGCAGGAAAGACCCGACCACCTCCAGCCTCACACTCGTCATGGGTCAGCGATATCAACGGCGACGGTCTTCCCAATCGGGGTGATTCGGTGACGTTCGATGTCTCGACGACCGAAACGTGGAATCAGGTGAACGTCACGTGTTACCAGAACGGTGTGGGCGTATTTGGGGCCGTCCTCCCCTGGACGCCAAGTCGTGACGTTGTCGTCGACCGCATGGCGATCGGGCGCAGCCGACTGCACCGCAGAGTTGATGGCCTTCGCCGGCAGGAAGACCGACACGCTCGCGTTGTTGAACTTCCCGCATACGAATAGCCGGCAACAACGTTCGCCGCTCTTGCGAACAACGCGAGAGGCCCCGGCTTTCGCCGGGACCTCTCGATCCTCCTTTAGGGAACACCAACGTTGTCGATACCGAGCGTTGATACTTCACAGTGGCTTGTCGAGCCGACGACGTTGGGATCGCTGGACGAGAAAGTGACCCGCCACGAGACCGTCGTGCTCGAGGTGAAAAGAGGTCGTGTTGTTTGTTCTCGCGGTCCCGCCAACGAGCGGGATGCCGACGAACTGGGCCGCGGGCGCGCCGGTGCAGTTGCCGTTCAAGTAGAGGCTGAACGTCACCGATCCGCTTCCCGGCCCGCCGCTCCCGAGCACCACTGTCGCCGTGTCGTTCGGCAGCCAGTCCTGGGCCGTGGTCGTGCGCGACGTGCGCGGCGCGCGGGTGATTCTGCAGGCAGGGCTCGACAACCGCGTCGGAGCCTACCGCAAAAGCGAGGCGCTGAACAGTCCGTTTGTGTCTCGCGTCACCCTTGCGGATTGAAGCGGTACCCGACCCACGGTTCGGTGACGAGATATCTCGGGTTCGACGGGTCGGGCTCCAGCTTCTTCCGCAGTTGTCCCATGAAGACGCGCAGATATTCGGGCTGTTCCTGGGACGCTTCGCCCCACACGGCTTCGAGCAGCGTTCGATGCGTGATGACACGATTGGGATGGCGAGCCATGTAGATGAACAAATCGAATTCCTTCGGCGTCAGACGGATCTCCTGTCCGCGCGCGATGACGCGGCGGCCGTCGAGATCGATGCGGAAATCTCCGGCGTCGAACGACGCCACTTCGGGTTCGGTATTGCTGCCGCGCCGCAGCGCGGCTCGGACGCGCGCCAGCAGCTCGTCGATGCCGAACGGCTTCGTCACGTAATCGTCCGCGCCCGAGTCGAGCGCTTCCACTTTGGTGCGCTCCTCACCCTTCACCGACAGCACGATGATCGGGACGTTCGACATCGCGCGGATGCGGCGGCACAGCTCCACGCCGTCCATGTGCGGCATGTAGAGATCGGTGATGACCAGCTCGGGCCGCCATTCGGTGAAGTTCGTCAGCGCCGCTTCGCCCTCGGCGGCCGTTCTCACCTGATACCCCTGACTGCTCAACACGGTCCTCAAGACTCGCGTGATCTGCGGCTCGTCATCGACGACCAGGACTCGGGACTTCTCTGCTGCCGTTGCCATCGCGGACTCCCTTGTTTGCATTGTGGCTATTTCATCGCCATGACAGTCGCGGCGGCGCGATCGCTCTGGCCGTTGCTCATACCTGCCGCGTCCCGCGCCACCGGAAGAGTCATCGCCACCGTCGTCCCTCTCGCAGAAGATGCCGGCGGCGGCTCGATCCAGATTCGCCCCGCCTGCGCTTCGACGAGCCGCCGTGCGATCGGCAGACCGAGGCCGACGCCGCCGCGGCGGGAGTCGGAGGGAGCGCGCCCCGGAATGCGAAAGAATTTTTCGAACACACGCTCCCGGAGATCCGCCGGAATGCCGGGACCTTCGTCGGTGACGCGCAGCTCGACGTGCTGCTCGTCCATCGGCGACGCACGAAGCGTGATCGTCGTGCCGGGCGCGGAGTACTTGCTGGCGTTGTCGACGAGAATGTAAATCACCTCGGTAATCGACGGCGAGTCGACGCACACCGGCGGCAGGTGCGGATCGAGCGCGACGACGATCCGGTGGTCGCGCGTAATCGTCTCGGCGCGCGCGAGGCTGCCGCGCACGATGTCGTCGAGGGCGACCGCGCGCAGGTGCGGCGGCTGCGAAGCGTCCGGTTGCCCGGCATTCGACAGCGCCTCGATGAAACGGTTCAACCGATCCGATTCCTCGTCGATCACTTCGAGCAGCTCGCGCTGTCCCTCGAGCGGCAGATGCGACAGCCCGCTCCAGCCGCCGGCGCCGATCAACGCCGTCACCGATGCCTTGATCGCCGTCAGCGGCGTCCGGAGATTGTGCGTGAGCGCGTCGAGGAGCGCCGCCTTGAGCTGTTCGTTGCGCCGCGCCGCTTCGGCTTCACTCGCGCGATCGAACGCGATCTGCAGTTCCTGATAGAGGCGCTCGATCTCCGCACGGCCTGCCTGCGCCTCGGCCGCACGCCGCTCGGCGCGCGACGCCAGCTCACCCGCCACGACCGCAGTGACAATGAAGGTGACGAACTCGACCCAGTCGACCGGATCCTGAATCGCGAAGCCTTCGGGCGGCAGGAAGTAGTACGAGTAACTCGCGGCGGCGAGGGCGGCGGCGATCAACGCTGGCGCCATGCCCAGAAACCGCGCCACCACGACGACGTTCAGCAGCAGCAGCGGCGCGGCGATGCCGGCGCTGTCGACCGACATGGCGCGAAGCGCGCCGACGATGCCGGCAACCGTGCTGCCCGCGACGAGGAAGTGGCGCCAGCGCACCTAGGGATTATAGGTCTGCGATCTGGTGGACGAGCTAGTAAGGCTTTCCTTACGAGCAGTAACCACTTGCCTTCACCTCACACCGGTACCGCACGCTTTCCCGAAAGGGATAACGCGTTGCTCACCCTGGCGACGGATCGACACCTTTCCGTTGAATCGATGCGGCACCTCTTCTGCAGCGTCGCGAGCGTGTCTGACGCAGGAGACGTTATGCGCAAGTACTGGGGAGCGGTCGCCGGTGGTGCGGTGTTCCTGGCGATAGCGTGCGGGTCCGCGC
>Ga0114129_10017304_pt1 | contig 10263 bp, 6 predicted proteins | sample RhiMetdeltSRZDD1_FD_80071 | JGI IMG/M metagenome (GOLD analysis project Ga0114129, IMG submission 80071) | Populus rhizosphere microbial communities from Tennessee, USA - Rhizosphere MetaG P. deltoides SRZDD1 (version 2) (version 2) | ecosystem: Host-associated > Plants > Roots > Rhizosphere >... | reverse complement strand
GTGAGCGTGGAGGTCATCGATCCGCGCACGCTGTGGCCGCTCGACGAGGACGCGATCCTCCAGTCGGTGGCCAAGACGTCGCGCCTCGTGATCGCCCACGAGGCGGTGAAGCGCGGCGGCTTCGGCGCCGAGATCGCGGCGCTGGTGAGCGAGAAGGCGTTCGACGTGCTCGACGCCCCCATCGCCCGCGTGGCGGCGCGGCCGGTGCCGATGCCGTACAACGATTCCCTGGAGCGAGCGACGATCCCGTCCCAGGCGGACATCGTGGCCGCGGTGCGCGGGCTGCTCTGACGGCGAGGTCTCGCGACCGACACGCGCAGCTTCGGCAGGCGCGGGAGCTGCGCCTCGCGACCACCAAGGTTAATGGCACGCATCATCTGAGCGCTCCGAGCGCCAACGTGTGATCGACGGTGGGACACCGCGCGATCCCTAACCGCAGACTTTCCTTGCGCACGCGACTGACCAAGTCTGTGCTGCGCGTCAAGGCCTTGACCAGCAGGCGAGGCCGCGTTCAGACCTTCCTGATATAGTCAGGCGCGCCGAGATAGTTGACAGGTCCTCCAGTTTTGGAGATACCGCCAATGAAGCGCAAGCGCGCCCGCGCCGCCGGAATCGTACTGATACTATTCATCAGTGGCCTTGCCGGATCAGGCACGGCACAGCCCAGGGCCGAAGGCGAGATGCGGTGTGCACTGTACGTGACGCTGTCTCCTCTCTGGTTCGACCCCGGAGACGTGGTGGGACTCATCTCACCGTTTTGGGTTTTGTACGCCATCCACGACGCCCTTGTGAAGCCCATGCCTGGGAATGTGATGACGCCAAGCTTGGCCGAATCGTGGACGGTCAGCGCGGACCAGCGCAGCTATGACTTCAAGCTGCGCAAGGGACTGAGGTTTCACAACGGCGATCCTTTCACCGCGGATGATGTGAAGTTCAGTTTCGATCGCGCGAAGGGGGGCAGACTTTTGCGCGAGAAGGTGAGGGAAATAGAGATTGTCGATCCGTGGCGGGTGCGCTTCCATCTCCACGAGCCGTTTCCCGATTTCATGGCGTTCTACGGGACCATCGCTACTGCGACCGGTTGGATCGTGCCGAAGAAGTATGTCGAGCAGGTCGGGCCCGACGGTTTCAAGAAGCACCCCATCGGGCTGGGCCCCTACAAATTCGTGAGCCACACGCCAGGTGTCGAACTGGTCATGGAGGCCTACGAAGGCTACTGGCGCAAGATACCGCCCGTAAAGCGGCTGATCTTCCAGAGCGTGCCAGACTCCACGACACGGGTGGCGATGCTCAAGCGCGGGGAAGTCGACGTCGCCTATTTGCTCGATGTCCCACAGGCGCAACAGGTGAAACGCGATCCTAACCTCAAGTTGGTCTTTTCAGGCGGGGTCGCGGTCGTTTTCCTCGATTTCTTCGATCAATGGGATCCGAAGTCGCCGTGGGCCGATCGGCGGGTGCGACTCGCCGCGAACTATGCGATTGATCGCCGGACCCTCTCCGAGGCTGAGACCCTCGGCGCTTCCAGGATTACTGGGAATATCATTCCGCACAGCTTCGAGTTCGCACTTCCTATCGAGCCCTATCGCTATGATCCCGCAACGGCGAAGCGGTTGCTGGCCGAGGCCGGCTACCCGAACGGGTTCGACGCCGGGGAGCTGCATCAGATCCCTCCGCACTTCTCGATGGGCGAGACGATCGCGACCTATCTATCGGCCGTGGGAATCAAGATCCGGATGCGGCCGATGGAGCGTGCGGCGTTCTTCTCGGCATGGGCATCGAAGAAACTGAGAGGCGTCTGTGTCTGCGCCAGCGCCGTGTACGGCAACGCCGCCACGCGGATGTCTGAGATCGTGCCGACCACAGGGGCCTATGCCTACGGCGGCTATCCCGACATCGACGAGTTGTACCGTCAACAGGCGCGCGAGACCGACCGCAGCAAGCGTGAGGCGATGCTGCACCAGATCCAGCGCCTACTCCACGAGCGCGTGCGTTTCGGGCCGATCTGGGAGTACATCTGGCCGAGCGCGATCGGGCCGCGCGTGGAGGAACCGGCGCTGATGCTCATCAACCCGTACGATTGGTCCGCGCCGCTCGAAGAGGTGCGTCTCAAGAAAAGCTGAGCGGCGCGCGGGGTGACCTAGAACACTGCGGCCGCGTCGACCCTGATATCTCGCCCCATCTGTTGGAGCAGGCCCGCCGCGGCCGCGCTGTGGTGCTCGTTCCTCGAACGATCACCGATTTTCTCGTAGAGCCAGGCGAGAAGCTGATGGCAACGCGCTGCCAGGGGACCCATCTCGAGGCGCTCCGCCAACCGAATGGCAGCGAGCAGATGGCGCTCCATCTCTTCCTCAATGACGGGATGTCGGAGCCTTTCGACGTCAGCAAGAAGCGCGTGAGCGGCCGCCTCGAACGGCTGATTTCGCTCTTCGCGCGCCACGCAGAGCGCCTCCTCCGCGAGCCGGGCGGCGTTCTCGATGCGACCTGCCTCCAAAAGGATGCGGCTGTGGTGAACGAGCCGGGTCGGCTTGAACGTACGGGAGCCGATGGTGCGTTCGTCAGTTTCGTATTGCTCGAAGAGCTCGACACCCTCACGGACACGGCCTTGCAGGGCATAGCACACCGCCAGCCCTGTGGCGAGCGGTCGATACAGATGGCGATGGCAGTCCTCACGGTATACGGCAAGCGCACTTTCGTACGCTCGCACCGCCGCGCCGAAGTCGCCGCGGCCGCACTCCACTCGGCCCAGATCGAGGAAGGCGGACAGTCGCAGCGTTCCGAGCGGATCGCCCAGGGTGTCGCTCTCCCGGAACGCATCCTCTATCCGACACAGCGCAGTGTCGAACTCTCCGAGCTGCGTGAGGCTGTTCACCATGAACATAATCGCTATAGAGCGCATTGTCGCGAGCCTCTCCACGTGAGGGAAGTACGGCTCCCCGACGTCTGGATCGTCGGTCTCGTAGGAGAGGACGGCGGTCAGATGCTCCACCGACTGACGCAAGTTCCCGGCATTGAACTCCACCAGTCCGAGCACTAGCCTGGCCACGGCTTCGAGCCAACGGTCGCCGGTTTCTTGAGCGACCTCCAACGCGCGCTGCCCGAAGCGGCGCGAGCGGTCGAAATCGCCCACGGGACGGTAGGCACTGCTCAGAGCGGCCGCCACACGACCTTCCCATCGCCGATCCACCAGCGGCGCCGCCAGCTTCTCGGCCTCATGCAGATGCGGGAGACCCCGCTCGTAGGTTAGTCTCGCCACACTCGCGCCGTTGGCGAGCAGGTGCAGGCGGACGCGCTGCTCACGACGCTCCATGGTGAGAGGTAGATGCGCCAGTGCGTGGAGAGCGTCCTCGAAGCACGCCAGCGCCTCCCGGCCTGCGCCCCGGTGCCACGCCTGGTAACCCGCACGCGTGAGGTAATCACACGCCGCTGACCAGTTGCCTGCATGGAGATGGTGCGTGCCAATGGCGGCGCAGTGTGGGTCAAGTTCCGTGACGTGCACGGCCTCGAGCGCCTCGGCGATCTTACCGTGCAGCAGGGAACGCCGTGGTCCGAGCAGCCGCGCATAGGCCGCCTCGCGGATGCGATCATGCCGGAAGTCGAAGCGGCCGCTCACTTCGCGGATGACGCGGCGACGAACCAGCTCTTCAAGAGCGTCGGCCCCTTCCGACTGCGTGAGACCCGCAGCGTGACAGACGACCGGAACTTCGAAGTCACGGCCACACACGGCAGCGGCATCGGCGAGGCGGCCAGCGCAGCCGCCGAGATCAGCGAGGTAGCGCTCGGTCAGGGCACGCACCTGATCCGGAAGCTCGATCAATGCTTCCGACGTGGCAGCGCCACGGTCTCGCACCGCCCGAGCGCACTCGATGACTACGAAGGGATTGCCCTCGCTGAGCCGCCAGACACGTTCCGCAAGGGCCACCGACGACGCAGCGTCGCGCGACGCCAGCAGCATTTGAAAGAGCTCGATTGCGTGCTGCCGAGAGAGCGGGGCCAGCGTGGTGGACACGCAGGCAGGGTCGCGGCGGAGAGCGTCCAGAACGGCGGCGGGGCCGACGCCGCGGACGATCTCTTCTGGACGCGCAGTGCCTGCAAGAAGCACGGGCTGGCCTTCGAGGCGTCTCGGTAAAAACTTGAGCAGGCGCACGGTCATGTCGTCGCACCAATGGAGATCCTCGATCACGGCGACCAAAGGCTGTGCGGCGGCGAGCAGTCGAAGCACATGCGCGATGGCTTCGAAGATGCGAGGTCCCTCTTCGATGCCAGTAGGTGGTGGGCCGAGGCCGTCCGCGATTTCGGGGAAGAGCCGCGCGAGGTCGAGGCGAGTGACCTGACCGACTTGCCCAAGGAGTTGCTCGCTGAGGACGGGGCGTAGTGCTTCGATCCAGGGGGCAAACGGCAGGACATCTTCGCCCTCACGGCCTCGACCGAGGAGGAACTCGTCGGACCGGCGCTGAGCGCGCGACGCGAGCTCGCCTATGAGCCGGCTCTTGCCAATTCCGGCTTCGCCGAGAATGAGACCCAGTTGCGGCCCAGCTCGGTGAGAGCGCTGCCAGAGCGCCTTGAGCCATGCGACGTCGGCCTCGCGGCCGATGAGCGGCGTCGCTCCCGGCGCGCGATAGGCACCGTGCCCCCGGCCCCCGCGCGAGATCGGCCTCGGCTGGGGCCGAGTGATCGCGGGCGTCTTCGTGCTGCGCTCGGCGACGAGCCGCCGGTAGAGATTCTGGGTTTCTGGCTCCGGCTCGACGCCAAGTTCGCGGCTGAGCACCTCGACGCAAACTTCGTATTGCCTGAGGGCGGTGCTCCGGCGGCCGCTTTCCGCGTAAAGTCGCATGAGCGTCCGGTGCACCGACTCGTCGAAAGGCTCGAACGCGAGCAGGCGCACGGCGACTTGGACAGCGGCGTCAATGACTTTCTCTCGCACATGTTCCGCGAGGAGCTTCCGTAGTACCTCCGCCGCGCGGGACCGTAACCGTTCGCGCTCGGCCTGTAGCCACTCTTCGAACGGCGGCTCGTTGAGGCTGAAGCCTTCCAGCAGATCACCGTGATAGACGTCTATTGCTTCCTTGAGCGCCGTAGCGTTGTCCTCACCGGCGAGTTGGTCGAAGCGCTCCACGTCGACGACGATTCTGGATCGCGCGACTCCGATGCCATCGCCTTCGGTACGGATCACGTCGACATCGGCCTTGGTGAGTGCCTGACGGAGGTCGAAGAGACACTGCCGGAGCCCATGACGCCCGGTGTCTTCGCTTTGCGAAGACCACAGCAGTGCTGTGAGCCGCCCGCGCGGCACGATTCGACCGGGGTCGAGGGCGAGTACGGCCAGTAACGCGCGCGTCTTCTTACGCTCGAGGAGGAGGAGGTTATCAGGACGGGGCGCCGCGGCCCGGAAGCCTCCGAGAATATTGATGAAGAGCGCGCCCGAGGTACGGCGGCCGCGGCTCATAGGGCGAGAAATATAGCATCGGCCCTCATAAGAAAAAAATCGGCGGTGACGCCACCTGAGACGTTTCTGTGACACCGAGTCGATAGCGTACGTCCCCGCAACGCGATGCTCACCGTGAAGTGGTGATCCACGGAGGCGGGCATGGGCTTGGAATCCGGCGTGACGCGGCTCTTCTGGAGCGGGCTCGGTGCGCTTGTCATGTGGGCGCTGCTGGTATGGACGCGGCCACCCGCGTCCCACGAGTTCACGATCACCACGCTCGCGCGCTCTCCCGACACGGTGATGGCGGGCGACGCCTTGATCCGCATCGATGTCCCAGGGCAGTGCCGATGAAGAAGGTGACGGTGAGCTTGAACGGCGCCGACATCACCACCACGTTCCAAGGCGATAACGAGTCCCGGACGTTCATCGGCGCGCACAAGTTCATGGTGCCGGTGTCAGACGCGGACTGTTGATGACTCGCTCGGCCGTAGGCTGGCCCTGGAGGATCTCGTCGTTGGTCTTCGTCTGTATGATCGCGCTCGCGATGTCGGAAGACCTTTCGACGATTGCGACCGCTGGCTCGGGCAGCGAATTACTGATCGTATCTGCTGACGAGGACGATGCCGACGGCACTGCTGAACTTATGCCTGCGTGTGCTTCAGCTAGCGTCGACGATACAGACCTTCGCTCGTTTGTGACAAAACCTAGGGATTTTGTCGAACCCTTTGGTATCGGAGAGCTCTCCTGTCTCCGATGCGCCCCGCGAGGCCCGCCGCCGTCTTCTGAGGCCGTCGCCGGAGATACAGCACTCGTCCTGGCCTTCCCCCGCGCAACAACGCCGCATCACACATCGTTAGAGCTCCAAACAGCCCCTGACTTCTCGCCCAATCGGAGAAGTGGCGTTGACCGCTATCCGCGATGACTCATTCGCTCGGAGCGGCGAGCATAGGAGGCCTCAATGCATCTTTGTCAGTTGACGCGGACCCTGTGGATCGCATTGCTTCGCACAGTCGTCATTCAGGAGGCATCGTCATGAAAGGCCGTCGCGCGCCAGCGAACCTCCTCGCATGGTCCGTGCTCGTTGCTTTGCTGAGGAGTGCCCCAGCCTTCGCCACGCCTGAACCCGTGCAGGCGGTCGCGATCGATCCCGTCACTCCGACGACCATTTACGCCACCATGGACCCGGCAACGGTGTTCAAGAGTACAGATGGTGGCGCGAACTGGATAAGGACTACGCTGCCACCGCCCGCGAACCCGGTGCCGTGGAAGCCGGGACACGTTCCGGCGCTGGTAATCGATCCTCTGACCCCGACGACGCTCTACGTAGCGACCGACTATGGGGTAAGCAAGAGTACGGACGGCGGCGCCACGTGGGCGGCGGCCGGCGGCGTGGCGAACCGGATCTCACATCTGGCTATCGATCCGCTCACGCCGACGACCGTCTACGCGGTAAGGAGCCTCGCCGAAGGCGGCTCCGATCCTCGGCTTTTCAAGACCACCGACGGCGGCGTGACGTGGCATGAAGCTGATTCGTTCTTCATCTTCATGTCGTTGGCTGTTGATCCGGTCACTCCAACTACGATCTATTCGAGCCCGCCGCGGCAATACTTCGCGGGGACGACCGCGGTACTGAAGAGCATCGATGGCGGAGCGACGTGGACCGAAGTTGGCGTTCCGCGGCCATGGCCATACGGTACGATCAGCGCTCTTGCCATTGACCCAGTTACGCCGACGACTCTGTATGCCGGCGCCAGTTTGGATTATCTATGCCCGGAATGCGAGAGCGATCTTTATCCCGAGCTTTTCGGTCTCCTCGTCCCCGGCGGCGCGTTCAAGAGCACGGACGGCGGTGTGTCGTGGCAACCCATCGGCCTTCAGAACGTCCAGACTTTTTCGGCGCTCGCCGTAGACCCGATGACAACGACGACCGTCTACGCGGGCACGAATGCCGGCCTCTTCAAAACCACGGACGGCGGCGCGACCTGGCAGGCAACAGGTCTGTCGACCGCAGATGTCCGCGCCGTAGCAATCGACCCTCTCACGCCGACCACGCTTTATGCGGGCACCGACTCGGGCGTTTTCAAGAGCATCGACGGCGGCGCGACGTGGAGCGCGACGGGGGCGATGGAGCCCACGGTCACGGCCGTGAGCTCGGTCAGCCTTGCCCCAACGACTATTGCCGGCGGCGGTTCATCGACCGGCACCGTCGCTCTCAATGCGCCCGCTCCCCCGGGCGGTACCGTGGTGACTCTATCGAGCAGCAATCCGCCGACGGCGAGTGTTCCCGGTGCGGTAACGGTACCAAGCGGGAACACGACCGCGACCTTCGCGGTAGCCACCAGCCCGGTGCAGAGTTCAACGACGGTGGCGATCTCAGCGACCGCTGGCGGCGCGACCCGATCTGCGGCACTGACGGTCATGAGCCCGGATCCCACGTTAACGGCGCTGGTCCCGAGCACGATCTCAGCCGGCCATCCCGGCGGCATTCTCACTGTGAACGGGACGAACTTCGTGAGCGGATCCGTCGTTCGCTGGAACGGTGCGAACCGAACGACGACGTTCGTCAACGCCACACAACTCCAGGCCACGATTCCGGGCAGCGATCTCGCCACCCCGGGAACGCGGCCGGTCACCGTCGTGAACCCAGACGGCAGGACGACCAACGCGCTGACGTTCACGATTACTGGCGTGGCGCCCCCGACGCTTGCCTCGCTGGCGCCGAGCACCGCCAGCGCCGGCGGTCCCGCCTTCACCCTGACTGTGAACGGGACGAACTTCGTGAGCGGAGCCGTCGTGCGCTGGAACGGCGCCAACCGAACAACGACGTTCGTGAGCGCGACGAAGCTCACGGCCTCGATCCCGGCCACGAGCATCACCATCGCGGGATCGCCGCCGGTCACGGTCGTGAACCCCGACGGGAGAACGTCGAACGCATTGACGTTTACGGTGACCGCAATGTCGCCCCCAGGGGGGAAACCGACGCTGACCTCACTGGCGCCGAACACGATCTTCGCCGGCCATCCCGGCGGCATTCTCACTGTGAACGGGACGGACTTCGTGAGCGGATCCGTCGTTCGCTGGAACGGCGCGAATCGAACAACGACGTTCGTCAACGCCACGCAACTGCAGGCCACGATCCCGGGCAGCGATCTCGTTACCCCGGGAACGCGGCCGGTGACGGTGGCGAACCCCGACGGGAGGATTTCGAACGCACTGACGTTCACCATCACGCCGTGACCGATTGTGTTCACGTGGACGAGATGAGGCGGGGAACCCGGAGATCCCTGGCCCGTCTGCTGCTCACCGCGACTCTCGCGTCGATGGAGGGGAACATGAAGTCGGAATTCAAGTCGAAGCGATTCATGCCTGGTCTGGTTGGCTCGATCGTGGGTGCCGCTCTCGTGAGCTGCGCCGTGCTCCAATCTTCGCCCGCCGCCGCGGCAGGCGTCCGGCCGATGTTCGACCTCTCCCATCCGGCCGGAAGCCCCTTCCCGTCGGACCGTTTCACCGTTCGGGATCCGAGGCAGAATACTGGACTCCGAGTAAGCCTTCCGAAACCGGATTGCACAATCCGGGTATCCGACTGCGAGCACATCGATGTGCTGAACGAGCTCGATGGCTTCAACCTTCAGCCGAGAATCTCCGTTCCCTTCACCGGCCCCATCGACGTCAACACGGTTAGCAGTCAGAGCATCTTCTTGACGAGCCTCGGTAGCCCCTCGGGCTCGGGCACACCCAATGGGCGCGTGATTGGTATCAACCAGATCGTGTGGGATGTCGGGACGAATACTCTGCATGTTGAAGCTGATGAACTGCTCGAGCAGCACACACGCTACGCCTTGATCATCACGCGGGACCTGCGTGACGCCGCCGGGGATCCCATTGACCGTGCCCTCCCATTCCGCGACATGACCCGCGTCCCGGATTTCCGTGACAGCCGGGATATCGCCGTCATCCGGTACGGGGTCGACTTAGCGATCGGTGTTGCGCGCCTCGTGGCGGCTCGGGTCATTGACGCTGGAAAGATAGCGGGCGTGAGCGTCTTCACCACACAGAGCGCGACGTCTACGCTGGAGAAGATTCGAGACCAGATCAAGTTGGGGACACCAGAAGCCGCAGATTTCAATCTCGGGCCGGGCGGTACTCGCACCGTATTTCCGCTGGGCGGCGTGACAGCTATCATGTTCAGGGCCCACACCGGGACCGGTCTCGTACCGAGGTTCGCGAACGTCACGATTCCGTTCGCAGCGCTGAAAAACCCTGAAGGCATCCGTCCCGGCGCGGTGGCGACGATTGCCTTCGGCAAGTACGCGTCGCCCGACTATCGGGTGCCGGGTGAGTTCATCCCGCAAATCCCGACGCGTTCCGGTGTACCGGTCGTGCAGCAAACCAACCAGCTCTTTTTCAACCTGTTCCTTCCGTCTGGTGACAAGCCCGCCGGAGGGTGGCCAGTCGCGATCTTCGGTCACGGCGGTGGCAACGACAAGAACGGGGTCATGTTCAGAGCCGGGGCGATGTTGGCAGCGCACGGGATCGCGACCATCGGCATCAACGCGGTTGGTCACGGCTTCGGTCCGCTGGGAACCCTGACGGTGACCTCTGGAGCGACGAGTGCGGTGACCTTCTCCGCCGGGGGCCGTGGGATCGATCAGGATGGCAACGGGACGATTGCGAGCGGGGAGGGATCCCTTGCGGCGCCGCCGCGGGAGATCATCGACTTCCGCGACGGCTTCGTGCAGACCGCCGCCGATCTCATGCAACTCGTGCGGGTCATCGAGGTAGGCATGGACGTCGATGGTGACTCCGTGCCCGATCTCGATCCTGCGCGCATCTACTAT
>Ga0114129_10017303_pt1 | contig 10264 bp, 9 predicted proteins | sample RhiMetdeltSRZDD1_FD_80071 | JGI IMG/M metagenome (GOLD analysis project Ga0114129, IMG submission 80071) | Populus rhizosphere microbial communities from Tennessee, USA - Rhizosphere MetaG P. deltoides SRZDD1 (version 2) (version 2) | ecosystem: Host-associated > Plants > Roots > Rhizosphere >... | reverse complement strand
TGGCCGGTCGTGGCCCCCGTCGGAACGGCACCGGTCGAGCTGAATGCCGTGCCTGTCGGAGCCAAAGTGGTTGTCATCGTAATCGAACCGGGCGTCAGGGGCAGCGTCGCGGTAGTGCCGACAACGGCATTTGAACAAGCGAACGTAACAGTATCGAGAGCTGCCAGACTCGGAGTCCCCGTGATTTCGAGCAGGACTGTATTGGTCGTCGAAGTCACAGTGTTGTTCGTGCTTATGAACGTTACCGTACCCGGCGAAGCTATCGATGCGGTGCAAGGAGTCGTAGCGGTTGTTCCACCGGCAAAGGTCAGGCCCGCGGGAATTCCGGCGAACGAGAGCAACAACTGCACGCCCTGTGTTGACGCGCCGTTATTGAACTGAGATTGACTCCTGAACATGTCGATATAGTTTTCGTCAATGGCAACTGAGAAACCACCATTGTTATTGATAGGCGTCGTGATTGTCTGGCCCGGTCCCAGTATGATACCGGCAGATGTGTTGGTCGTCAGGTGCGGAGCTTTGATTCCAGGCAACACGGATGTGATCACGACCGCGTTCGTTTGACCGGCGGTGATGAGCACACCACTTCCCGGACTTACCGAAACGTTGGCCGTAACGCTCGTCTTACCGCTTCCTGAAATCGCCAACAGAACTCCGGTCAGGGTGAAACTCAGGTTGGCGGTTTGCGGAGGTATCGCAATAACTACTTGACCAGTCGCATTTGCCACACTGAAAACTGACGGTGCAGCACCGGTTCCAGTAACAACCTGGATTGGTAGGGGTACCGGAGTGGCTATCGGATAGTTGGTGGCATTCGTGATCGGCACACCATAGTCGACCGTCATCACCGCCGAGGTCGTTGCAACTGTACCGAATGTGCAGTTGAAAATCAGATCGCCTGCGGTTTCTGTCAATCCAGTGTCGGTTGCCCGGCTGACAGGGGTGCTGGCTACGTTACAGCTCAGCTGTGCAAACGCCGCGTTCGATAGTCCTAAGACAAGGACCATAGCGAACACAGGCAATAGTGTCTTTATCTTCAGCATTCTTTTCGTTCTCCTTGGTTGAACAGTGAACACATTTTTGTACACGTTGTCCTGCCAGCGGACTTACTGCCGGCATTCGAAGAGCCAAGACCTGAGCAAGGAACACAAGTGAACTTTTTTAGGCGCGCGTCGTTCGTTGTTCAGTTCAGAAGAGAGCCCGCATCCTGAACAATCATTAAGCGGAAAAACCTAACATGTAGTCCTACCAGTGTCAATTGCTAAAGCCGCTTCGACACACATGCAAATCCTTGCGCGTAAAAGCAGCAAGCCGGCGAGGTGCATGGCATGTTGGAGACCAAACGTGGTCACCGCGCAGAATGCAGAAAATCAAACAAACCTATGGTGGACGCCTGGGGCAAGGTTGGTCATTTTTGACTCATTCGCTGCCGATAGTGAGCAACAATTACGCAGCGAACTGCTACAGGTAATCAGGGAAAACGTTTCTTTCAATCCTGCCCAGAGCCGATTTTGGCTCGACTACTCCGGACGCCAAATTCAGAGAATTGAATGAATAAAACGTTCGACGTTCGGACCGATTGACATCGGTTTTGTTCAGCCTGCCTATGGTGAACACGGCCGGGGCATTTCGCACAACGCTCAAATAGCGCCAGGCCGGCGATTCCGGGTTTATACCGCTTCGCGCCTGCAAGGCCTTCATATCTTCGAAAGGACGATCCCGCCGGATGGAAACTAGAGCTGCTGCTTGAGAAGCACTCAAGCCGGGAATCGCGCGCAGTATTAATTCAGGGGCAACGTTCACGTTAATCGCTGTGCCCGTGGGTGCATCGGTCAAGTAAGAGTCCAGGCTCGGACGAACCTCGTTGCGTTGTTCTGTGTGGATGAACTTCGGTTGGAAATCGCTCGGGCTCATGCCGCGAACGAAAGGCAGATCGGCTATGCCCATCGCAGCGTTTCTGGGCACGATATTGAGGCTCGCATAAAACGGGGCTTCGGCGCCGTTTGGGTGAGCGTTGTCATCTGGGTCATCCCAGTCCGCAATAGCCTCCGTGATCATCTGCGCCTTCGTTAAATCACCGGTCCAGAGTGCAAAGAAACTACTGAGTAACTCCGGCGGCGCAGTCCGTGGATTTATTTTTCCGTTGTCGGCCTCGAAGTAAATATCCACCGTCCCGGTCGATGTTGGAGCTCGATAATGAAATCCCGGCACAACCGCTTCAAACGGGAGTCCTGCGAGAAGGTCTCGATTTGTTGTCAATCCACGGGCTTGCAGAAAGACGGCGATCTCTTGACCCGATCGAGCCAATTCTTCGGCCTGTAGAGCGTCCAGGTCCGCGTTGTCGATTCTTGCTTCGGTTTGGACAGAGACCGCCAAAGTGACAGCGACAGCACTTAAAACGACCAAAGCCGTCATGACTGCGAGCAGCGCGATACCTGCGCTTGAATGGCCGTTCATTCGTTTCTCCGGTGACATATCAATTTAGCCTCAGGCCGCCTGCAAACGAAGACGCATATTCCAGTGGAATGACAGAAGACGTTTCTTTCCCTCGAGCGTTGCAACGAATGCGAACGGCTTTTGGTAGTTGCTCCGACAGGGGACGCCAGTCCGCCGTCCATGCGATCGGTTTGTCACGCACGCCAAATTGGAGGAAATCGAAAGAGCAACGATCTGCCGGGATCACGGCACCACTCCAATAGATTTCCGCGGACGGCAAATTGTCGGGAGGTATGATGGTTCTCTCTTCTACGACCAAATTCCCGGATACGTCGTTCGCGCCTCGTACCCACCGAATTACAACCCAACGTGGAATACTGCCGGGACCGTCCTTAAAACTCATACGTGACACAAAGCGCACGCTGTCGACTCCACCGTCAAACGCGAGTTTTCGAATCGGCCCCTTGTCGCCTTTGACCGTATACGTAAAAGGCAACGCACCGGCGACCGCGTCGTGCGCGACTTGAAACGCCAGGCTGGAAACCCGCAACTCTTCGATATGTCTCGTGCTTTTGTCCCACGCCAGCAGCCCTGTACGCATGCCCGACAGTACGACTGCTGAAATCATTGCCATGATCGTCAACGACACGACCAACTCAATCAACGTGAATCCTCGTCCGCCGGTTCTATTGGAGTTCACGAAGTTCATCACCCAGGCTGCGTGGATTCGTTGGGGTTCTCGCCAGCCGATAAGTTTCGATTGTTCGCGTCTGAGCGCCGGAATTTCCGTCCCATTCCAGGCGGAGGACGACGCGTACGACACTTATCGGATTCTGCAAACTTTGAACAAACGACTCGACGTCCAGGTGCCAACGCGTCCCGTCTTTAAAACTTCCGCTCGCCGAGTCGCCTGCGCGCAGGCTTTCAATCAAATCCAACTCAGCTAACAGGTTTTTCGTGGATTGTTCACGGTTCTGGAATCTCTCAAGCCGGCTTATATTTCGCGCCGACGCCGACATCGAGCCGAAGAAGATTGAAAATCCGATGCCCAAAATAGTCAAAGCAACGATGAGTTCAAGAAGCACAAAGCCGAATGTATGCTTTTTCATTGCGAGTCCTGAACGACTGCGATGCCGCTAATGAAACCGAGGCCGATCACCGCTTTTCGGCCATTCCGATTCAGAAGCTGCAGGTGATCGAGACCCGCGATCTGCCCGGACGGAAGAAAGATGGACGTGTCCGAGCCGCTTTCAAATGATGGCGAGATCGATACCGGCAAAGAGAACGTACCTATTTCTTTCGTTCCTTTCAAAAAGTGAAACTGGTGAGCGCTATAAGTTGCGGCGACCGGCGTCTGGCTGACTCGCGCTTCGGCCTGAGCCTTTCGGAATGCGGCGACCAACTGACTTGCTGTTGTTTGAAGTGACAGATTCTCCAAGCGATTAGCGACGGGTGGTCCAACAATGCCGCTGATGATGGCGATCAGAACCATTACCACCAATAACTCGACGAGCGTTATCCCTCTCTCGCGCATTACTAGGTAGGACGTCGCGTATGTCGAGAAAGACGAATTACTTTTTCTTGAGGACGATCATGGAGCTGCCGCGCTCTTTGATTTCGCAGGTATCGGGATCGGGAACAACGGTGGAGGTGTCACCGATTATGGTTTCTTTTTGAACGACTATGATTTGCCAATCGGTATCGAATTTGCACTCCTTGCCGTTCTTCATCTTTGCGACAAAATACCCCGAGCCCTTGTAGGTATTCACCTCACCGGCGTTTTTCAGATTGACTTCATATTTCACGAACGACGGATTTGAACCTTCCACAAGTTGGACCCGGAGATCAGCACCGGAAAGCCGAATCTCATACTTTGTGCCTGTTTCCGCTTCCCATGTACCGTTGGGGTCGTTCTTGGGTGCTTGGTTCTGGGCCAGGATTAAGGCGATCGAGAGAAGTAATGCCGTCATTATGGCTCAGGATTCTAGCATTGTTGTATGCAATAATTTTTCGTTTCGTAGCGGAGGATTCGTGACGCGAGCTCGAGTGAAATCCAAGCAGCACGGTCCGGAAATTTTTTTGTCCGCGGTTATCCTGTTACTCGCAACACTCGTCGGGTACTGGAACACATTCGATGTGCCGCTGGTATTCGATGACCTCCTCACCATCCAAGCGAACTCGGGTCTTCAATTCGGAGATAATCTGCGGCCCTCGATTTGGGCAACACGCCCGCTGCTGTATTTGAGCTTCGCCATCAACTACGCGCTCCACGGCCAGCGGGTTTGGGGCTACCATTTCGTCAACTTCCTCTTGCACTTCGTTAATGGGATTCTGGTCCTTCTGATTGCAAAACACCTATTCCGCCGTTTTACTCTGGACGAATCTCAGGCAAGAACGTATGCGTTAGCCGCGGCTGCTTTTTTCGTTCTACACCCGGTTCAAACAGAATCGGTGACCTACGTGTCCAGCCGGTCCGAATTGTTGTCGACTATCTTCTACAGTTTGGCTTTCCTTACCTTCATCAAAACGGATGAACGCAAGATAGGTTTCCTCCGCAGCTGGGTGGTTGCAATTCCATTCGTGTTAGGGCTGTTTGTAAAGGAGACGGTGATTTCCTTACCGGCGGCACTGGTCGCCTACGACTATCTCTTTCTATCCGAGGCAAAGTTCGGAGAAGTTCTACGCAGGTGGCGCTTTTATGTGACATTCGTGGCCGGTGGAGTTTTGGCAGCGGTGTTTCTCGTGACTGCCGTACTGAATCACACGGTCGGACCCTCCCTCAGTCACATCAGCACCTGGCACTATTTCCTGACACAGTTACGCGTCACGGTAACGTACATCCGGCTTCTAGTGTTCCCGGTCGGCCTCAACCTTGATTACGACTTTCCTCCCTCAACCAGTCCTTTTGCCTTACCGGTCATTGCTTCGGCTGCGTTACTCGTTGGGTTGTTAGGCTGCGCGTGGTATTTGAGGAAACGGCAGCCCGTTCTTTCCTTCTCAATATTCTGGTTTTTCATCACGCTTGCCCCGACCTCCAGTTTTGTCCCGATTCGCGATGTTATTTTCGAACACCGGCTCTATTTGCCGTTGGTGGGCGTCAGCCTCGTATTCCCCCTGCTGATCGGCTTTATAAGACTTCGCCTCCAACCAAAACTCCGGATTTCCCTCGTCGCTCCGGTCGCCGCTCTGCTCGTGTTGCTATGCGTCGCTACCGTTCTGCGAAATGAAGTGTGGCGCGACGACGTTCGTTTGTGGTCGGATGTCGTCGCGAAGTCTCCGCATAAAGCTCGGCCATATAACAGTCTCGCTACTATCTATTTCAACCGGCGCGACTTCGATCGAGCCTTGGAAGTTGCGCAACGCGGATATCAACAGGTGGAGAACCCGTCGGATCGGCGCGCATTCCAGCAGCTGATGGGTCAGATCTATGTACAGATGCATCGGTATGAGGACGCGGCCGCAGCATTCATCGAGACAGCGAAGATCGACGACAAACATCAGGCCGGCACAGCGTACAACAACATCGGTGTGGTGTATATCGATATGGCGAATCTGCAATCGGGCGGTGAAAAACAAAAGCTGCTGATGCAGGCCGCCGAGGCTTTCCGAAAAAGCGCCGAACTGGACGAAAACATATTTTTCTCGTACGACAGCTACGTGAATGTCCTGAACGATATGGGAAAAAGAGAGGAACTTGAAAATGAACTTCGATCGAAGCTCGAGCGGAACAAGGATTACCGCGCGTATTACGGCCTGGGCAAACTCGCGTTTCTAGACGGCGATTACGATCGAGCCGTGCAGTATTTCCAGGAAGCGATTCATCTGAATTCGTCGCAGAAACTGATTTTCTTCTACCAGGCGTATGCGTTGAACCAACTGAAACGCCGCGATGAGGCGATTCAGAGCTACCTTCAAACGATCCGTCTTGACCCGTTGTTCGTTCAGGCTCGGCATAACCTGGCTTTGCTTTATATGCAGGTCAGCGATTACTCTAAGGCGATCGAAAACTTCGAAGATGTTCTTCGACTCGACCCGAACTACGTTTCGGCACATCTAAATTTGGCAAAGATTTATATCAATTTGGGCAACCGCAACGCTGCTCGCGACCATCTGTCGCAAGTCCTTAGCATTGTTCCGCAACAACAAGAGGCTGCCGCATTGTGGCGGCAGCTCGGCTCATGAATTTATGGCAAAAATTTTGATCACCGGTGTCATGGGCACGCTCGGGCGCCCATTGAAAAATGAACTCGAACGGCGCGGACATAACGTTTGGGGTGTGGATCTCCAGCATCAAGCCGAACAGAAGTATTTTCGTGCGGACATTGCTTCGTTCCGGCAGTTGGAGCGGGCTTTTGAGCAGGATTATGACTTCGTGTATCACCTGGCGGCCGAGTTCGGCCGCATCAACGGCGAAGAGTACTACGACACGCTATGGACAACGAATGTCATCGGGACCAGAAACATTCTCGAAATCCAAAAGAAGAAGGCCTTCAAACTCATTTTTGCTTCGTCGTCGGAGATCTATGGCGATAAACATCAAGCCATTCTCTCGGAAGACATTCCGCTTAATCATTCGATCATTCAACACAACGATTACGCCGTGACCAAGTGGGTGAACGAAATTCAGATCATGAATTTCGAGAGGCGCTTCGGAAACCCAGTTGTTCGTCTCAGATTTTTCAATGCATACGGACCCGGTGAGTACTACCACAACTATCGCAGCGTTGTTTGCCTGTTCGCCTACCGCGCCCTGCACCGGCTGCCATACGACGTTTATCTCGGGTACCACCGCGTCTTCATGTACATTGACGACTTCATTCCGACGTTATCGAATGTGGTGGAGAATTTCACTCCGGGCGAGGTCTACAATATCGGCGGAACGGAATTTCGCAGCGTGAAAGATATGAGTGATCTGTTATTGAAGTACGTGGGAACGGATCACTCGCTCGTCAACTATCTTCCCGAAGACAAACACAACGTACTTAATAAGCGGCCGAATATCGAGAAGGCTAAAAAGGCGTTCGGGCACAATCCGCGAGTGACGCTCGAAGAAGGGATCCCGCGGACTGTCGATTGGATGCGAAGCGTCTACAGGGGGGACAATTTTCAACTGTAGCGGCGGTCTGTGACCGCCGAAAACATCACTAATTGCTGCAATGCACGCGCTCATGGAGCGCCACTACAGCCTGAGGAGCCGGTTGGTTGAGAATTCTGGTAGTTCATGAGGTTAACTACCTTTCGAAAATCATTTACGAATTTCAGATCATCCCGGAAATCCTTTCCATCCTTGGTCATGATGTCACGGTCGTCGACTATGACGATACCTGGCGGCACGACCCTCAAAATCGCGGTACGAGCTTAAGCACGCATTTCTACCGCAACGTGCACCGCGCCTATCCTCAAGCTTCAGTCACCGTCAGAAGACCGGGAATGATACGAGTCCCGATCTTGTCGAGAATTTCGGGAGCCTTGGCCGCCACATGCGAAATCCGGCGGGTTATCAAGAGCGCCAGGCCCGACATTATCTTGCTGTACGGAATTCCAACCATCGGGGTACAGACTCTGTTTCTTGCCAGAAAGGCCGGGATCCCGGTGGTCTGCCGGGCAATCGACGTAACGCATGAGTTAGTACCGAATAAACTGCTCGTCCCCGCCACGCATGTTTTAGCGAAATACGTCTTCAGTCACGCCAGCTTGAATATTGCACTAACCCCGCATTTAAAGAAGTACATCGAATCATACGGCGTTGAGAGCCGGCGCATTCAGCTACTGCCATCCGGTGTGGACACAGGTATGTTCAGTCCCGGTGAGCGGAAACCAGAAGTCCTGGAACGTTGGGGAATTCACACAGACGATCGGGTGATCTTGTTCATGGGGACTATTTACCGCTTTAGTGGGCTGGACACTGTCATCCGGAATTTTTCCCAGTTGGTGGGCGGTCATAGACCGCCCCTACAGAAGAATCATTCCACAACCAAACTTCTGATCGCGGGATCGGGCGAAGATGAATTGCGCTTGAAGCGATTGGCGGCCGATTGCGGTATCGCCGGGAATGTTGTCTTTACAGGGCTCTTATCCTATGCAGCGTTGCCAGACTTGATCCGCGCATGCGACGTCTGTATCAATCCATTCGAATTGAATGGCATCACAGAGAAAATCCTTCCGACAAAGCTGTTTCAATATCTCGCTTGTGGAAAGCCGGTAGTGGCGACGGAGCTTCCCGGGACCATCACTTTTTTAAACGGTGAACAGCAGGGAGTCGTATACGCGCGATTGGATGATCTTGTCTCCGAACTTTCGCGCTTGCTCTCCGATCGAGAACGAATGAACCGGTTGGGACAGAACGGTGTTCGAGCAGTAGCGGATTATGATTGGAGGCAAATCGCACAAACCATGATTGAGTGGATGAAAGTGGCGGCGTGAAGATCACCTTTGTCATTCCGTATTTTTATCCCGCCTGGCAATACGGTGGACAGCCGCGAAGCGCTTTCGAGCTCGCTCGCAGTCTCGTTGCGCGCGGACACTCCGTACGAGTGCTGACGACCGACAGCGGTGGAGCAAACAGACTCGAGCACTCCGGCCGGAATGAAATGCGCGATACTGAAGGCATTGAGGTCCTCTACTATTCAAACCTCTCGAATTCGCTGGCCTATCGTCACCGGTTCTTCTGGCCCCCCGAATTTTTTCGCCGAGTTCATGAACAGCTATTGCATACCGACATCCTGCATATTCACGAACTGCGTTCGCCGATTTCCGCATCCGCCTATCGCGCGGCTGTGAGTGCAAATGTGCCATATGTGATCTCGCCTCATGGTGGGTTAAGGCACCTGGGAAAAAAAAACGTGAAGGCCGCTTTTGATGCACTTTGGGGCAAACGGATTTTAGGAAGAGCCGGCGCTCTCATCGCAGTAAGCCCGGTGGAGGAAAATGATGCTCGGGCATTTGGTGTCGAAACACACCGAATCCGCCGGTTGCCTAACGCAATCAACGTTGGAGAGTACCAACACCTCCCGCCGCGTGACGCTTTTCGAAGCCGGCGGCAAATTCGTTCATCCAAAATTGTGCTTTTCTTGGGACGATTGCATCGAATTAAAGGCCCAGATCTTCTCTTAGAGGCTTTCCGAAAAGTTCTCGATACTTTTGCCGACATCCACCTTGTAATTGCCGGGCCGGATGACGGCGAAGAATCCCGGCTCCGCAGATTTGTTCATGCAATGCGTATGGAGGCTGCTGTGACGTTCACGGGTTTTCTGGACGAAGCGGAAAAGCGCGAAGCGCTCAGCGGTAGCGATGTGACGGTTCTTCCTTCCCGCAGCGAGGTGTTTGCTTTATCTGCAATCGAAAGTTTGTTGTGCGGCACTCCAGTAATTATGTCTTCGGTGTGCGGTATGGATCCCTTACCGGAACCGGAACGGGGCCTTGTCACTTTCGTCACTGAGAACGTGAACGACCTGGCGTCGAAAGTATTAATGATGGCCGGGCCCGCACCGTTTCGGCATAATGTGGCCGCCGGCCGGGAATTTGTTTGCCACGAATTTTCTGCCGGCACGATTGCTGCGAAAGCTGAAAGCATCTACGAAGAAGTTTTGCGCCGCCATGGCTAAAACCCAGAAAAGTCCGAGCATCAGAGATCAGATTGCCGAGGTTCTTGACATCGAGAGCGCGGCGATTCAATCGGTGCGCAACAACCTCTCCGAACATTTCGTCGCAGCCGTCGAAATGATCGCCGGTTGTGAGGGGCAGGTACTGGTGACCGGGGTCGGTAAATCCGGCATCATTGCGCAAAAGATCGCTTCGACTTTCCGTAGCACCGGCACTCCTGCAACAT
>Ga0114129_10017302_pt1 | contig 10264 bp, 8 predicted proteins | sample RhiMetdeltSRZDD1_FD_80071 | JGI IMG/M metagenome (GOLD analysis project Ga0114129, IMG submission 80071) | Populus rhizosphere microbial communities from Tennessee, USA - Rhizosphere MetaG P. deltoides SRZDD1 (version 2) (version 2) | ecosystem: Host-associated > Plants > Roots > Rhizosphere >... | reverse complement strand
GTGCCTGCGCGGCCGTGGCCGCCCGCGTCGGCCTCGCCGGCGGCATCCTCTTCGGGGCGGCGTTCGCCGCCGCCATCGCCTGGCTCGAGCCCGGCCGCCTGCGGGAGCCGCGCGACTTCGTCGTCCTCATGTCGTACGTCGCGGTGGCCGCGGCCCTGACCGTGGGCGTGCTCGCGTTGTCGGCCGGTCTCCTGGCCGGCTGGATCGGGCGCCGTCTCGGACACCGACCCGGCCCGACGCTGTCGCGCAACCTCGGCCTCGCGTCCGGTGTCGTCGGCACCGCCTATCTCGCCTTGTGGTGGCGCTCCCACGCCTCGGGCGCACCCTTCGGCGTGCAGCTCGCGCTGGCCGCGGCCGGGGCCGGCCTCGTGTGGAGCCTCACGCGTTTCGGCTCCCTCGCCGCCATCGCCGTGTTGTCCGCGGGCGGCGTGGGCGATCGCCTGCCGGAGGCGCGCGATGCGCGGCGGCACATGGCGCGCCTGGCCGGGGCCGCGCTGCTGGTGATGGTGGCGGCGGCCGCCGCCGCCTCACGGCGCAGCGAGCGCGATCCCGTCGGGCCCGACTACGCGGTACGGCCGACGGGGCTCTCCGTGCGCGTGATCGGCATCGACGGCTTCGACGCGGGCCTCGCGCTCCGCATGGCCGGACGCGGCGAGATGCCCGAGCTCGCACGCCGGCTCGCCCTCGGCGCGCGAGGACGGCTGCGCCCGGAGCCCGAGCAGGTGCCCGCCATCGTCTGGACGACGATCGCCACCGGGCGCGGGCCCGAAGCCCACGGCATCCGCGGCACGGGCGCACGGCGGCTGCGCGGCATGAGCGCGCCCGTCACGTTCGTCGGCCCGGGCGAGTCTCCGCTCGCCGACGCCGCCGAGGTCCTGCGCATCACGCGGACGGAGCCGCCCAGCGCCGTGCTCCGCACGGTGAAGACGTTCTGGAACGTCGCCTCCGAGAAGGGACTGCGCGTCGGCGTCGTGAACTGGTGGGCCACCTGGCCGGCGGAGGCGGTGAACGGCTACATCGTCTCCGACCGCACCTTCTTCAAGATCGAACGCGGCGTGCCGCCCGACCGCGAGGTGCATCCGCCCGAGGCGTTCGCCACCTTACAGGGCGCGGTGCCGCCCGCACCCGACCGCGAGCGACGGTTGGACCTCTTCTATGCCGGCGCGGCCGTGCGCCTGCGCGGTACGAAGCCGCCGGATCTCGATGCCGTCTATCTTCCGGGCCTCGACATCTTCACGATGCGTCAGATGGCGGCGAACCCGCGGCGGGATCTCGGGGCGGCGGAGGCCCGGCTCGCCCTCATCCGGGAGTACTACCGCTTCGTCGACCGCCTCATCGGAGAGCTGACCGTCGGCGCCGGGCCGAACGAGACGTTCGTCCTCGTGGGTGACCCCGGACGCCTCGACCGCGCGGATGCCGACGGCCTCGTGCTGCTGTGGGGCGGCCCCGCGCGTCACGCGGATGTCGGCACGATTTCCGAGCGCGACATCGCACCGACGGTGCTGCATCTCGTCGGCCTGCCCGTCAGCGCGGAGCTCGACGGCCGCGTGATCGAAGGCGCCCTCGAGGAAGAGTTCCAGCGCGCGCACCCGATCGCCCGCGTGGAACGATACGGCCGGCGCCCGCCCTCGACGGCGGCCAGCGGCTTCGACGCCGACATGGTGGAGGAGCTGAGGAGTTTGGGATATATACAGTAGTGAGTTGTGAGTAGTGAGTTATGAGTGAGTCAACGGTTGCCGCCAACGGACAGCAACCACCACCGACGACCTGCACCGCCACCGCCAGCAAGACCACCACCTGACCCGTCCCCGACTCTTGCCGGCGCCCCGATGACCGACGACGCATGGGCGTTATTCGTGGGTGTTGCGTCTAACGCGGCTCGTCGACGTCGCCTCACTCAAAACTCATTACTCACAACTCACGACTTCGCATAAACCTTCACCGCCCACCAGTCCTTGAGCCGAACCTCGCCCGGCGCGAAGCCGCGCGGCTTGCTCACATCCGCCACGCGGCAGACGTGCACCTCGACCTTGCCGGCGTGGCGCGAGCGGGAGTGCCAGGCGGCGAGCTCGGCCGCGCGCTGGACGACGGACGCGGGAAGCTCCGGCAGCGCGTCGGGGTTTCGGATCACCACGTGGCTGCCCGGCGTGCCCGACACGTGGAGCCACAGGTCGCGGGGCTCGGCGATCCCGAAGGTGAGGCGATCGTTCTCCGCGTCGCCCTTGCCCACGAGGATCTCGAAGCCTTCGCATTCGACCACGCGGTACGGCTTCCCCTTGCTGCCCAAGGCCGCACACTATAATCCGCCCGTGCTCGAGAAGGTGTTCAAGCTCCGCGCGCGCGGCACGAACGTGCGGGCCGAGGTCGTCGGCGGCCTCACGACCTTCGTGACGATGGCGTACATCATCATCGTCAACCCCGCCATCCTCTCGTTCGCGGGGCTGCCCACCGGCCCGAGCACGGTGGCCACGATCCTGACCGCCGCCTTCGGATGCCTGCTCATGGGCCTCTACGCCAACCGGCCCATCGCCGTCGCACCGTACATGGGAGAGAACGCCTTCCTCGCCTTCGGCCTCGCCGCCCTGGGCATCAGCTGGCAGCAGCGCCTGGGCGCCGTCTTCGTGAGCGGCGCGCTCTTCGCGCTCATCACGCTCCTGGGCGTGCGCACGTGGTTGGCGCGGTCGCTGTCGACGTCGATGAAGCACAGCTTCGCGGTGGGGATCGGGCTGTTCCTCGCCCTCATCGGCCTCTACGAGACCGGCATCGTCACGAGCTTCGTGACCGGAATGCCGACGGCCCCGCTGCTGGCCGCCGACGGCGTCCTGCGCAAGCCGGACGTCCCGCTGAAGCTCGGCGATCTCAGCGACCCGCGCGTCCTCCTCGCCATCGCCACCCTGGTCCTGATGGTGACGCTGCTGTATCGGAAGGTGCGCGGCGCGCTGCTCATCGCGATCGCGGCGAGCGCGGCGGCGGGCTACCTGTGGGGCGTGGACAAGATGCCGGCGGACTTCTTCGCCTCGCCCTTCGACAGCGAGTACTCACTGGGCGCGATCGCCTTTCAGCTCGACATCGCGGGCGTCCTCCGCCTGGGCTTCCTGCCGATCCTGCTCACGCTCTTCCTCATGAGCCTGCTCGATACCCTCGGCACGCTGCTGGGCCTGGGCGCCGCGGGCGGCATGCTGGACAGCAAGGGCGACTTCCCCGACGTCGAGAAGCCGATGATGGTCGACGCCATCACCTGCATGTTCAGCGGCCTCGTGGGCACCTCGACGAGCGGGGCGTACATCGAGTCGGCGGCGGGCATCCGCGAAGGCGCGCGCACGGGGCTGGCCGCCGTCGTCACCGCGCTGCTGTTCCTGCTGTCGCTGTTCTTCCTGCCGTTGGTGTCGCCGCTGCAACAGCTCCGCTACGCGTACGGACCGGCCTTGATCGTCGTCGGCCTGCTGATGGTCGTTTCCGTCCGCCACATCGACTTCGACGATCTCACCGAGCTCGTGCCGGCGTTCGCCACGATCACGCTGATGACGTTCACGTACAACATCGCCAACGGCCTCACCGCCGGGCTCGTGTTGTACCCGATCGTCAAGGTCCTGGCCGGCCGCGGGCGAGAGCTCAGCGCGGGCGCGATCGCCCTCGGCGCGATGTGCCTGCTGTACTACGTGTTCGGCCTGCGGCACTAACCACGGCTTAATTCATACGCGATCGCATGAATCGTACGAAGCTCCCGCCCTCGACGGTCGAGCGAGGACGAGCACCCGCCGCACTCTCAAGCGTCGGACGTTGAAGAGCTTGAACGCCGCCTGAGGGTCGCGCGGGCTGGGCTCGTGTCGGCTGGCCCCCGCCTTGCAGGAAGCGCGGGATCCGCATCGCTGGGCTGCCCTGGAGGTTCAAGTGAAAGTGCTGTTGTCGACACTCGCCATGCTCGGCGTGTCGGGCGCGCTCTGTGCCCAGACGCTGACCGACGGCGTCATGATGCCGAGAAGGGACCTCTGCACCGGCTTCGTGTACGAGCACGACCGCTGGTCGGAGTACTGGGAGGGCACGCTCAAGCGCGACAACCAGAACATCGGCAGCCTCACCACACGCAGCGTGGTGTGGATGGGCACTTACGGGGTGACGGACAAGATCAACGTCATCGCGATGCTGCCGTATGTCTCCACGAGCGCGAGCCAGGGCGTCCTCCACGGCATGAAGGGCGTGCAGGACCTCACGCTGGGGGTGAAGTACGAGGCCCTGGCGAAGCCGCTGGGAAGCGCCTCGCTGAAGCTGTTCGCGGTGGGGTCGGTGGCACTGCCCCTCAGCAACTACACACCCGACTTCTACCCGATGTCGATCGGCTCCTCGAGCCGCCGTGCCTCCGCGCGCCTCACGCTGAACTACACGACGCGGCCCGGCTTCTTCGCCAACGGCTCCGGCGCCTACACGGGCCGCGCCAACGTGACGCTCGATCGTTCCTCGTACTACACGGACGGGCACCTCTACTACAGCGACGAGGTCGCGATGCCCAACGTGATCGACTACACGTTCAGCGTCGGCTATCGCCGGTCGGGGCTGGTGGCGCCGTTCTCGTTCACCCAACAGCACACGCTGGGCGGCGGCGACATCCGGCGGCAGGACATGCCGTTCGTCTCCAATCGCATGAACGCCTCCCGCGTCGACGCCGGCGTTCTCTACTACGTGCCGAAGGTACGGAACCTGGCGTTGAAGCTCGGCGCCACGCGCACTCTCACGGGCCGCAACGTGGGACAGGCCACGACCCTTCAGGCGGGTCTCATGTACACGTTCCATTTCGGAGGCCCCCGCTCATGAAGCGCTCCTGGCTCGTCGCATCGCTGATCTGGGTCCTCTCCCTCGCCGCCATCCGCTGCAGCAACGACATCCCCACGAGCTCGCTGCCGAGCGGCGGCAGCGGGAGCGCGGCTGGCGGCCCCGTCGGCGCGCGGCTCGGACGTCCCGACACCAACGCCGGCACGTGGCGGATGATCGTGCTCACGAGCGCCAACCAGGTGCCGGTGCCAGCTCCGTCGGCAGTGACGTCCGCGGAATACCGCGCGGAGATCGCCGCCATCACCGCCGCCCAGGCCGGCCTCACCAAGGAGCAGCAGGCGAAGATCGACTACTGGAGCACGGGTGGAGTGCTGCGCTGGAACGAGATCCTGCGCGAGCTGGTCGCCCGCTATAACCTGCCGCCCGCCCCGCGCGAAGACGGGAGCTACGCGTTCCCCGACGCCGCCAATCCGTTCGCAGACCCGCAGTTTCCCTTCTCGAACCCGCCGTACGCCGCGCGCGCGTACAGCTACGTAAGCGTGGCGCAGTACGAGGCGCTGAAGGCCGCCTGGCTCTACAAGTACCAGTACCGCCGGGCCGCGCCGTCCGCTGTCGATGCGTCGGTAAAGGCTCTGGCGCCGGCCGGCGACGTACCCGCGTATCCGTCGGAGGACGCCGTGCTGTCGGGTGTGGCCGAGATCGTGCTGCGGGCGCTGTTCCCTGCCGCCGTCGACGAAATCGACGCCCGAGCCGCCGAGCAGCGCGATGCCGCGCTCTGGTCCGGACGAGCCGCCCCCAGCGACATCGCCGCCGGCCATGCGCTGGGCCGCGCCGTGGCTCCCCTCGTCATGGCACGCGCCGGCGCCGACGGGATGCGCAACGCCATCGGCAACGCCGCGTTGTGGCAGGGCCTCGCCGACAGCACCGCCGCCAAAGGACAGACGCCGTGGAAGAGCCTGGAGACTCCGCCGCGGCCGCCGATGCTGCCTTTCTTCGGCAACGTCCGCGGTTGGAACCTGACGCCGGAAGACTTCGTTCGCGAGCGCCCGCCCGCCCCGCCGTCCACGTCTTCGGAGCAGATGCGGCAGGAAGTGGCCGAGGTCAAGAACACAGTCGAGAACCTCACGCGCGAGCAGCTCGCCATCGCCTACAAGTGGTCGGACGGCGCCGGTACGTATACGCCGCCCGGCCACTGGAACCAGATCGCCGCCGACTACGTCGTGGGCGCCGGCTACAGCGACGTGCGCACGGCGCGCCTGTTCGCCCTCGTGAACATGGCGATGCACGACGCCGCGGTGGGATGCTGGGAGGCGAAGTACACCTACTTCAACCCGCGCCCGTCGCAGATGGACGCCGGCATCAAGACCCCGATCGGCCTGCCCAACTTCCCGTCCTACACGTCGGGGCACTCGACGTTCTCGGCGGCGGCGGCCAGCGTGCTCTCGTACGCGTTTCCCTCGCGCACGGCGGAGCTCGACGCCATGAAGGACGAAGCGGGCCTCTCACGTCTCTACGGCGGCATCCACTACATGTCCGACATCAACGCGGGCAAGGACCACGGCCGGCGCATCGGCGGCTACACCGTCGAGTTCGCGCGGCGCGACGGCGCGGACTAGCCGACGCAGGCCACGCGGGCCTGCGACGTCTTGATCCGGCTCGACCACAACCCGCGGTGGCGGGCCGGCACCAGCTCGGGCACCACTGCCCACGGCAGACGCCGGCCGAAGGAACGAATCGGATGCGAGAGGAGCTGGCTGAGCGGCGTCTCGCTCACGAACCGGCCGCCCGGGGCCAGCACGCGGGCGATCTCACGCAGGGCGGCGTCGGGCCGCGCGATGTGATAGCAGGTGCCGAAGTCGACCACGACGTCGAAGGAGGCGTCGGGAAACGGCAGGTCGCGCACGTCGCCCTCGAAGATCTCGCCGGCCGCGCCGTGCGCCCGCATCCGATCCCGCGCCTCCGCGACTACCGCGTGCTCGACGTCGAGGCCGGCCAGCCGCGACGGCCGGCAGAGCCGGGCGAAGACGGGCAACGCGATACCCCGGCCGCATCCCACCTCGAGCATGCGAACGCCGGACGGCAGGCTCATCAGGTGCACGAGCGCCGGCACCTCGATCCGCTCCTGCGTGGAGTTGCGCCGGGCGATGTTCGGGAACGGCTGATACTCGCGCTCCGCGGCCGCGGTGCGCACGGCAGTGAGAGGCAGGATCGCGCTCATGACTCACCTACATCCCCGCCACGAGCGTGGCGCCCTGCACCCAGGCCCAGGCGATGTGTCCGACGAGCGCCGCCCAGATCCCGAAGAGGACCGGTGCGAAACGCCCGCGCCACGCGAGCACGCCCGCGTGAAGCAGTGGCTTGCCCGCCCACTTGCCGGGGGGACGGCCGCCAAACGTCTTGTACGTCTCGATCGTCGCGATGGTGAAGCCGAGGCTGCACAGCCCGATGAGCACGTAGCTCGAGGTGAAGGCCGACACCACGAACGACCAGGCGAGCGCGAGCGCCGGGCTGCGGAAGAACTTCAGCAGGTCGAAGCCTTCGATCGGTGCGTCCTTGCAGGCACCGCCGACGGCGGAGACCCAGCCGCCGAGGCTCCCGGCCAGCACGACGGCGATCCCGGGCGCCAACAGGTCCGGACGATCCTGCAACGCCTGCACGCCCCCGGCCACGAGCAGCAGCGTGGCCGCCCAGCCCGCCGCCGCCATCCAACGCACGGCTTTGCTCTGCACGACACGCCCGCCGACGGCGAGCTGCATCGGGATCGTGTACTTGGACTGATCCTCCTCGCGGAAGCAGGCCTTGTAGACCTCGACGGCGGCGCGCTCGGCCACGTAGACGAGGCCGAAGAGCAGCAAGCGCGCGGAGGCCGCGCCCAGATCGACGCGAAGGACGAGCTCCCACAAGACACCGAAACCGGCGCCGAGGACGAGGCTGCGCACGTACTTGCGGAGCCGGAATCCCTCGTACGGGCTGTCCTTGTACATGCCCCACGTCGAGGCGTGGGCCCCGGCGAAAAGGCCGGTGACCGCGGCCAGGGCGAGGTGGGCAAAACCGACATCCATGAGCTCCATGGCCGCAAGGTAGGCGGTGCGGCCGGGCGGCGTCCCTAAGCGGCCATTAAGGATTGCCAAAGGAAATCCAAACGGGGCCCGGGAAACGGGGTATCTTTAGGAAATCCTTGGTTCGGCCTGGGGACTCGAACGGACCCACTCGCTCAGGATGAGCGTGGAGGAGATGACCTCATGCGCAGACGCATCACCGTTCGAAGGGTCGCGGGCCTCGCCGCGCTGGCGGCGGTGCTGCTGCCGCTTCCCGCGCACGCCGCGCAACCCGAGTCCCGGATGTTGACGCTGCCCTCCGGCGAATCGCTGCGGGTCACGACACTCGGCAGCGGCCAGCCGGTGGTGCTCGTGCCCGGCCTCTTCGGCGCCGCCTACGGTTTCCGCAAGCTCATGCCGTGCCTCGCCACCGCCGGCTGGCGCGCGATCGTCATCGAGCCCCTCGGCATCGGGGAGTCGAGCCGTCCGGGAAACGCCGACTACTCGCTCACCGCGCAGGCCGACCGCATCGCCGCCGCGATCGAGGTGATGGGGCTGGAGCACGTCATCATCGCCGCGCATTCGGTGGGCGCCTCCATCGCCTACCGGCTCGCGTTTCGCCATCCCGAGCGCGTGGAGGCGATCGTTTCGATCGAGGGCGGCATCGCGGAGAGCGCGGCCACCGCCAGCTTCCGCCGCGCGATGAAACTGGCGCCGCTGCTCAAGCTCTTCGGCGTCGGCTGCGTGCGCGGGAAGATCCGCGGGCAGCTCAAGGAGCGCTCGGCGGACGCGAGCTGGGTGACGGACGAAGTGGTCGAGGGATACACCCGCGGCCCCGCCGCCGATCTCGACGCCACCATCAACGCCTATCGGCGGATGGGCGACTCGAAGGAATCGGAGGCGCTCGCGCCCCGGCTGCGTGACGTGCGTTGCCCGGTGCGCCTCGTTCTCGGCGCCTTCCCGCATCCGGGTGGACCGAAACCCGAGGACGTCGAGACACTGTCGCGGAGCGTCCCCCAGTTCAGCATCGACCGCGTACCGGGGGCCGGCCATTTCGTCTTCGAAGAGGCGCCCGACGCCGTGGTGGCCGCGGTGCGGCGCGCCGCCGACGACGCCTCCACCGCCCACCTCGCCCAGGCCGCCGGCGCGCGATGACGATGCAGCTCCTCGTCGACGCCGCCGAGTTCTGGCCCGCCGCCCGCGCCGACATCGCCGCCGCCCGTGAACACGTCCGGGTGCAGGCGCTGACCTTCGAGGCGGACGCGGCCGGACGCGGCCTGGCGCAGGCCCTGCTCGGCTCGCCCGCTCCGGACAAGCGCGTGATGGTCGACTGCCACTCTTGGCACGTCGTGAGCGACAAGCTGCGCTACCACCCCAAACACGTCTTCGACCGCGCGCTGCGGGCGGAGGTGCGCGACACCCGGGCGATGGCGGCCGAGCTCGCCCGCGAGGGCATCGGCTTCAAGTACATCAACCCCGCCGGGCCGTTCCTGCGCCGCGCCCCTGCCCGCAACCACAAGAAGCTCGTGTCGATCGACGGCCGCGTGGCCTACATCGGCGGCATCAACTTCGGCGACCACAACTTCGCGTGGCACGACGTCATGCTGAGGATCGAGGACCCGGCGGTGGCGGGGTTCCTCTCCGAGGACTTCGAATGGACGTGGGGAGGGTGCGATCACGCGACGACGCGCCGCTTTCCCGGCATCGAGCTGCACGTGCTGAACGGGCGCTGGAACGAGCAGCAGTTCGCGGTGGTCCTCGACCTCATCGCCTCCGCGCGAGACAGGATCTACGTGCAGTCGCCGTATCTGGCCCCGCCGTTCTCGGAGGAGCTGGTGAAGGCGGCGCACCGCGGCGTGCGCGTTCAGGTGGTGACGCCCGCCGTCAACAACTGGCGTCCCTGGCAGGATCACATCCTCTGGAAGGCGGCGCGCTCGCCGCTCGAGCTGCTGTACCTCAACGGCCCCATGACCCACATGAAGGCGATGATGATCGACGGCCGCACCCTGGTCATGGGCTCCGCCAACTTCGAGCTCTGGAGCTATCACTTCCAGCAGGAGTACCTCGCCCTCGTCACCGATCCGGGCGTGGTCGCGGCGTTCGAGGAGAGGATCGTGCGCGCCGATTCCGCGCGCTGCGTGCCCTGCACCGAGACTGTCGGCGCCCTGAAGGGCCGCTTCGCCGACCTGCGGCTGCAGTGGGTGGAGTCCCTGGCGCTGGCCCTCGTGGGCAGCGGTGACACCGGACCCCTCGCACCGCCGTCCCCCGCCTCCGCCGACTGTTAGTGGCCTGTAACGCCCGATTCGAAAGCACGACCTGTCCGGAGAGCGTCGAGGCGCCCGGCTCGCAAGGCGCGAGGAGCGCGCATATCGGTGATATGCAACCGACGAGCAACGCCGCGAGCCGGGATGCATCGACGCTCGACACTTTCGAATCGGGCGTTACAGGCCACTAACAGT
>Ga0114129_10017300_pt1 | contig 10265 bp, 13 predicted proteins | sample RhiMetdeltSRZDD1_FD_80071 | JGI IMG/M metagenome (GOLD analysis project Ga0114129, IMG submission 80071) | Populus rhizosphere microbial communities from Tennessee, USA - Rhizosphere MetaG P. deltoides SRZDD1 (version 2) (version 2) | ecosystem: Host-associated > Plants > Roots > Rhizosphere >... | reverse complement strand
CCTGCTCGGTGAAGATCGAGCTGTTGAACGCCGGGAACTCGTTGGTCGTCGGGCTGATCTGCTCGACGGGCTGACCGAATGCCATGTTGTCGAAGGTGATGCCGGTGCTCTCATACACCGACCAGTCGGCGCGCTCCTGCAGCGTGATCTTGTCGATGCGGCGGCTCATCCCTGACAACGCCAGCGGCAGCACACCGGACAGGTTGCCGGGGTTCAGGCCGCTGCCGTGCACGCTGGCTCGGCCCTGCTCACAGGCGGCCAGCAGGCGGTCACGGTCACGCTGGGGCAGGCGGCGTGGGTGGAACAGGAAGGCTGTCGTGGCGACGTTCTTGCCGCTGGCGAGGATCGCGCAGACCTCGTCCAGGTTGGCTGTGCGCGGGGTGTAGAGCACGCAGTCGGCTGCCGTCGCGATGGCCTCTGCGGTGTCGGCCGTAGCGAGCACGCCCACGGGGTCGCGTCCGACGAGCACGCCGACGTCCTTGCCGTGCTTGGCGTCGGAGTACACCTTGGCCCCGACGAGGTCGAGGTCGGTCCGGTGGTCGAGCATCGCGGCGATCATCTCGGCGCCGACCGCGCCGGTGCCCCACTGAATGACTCGATATGGCGGCGTCACAGCGGGCAGGCTACCGCCCATTGAATAACAATTCGATCACTATGCAAATCACGATCAATTAAGAGCTCCCGGCAAATTTTGAGAGTTTTCAAGATCTCCGTTCCGATCTGGTTGACGGCTTAGCGAAATCGGCCCAATTTGAGTGCGATATCACCCCATTGGGCTGTAACGCGTGTCTGTGCCGCCGATGCGCGCCTGCGCGGTGAATTTGCACGCTTTCTAATCCGCTACGTTGGCATTGGGGACGGGGAAATCTGCGACAGAATCGCAATTCAAAGGAAGAAAACGATCATGAAATTCAGTGGTATCACTGCGCGCCGGCGCATCGCCGGTGTCGCTGCCGGCTGCGTCCTCGGGGGCGTCGCTGCAGCAACCATCGCCGCGCCAAGCGCGACGGCAGCGCCCGACTGTTCGGCCGCCGGGGTGTCCAACACCGTCAGTACGACGATTGGCTCCGCGCGCGCCTACCTCAACGCTCACCCGGGTGCCAACCAGGTCGTCGGAGCGGCGTTCAGCCAGCCGCGTGACGCGGCGGCCGGCACTCTGCGCGGCTACTTCACCGCCAACCCGCAGGAGTACTACGACCTGCGGGGCATCCTGGCGCCGATCGGGGACACCCAGCGCCAGTGCAACGTGTCGGAGTTGCCGCCGGAGCTGGCGTCGGCCTACTCCGAGTTCATGGCCGGTTAGTTTCACCCACGAAGACCCGCCGCTGCAGCCCTCGCTGTGGCGGCGGGTTTTTCGTTAGCAGGTCTTAGCGACTACTCTGGGGCCATGAGGTCGACCAGAACAGCCGCGTTCGCGGCGTCCGCCGTTCTCGTCGGCTGCGTCGCGGCCACCGCGACCGCCCAGGCCGATCCCGCTCCGGCACCACCACCCGCGCCCAAGACGACCATCGACGCCGACGGCACCTACGCGGTCGGCAAGGACATCCAGCCAGGCAGGTACAGCTCGGCCGGCCCGATCGACGACGGCGCGTGCTACTGGAAGCGCGTCAACGGGACCGACATCATCGACAATGCGTTGTCCAAGAAGGCGCAGGTCGTGGAGATCGCACCGACCGATACGACGTTCACGACGAACGAGTGCCAGCCATGGCAACTGACCGATGCTCCGCTGCCCGCCCAAGCGGGGCCCGGCGACGTGCTCGGCCAGCTGGGGCAGATCCTTCTCAAGCCTGCGCCACCCCCACCGAGCAATCCGTAACGGTCAGCGGATCTTTTCGCCGTACACGCGATCGACCGTCAACGCCATCAAGACCCGGCGATCGGACACCATCACGGCGCGATACTCGTCCCAGTCCGGGTGCTCCCCCGCGGCGCTGCGGTAGTAGTCGACGAGCGCTTCGACCTCCGGACCGTGCGGATCGGACCCCGGCCCGGTAAGGGTCACGGCGCCTTCAGCCGTCGCCCACGCCCACCCGTCGGAACTGGTGACCTCGAGCGCAGCGCGGGGATCACGGCGCAGGTTCGCCGTCTTGGCACGGCCCTCGGTCATCGAGACGTAGATGACACCGGTTTCGCGGTCGTAGTAGGGCGTCACGGGGGAAAGCTGCGGCAGGCCGTTGGACTTGATGGTGGCGAGCACACCGAGCCGGCTTTCGGTGAGCAGCGTGTGCGGGTCGAACGTCGTGGCTGTCATGTCAACGGGCAACCCACGACCGCATGCGCGCTATTCCGTCCGTACCCTGACGAACGTGGCCGATCTGCATCCCGGCATCGCTGCCCTGACTCCCCTGCTGGGCACGTGGTCGGGGCGGGGCGCAGGCGAATACCCGACGATCGAGTCGTTCGGTTACTTCGAGGAAGTGACGTTCAGTCACGTCGGCAAGCCGTTCCTGGTCTACGGCCAGCGGACGAAGGCCACCGATGACGGTCGCCCGTTGCATGCGGAGACAGGATTCCTTCGGGTGCCGTCGCCGGATCGTGTCGAACTCGTGCTGGCCCATCCGACCGGCATCACCGAGATCCAGGAGGGCACGCTGTCGGTCGACGGAACGACGCTGGAGCTGGAGTTGACCGCGACGACGATCGGTCGCACATCGTCGGCCAAAGACGTTACGGCACTGAGCCGTTCGATCCGGATCGACGGTGACGAACTGACCTACACGCTGCGAATGGGCGCCGTCGGTCAGCCGCTGCAGCACCATCTGGCGGCGACGCTGCACAGGACGCACCCGTGAGCGCCCGAAGACGACTGCGAGCGAGGACCGGAGCGAGCGGGAGTCGAGGCATGACCTCTGACGGCAGGATCCGGGTGCCCGCCGACCTCGACGCGGTCACGGCGGTGGGCGATGAAGACCATTCAGTCGATTCCGCGGCGGTCGAGCGCATTTGGCAGGCGGTGCGGCACTGGTATTCGGCCGGCATGCATCCCGCGATCCAGCTGTGCCTGCGGCACAACGGCAGGGTCGTGCTCAACCGGGCGATCGGCCACGGCTGGGGTAACGGGCCCGACGATCCGCCCGACGCCGAAAAGGTCGCTGTCACAACGGAAACCCCGTTCTGCGTGTACTCCTCGGCCAAGGCGATCACCACGACCGTCGTGCACATGCTGGCCGAACGTGGCGTGTTGTCGCTCGACGACCGGGTCTGCGACTACCTGCCCAGCTACACCAGCCACGGCAAGGACCGCACCACGATCCGGCATGTGATGACGCACAGCGCCGGGGTGCCGTTTGCCACCGGGCCACGGCCCGACCTGCGGCGCATGGACGACAGCGAGTACGCCCGCGAGATGCTCGGCAATCTGAAGCCGATCTATCGGCCGGGACTGGTGCACATCTACCACGCACTGACGTGGGGTCCGCTCGTGCGCGAGATCGTTTCGGCCGCCACCGGCAAGAACATTCGCGACGTCCTTGCCACCGAAATCCTCGACCCCTTGGGCTTCCGGTGGACGAACTACGGCGTCGCGAAGGCCGACGTTGCCCTGGTGGCGCCGAGCCATCCGACGGGCAAGCCGCTGCCGGCACCCATCGCAGCGGCATTCCGCACCGCGGTGGGCGGCACAATGCACCAGATCATCCCGTACTCGAACACGCCGCAGTTCCTCACGGGTGTGGTCCCGTCGTCCAACACGGTCTCGACCGCCGACGAGCTATCCCGGTTCGCCGAGATCCTGCGCCGTGGAGGAGAACTGGACGGCGTGCGCATCCTGTCACCAGAGACCCTGCGCGGGGCGACGAGGGAGTGCAGGAGGCTGCGGCCGGATCTCGCGACCGGGCTGGCACCGCTGCGCTGGGGCACCGGCTACATGCTGGGGTCCAACCGGTTCGGGCCGTTCGGCCGCAACGCGCCTGCGGCGTTCGGACACACCGGTTTGGTCAACATCGCGATCTGGGCCGATCCGGAACGGGGGCTGTCGGCGGGGCTGGTCAGCAGCGGCAAACCGGGCAGGCATCGCGAAGCCAACCGCTACCCGGCCGTGCTGGACCGCATCGCAGCAGAGATACCGCGCGTCCAGGCATGATGTCCGATGTTTGGCAACCGGTAGTTTTGGGAACCGGGTGGTAGCCAATTTTTGGTCGGAGGTAATCGTGGCGAGCCAATCAGCAGCCAGTCAGTGCACAATCGAGCGCCGGCGGGTCGGCGAGATCGAGGTGCTGTCCGTGGCGGGCGTGGTTGACATGCTCACGGCGTCGCAGCTCGAGGAGGCGATCGCTGCGGCGGCTAAGGACTCACCGCAAGGCGTGATCGTCGATCTGGGCGCGGTCGACTTTCTTGCGTCGGCCGGCATGGGCATCCTGGTCGCCGCGCGCCATGAGCTGCCCGCAGCCGTGCAACTGGCCGTCGTCGCTGACGGTCCCGCAACCAGCCGGCCACTCAAGCTCGTCGGAATCGCCGACGTCGTCGGGCTGCACGCCACATTGGACGACGCACTGGCCGCAGTGGCGGCTTAGCCGAGGCGCAGACGGGGTAGCCAACAGCCCGAGATGTCAACTTCCGGAACGCTCTGCAACAGCTCGCAGTTCGCGCGAGTGGACGCCGTCGCCGATCCGCAGAGCGCTGCACGGATCCGGCGCGAGTTCTCCGACTGGTTACGCCGGTACTTCACGCTTGACGCGACGAAGATCAGCGACATCGTGCTTGCCGTCAATGAGGCGATGGCCAACGCGGCAGAGTTCGCTTACGCGGCCGTCAATCGCCTCGGCACGATGAACGTGCAAGCCCAGTTTGACGGGCGCGCGGCCACGCTGACGGTCACCGTGACCGACCAGGGCGCATGGCGGACGGCCGACGCCGCCACGAAAGAGCCCAAGCGAGGACGTGGCCTCCCGCTGATGCACGCGCTCGCCGATCGGGCCGCCGTCGACTCGTCACAGGCGGGCACCCGGGTGTGCCTGGAGTGGAATCACGTCACGGCGGCGGGTGCCCAACCTGGACAAAGAACTCGTTCCGCCAGCCCCGGGCGGTGAGGCTACGCCCGCGCTGTCGACCGCTCGACGCGCACGACCGCGATGTCGTCTTTGTGCCCGCCGTGGGTCCGCGCCCGCGCCTCCACTTCGCCGATGAGCGCGTCGACGAATGCCCGGCCGGGCAGCGCCGCGAGTGACCGGGCCAGCTCCAGCAATCCGTCCTCACCAAGGCGTTCGTTGCCGCGCCCCGAGTGGCCCTCGAAGAGGCCGTCGGTCAGCAGCAGCAGGCCGTGTCCTTCGGGCAGCTCGAGTTCGTTGACCGGCCACTCGTGACCGCCCAGACCAAGAGCCAGACCGGCAGCCGGTTCGAGCCACTGCACGTCGTTGTTCCCATGTATCAACATCCCGGGATGCCCGGCGCGCACAGCGGTGAAGCGCAGGCTGTCGGGAGCGAAGGCCAGGCTCAGAAGCGTGGCGAAGATTCCCTTCGACGGGCGTTCGGTGAGCAGGATCCGCTCGAGTTGGCGCATGCGCTCGTTGCCACGCAATCCTGCGAACGTCAAAGCGCGCCAGCCGATGCGCAATGCCACGCCGAGCGCGGCCTCATCCGGTCCATGCCCGGCGACGTCACCGACCATGACGTGCACAGTCCTGTCCGGAGTCTGCACGACGTCGTAGAAATCCCCTCCTAGCAAGGAGTACGCCCGGCTGGGCCGATAACGCGCGACGATGTCGACGCCCGGGTTGTCGAGGAGCAGTGGCGAGGGCTGCAGCCCGCGCTCGAGCCGCGCATTCTCTCCGGCCCGGAGTCGGCTGGCATGCAATTCGACCGCGGTCAGCGCGGTCCGCTTGCGCTCGATCGCATAGAGCAGCGACCGCCGAATGGTTTCGGGATCCACCCGCCCTTTGACGAGGTAGTCCTGTGCGCCGGACGCCACCGCGGTGATTCCGAAGTGCTCGTCGTTGCGCTCGGTCAACACCACGATCGGGATAGCGGGATTGGCGTTGCCGATGCGCTCCAGGGCGCCGATGCCGTCGGCGTCGGGCAGGTTCAGATCAAGCAGGACGCAGTCCGGGCGGCCGCGGGCCAACTCCTTCACGGCTTCGGAAACTGAAGGCGCCCAAGCGAAATCGATATCGACAGCGGCGTCGGTGATCAGATCTTCGACCACCAACGCGTCGGCTCGATCGTCCTCAACCAGGAGCACGGACAGGCGGTGCCCCTCGGTCGCTCGGGTGACAGTTGGGGTGTCCTGCGGGTATCGCGGCGCGCGCATGGGTCATCACGTCCTTTTACGTAACGTCACCCCGGTCGCGCTGACCCACTTCTTCAGTGACAACTCCTTGACCATACCCAGTCGACCGGCGGGCCTCATCCGCGGGAACGTCAGATTAGGAAGTAAGGCCCTTTGGCAGTACGCTTGCGCGCGGTTCGTCGTCGCCCAGGAGAGATCGATGCCCACGCAGTTCGCAAGCAGCTCCTTCTCCACCCAGTCATTCCGCAGCGGCCGTACCATTCGCCGCGTGCCCGGCCTGACCGTCGGTCAGAGCTTCGAGATCGAGGTGGCACCCGACGTCACAGGCTGGGTGATCCGGATTCCTGAGATCGACGCCACGACCCGCGCCACCCGCAGGAGCGCCGTCGAGATCGTCGCGCGCAAGCACATCGCGGCACGCACCGGCATTCCGATCGGCTACATCGCGGTCTACGTCCGCGACTAAGGCGCCAAAACCAGAAGAGGGGCACCCGGTCTGGGCGCCCCTCTTGCTCTGGAGTTTGGTCAGCGGCCGTTGCCGAACGTCGGTGTGACTGAGCCGACGGTGGCTTGCTGCTGGATGTCCTGCACCCAGTTGTGGTGGACGCTATCGGCCTGGGCGGCGCCTGCGAAGCCGAGGGCCGCGGCGGTCATTGCACTGGCGACGATGGTGGCAAATCCGAACTTCTTCATTTTGGTGCCTTCTTCTCTGTCTCTGCGTCGGCCTCTCTTGCCGACCTGACTGCTTAAACACAGAGGTCAGAGCATTAATTCCGATGGCAGAAATTGATCGGCGGTTGGCAGGAATCAATCTGTTGCCGTGTGCTGTGGGCCACACTCCGGCAACTTCGGGCTACAGCGCCGGGTGGTTGTCGCGCACCCCTCGATAGATACCCCAGCGGACGATGAGCGGCATCAGCACCCGGTCGAACGACCATGCCGGGAACGTGAACGCGCGGCCGTTCGGCGCGAACACCTCGAGCCCGTCTCGCTGCGGGCCGAGCACCGAACCCCAGCGCCGCTTCGGCGGCCGATAGCTGCGTAGCGGGCGTCCCGCGAACTCGGCACGCACATTGTGGGCCAGCAGACCGTCGGCTCGGTTGCGGGCCGAGGTTCGCAGCGGGTCGGTGGCCGCGACGTCGCCGACTGCGAACACCCCACGGCGGCCGGGAACTTGGAGTTCGGGAGTCACCCGGACGAAGCCGTTCTCGTCGAGTAGCTCGGCGGGCAGCCAGTCGGTGTTGGGTCGCACCCGGCCGATCGCCCAGAGCACGGCGTCGGCCGAAGCCGGCGGTTGGCCGGTGCTCCACCGGACGGGCTCGCTGGTGATCTGATCGCAGCCGAAACCGTCGGGTATCACCGCGCGATGCCCCGGGTGCAGCACCACCCCGGCCTCACCGAGTCGGTGCTGGACGCGCTCCCACGCCCGCGGGTGATGGTCGACGAGGCCGCGGTCTTTCGGGAAGTAAAGGTCGACCCGCTTACCGGGCCAGGTCCTTGCCACATTGGCCGCGCTGCTGATGGCGGCCGCGCCGCCGCCGACGACGATCACCGAACCGGCTGTGGTCAGGCGATCGTGGGCGGCGCGCAGGTCTGCGCCGATTTCCGCGTCTGACTGGAAGTTCGGCTGGCGCCAGAAACCGTTGGTCACGCCCGTCGAGATGATCAACGCGTCGTACCCCTCGGCCGAAGTCGATCCGTCGTCGTGCCGAACCGAGACGGTGCCGGCGGAGAGATCGAGCCCGGACAGCGTGCCGTGGACGGTGCGTACCCGGTCCAGGCCGCGGAACCTGTCGAACGGGATCCAATTGGCGCGCGCCCATTCGTGCGGACGGGACAGCCGCCAGCCCAGCTCCTGTCCGCTGACCAACGCGGGCTTCGCCGAGATTCCGACGACCTCGGCGTGGCGGGCCAGCCGGATCGCGGTGAGCACACCGCTGTCACCCAGGCCGGCGATCACGACGCGGGGCAGATTCATGACGACACGCTGACATACGAAGAGGGGCACCCGCTATGGGGTGCCCCTCTTGTTCTGAGTCGTTGGTCAGCGGCTCTGGTGAACGCTGGTGTCGACGTGCGGCACGCTCACCTGAGGCTGGATGTCGTAGATCCAGTCGTGGTGGATGACATCCGCCTGCGCGGGGCCGGCGAGGCCGAGGACCGCTGCCGCCAAGCCGCTGGCCACAATGCTCGCAAATCCGAACTTCTTCATTTCGATGCCTTCTTCTGTAGTCTCCGTGTCGGCCCGTTTATAACTCTATTGGCCGATCTAACCGGTTAAACACAGAGGTCAGCGGAATCATTCCGGTGGCAGCAATTGATCGCCGGTTGGCAGGAATACCGTGAATGCGTGCAGCATCGACGCCGAGACCCGTCGGCTGGCCCGCTCTTGGTCGAGGACGACGGCGCCCTGCTTCGCGCCCGCGGGATTCGCTATGGCCGAGCCGCCCGCTTCGCCGCGCCGCAGCCCATCGCGCCGTGGTCCGACCCCCTCGACGCCGGCGCACGCGGCCCGGCCTGCCCACAGCTGCCGTCACGGTTGGAGTGGGTCACCGGCCCAGCCATCGAGGGCCTCGCGCTGAGCGAGGACTGCCAGGTCCTGTCGGTGACGGCGCCCGGTGATGCGGACGGGTTACCAGTCATGGTCTGGTTTCACGGCGGCGCGTACGTGTCAGGCAGCGGTGAATCGCCACAGCACGACGCCGACCAGCTCGCGCTCCAGGGCCGCGTCGTGGTGGTCAATGTCAGCTACCGGCTCGGCGTGCTCGGCTACCTCAGCCCCAGCGGCGTCGATAATCTTGGTCTTCGCGATCAGATCCTGGCGCTGCGCTGGGTGCAGAACAACATCGGTGCGTTCGGCGGCGATCCGGACCAGGTGACCGTGTTCGGCCAGTCCGCCGGTGCGGATTCGGTGTACTCCCTGATGCTGTGCGAGGAGACAAGAGGGCTGTTCCGGCGCGCCATCATGCAGAGCGCTCCGCTCGGGATTCGCGACGGCCGCGACGCGATGACCGCCGCGATGCGGACGGCGGCGAGCGCCGACTCGGCGAGCGAACTGTTGGATGCCCAGACTGCCGCCGTGGCGGAAGCCGCGCGGTTCGGCCTGATCGGCCGCATGCCGTTCGGCCCGATCATGGGATTGGATCCGCTTCCGGCCGCATCGGATGGTGACGAGCGCTTGGCTGACGCGGCTCGGCGTATCGAGTTGCTCGTCGGTTACACCCGCAACGACGGCGGCCCGTTCGCCGCGATGGATCCGCGCATCGCACGGCTGAAACGCCTCGGCCCGCTCGGCACAGGCGTCGAACGCGCTGCCGCTGCGGCCCTGACGCGGCGAGTGTTCGCCGCGCCCGCCCGACGATTGGCCAAGGCGTGGCGCAGGTATGGCGGACGTGCCGCGACATTTCGGGTGGATTGGGCGCCCTCGCGGATGGGTGCCTGCCACTGCATCGAACTTCCGCTGCTTTTCGACGCGGCGGCGTGGGCCGATGCGCCGATGCTCGGCGGCGCCCCGGTCGACGAGCGCCTGGCCGAGACGATGCGCCGCAACTGGAGCGGCTTTGCTCACCGCGGCGTTGACGGACTCGATTCGGCCAACCAGCGTTTTAGGGTGTGACGGCGTCGATCGCCCGGTAGATGCGCTGCTCGCTGACCGGCCGCGCGGTGCCGAGCTGCTGTGCCCACAGGCTCACTCGCAGCTCTTCGATCATCCGGCCAATGTCGCGGACATCGGCGGCGGCCGCACGGATCGGCGAAAGAGCTTGCCGCAGTTCGTCATACGCGTCCTGCACGGCATGCACACGCTGCATGCGGTCACGATCGCCCGCAACGTCGCGCGGCAACCGTTCGAGGCGGCGGCCGACCGCGGTGAGGTAGCGGGTGAGGTCGCCGAGATGCGATGCGCCGGTGAACGTTACGAAACCGCTCGGAAGCAGCAGGTCGAGTTGTGCGCGGATGTCGGCGATCGCGTCGGCTTGGGTCGCAGACGGCGCAGCGGGCAACGCGACCTGAACCTCGTGCGCAGCGGCAAGCACCTTCT
>Ga0114129_10017299_pt1 | contig 10266 bp, 9 predicted proteins | sample RhiMetdeltSRZDD1_FD_80071 | JGI IMG/M metagenome (GOLD analysis project Ga0114129, IMG submission 80071) | Populus rhizosphere microbial communities from Tennessee, USA - Rhizosphere MetaG P. deltoides SRZDD1 (version 2) (version 2) | ecosystem: Host-associated > Plants > Roots > Rhizosphere >... | reverse complement strand
ATCGCGAAGAGGAAGTAGCAGAGAAGTAGCATAGACTTTAGTCTGTGTCCGGTAATTGCTCTGATAGACGCATTGCCGGCACAGACTAAAGTCTATGCTACTTCCGCCTGAAGGGTGCTAATTGGACCAGGCGTCGTAACCCGCCTTACCTATGTGCGAGACCCTGTCGATTTCAAGATTACGGTTTACCGATGAGCGGCGCCCGTGGGCACGGGCATCCTTTTTCTCAGCCGCGCTTTCGCTGCTGTTTATTCTCGTCTATGGCGGCTGCAATGCGCTTGCGTCGCAGCGGGCGGATCTTGCCGGGTATTTCTTTTCGTGGGAACTGAGAATACCCTTCGTGCCTTCGCTCATCGTGCCGTACTTGAGCATCGACTTGTTCTTCGTCGCGTCCTTCCTGTTGTGCGCTGACAAGGTCGAGCTGCTAACTCACGCGCGGAGGATCGCGTTGGCGATTCTGATCGCGGGTATGGCGTTTCTCGTGTTTCCACTTACGGCAGGTTATCCGCGCCCCGATGTGAGCGGCTGGGCCGGCCGGTTGTTTGAGTTTCTCTGGTCCTTCGACAAGCCGCACAATCTCGTTCCATCGCTGCACGTGGCGCTCGCTTCGCTGCTTTGGCCGGTTTATGCCCGGCACGCACGTGGCGCGACTCGGTGGCTGGTGCACGGGTGGTTCTGGCTGATCGTCGTGTCTCCGCTGCTTACGTGGCAGCATCACCTGCTCGACGTATCGACCGGCGCAATGCTCGGCCAGGTCTGTCTGTTCACGTTTCCAGAAGGGCGCAATCGCGATAAATTCCATGCAACAGGGAGGAGCTGCAATCGCGCACCGTTTGGCTCATTGGCAGCTAATCGGTCCATCGATTGTCGCGATCGTTCGCTTACGCGCTCAACGCCGAACCTTCGCGTTGCGTTGTACTATGCGGCTGGCTCGGCGGCACTTGGAATCCCGGCGATCGCGCTCGGCTCAGGGTACTGGGTGCTGATGTGGCCGGCGTCGTCGCTCGCGCTCATTGCAGTTGCATACGCGCGCGGCGACTCATCAGTGTTCCGGAAGTTGGGTGGAAGGCTTCCGATCAGCACCCGCGTAGTACTTGGCCCCTACTTGTTGGGTATGTTCGCGCGACTATTGATCTACAGACGGCGTGGTGAACCGTGGGTCGAGGCAGCCCCGCGTGTGTACTGCGGGAGGTTGCTCACAAAGCGTGAAGCGCTGAGGATGCGGGCGATGGGGGTGACTGGTGTGCTTGACATGACCGCCGAGCATGCTGAGACGCGAGCGTTTCAAAAAACCGCCGACCTGGACTCTGACCGGCCAATGCTTCGAGAGATCGAGTATATGAACGTTCCGGTGCTTGATCTGACAAAGCCTTCGCGAAACCAACTCGACATCGCGGTCCCTTTCATCGCGGAGCACGCTCGTAGTGGCGGCGTGTACGTGCATTGCGCTCTGGGCATATCGCGCAGCGTGACATCGGTTGCGGCACACACTGGATCGCAACAAAAGTTACCGAGCGATCAACTCCCCCGCCGATTCGGCATCTACGGCTCCTGAGAAATAAAAGCCCTGCGCATATTCGCATTGCATGCCTTTGAGGTGGCTTAGTTGCTCCTCGGTTTCAACTCCTTCAGCGATCACCTCCATATGCAGGTTGTGGGCTAGCGCTACAATGGTCCGTACGATCTCCGAATTCTTATCTTGCGCGCTCATCTGGCTGATAAAGGAGCGGTCAATCTTCAGGGTGCCGACCGGGAAGCGATGTAGATGGCTCAACGAGGAATACCCTGTGCCGAAGTCGTCCATGTAGAGCTTCACTCCAAGGTTTCTCAGTTGCCCGATTCTGGCGGTCGCCTCCCCGGCATTCTCCATAACCACACTTTCCGTGATTTCGAGCTTCAAATTTCGAGGATCAAAGCCTGTTCTCAGTAACATCTCATCGATCCGCTCGATCAAATCAGTCTGTAAAAACTGCTTGCTGCTCAGATTGACGCTGATCACCAGCGGAGGGTCGGCGCCAAGCTGTTCCTGCCATATAAGTGTCTGTCGGCAGGCCTCACCGATTATCCATTGACCGATAGGAATAATCAGTCCCGTCTCTTCAGCCACCGCTATAAACTCTGCGGGGAGAATGAGGCCCCGTGTCGGGTGCTGCCAACGCAGGAGAGCTTCGAACCCCGATATTCTGCCTGTCTGCAGCGACACGATGGGCTGATAGTGAACCCGAAACTCTTTGCGCTCGACTGCACGCCGCAATGCCGTTTCCAAATCGAGCAGGGCAACAGCCCGGTCGTGCATGCTTTTATCAAATATTTCGTGTCGCGCGTTCCCGAGCGCCTTAGCACGGTACATTGCCGTATCAGCATCTCGTAGGCAGTCCTCCGGTCGGTCGTAGCCATGCAAGCTGAGGGCGATCCCGATGCTTGTCGAGGTGAACACCTCGTTTCCACCGAGGTTGAAAGGGCTCACTAGTTCCGCGTGGATGCGGCTGGCGACGCGGGTCGCATCCGTGACATCTTTGATGTCATCCAGAAGAACAACGAACTCGTCGCCTCCAAATCGTGCGACCATATCTTCAGGGCGCAAGGCGGCCTCAAGCTTGCGCCCGATCTCGACAAGCAGTTGATCCGCTATGACGTGTCCGAGACTGTCGTTGATGTTCTTGAACCGATCGAGATCGAGGAAAAGCACCGCGAATATGTAGCTGGCGTGCCGCTTGGAACGAGCGATTGCTCGTTTCAAATGTTCGATAAAAAAGGCGCGGTTCGGCAAGCCGGTGAGATGGTCGTGGGCCGCCTCGTGCGCAGTGCGCTCCTCGGCCAGTCGGCGTTCCGTATTGTCGCGCATAACTACGGCGTAGCCGTGGGTGCGCCTCGTCTCGTCCTGTAGGGGCGTAACGGCCCCGGTAGCCCAGAATCGAGTGCCATCTTTGCGGAGGTGCCACCGCTCATTGTCGGCTTGACCTTGGGCTTCCGCCGTCTTTAGTTCTTTTTCCGGTTCCCCGGTCTCGATGTCTTCGGGCATAAAAATGCTGGAGAAATGTTGCCCTATGAACTCCACTTCATCGTAGCCTAGAACACGCTCCACTCCAGAGTTCCAGCTCGTCACGCGTCCCTTCATGTCAAGCATGAAAACGGCATAATCCTTGACGCCCTCGACCAGCACATGAAAGCGTTCTTCTGATTCCCGCTGCGCTTTCTCTGCTCTCTTTCGCTCGGTGATATCGCGGATATTGCATTGAATCACTTGTCGGCTGGCTTCCCGGTAAACGTTGCTGACAAACTCCACTTCGCGGCGCACGCCGTGTTTAGTTTCGAGTGGCAAACCCTCGTAACGGATGTAGCCGTTCTTCTGCAGCGCTCTAAACGCGGCCTGGCTCGCCTCCCTATCATTGAACAGACCGATTTCCCAGAGTTCCTTCCCAATGAATTCTTCCCGCGAGTAACCCAACAACTCCACCATGTACGGATTCACATCGGTGATACTTCCAGTGTCGGCATTAAGAATGAGTATCCCATCTCGCGCGGTTTCAAAGAGACGCCGGTACCGGGTTTCTGAATTCTGCAGGTCCTTTTGTGCCCTTCGCCTGGAGCCTGCCTTGGTTTCATCGGTCATTCGAGCTATCCCCTTTCCGCCCTAAGCTGTTGACGTGCGATGGCAATTGCTTCGCGCTCACGGCTCCTCAGCTTTGGCAACCGGGCCAGCATGGGCGTTCGTTGTTTGCGTCGGCCTCTTGGGGTTAAAAACCTATCCACAACGTCGGGCATCATCTTGTCGAGTGAATCAGTGGGGTACATCGGCTCGTTCCGCGGCCCCGGTGCTCCGAAGCCGCAAACTCCAAGCGCGAAAGTGACCTGACATAGATCCTACGGTGGGGGAATAGGGCGCCCATTCTATGAGCCACCAATAAATAACCGCTTCAGCCGCAGTTAACGGATCATCCGGAGAACAAGAAAACCGGAACGTCGGCTAGAACTCGTGAGCGTCCGTGTGGTGCGAGGCTAGCCGCGGCACAGATTATAGACTCGATGGGAAGGGGGAGCAAGATCACAAAGAGCATAGATACACCGCTGTCCGTCGAGCCACACTGGTGCGGAACCGAGGCGGCTTCAGTCACGGTTGAAGTGCGGTTACGTAGCGTGCGTCTTCTCTAAGTGAAATTCAGGTCGCCGTCGGTCACCGCGCCGACACTGCTGCTTGAAACCAGCTTTGCGTACTTTGCAAGTACCCCGCGAGTGTAGCGGGCCGCAGGCGGAGACCACCTCGCTCTTCGGAATGCCAACTCGACGTCCGAGATATTGAGTTGTAACAATCGCGCGTCGGCGTCAATGGTGATTGAATCGTTCTCTTCAATCAGTGCGATAGCTCCGCCCACGGCGGCTTCGGGTGAGACGTGACCGACAACCATGCCGTAAGTCCCCCCCGAGAAGCGCCCGTCGGTGATTAACGCAACCGAATCTCCGAGGCCGGCGCCGATGATCGCAGAAGTTGGCGCCAGCATCTCTCGCATTCCGGGTCCGCCCTTTGGACCTTCGTAGCGGATCACCACTACATCGCCCGGTTTGATGGCTCCCGCGAGAATCGCGGCGAGACAACCCTCCTCGGACTCGAAAACGCGAGCGGCGCCCGTGATCTTTTTGCTTTTCACCCCGCTGATCTTTGCAACCGCACCATCGGTCGCCAGGTTTCCTCTCAAAATAGCGAGATGTCCCTGTTCATACAGCGGATCACTCCAGGGGCGTACGACGTTCTGATCGGGCGATGGCTCGGCCGGGACATCGTTCAGCAGGTCGGCGACCGAGACTCCAGTGATCGTGAGCGCATCGCCGTGCAGACACCCGTTTAGCAACAGCATCTTCATCACCTGCGGAATTCCGCCGGCCTGATGAAGGTCGGTTGCCACGTAGTTGCCGGATGGCTTCAGATCGCACAGCACCGGCACGCGTCTACGAATTGCTTCAAAATCGTCGAGCGCCAGGGGCACTCGGGCCGCGTGCGCAATCGCCAACAAGTGCAGCACGGCGTTCGTCGAACCGCCAACCGCCATTACCACGGCGATCGCGTTTTCAAAAGCCTTGCGAGTGAGGATGTCGCTCGGCAGAATCTGTCGGCGCACCGCGGCTGCCAGCACCTCAGCTGACCTGGCTGCGCTTTCGGATTTCTCGAAGTCCTCCGCTGCCATCGTCGACGAATATGGCAAGCTCAGGCCCAGCGCCTCAATCGCCGAGGACATCGTGTTAGCTGTGTACATTCCACCGCACGATCCGGCGCCCGGACACGCGTGCCGCTCGACTTCCAGCAGATCTAGCTCGCTGATTTTTTTGGCGCTGAAGCTGCCAACCGCTTCAAAAGCGCTCACGATAGTAAGGTCCTGACCCTGGTAGCGCCCGGCTTTGATCGTTCCTCCGTAGACGAAGATTGCGGGGATGTTCAAACGCGCGATTGCGATCATCGCGCCAGGCATATTCTTGTCGCATCCACCGACGCAAAGGACGCCGTCCATACTCTGAGCGTTGCAAACGGTTTCGATTGAGTCGGCAATCACCTCGCGAGAGACAAGTGAGTACTTCATGCCTTCGGTGCCCATAGAAATACCGTCGCTGACGGTGATGGTCCCGAAAACCTGCGGCATCGCTCCGGCTTCTCTTAGCGCCGACATAGCTCGCTGCGCCAGTCCGTCAAGCCCCAGGTTGCACGGCGTCAGGTTGCTGTAACCGTTGGCCACTCCGATGATCGGTTTCTTGAAATCATTGTCGCCGAAACCAACTGCCCGAAGCATCGCGCGGTTCGGGGATCGTTGAACACCCTGAGTTATGGTCTTGCTTCTCCGGTTCTCAGTCACATGCGCTCCTCAACAAATCCGGCATCGTGGATGCCCCAGGGCCTTGACATTATCCGGGCATCACCGTGGTCTGAATCTCCGGAACAACCCGACTGATTGAACGGCGTGGGTTACTCTCAGTTCACTGTGTTGGAAAGGGGCTTAGCCGCGTCGCCGGCCGAAGCCGGTGGCTGGCCCTTCAGCAATCGTCCGCTTATCGATTCGATCACCCCCATAAAGGCCTTAGCCGCGTGAGAATGCGCGTCCGTGCGACGGCGGACCGCCCATAGCGTTCGCTCGTGGCGAAAGCCCTCGATCGGGACGACGACCAGTTCCCCACGCTCACATTCTTCCCGCACGCACATCAATGGAACAAATGCTACGCCGAGGCTCATCGCTACGAACCTCTTGATAGTCTCGATCGTGGTTATTTCGATGGTGATGTTGAGCGGTGTTTGAAACCTGCGAAAAGTCTCGATGACCTTTTCGCGGGCCGGAGAGCGAACATTATGACCGACGAACGACTCAGCGCCGAGGTCGCGAATCTGAACTCGCTCCCCTCCCGCGAGGCGATGGCGCGGGCTCACTATGAACACAAGCTCATCCCGCATAATTGGTGTCGCTTCGAGATCGGTTTCGTCAGGCAGGAAAGAGAGGATCGCAAAATCCAGATTGCGTTGATGAAGCTCGTGCGGAAGCCGCGCCGAAAGCTGCCGCGACACCTCGATCTTTATCTTCGGGTACTGTTCTCGAAACTCCAGGATCAACTGCGGCAATAGATACAGACTTGTGCTCTCATTGGCGCCAATTCGAATGCGACCGCCTTGAAAGGTGTGCAGCTGTTCGAGCGCGGCGAGGCCCTCATCTCTTAGATTGAGCAAACGCTTGGCGTGTTCGTAAAGCACTTCTCCCGAGTCGGTCAACACATAGTCGTTGCGGTTCGATCGGTCGAAAAGCGGCGCGCCGAGCTCCTGCTCGAGCTTGCGTATCGCCATCGTTAACGCAGGCTGCGTGCGGAAAACGCGGTCGGCGGCTTTGCGAAAGCTGCCCTCCTCAACCATCGCAACGAACATTTCGAGTTGCATCAACTCCATTTTTTTCTTCACCAGTTGCATACACTCTAGTCTGTGCCCGGTACATACGCCAAAAGAGCAATCGCCCGGCACAGACTAAAGTTTATGCTACCGCCTATGTGCCAATGCCAATCATCGCCGGCTGCGTCGCGACCGGATGTAACCAATGCGCGTAGCGACTGTCTCGACCGGATGTCGCGTTGGAAAATACTCGCTGTATCCGTTCGGTGACAGGGCCGCGCTTCCCGTTACCGATCAACATGCCATCCAGTTCTCTGATTGGAGTCACTTCCACCGCCGTCCCGGTGAAGAACGCCTCGTCAGCCGAATGCAGGTGTTCCAGCGTGAGCGTTCCTACTTCCACTTGATAGCCCAGGTCGCGGGCGATTTCCAGAACCGAGTCGCGGGTGATCCCGAGCAAGATAGAAGAGCGTTCGTCGTTGGTCAACAAGCGGTCCCCTTTAATGACAAACAGGTTTTCGCCGGATCCCTCGGCGATGTTACCGTGTTCGTCCAGGAGCAGCGCCTCGTCGTAGCCGGCCGCCGCGGCTTCTCGAGCCGCGAGCATCGAGTTCAGATATCCGCCGCAGCCTTTTGCCGTCGTCGGCAGCGCGCGCGAATGGAACTTTGTCCACGAGGCGACCGTTACCCGCACTCCTCGTTCGACGTTGTCTTCTCCCAGATAAGCGCCCCACGGCCACGCAAGAATAACCACTTCGACCGGACAGTTGCGAGGATGCACCGCCAGACTCGCGCTGCCGTGATAGCAAATAGGACGCACGTAACAACTGGTGAACTGGTTGGCTCGAATCGTCTCGCAAACCGCGTCTTCCAATTCGTCCTTCGAATACGGAACCCTAATGCCGTAAGCCTCCGCCGATGCGAAGAGACGTTCGAGATGCGTGGCAAGCCGAAAGACACCCGGACCACCTTCAGTTTCATAACAGCGCATGCCTTCAAAGACTCCGCTTCCGTAATGCAACGTGTGGGACGACACATGAATGTTAGCGCCGTCCCACGGAACGACCTTGCCGTTCATCCACACCCATTTTGTTTGATCGAATGTCACTGGCTCACCTCAGAAACTGGCTGATTTGCAGAAGCGGGGCTTCCGTTGACGGCGCTCATTATCTGACAACCGCCAACCTGAGCGGCGGCGCACCGAGACAGGCCCCTACAATGCGGCTGAACTCTCCACTATCTCCGCCCTGCACTGCGCACGGTGCAGCTTGTAGTTCACCGCGTCGGCGAGCGCCTGCCAGCTCGCCTCGATCACGTTGTCCGACACACCCACGGTGCTCCAGGATTCCGCAGCATCGCGGCTTTGGATCAACACCCGCACCTTCGCCGCGGTCGCTCTATCCGCATCCAGAACTCTGACTTTGTAGTCGGTCAAGTGAACTTCCTCGAGACACCCGAAGGCCGGGCTCAAGCTTTGTCTGAGCGCCCGATCGAGCGCGTGAACGGGGCCGCATCCGGCGGCCGTCGCCTCCCGAATCTCACCGTTGTGCGCAACCCGTACTGTCGCTTCCGCCATCACCACCCCGCCCGACTCACGCCGGGTTGTAACGCGATAGCTCTCCAAACTAAAGAACTCGTGATAGGCTCCGGTCGCTCCCTCGAGCAAAAGGCGAAAGGTCCCGGCTGCGGCCTCGAACTGAAACCCGTCGTGTTCGAGTTGCTTGATCCGGTCCACCACCGGCTGCACGTTGCCGCGGTCGCCGGAAACATCGATCCCCATCTCGGCCGCCTTGTACAATACGTTACTCTTACCTGAAAGGTCGGACACCAGCACACGGCGGCTGTTCCCGGTCAGCTCGGGCTCCACGTGCTCGTAGGTCGACGGATCGCGCATGACCGCGCTGACGTGGACGCCGCCCTTGTGTGCAAAGGCGCTCTTTCCGACGAACGGCAGGTCGCTCGGGTGCGGCAGGTTTGCAAGCTCGGCGATGTAGCGCGAAACGTGGGTGAGGGTGGCCAGCCGGGCACGTCCGATCGTTTCTCTGTCCAGCTTCAACTCGAGGGCCGGGATTACCGAGCACAAATTCGCATTGCCGCATCGCTCGCCATAGCCGTTGATAGTCCCTTGTACCTGTTCCGCTCCGCATTCAACAGCCGCGATGGAGTTTGCGACCGCAAGATCCGAATCATTATGAGCGTGAACACCGAGCGGCGTCTTCACCGACCTGGTCACCTGGCGAATCACCTCGGTGAGACGGCTGGTGAGCGTCCCCCCGTTGGTGTCGCAGAGCACGATCCAGTCCGCCCCGCCTCGCTCCGCCGCCAGCAACGTGTCGAGGGCATACACTGAGTCGGCTCTAAAGCCATCGAAGAAATGCTCGGCGTCATAAATCACCTCACGCCCTTTCGATTTCAAATAGGAGACCGACTCGCGGATCAGTTCGAGGTTCCTATCAAGCGGGATTCCCAGCGCTTTTGTGACGTGCAGGTCCCAGGTCTTGCCAAAGATAGTCACCACCGGTGTTTCGGCTTCCACCAGCGCTTTGAGGTTTGGATCTGTTTCGGCACGCTGTCGGGGATGACAGGTGCTTCCAAAGGCAGCCAGACGCGCGTGATTCAAAGTGAGCGAACGCGCTCGCGCGAAGAACTCTGCGTCTTTGACATTCGAGCCTGGCCATCCACCCTCGATGTAATCGACTCCAAGCTCATCCAGCTTGCGGGCAATTCTCAGTTTGTCTTCGACCGAGAACGCAACGCCTTCGCCCTGCGTTCCGTCTCTCAGCGTCGTATCGTAAATCCAGACTCGCATATCATACCGCCCATAAACATTCATCGGGGTCGTGGTGAAGGAGCCGATCTTCGCCGGTCATCCAATCGAGTCGCCTCGGCGTGCAGATATCCAGTGCGACCGTGTCCTCGAGCGCTTCCGACGAATGCTCGACGCCCGGAGGAATCGCCAGCATCTGGTTCGCCCGCAGGGTCACCGGCCCGGTGGGAAGATGAAACAGCCATGCCCCTTTTAGCACGATGATCACTTCCTCGCTGTCGTGGGTGTGCGGTTGCGTGACAGCCCACTTCAGGACCTCGACCCGCGCGACTACTATGTTGTCCCCGAGAGCGACCTTTCTTGTATAGAGCTCAGAAATGCTCTCGGGCGTCATTTTGTTCCAGTCGTAAAAACCCATGTTTATTTACCATTTTCGATTTTTCATTTTTTATTTTCTATTTTTGCCGGACCCCGGAGTCGTCACGGTTAACTGATCCGAGGTCCGAAAATAGAAAATGAAAAATGACAAATTCCAAATAAAAAATAATCAGTTCTTCGCCTTATCAACCAACCTCTTGTCCGAGAGCCACGGCATCATTCCGCGCAAACGCTTCCCCACCTCTTCTATCGGGTGAGCCTGGCCTTT
>Ga0114129_10017298_pt1 | contig 10267 bp, 10 predicted proteins | sample RhiMetdeltSRZDD1_FD_80071 | JGI IMG/M metagenome (GOLD analysis project Ga0114129, IMG submission 80071) | Populus rhizosphere microbial communities from Tennessee, USA - Rhizosphere MetaG P. deltoides SRZDD1 (version 2) (version 2) | ecosystem: Host-associated > Plants > Roots > Rhizosphere >... | reverse complement strand
GGAGCCGACCCACGCTCCGGCATCGGTTCAATCTTACCGTAATACTTGCCGAGTATTGCCAGCATCGCGTCACGAGACAGTACTTTCTCAGGAGCCCATTCGTTGGCTCCCCCGACGTCCATGTACTCGATGAACCGCACTTCCGCTTGAAAGTGTTTGCCGAATTCAATCAGGCCGACCAGCTCGTCGTCATTAAAGCCGCGGATCGCGACGGTATCGAGCTTGAGTCCGGTAAAGCCGGTGCGGCCGACAGACTCGATCCCTTCCAACACGCGGGCATATTCATCACGGCGAGTGAGTTGCCGAAAGCGTTCCGGCCTCAACGTATCCAGGCTCACTGTCACGCGATGCAAACCGGCCTCATACAACGCTTCGGCCTGATCAGACAACAAGACACCGTTGGTCGTGAGCGCGATCTCATTGATGTTGTGGTTCTGGAGTAGGAGACGAATAAGTCGAGGTAGATCGCGACGAAGTAAGGGCTCTCCACCCGTCAGGCGAACCTTATCGACACCGAGATCGGTAAAATAGCCCGTCAGCGTTGCCATTTCTTCGAACGTGAGCACATCTTCCCGGGGAAGCCAGACGTAGTCTTCTTCCGGCATGCAATAGGCACAGCGCAAATTGCATCGATCCGTCACGGACAGCCGCAAGCTCTTCAACGGGCGGCCGAAGAGATCGACGACCGTCTGATTAGCAGCAGTATGATTAGAAGTGTCTTCCATCGGTTCCAAAGAGGATGGTCAAAATGTTTCGTTCTTCACCCACCCAACCCCGGCGCGCCGAAACGCGCCGTTCCCAGGCAAGGCCGCAGTGAGTCCGCGACGCGAAGAATAATGAGCGTCACGTCCTCACGGATGTTCTTCGACCCACACTTCCCCGGTCGGTGTATGCTCCAATTTCCAGATCGGGGTGATTTGCTTCAATTCGTCGATTGCCCACTTACAGGCCCGAAATGCGTCAGCACGGTGTTCCGCTCCGGCGATGATGAGCACGATGTTTTCGCCGATCGTGATTTCGCCATAACGATGGACGATCAGCAACTCTAAAATATCGAAATCTTTCAGCGCCCGCTCGCGGATTTCACGCAGTTGTTTCTGGGCCATCCCTTCGTAATGTTCGAAGGTAATGCCATCGACCTCCCGCCCCTTCGAGCGGTCGCGAGCCGTACCGAGAAAAATTGAAATACCACCGATCCGCTTCGATCGGCTGCGCACGCGATTGATCTCGGCATCGACCGAAAAGTCTTCCCGTTGGACGCGAACCAATTGGCTCTCATCGATCGCCTGCTTCGTTGGCCCTCCTCCTGAAAAGGGAGGCAGCAGTGCAATTTCGTCGCCCTCCTGAATCTTCGTATCCTCATGGGCAATTTCCTGGTTCACCGACACCAAAATTTTCTTCTTGTGAATCAACTCACCGATGGTGGGATGGCGCTTATTGATCAGTTCTACGAGATGTTTCACCGACCGGCCGTTTCCCATCGCCAACGAAAGGGAAGGCTGATTCCCCGCGAGCGCCTTCGTCATACCGAATAGCTTGACCGTGATCATCTCCACCTCGACCTTAACGTTCTCTTGTATAGGTGCCTGATTTTCCACCAGACTTCGCCAGCAAACAAATCTCGCTGAAACTCATCCCGCGATCGACGGCCTTGCACATGTCGTAGATCGTCAACGCCGCAACGGAAACGGCCGTCATGGCTTCCATTTCCACGCCAGTCTGGCTGGTCGTTTTTGCGGTCGCCGTCACGGTAATCGAACAGCGACCCTCACGGTCCGGCTGTGGTTCTTCCTTGAAGGAGATATCGACCGACGAAAGGAAAATGGGATGACACATGGGAATGAGATCCGGAACCCTCTTAGCTCCCATCACTCCCGCCACCTGGGCGACAGCCAGGACATCGCCCTTGGCGATCTTGCCACGTTGAATCTTTTCGAGGGTTTCGGGTTGGAGATAGACTTTGGCTTGCGCTGTCGCCACTCGTTCGGTCTGGGCCTTCGCGCCCACGTCGACCATCCGTGCGCGTCCCGACTCGTTGAAGTGCGTGAACTCAGCCATTTTCCTCGCTGAATCAGGTATTTATGTTTGCGACAGTCGGTAATTATATGGGGGGCTAGAATCGCGAGTCAATAGAGAGACATGGCCCTCGGTTCGGCGGGTCACCTGTTCTGTGCCTACCGAACGATCCTCTGGACCATGTCAGCTGGAGCCCTCGGACGCGAACAGCTTGCTCAGACCCGTCCCCTGCTAAGGTCTGGTTGACAGCTCCTCTTTTCCTCCCAGACAATGACCTCATGCCTGACAAAATCGTGATCGAACGGCTGGAATTTCAAGGGCGGTGCGGCGTCACGCCCGAGGAGCGTCGACGGCCCCAGCCGCTAGCCCTTGATCTGGAATTGGACGTTGAGACAGCCCTGGCAGCCACTTCCGACTGCATCAGAGATACAGTCGATTATGCCCAAGTGACAGAACATATCGCGGAACTCGCTGCGAAGGAAGACTTCGCGCTACTTGAAACGTTCGGCGAGAAATTGCTCACCATGCTGTTCACCGAATTCCCTTTCACCCGTGCCAAGCTCTGGCTACGAAAGCTGGCTCCGCCTCTAACTCAGATGACGGGGTCAGTTGGAATTAGACTAGAACGGGCTCGTGTGGCCCACCATGCGCAGCAGGCAGATACCGCTCCTTCTCGCTTCCTCACACAGCAACTACATCGCCTGCCAAAAGGTCGGGCACTGGATGTGGCCTGCGGCAGCGGACGGCACACACTCTATCTGGCCAGTCACGGATTTGAGGTTGAGGCAATCGATCGGGATGCAGAGCAGCTCGCCACGCTTACCGCCGCGGCCAAGCAACGGCATCTCTCACAGGTGACGGTGAAACAGGCCGACTTGGAACGAGCTACCGAGGAACGGCCTGAGTTTCCGCCAAACACCTACGATGCCATTGTCGTCTGTTTTTACCTGCATCGTCCCCTCTTTCCCTGGCTGATCGAAGCCTTGAAGCCGAATGGCGTCCTGGTTTATGAAACCTTCACCATCGATAACTATGTCCGCCACCGTCATCCCCGCCGGTGGGAGTTCTGTTTAGCGCAGAACGAATTACTTCGGTTGACTTCTTCCCTTCGCGTCCTCTCCTATGATGAGGGCGAGCATGAGGGGGGATCGGGCATGGGCTCCATTTTCACTGCTCAACTGGTTGCACAGAAGTCAGGACCGCCTGTCCATCTGCACGAGTTACCGTGAGCCGGATTGACCTTCATCTTCACACGACCCACTCAGACGGAAGCCTCCGGCCGTCCGAGGTGCTCGCCCTGGCAAAAGCCGCCAATGTCACTGCGTTGGCCATTACCGACCACGACATTACGACCGGCATTCCGGAAGCGCTCGCCACGGGCGCGGAACTCGGCATCGAAGTGATTCCCGGTGTCGAAATCAGCTCTTTTGACGGCAAGAGCGAATTGCACATTTTGGGTTATTGCCTGAGCTGGGAGGACGAGGAATTCAACGGTCGAATGGCCACGCTCCGTGCCAGTCGCCATCGCCGGAATCCACTCATCATCGAACGACTTCGGGCCGCAGGGCTGGATGTGACATACGAGGAAGTGAAGGCCCTTGCTGCGACCGAGTCGGTCGGGCGTCCTCACATTGCGCGAGTGCTCATGCTGAAGAAATATGTGACGTCCGCCAAAGAAGCCTTCGATCGCTTCCTCGCTGAAGGAAAGCCCGCCTATGTCGCCCGCGAGCTGCCAACTCCTGCAGAAGCCATCAGATGGATCAGAGAAGCCAAAGGGGTGGCGGTATTGGCCCACCCTACCTGGATCAAGGAAACTAGTGAGGGGCTTCGGGCCCGCGTCACGACGCTCAAGGAGGCAGGGCTTGGCGGCGTTGAAGTGCATTACAGCACCCACAGCAAATCGCAGACCGCGAGTTACCTAGAAATGGCTCAGCGCTTAAGCCTCCTCGTGACGGGGGGCAGCGATTTTCATGGCATCACGAAGCCGGACATCGAAGTCGGCTATGGTCGCGGAGATCTCAAAGTCAATCCGCGGTTGTTAGAGCCTCTCAAGGAAGCAGCCGCTTCTCGCTAAATCTCTCGCAATTTTCCCCCAATTCATTGACTCTCCGCTACCGTCCGTTACACTGAGGTCCATTCACATCTTCGCAACCTGATACCATGTCAAAAAGTTTGCAGTGGATCATCCCGCATGTTTCCGGCATTCTTGCGGCTCTTTTGGCAGGTATGTTGATCAGCAGCCTGGCCTGGGCTGAGTTCTTCAGCATTCCTCTGACACCCGTAACCGGTCCAAGTGCGGTACGATTGCTCGCTGATGCCATCGCGCTCGGACTCGTCATCTCCTTCGCCGTAACGGCGTATGAGCAGCTTCCTGACAATGGTCGAGGATCCAGTTTTCTCCGCGTAATCCTATTTCCATTAGTCGCCTTGATTCTTCTGATGTTCGCTGGAAAAGCACTTCGCGTGAATGGCCTGCCGTTAGTCCAACAGATTGGCCCGTCCAACTTTCTGCGAGGGTATACTATCGCACTGGTCGCATCCGGACTCTGGCTGACGGTGATCTGGCTGCGCCACCTGGACTTCTTGCGCAACGCCTTTGCACCGCCTCCCGCCAAAGACAAAGCTGTCCGTACTGCAGTCGTGGAAGAGTCAGAACTATCAGACAGCAGCGACGAAATCCTGGCTCAACCGACTGAGAAAACCCAGGCCGTCAGCCTCAACGGCCAATCCCCTGCCATGTTGGGTCGTTACAAAATCCTGAAAGAACTCGGCCGAGGCGCCATGGGCCTTGTCTATCTGGGCAAAGATCCGACGATCCAGCGCTTCGTCGCGATCAAAACGATGCGTCTGGATCAAATCGACGAAGAGAAGCTCCAAGAGGTCAAATCCCGCTTCTTTCGCGAAGCGGAGTCAGCCGGCCGTCTCTCTCACCCCAACATCGTGACGATCTATGACGCAGGCGAACAGAACGAGCTCGGCTACATCGCCATGGAACTCGTCGAAGGGAAATCGCTGCGGGAATGGTCGCGCAAGCCGAACCTCCTGCCGCTCACGGATCTTGTCCAAACACTTGCCTCCGTCGCGGACGCGTTGGAGTATGCGCATCAACAGGGCGTCGTGCACCGCGACATCAAACCCGCCAATATCATGATCACGAATGACAAGCTGGTGAAGGTCATGGATTTTGGTATCGCCAAGATGGTTTCCAGCAGCAGAACCCAGACAGATGTCGTCCTCGGCACACCCACGTACATGTCGCCGGAGCAGATCGCCGGAAAGAAAGTGGACGGACGGTCGGACGTGTTCTCCCTCGGCGTGGTCCTATTCGAACTGTTAACCGGACAGCCACCCTTCACGGCGGACAACCTACCGGCTCTTCTGTTCGCCATCGCCCACAATCCGCATCCCGAGCTCCAGGGCCTTCGCCAGGACCTTCCGCCCATGGTCCAAGAAATCATGAACCGCGCGCTGCAGAAAGACCTTCCTCAGCGCTACCGTCGCGCAGCAGAGTTTGCTCAAGACCTCCGTGTTTGTCTGCCCAGTCTCGCAGCCTGAGGAGAAGCTCTTGTGACAATTGAAACGCTCCACAGCGTCAGGTCCGACATAGGACGCAAACGAGGCCACAACGAGGACTGCTTCGCCGTGGATCCGGCCCTTGGACTCTATGTGATCTGCGACGGCATGGGAGGCGGTAATGCGGGTGAGATAGCCAGCCATATGGCGATCGAGGCGATCTTGACTCATCTCAAGGCAGCGATTGCCACTCCAGACCTTGAATTGATCGGTCCTGTCGATCCCAATCTTTCTGCCTCGACAAACCAGCTCGCCAGCGCGATTCGCGCCGCTAATGTCGCCGTGCACAAGGCCTCATGGCAGCATGCGAAATATGCCGGTATGGGTACCACGGTTGTCGCGATCCGCCTCGTGAATCACTATTTATCGATCGCGCATGTCGGCGACAGCCGCCTGTACTTGGTTCGGGATGGGTCCATCCAGGCGCTGACCTCCGACCATTCCTGGGTAGCAGAGCAAGTGGCACAGGGCCGCATGTCGGAGGAGGAAGCGGAGCGGTCTCCACGGCGCAATATCGTCACCAGGGCGCTCGGCGTCGAGAGCACCGTCGAGATCGATCTGGCCGAAATACCGCTGTTCGATGGCGACCTCCTGCTCTTGTGCTCCGATGGCCTCACACGAGGCGTCCGCTCCAAAGAAATCCTCCATGCCCTCCAACTCAACGGAGACTTGGAAGCGAAAACAGAGCAGTTGGTCTCAATGGCCAATGAAGCTGGGGGAGATGACAACATTACGGTCTTGCTGGTGGCCGTTCAGCGAGGGGCAACCGTTCGAATCTGGCAACGTATCAGGCAGCGCTGGTTCTTAAAAGCTTCTTAACCTTCAGAACTGTGCATCATGGCCCACACGTCCATCGAATCAGCAAAACTCCTCGTCAAGCTCCATGGCGAAGGCTCGCGCACGATCGATCTCAGTCGAGACAATTTCACCATCGGGCGAAAGGTCGATAACGATCTCGTCATCGACGATCATACCGTCTCGAGTCATCATGCCAGGATCGCTCGGGTACAATCGGTCTATTTTGTGGAAGATCTCAAAAGCACGAACGGCACAACGCTGAACGGCAAACCGATCGAGCGAGCCCAGCTTCACGACACAGATGTGATAGCGATTGGCCAACATCGCTTCATTTTTCAGGACCATTCGCCGGTACCTGCCATAGCGGCGTCCGTTCCCGGAACCGACATGGAGCAGACGATGGTCATCGGAAGTAAGAACCTGCGCGCAGATGCGCCACTAGAAACCGCCAAAGTACTCGTCACCTCTGGGAAGACCGACCACTTGGACTACCAGCTCACAAAATCCGCTACTCTGATTGGTTCGCAGGAGGGTGCTGCAATACGGCTCACCGGATGGTTCGCCCCCAAATCCGCCGCATTGATTACCCAACGCGGAGGCGCTTACAGCATCAGCCCATCTCAGGGAAGCAAGAAATTGCTGGTGAATGGTAAGGGCGTGTCTGGGCAACAGCAACTAAAAGACGGGGATGTCATTGAAGTGGCTGGCGTTTCGATGACCTTCTATTATGGGGTGGCGCCCAAAAACAGGTAGATGTGAACGGGATGTTTTATTGCTTGAAGTAAACGGTCCCCTTCGGAAGCGTCTCGTAACAGCGATCGGACAACTCCTGAGCATGCTTCTGCAAACATTGTAGGACCTGCCCGCCTCCAGGCTTCACCGCTGAACAAAAACGTTTCAGGTCGATCTCACAAGCAGCCGTCAACCGACTGCGCTCTTCCTTCCACTTGACGAACCGTTCACGAAGTTGCCGTTGGCAGGCCGCCGGCAACTGATGCATGCGTCGCTCGAGGCATCGCGTTCGTGCAGGGCCTTCGGCCAATTCAGGACACAACTGCTCGGCTTCAGCTTCACATCGGAGCCGGGCAACCTGCACCGAGTGTCGATCCAGGCGGGCCACGGCCGAAGGGGCCGTCGCATGAGTTTCCCCAGACGAAACCGGCGGCGCAGCCGGCACACCGGGAATAGACAGATCGAGGACGGGTTCAGAGGGCGGTTTCATCGTAGCGGCAGGAACAGTATGTGGCAACAGTGCAGGTTCTTTTGCCGAAAGCTCTTGCTCCGAGGGCAGACTGCTCACGATCGCCATCCACACGAGAGCGAGTCCTACAAACGTAAAGGCCCCGGCCAGGATGCGGACTGTTGCCTGTTGCTCAGCCATCACTCCTCCCTAGATGCCGAGCCCCAGCATAGGACAAGGTCTCAAAAAAATCGATGAAATGCGCGGATTCGACCGGGAACGGTCCGCGCGTTGCGAAATGCAGATTTGAATGATTGAGGAAAGTCCGGCGGTATGGCCGCAACGTACTGTCTAATTTTCGGGGGCTTCGACGATGTGGTTCTCGAACCTTGTGCAGCCTTCGGCGAGCAATCGGTTGGTCAGCATTTCTCCGGGCCATTCGATCGGCAGGTCGGCCGTGAAGACCCAGACGTCCGGAGAGGTCCAAACAGGACCATGTTCGTCGGGTAATTCGGGATCGAACAAATCTGTCCAGACCGGCATATAGACGCCGTTCCCGCATTGCGTGTGGAGATGCACGACCGTTCTGGCACGAACAAGCGGGTCAAGGTCTCGCCAGACCGCCGCCGTTTCGTCGGCCAAGTGGTGGAGTCTGACCGCATTTTGAGCATCAAACATGGCGTAGGCTGCATAGACCGGAGCTTCGATTGTATCGGGCGCCAGCGCCAATTCGGGACACTGCTCGGCCAACCCTTCCAGCAACGCACGCCGATGCGGGTCTTCGAGGGTGTCCGGCAATCCTGCGTCAGGCACTCCGATGAGCTCAAAAAACAGAAACGCAGTGTTTTCGACCGGCGGATATAAGCGGGCTGCGATAGCACGCGCACGCTGTGACTCCGCCACGGTGCTGAGATGCTCATTCAGGGTCTGCAGGCTCAAGGCCTCCAGCGTGGCATCGGTCAAGAGCCGCGGCTCTACGCGAACTACGGTCCCGGCTGACAGTTTGAGATGCCGGTGCAACACCTCGGCCGTGGCAACCGGATCGATTTTCAGTTTCAAAGGATGCGACAGGTTCGCTTGGAGCGGAAGTTCTAATGCCGCCATGACCGCATAGGAGAGTTTTTCGTCAGCTTGACCGTCCAGCATGATGGAGCACGACGCTTCCGCCAGCAAATCAAATAGCCACTCCGCCATGTCTTCATCGAGCGCCGCCAACACTGTGAGGAGATCATGCTCTCGTCCCTGCTCGAGGAAGGCCTGAAGGGTGTCGATTGCCGCGTCAGTATCCCCGTGATCGTGCCGGCGTGCGTTGATGAGGTGAATCAAATCTCTGGTCAGCGGATCGGGACGAGACCAACTTTGCATGAGACGCTCCTGGAAGAAACGACGATCACCCACCGGCTTCCATGTTGCCAAACTTTCCCCGGAGGAGCAAGCGCTCAGGCACTTCGAACTAAGATACACCCTTGTTACACATCGATCTAGACACCTTACTACTCTCCAATCACTTTAACCAGCACGCGCTTGCGCCGCCTGCCGTCGAACTCACCATAAAAAATTTGTTCCCATGGTCCAAAATCCAAGCGTCCTTCTGTAATCGCCACGACCACTTCGCGTCCCATCAGCTGTCGCTTGATGTGAGCGTCGCCGTTGTCCTCTCCGGTCTCGTTGTGGCGATAGGTAGCTTCCTGCGGTGCGAGCCGTTCCAGGAAACGATCGTAGTCTTGAAGTAACCCCTGCTCATCGTCGTTAATATAGACACTGGCGGTGATGTGCATGGCATTGACCAAGACCAGGCCTTCCTGTACGCCGCTTTTCTTGACGATCGCCATTACCTGATCTGTGATGTTGACGTACGCACGTCGTGTTTTCGTTTCGAACCAGAGTTCTTCACGGTAGGACCGCATAGCGACACAATCCGATGTGGCATTGTGCGTCCCCCTGGAGAAAGTTTCAACCCCGTTGTCTCTCCATAGAGATATCGTCAAATCTTCCCTCCGGAGACTATAATATTCCTCTATGGTCTCTTCGCGCCCCTCCCCGTTGTCCAAGCCACCAGCGTCTCCCGTTCCCCGCTTATCGCCCGAAGCGAAGGTCGTCCTTCGTCACCGGTACCTCGTCAAAAATGAGAAGGGTATGGTGTCGGAAACGGCACCCGAACTGCTGTGGCGCATTGCGACCGACATCGCGCTGGCGGAACAACGCTATCCGGTTCGTGTTCGTCTTCCTCAAGCCGCACGGCGATTCTACGACTCCATGGCAAGACTGGAATTTCTTCCCAACTCACCCACACTCATGAACGCCGGCCGACCGTTGCAACAACTGGCCGCCTGCTTTGTCCTACCCGTTGAGGATTCGCTCGAATCGATCTTAGATGCGGTCAAACAGCAGGCGCTGATCCACCAATCGGGAGGAGGGACTGGATTTTCCTTCGGTCGCTTACGTCCCCATGACGACCTCGTCGCCTCAACTCACGGCATTGCCTCGGGACCGATCTCCTTCATGCGAATCTTTAACCTCACGACCGATGTCATCAAGCAAGGCGGGACCAGACGTGGGGCCAACATGGGGATCCTCCGGGTCGACCATCCGGACATTTTGGACTTTATCGACCTCAAGCAAAATCCGATGGAGATGATTAATTTCAATCTGTCGGTCGGGATCACAGCAGATTTCATGCACGCGCTTGAACGTCAGCAG
>Ga0114129_10017296_pt1 | contig 10267 bp, 5 predicted proteins | sample RhiMetdeltSRZDD1_FD_80071 | JGI IMG/M metagenome (GOLD analysis project Ga0114129, IMG submission 80071) | Populus rhizosphere microbial communities from Tennessee, USA - Rhizosphere MetaG P. deltoides SRZDD1 (version 2) (version 2) | ecosystem: Host-associated > Plants > Roots > Rhizosphere >... | reverse complement strand
GTCTTTCTCATCGTGCTCGTGGACGTGTTCGGGATGACGCTCGTGATCCCGCTGCTGGCGATCTACGCGGAAACGTTTCATGCGACACCGCTGCAGGCGACGATGCTTGTCTCGGTGTATGCCGCGTGCCAGCTGGTATCCGGTCCGGTGATTGGCCACATCTCGGACCGCGTCGGCCGCAAGCCGATGCTGCTCATCAGCCAGATCGGCACGTTCATCGGGTTCATCGTGATGGCGCGCGCACGGGCGCTCTGGATGCTTTACGTGGCGCGCATCCTCGACGGTGCGACGGCAGGTAACCTGTCGCTCGCTCAGGCGTACATTTCCGACCACACGGAGCCAAGCCAGCGTGCGAAGTCGTTTGGCCTGATCGGGATCGCGTTCGGGGTGGGATTTTTTATCGGGCCGTCGCTCACCGGATATCTGTCGGCGACGTACAGCCTTACGACGCCAATCTACCTGGCGGCGGTGATGTCGGCGACGAGCGTCCTGTGCACGGCAACCCTGCTCAAGGGCGGGCCGCAATCGCATCACGCCTTCGACGATCGCGAAGCGGCGCTGCGCTTCAGGACCTACGCGAAGTATTTCGGCCGCCCGGGTCTTCGTGAGCGGCTTCTGCAGTTCCTGTTTTTCATCACCTCGTTCTCGCTATTCATCTCAGGGTTCGCGCTCTTCGCCGAGCGCCGATTCACCTATCACGGGCGGCCGTTCGGACCTCGCGAGATTGGGTACATCTTCGGCTACGTCGGCTTTCTCGGGATCATTCTGCAGGGCGGGCTCATCGGCAGGCTGGTGAAACGGTTCGGAGAGTCGACGCTGGTGGCGGCAGGGTTCATCGCACTCGTCATCGGATATTTCGGCCTCGGCATCGCATCCTCCTTCACCCTGCTGATGCTGACCGGCACGCTGGCGGCCTTCGGCAACGGTGTCATCCGTCCGGCGTTGACGAGCCTCATCACCCAGCAGGCGGGACGACAGGAGCAAGGAGTTGTACTCGGCATCACGCAGTCGCTGATGTCGATGGCGTCGATCGTCGCGCCAGTCGTGGGTGGGCTGCTGATTGAGCGGCAGATGTTGAAAGAGTGGGCGTGGGCGGCCGCCGGGCTGGCGGCCGTCGGTGTCGCGCTCTCGCGCGAAGGACTCCCGTTTTACGCGACTGCTTCGGCTGATTCGATCGGCGCTCCCTGATAGGAAATCTCGATCGGCGCAGCCAGCCGAAGCGTGTTCATCACCTGGCAGGCCCGGCTGGCGATCGTGATCAGTTTGCGAGCGAGATCGGCATCGACACAATCGGCCGTCACGTCGACCGTAAAGCCCGTAAACCGCTCGGGGGTGCCATCGAGTGTGCCGGTGACTGCCACGTGGACGTTCTTCATGGCCGCCTCCCGCGCACGGATCGCCGCAAGAAGGTGGCTGGTAAAGCAGCCGCCGAGCGCGACCAGCTGATACTCGCCGCCGGCAGGTCCAAGGTCGAATCCGCCTTTGGGCACGCCACGATCGACCAGAACGCTGTGCGAGCGGACGACCGCCCGTGACGTGGTGTGGTGGACGTGCTCGATTGTGGCTTTGAAGGTTGTGCTCATCCAGTGAGTCTAGCCTAAAGCACGGGACGTTGTTGAACGTCGGAAGCGCGCCCTGAAGCGTCGATTGGCGCGTGTCGACAATCAGCATTCGCGTGCGCAATGGGGCGGTGCGGCCGGAACGGATCGCCTGAACAACGTTGCGCGAGAAAGGAGAGGTCAAGCGGGCCACGCGACTCAGCGGTCTTGCGATTTTGTCGATCGTCGGCGTATCGATAGACTGCGTGACAACGTTCGCGCTATCCACGGCTCACCACGAATAGCGTTCCTCGCAAGCGACGTGCCCTTGCAAGGCGGGTTGCGGGATGGTATTGAACGCGAGGCCGAGAGCCGCGCGCTGGGAGGGCCGAATGGCTTATAAGAAACGCTACCTGGTTGCCAGCCGGGCAGGCGCGCGACTGCAACACGCCGCCTCCGCTGCCGTGCGTGATGTGGTCGCCGCAACCGGTGAGGCCGAGGTGGTGCGAGCGACGCCTTTCGGGCGTCACGTGGTGACAATGTCCGAGGCGCAGGCCGCCGCGTTGGCTGCAGCGCGTCCGGGCCTGCTCGTCGAACCAGATCCGCCGTTGCGCCTCTTCCCGATGCCTGGTCTCCCCGATGTGGTTCCGAGCGAGGGCGAGTTCGAAGTGCCTGTCCTCGTAACGGACGCTGCGCACAACGCACCCATTGCGAACGTCACGGTATACGGCATTGGTGAGGGTGCGGCGTCGAAATCGGTGACCGACGCGACAGGTCGCGCGGTCCTGCGGGTGCACGAGCCGACGTTGCAGCGCGTCGTTGCGTCGCCTGCCGACACCTACTGGTCGAAGTACATCGAGGACGTCGACGCGACCTCCGGAAAGACGTTGCAGTTCTCACTTCGTCCGCTGCCGGTCACCGGGCGGTACGGATGGGCACAGCGATTGATGCGGTTCGACCGCGTGAATCCCGCGTGGCGCGGCGATGCGGTTGCAGTTGCAGTCGTCGACTCGGGCATCAGCGCCAAGGCCGCCGACGTCGTGCCGAGTGGCGGATACAACACGCTCGACGCGGGAGCGCCGGACGCGTGGAACGTCGATGAGAAAGGTCACGGAACGCATGTGGGCGGCCTGGTGGCTGGTGTGCCGCATGGGATCGGCATGCTTGGCGCGGCGCCCGGCGTGCGTCTCTACTCAGTGAAAGTCTTCCCGGGCGGCCACCTCAGTGACCTGGTCGAGGCGATTGAATGGTCCATGCTCGCTGGAATGGATGTCGTGAACCTCAGTCTCGGTTCGCCGAACCCGTCACTAGTGCTTGCACAAGTGATCGGCGAGGCGTACAGCAGCGGCATCACCTGCATTGCTGCCGTGGGCAACGATCGGACCGAGGTCGCATATCCGGCGGCGCTCCCGTCCGTGTTCGGCGTCAGCGCGATCGGCCGCTGGGGCACGTTTCCGAACGACAGCGGACATATGTTGAAGGTCGGCGCCTGGACCGACTGGTACGGCATCCTGTTCTCAGCGGCATTCACGAACTTCGGACACGAAGTCGACGTGTGCGCGCCCGGCGTTGCCATTCTGTCAACGGTGCCGAGCGGCTACGCCTCCTGGGATGGCACATCCATGGCGGCGCCGCTGGTCACCGCGCTGGCCGCTCGCCTTCTCCAAGCATGTCCCTCAATACGAACCGGCGATGCGCAACAAGTGGAGATCGTTCGGAGCATTTTGCTCGCGTCAGCGATCGACTTAGGTCTCCCGGTGCCGCAGCAGGGCCAAGGGCTGCCCTGCGCCGACCGCGCGATCAACGCGGCGTTCTATTACGCGCGAGCCTCCGATCGCCGTCGGCTCGTGACGATGATCGCCGGGTGATTTACGGGCGATTGACCGTAGCTGACGCCGGACGTTTGATCTTGACACCGGGGGGACAGGAGCGTAGAAGTGAAATAGTAGACAGTACGTCCCCAATCGGCTTCCTCGGCGCGCTCGTGACAGGCGTGCCTCTCTTTTGTCTCCTGTGCGGTTTGTTCCACCGCTCTAAACGAAGGTCGCACTGACGTGTCGGTTCGACGAGATCGAAAAAGAACAGGCCGACGAGACCACCAACTGGACACGGCGGGCGCGCAGCCGCACGGCGAGGCTGCGTCTCCGGTCGCATGGAGGGACACACTCATGGAACGAGCACATTCCGCCGGCGAAGGCTCGGACGCTGAGGCCGGCGGCGCGAAATCTCAGGGCGAGGTGCGGCAATACGTCTATCACGTCAAGGAAACGACTGGCGAAATCGAGCGGATTGAGGAGATCAATCCGCAGACGGGCCAACGGAAGGAGCTCCCGGAGATTGGCCAATACATCGCTCACGTGAACGAGAGCACGGGAGAGGTTCAGAAAATCGAACAACTCGACGAGAAAACAGGCGAGAGGAAGGAGATTCCGATGGAGGCGTTCGCGGATCCTTTCGGCGGCTATGCAGACGAGTACGGCGGTTATGCGGACGCGTTCGGTGGCTACGCCGATGAGTACGGCGGCTACACCGACGAGTACGGCGGCTACACGGACGAAAACGGTGGCTACACGGATGAAAACGGTGGCTACACCGACCCGTCCGGGGGCTACACCGACGAGTACGGCAGCTACTACGACGCGTCCATGATGGATCCGTATGGGATGGGCGGCTACGACGCGTACGGGATGGAGAACTACGATCCCTATTCGGCAGCTCTTTACGGGGCCGATCCGTATGGCGGCTATGACCCGTATCAGAGCTACGCGTACGGGTACTAACGACCCGGTGTAAGTCCCGGCGGCACTCGTAATCGCACCCTCCGACGGGTGCCGGCGTCAAGCATCGCCGACTCGCTGTTCTCGGCCCGAGCCACTCGTCATGTACGATTCATTTGAGCGTCAGCCAGGCACACGCACCGGCGTTCGAGCGGGCGTTGCCGCGCCGATCTACAACGACCGCGGCGTGATCGCGGAGAGCTATCACGACCTGCAAGGCCTTAGCGTTCTCGCCGCGGCTCGTGCGTCGTGTCCACTGCCCCGCGCGTCAGCCTCGAGCACTCTGCGCGCCGTGCTGCAGGCGGCGGAGATTGCGTTGCTGAACCTCGCTGATTTGCTCGAGCGTGCAGCCACCGATGTCGCTGAGGAGCGCGTCGGAGGTGCGGCGGTCAAGCTGTCCTGGGCACGTGGCTTCCAGCGCGTGCTTTCCCGTTTGAGTCTGCTGCCCGAGCAACTGGCGCTCGCCACCAACGGTGGCACCGAACACTCGGTGCTGCGCATCGAAGACTCGCCGGCGTTCGCCGAGTACGACCGGGCGGTCAGGGCGTTCGATCAGATCGTGATGCGCTGCGCCGAGTCGGGCGTGCTCGATCTCCAGGGCGCGCTTGCCGACACTTCGCTGGATAGCGCCGCGTTCAGCGTCCTTCATCTCGCGCGGATTGGAAATCACGAGTCGACGATCTGGGCTCGCAATCTGGCGGCGGTACGTGTCCCGATGGCAGCTCCGTCATACCAGGCGTTCGTCGTGACCGACGTGATGAAGGAGGCGGTCTACGAGCGCGTGCTGACGGGAGACACGTACTTCACCCAGTTCCGCGGCCTGCACCAGATTCCAGAGATCCTCGGCGAAGAGGTGAACGATCGGCTCGAGCAGGGCGTGCGCGACCTGCGGGACGGAGCCTGGCACAGCGCGGCCGAACACCTCCGCCGCGTGAACGTCCTCGGCGAGGCGATGCTCGCGTGCCTGCCGCCGATGGTGGATAACCTCGCCACGTCCGATTACCACCAGATTCGCGAGAATCTCGGGCTGACCAGCGGCAGCCATTCGGTGTGCCTGCGCTTCCACTTGTTCACGCACCTGTACGAGCAGTGGGCCGAGGAACTGGAGCGCTCGATTCTCACGGCCGCCGGCGCAGACGCGAGCGGCATCGACGACGGCATCCGCTGGCTCGATGGCGAACAACGACGCGATGGCGACACCTGGCTCCTGAATTTCCTCGTCGACGAGTCGCTGAAGTTTCGCGCGTTCGTATTTCAGTGGCGCGAGGAGCATCTGAATCTTCCGCGAAATAACCTCGGCGGAGAGGGTACGAAGTCGTTAACGGGGTCTCCGGATGCAGTGCAAGCGGTCGTCCACATGCGCGATACGGCGCGAAGCCGCGATGCGTTGCTCCCCATCGCGCAGGCTCGAGGCGTCGCGGCCTCCGGTGGCCAGCCTCGCGGCGACCTCCATCGCTATCTGGAATCAGATGCGTCGCTCGACACGTGGCTTCTGCGTGCGACAGGCCGCGTGACCAAGACACGCTTCCACGATGTTCAGGAACGGCTTGGCGTGTTTGCCGCTCGCTGTCCCTTCACGCCCCCGCCCCGTCGTCAAGCTTGATTAGTAAGAGGCGATCACCTGTGCGCCGCCGGTGATCGAACCCGTGACGACTCCGCTCAGCGGCGATGCCGCGCCGCCGAAATGAATCGCCGCCCAGTCGCTGGCGAGAACGCCCGGCTGCACCTGCGTGACACTCTGACCCAGCTTCCTGACGCTTGCGAGGACACCAGAGCCGAGCTCACCGCACTCGACCAGCTGCGACGCGGTAAGCACATGGAGATTCCGCCGCCGGGTTCGTCGAGATCGCGTTCGCTGACGATCGTGGATCCAGCGAGGAGCAAGAAAGCGTGGCGCGGTCGCGGCCGCGTCAAGCGTCATGCCGCTGTTCAGCATATTCAGCAGCCACTGAACCGCAACCTCGTGAAGCGACGTACCGATCGCGCTCCAGGCCAGGTGAGGGCGATCGCCGCGAAACACCAGACACGGATTCATCGGGTCTGGAATGCGGCGGCCCGGACCAACGCGGTGGATGAGCGCTTGCTGGTAGCACGCCGAATCGGGAACCGACACGCCGCCGACGAACAGTCCCGTCGTTCCCCAGGCGACGGCGTTGATCGAATGGCAGACAACGGCGATGTTGCCCGAATGATCAGCAACGACCACCGCATCTGAGTGGCTCGCCGTGTGCGCCGCCTGTCGCGCACGCACGGTGATGAGGCCTCCGCGCCGCGCCATCTGCGTCCACAAACGCCTGATCCTCTCCGGTTGCAGGCGCGTGCGCCCGTGCGACAACCATGAGAGATATGCGGCGTGCGTGATCTGCATCAGCCAGTACAGCTGCCGTCCCGAAAGGTGGGGGCTGGCACGCTCGTCGAGACGAGCGTGCCTAGCGAGGCCAAGCGCCTCCGCGATGTGCACGCCGCCGTAGGCTGGCAATCCTGGTCCCCACACCGTATACGGCCCATGAGTCGAGACGACGGGTTTCGTCCAGAGCGGTTTGTAATGCGCGAGATCGCGAAGCGTCAGTCGTCCTCCTGCGCGGCGAACCGCTCGAACGAAGCGGCGCGCCCATGGACCGGAATACATGTAATTGCGGCCGTGACGGCTGAACTGGCGCAAGGTGGTTGCGAGGGCGGGTTGCCGAAAGCGCTCGCCCTTTCCATAGGGTCGCTCGCCGTTGTACAAGACGGCTTTCGCGGGCGACGATTCGATCACCTTGCGCCGGACATGGAACAGCCGCGCTAGATCGCGGTCGACGCGAAACCCCTCCTCTGCAATCGCAATTGCCGGTCTCACGAGGCGTGCGAGCGACAGCTTGCCGAAGCGATCGTGAAGCGCTTGTACGCCGGCCATGAGGCCGGGCACGAGCGCGGTGCGACCGCTCGCAGTGCCGGGACCGGGAATTGTGAGCGGCTTCGTTTCCTTCCTCGGGGTGTCGTAGCCGGCATTCAGCGCATGCACACGGCGCGTGCGCGCGTCGTAGTACATCACGCTCATGATGCCGGCGAAGCTGACCCACGCGCCGGCCGACAGCACAATCTGCGACAACACGGCGGCGATCGCCGCATCTGCCGCGGTGCCGCCTTCCTGAAGCACGACTCGCGCAGCCTGCACGGCGCGCAGCCCGGACGTACCGAGGACGATGCCTTGCTTTGCCACGCACGCGGAAAGCGGGCGCCTTCGACGCCGTGGTTGGCGCCTGCTTCTCGTCCGCGTGCTCACGACCGGCTCATCAGGTACTGAGCGTTCCGTCAGGACTTAACGCCACGCCGTATGCCGATCGCGGCAACGCAACGAGCGGCGGTTCAGTCATTTCATTGACGGATGGTTGAGTGCCCTGCAACATTTGGGCGAGGCCCGCTATCGTCGGCCGCTCGAAGATGGCGCGCAGCGGCAGGTCGGTACCGAACATGTTGCGGATTCGCGAGACCAATTGCGTCGCAAGCAAGGAATGTCCGCCGAGATCTGTGAAGAAGTTGTCGTGCACGCCAATCTGCGCGATACCCAGAACCTCCGTCCAGATCGCCGCGAGCTGCCGCTCGCTAGCGCTCCGCGGACGCGTGTACGTCAGGTCTGAACGTGCCGACTCGCTAAGCGCCAGCTTCCCGACATCGATCTTGCCGTTCGGCAATTTGGGCAACTCGGCGAGCACGCTGAACATCGACGGCACCATATGTCCGGGCAGGCGCGCCTGCAGGAAGCGGCGGACGCTGGCGACGAGTTGATCGTTGGAGGTGGCCTGCAGCGGATGATTCGTACACGCGCTTAGGTCGAGCCCCTCTGGAACGCGCGCCTCCACGGAAGCCGCGAGCTCACCATCGCGCGCGGCCCGCCAGAAGACCGCATCAAGGCACCCAGCTCTGTCGGATAGCGAGATGTCGACGCGATACCCCGCATTGCTCGCGAGCCGGCGAACGCTTTCCGCAGCCACTCCAGCCGGATTGCTTGACGCGAGCGTTGCCCTCAGCCCCGCAACCGTACTCTCCCCGTCGGCCTGCGCGATGACATCGATCGCGGCAAGCTCACGCGCCACACGAGCATCGGGCACCTGAATCAAAGCAAACGCTGATGTCTCATCGGACGCCAGCCGCGCCTGGATGCTGTCCAGACTGAGCTCCGCGCTACTCCATTCGACGCAGCCTAACCAACCAGCAGGCGGAGCGTCGGCGGTTTCGAGCACGACGTCGTAGCGGAATCGGTTCAACTCGTTGTCGAGGTGACCGCGCTTTGGGTGAACCTTCACACGCCGTACTTCGGGCAGCAATGCAGGCAGCAACTCAAAGAAGCGACGGTCGATGACAAGCTCCTGCTCCTCGGCGATGCGCTTCTCGATGCGCTGGCGCAGCTCGTCGACGCGAAGCGAGGCGGGCGCGCGCGTGATCTCCACGGATGCGTGAAATGGGCGAAGCAATGCGAGGTTGCGCACGTCACCGACGAAGATCCGTCCGCCGGGCCGAAGCGCTTTCACGGCGGACCTGAGCACTGCAAGCAGATACGACGCACTGGGGAAGTACTGAACGACCGAATTCAGAACGATGACGTCGAAGCGTTGATCGCCGAGCCAGGTGAAATCGTCCGCCGCTGCGCGAATGACACGCACGCCCGCGATGCCTGCGGCTTCCGCTTCGTTGCCGACGTACTGAACTGCGCCTTCTGAAAAGTCTGTCGCCCAGTACTCGGCACAATGCGGGGCAAGACGGAACAGCAGCAATCCGGTCCCGCAGCCAATCTCCAGAATGCGTTGCGGACGCAGCCCGAGCACCTGCTCGACGACGTTGTCGATTTGCTCTCGCATGTGTTCGGCAGGAATCGGCTGGTCGTCGTAGCTGCTGTTCCAGCCGACGGTGTTGAAGCGCGGATTCGGGCGCTCGCCCCCGATCTCTAGATACACCGCTTCGTCGTACACCCGCTGCCAGCGATCGACCAGCTCGGCGGCCCGTCCGGGATCGGCGTTCGCATCCGGCTGTACCACGAGATAGGCGAGGAGCCGGGTATCCTCCGCCCCGATCGGCTGGGCCACGACCACACTTTCCTTCACAGCGGGATGCTCGGTAAGGACTGCCTCGATCTCGCCGGGATCGATTCGGAAGCCGCGCACCTTCAGCTGCCGGTCCACACGGCCAAGGAATTCGAGAACACCGTCGTGGCTATAGCGCACAAGATCGCCCGTGCGATAAACACGCTCGCCTTCCGGCCCTGTGACGAAACGCTCGGCCGTTACCTCCGGTCGGTTGTGATATCCCCGCGCCAGCGCGTCCCCCGCCAGACACAACTCGCCTGGGATGCCGCGCGGCACGAGATTCAAGTGGCGATCGACGACATACGCGCGCACGTTCGCGATGGGGCGGCCAATCGGAACAGCTGCGGATCGTGAATCGCGGGCACACCGATGGAACGTTGCGTCGATGCACGCCTCGGTCGGTCCATACAGATTGCAAAGTTCGGCGGCTGACATGTCGAAAAACGTGTCGACCAAACCGGCGCCAAGCACTTCACCACCGCAAAAGACACGTGTGAGCGTCTTGCAGTCGCGGAACGCGGGTTGGTCCACCAACAGACGCAGCAGCGATGGGACAAGTTGCAGGACGGAGATCCTCCCGCGTCCGATCACGCTTCCGAGCTGTGCGGGATCGACATACGCGGCAGGTGGCGCGAGGACGAGGGTCGCTCCGGCCAGCAACGGCGCATAGAACTCCCACACCGACGCGTCAAAGCTGAAAGGTGTTCGCTGGAGCACGCGATCGGCCGCGTCGAGCGGAAACTCATCGAGCATCCACTTCATGTGGTTGCACAGGGCGCGGTGCGGCACCATGACGCCTTTCGGCCGGCCCGTCGACCCCGACGTGTAGATCACATACGCCAGATGCTCCGGCGTTACCTCCGTCTCGAGGTCCGTGTCCGCCTCCGCC
>Ga0114129_10017295_pt1 | contig 10268 bp, 8 predicted proteins | sample RhiMetdeltSRZDD1_FD_80071 | JGI IMG/M metagenome (GOLD analysis project Ga0114129, IMG submission 80071) | Populus rhizosphere microbial communities from Tennessee, USA - Rhizosphere MetaG P. deltoides SRZDD1 (version 2) (version 2) | ecosystem: Host-associated > Plants > Roots > Rhizosphere >... | reverse complement strand
TCCGGCGGGATGGGCAGCACGCCCACCTCCGAGGCCATGATCACGTAGCCGTCCTTGGTCACGTAGTAGCGCGAAGGCCGGAGGCCGTTGCGGTCGAGCACGGCGCCGATCGTGCGGCCATCTGTGAAAGCGATGGAGGCGGGCCCGTCCCAGGGTTCCATCAGGCAGCTGTGGTAGTCGTAGAAGTCCTTCTTCTCCTGAGGCATGCTCTCGTGGCCGTCCCAAGGCTCGGGGATCATCATCATCATCGCCTGCTCGACGGGGCGGCCGGTCATCGTCAGCATCTCGAGCGCATTGTCGAAGCAGGCGGTATCGCTGCCGCGCTCGTCGATGACGGGCATGATCTTGTCGATATCGTTACCGAACAGCGGCGACTCGAAGAGCGCTTCGCGGGCGCGCATCCAGTTGACGTTGCCACGCAGGGTGTTGATCTCGCCGTTGTGGGAGATCATGCGGTAGGGGTGCGCGAGGCGCCAGCTGGGGAACGTGTTCGTGCTGAAGCGGCTGTGGAACATGCAAAGCGCGCTCTTCATGCGCGGGTCGCTCAAGTCGGGGAAGTAGTCCTTGAGCTGGACCGGCATCAGCATGCCCTTGTAGACAAGCGTGCGCGACGAAAGGCTTGGGAAGTAGAAGACGCGCGCCGGGTCCATGCCGGAGCGCTCCAGGCGGCTCTCGAAGAGCTTGCGTATGACGTACAGTTTGCGTTCGAAGGCGTCCTGGTCCTCGATTGCGTCGTCGCCAATGAAGACCTGGTAGATGAGGGGTTCAGCGGCCAGGGCCGAGGCCCCGAGGTCGTCGTTGTTCGTGGGAACGTCGCGCCAGCCCAGAATATGGCAGCCCTCGTCCCAGGCGATCGCCGTGAACATCTGCATGACGTAATCGCGGGCGGTCTTGTCGTGGGCGGCGAAGAAAAGGCCGGTGCCGTAGTGGCCTGCCGGAGGCAGGAAGATGTGCTGCTCAGCGCAGACCTCGCGCAGGAAGTGGTCGGGGACCTGGATGAGGACGCCCGCGCCGTCGCCGGTGTTGACCTCGCAGCCGCAGGCGCCGCGGTGCTTCAGATTCTCGAGTGCGACGATGCCGTCGCGCACGATCTTGTGCGACTTCTCGCCGTCCAGGCGGACGATGAAGCCGACGCCGCAGGAGTCGTGCTCGTACTGCGGGTTGTATAAGCCTTCAGTCTGGTGGATGCATCTCTCGGCCATTTTCTGTTCCTTGGGTTAGGCCGATGCCGAGGTGGCAGCGGAGGCTGGCTTTACGGCGGAGGCAGGCGTGGTGCGCCGGCCCGAAGGACGGGGATCGGAGGTTCGGCTGAGTGCCAGTTTGTTTGGCATTTTCGATGTCCCCGCTGTGTGAATTAGAGGGGCTTAGTATAGCAGACCGCGTTACGGCTGTGAACGTTGCTCGGTCGGCTATAGACGCCCTCTATCGTGCGGTCACTCTACCATAGACGAAACGGGGAAGTCAACGCTTCTGCGTCAATCGATGAACCGAAAGCTTTCCACGACTCGGTCGAAGATGGTTGGGTCTGCCGAGTCGGTCAAGTAGCCAATGAAGCAATATCGGAAGCCGGCCCGATCGGTGGCCACGACGTATGACGTAACGCGTTGCGGGACTTCCTCGATCACGTTAACGCTTTTCAACCCCTCCTGCCCACCCAGCGTGGAAGTCTCCGAATCGTTTGGAAGGCACGGGGCTTCCCAGTTCGAGTCGATTGGATCTACAAACATGTCGACCTTCATCGAGTCGGACGGGATCCCACCATGGCCAGGTGCCGTCGCGGGATTCCAAGGAGTGAGAACTATAGTAAAGCCGGAAAAGCCTTCTGGGGGATCTCCCCCTTGTAGGAACCAGTCCGCGGGATAAGCGAAACTGAACGCCAGCGCGTTCTTTGAGCTACCGTGAGTGTACAGCGCAAATCCTTGGGGAATTCGCGCTGGAGATAAACTCGGGCTCTGGGTAGGCGAGGCGGTAGCCGACGCAGCCAGAGGCGGGGTGGATGTCGGTGCGCTCTCGCCTACGCGGAAGCTCTCCGCGATCCGATCCAGGGTCGTCTCGTCCGGCACCTGCTGAGTGAAGTCCGCGAAGATTGCGTAACAGAGACCCGGTGGGAAGGCATAGATAACAACACTTAGCGTCGTTCCGAGGTTTGTCAGGATGAGTTTGCGCCCGTTAATTCCTCCAAGTCGGTAGTTTGTTGACCCTTGCTCCGGCGGACATATGGTAAGAGGTGCGTTAGGCCCGACGAAGACCTTCAAGTGAATGGCATCCGGCGGCATTGGCTCACTTGGACCCGCCGCCGGATCCCAGCTTGAGATCTGCACTTGAACCCCCGTTCCCAACGGCTCTCCCTTCGGCAACGTTCTAGGGATCAGTTCGGGCTCTTGGAGATGCCAGTCGCCGGGGTAAGCGAAGCTGAAGGGTGGCGCTTCCTGTGTACCGGGATGCGAGAACCGGACCCAGCCGTCGGGGAGTGCTGGCGTGGGCGTGGCGGTCTCCTCGGCCTGTCGAACGACCTCTAGTTCGCCGCCGAGAGGGGCGATGTATAGCGCGCCGGCAACGCCGGCGGTGCCGAGAAGGGTGATGGCGGCGAGGGCCAGGAGGGGGTTGTTCACGGACAGATCAACTCGCGTCTTGGCATTGTGCGTTCCCCAACATGCATTGTCCGGTGCGGTCCAGGAATCGTTGGAACGCGGCGAGGTCGTCGGGGTCCACGTTCGACAAGTTCCTTGCATACAGCACCCGATACTGAATCCATCCCGATGAATGCTTGTGACCTGCCGTTTCGCACGCTGACGCTCTCGAAAAGCAATTGGCATTCGACCCAAGGACATGCCGCTGAGCAGCCGGCCGCGCCGATGGAATACTCGGCGTACATTCCCGATCCGGGATCAGGCGGGGTGTACGCCCACTTGCTCACCAATGCTTGAGTTGGGTCCCTCGGAACGACAGGCGGGTCGCCGTTGTAGGGCCAAGGCGCGGCTGTCGGGTCGAAAGGACATATCGCTATGCCGGTCGCCTTGCCGTGCTCAGGCCCGCCACCCGTATAAACGATAGCCCCCGTTTCCGCGTCGATGAGGAGCGACGCTCCGACCCTGCCCTCGCCCGTAGGGTACTTTCCGGTCATGAGACCGGGCCCACCGTTGGGCGGTTTGAGCTCGGGCGGAATGAATTCGGGGTGTGCATCGAAACCTTGTTTGGGAAGGAGAACCACCAAGTCCATCCAGCGCCAGAGTTGCTTGTCCGGCGGCGTCGCTCGAGGGTCGCAGGAGTGAAGGGTCGGCGTTGGCGTCTCCAGCCGGCGTACCGCCTGATCATCGTTGTCGGAGGTCGCAAAAACGAGCGTGGCGGCAGCGGCGGCGGTGGCGAGAAGGCCGATGCCTGCGAGGGCAAGGAGTGGCTTGTTCAAACGGCGACCTCGTTTGCTTGTGGCTTCAGGCTACGCCCGGCCAGGTGACTCGTCAAGAGCTTTCCGCAGGAATCGAGGCGTTTGCGTCGGTTCACAAAACGCCGCCGTCGCGCCGACGGATTGTAATCGGGCGTTGTAGAGGCCCCTGTGCGGGCGTATAATTTCGCGCATCCGCTCACCTGGGAGGTAGTCATGGAACCGACCGCGGCCCGTCAATGCGTCCGTGGCCATCCGCTGATCGGCGATGGCCTGTTCTGCCAGAGCTGCGGGGCGTTTCAGCTGGACCGCGAGGGTACCGTTACGATGGCGAGCCGCTGGGAGCGTCTGCTCTCCTGGTTCGTCAACTTGGTGATCCTCATCGTGACGCTCGTCATCGGGTGGATCATCTGGTGGTTCATCGTCGCGCCGAAGGGGCAGAACCCGGGGAAGGCGGTGGTCGGTCTGCGCGTGGTTCGGACGGACGGCAGCGCCATGAACACGGGGATGATGTTCGTGCGAGGCCTCGTCGGCTGGGCCGCGGGCATCGTGCCGTTCGGCAATATCGTCGACAGCGGCTGGCTGCTCTGGGACAAGGACGCCCAGACGCTGCACGACAAGGTAGTGGGATCGGTCGTGGTGAAGGCAAAGGGCTCCGAGAAGATCGTCGAGGCGGGCGGTCTGGGTGCGCCGCCGGCGGGAGTGACGCCGCCCCCGGCATACGCGCCGCCGGTCTCGTTTCCGGCGTCGCCCCAAGCGCGCGCGGCGGACGAGATCTTCTGCCGGAACTGCGGGCGGGCGGTGAAGGCAGAAGCGCAGTTCTGCCCGAACTGCGGGGCGAGTCTGGCGGGTTAAAGCCTAGGCGCGACGCGCGTTTTCCTTCTTCCTTCGGCGCGAAAGGCGGAATCCGAGGAATCCGCCACCCCACACCGCGGGGGCCGAGGCAAGGACCAACACCTCAGCGCTCCTTGCCGATCCCCGGATTGCGAGCCGCCCGTGGTTGGCAGGCTGCTTGCACTGACCGTAAATGTAGCGACACAGGCAGGCGGATTGCTGAAGAACTGGTAGGTTCCGACGTCGACGGCGCCGCCGCCCAGTCCCTGAAACGGATCGAGGCGATCTGGGATCGCGAAACTAGTTTTGAATGAACCGTCGGAATTAGTAGTAACATCTGGTAGGTCGACGGCTCCAATGGTGCCGCTGCCCGCCTCGGGGCTCTGGACGCCAAACGACAGGCGAGTTGGCTGGCTTACATTGCTGCACCCGGTTCCCTCTAAGTTCACGACCGTACCGGTCGGCCCGGTCGCAGGGGTGACCGTTAACTTGCTGGCAGGAAGCGCTGCCGGCGCTTCGACTCCTCGAACCACATCAGATCCCTGCCATTGCACTGTCGCAGTGAATCTTCCGATATCCTGCACCAGGAACTCAAAGATGATGGTCGTCGGGGGGCCCTTACTACACGCAGTCGGCTGTGCCGGTTCCTGCGGCATCGGCCACTGAATGGAAAACTCAGATCGCGTCACCTGAAGCGCGGTGATAGCAATGCCACAGCGGCTGCCGTCGGCTGTTATTGACGTGACCGGGCTGGCAAGCGTCAATGAAACGGGCTGACCGCCTCGCACAAAGCGAATCGTTATCGTCGACGTGGAACTGGAGAATGGCGTTGGCGAAGCCGCGGGTGACGCAGAAGCGCTCGGGCTTGGAGTAGATGAAGGTGTCGCTGTCTGTGCGCCGACTGACGCAGCGGCGAGCCACGCACCAACAGACGCCAGGAGAATGGTGCCCACTATAGCCCTCAACGGCTTGACCACCAAAGCGCCCCCTTCAGTATCGCGGCCTGAAATTACGCGCCCGCACCCATGTTCGTCAATACCTATCCGCTGGGTACCTGAACGAGGGTCCCATTCGGGTGCGTGCGGATGGGGGGTTGCGAGGACGGTGGATTCGTGGTCCACAAATAACCAATGTCATATGGCCACGGATCGCTCCCGCCCCCTGACCAGCCGTAAGGATCCATCGGGGTCCAGCCCGACTGCGAGTTGTAGACGCCGAAGTGGAGGTGCGCCCCAGTGGACGCGCCGGTGTTGTCGCTGACGGCCACTAACCCACCCCTTGAGACGCTCTGGTTGACCGATACCAGGTACTGCTCCGACAGGTGACCATACAAGGTTGAGTACCCGGATCCGGAATGCCACACGCGCACGTAGAACCCGAAGCCGACGAAGTGATTTGGGTCCTGCCATCCGACGAATGTCACAACACCACCGGCTGCGGCGACAACATTTGAGCCTGAGGACAGTTGGAAATCAATCCCGTTGTGGCCGTTATAGCAATGGTCCGAGGTACCGCAGGGTGTCAAGTTGGCCTGATAATACGGCCATCTCTCACCCGTGTATTTAATAAAATCGTCCGTACATGAATCGAAACAGCCAAAAGGCGGCTGGTGATCGAACCAGCTGTTCACGGTTGTACTGGACGAAGGCAGAGTGAGCGTTCCGGTGGCGAAGGTGGCCGGTACTGATTGAAAGCCAGCGGCGCCGAGCGCCGGGACCAGGCATAGGAGGACAATGCTGGCCTTGTTCACGGCGCGAAGCGGAGACTTGCGAGAACCGGGACGAACTCGGGCCATACCAACGAGTCAGACGGTCCAGCGTTGACTACGAAAACACGGCCCCCGCCGAGAATCAAGTAGTACGATGTGCTCCTGGCCCCCTCATCTTCAACGACTTCGATAAGACCTGCCTTCCCACCGAGCGTGACATCCGCGGTTGACACGATTGTCGGCGGTGGCGGCTGTCCGGGATTGTTACGCCCCTCTGCTAGCCATTGATCTAGGGGCTTGTCCACTCCCTCAGCTACCCAGAATAAAGCTTTCAATTTGTCGCTGGGTACCCTACCGATCCCCTTCGCCTGGGCGGGGTCGTAGCTGTACAGGATCACCCCAGTCTGCAACCCCTCGGAGGAGAGGTACCAAGTCGAGGGGTAGTCGAAGGAGTATCCGTATATGGGATCTGTGTAGTTGAGTGTGGCGCCGAGCGTTGATGATGGCAGTGTGATGACCGGGGTTGGCGTTGCAGGCATCGTCGTCGGGCCTGCACTTGCCTCCGGCGTCGCCGTCTCGACCTGCTGGACGACCTCTTGCTGCCCGCCCGACGAGGCGACGAGCACGCCTATACCGCCCGTAATGCCGAGAAACGCGACCCCTGCAATGGCCCAAATGGGCTTGATCACGAGATATCCCCTTCGCTTCGCGGCTTGAGGGTACGCCCGCCCATAACGCTTGTCAATGGGCAAAGCTGCTTTTTTTTGCCATTTCTTCGTCTGGCTCAAGTCGCCATCTAGTTCGACACAACTCAGCCTCTTGCACATCGTAGCGCGATGCGTTAAAACATCATTAGCACTCCGCCCTTGAGAGTGCTAACCCGAGCCCTGAAACTCGAAACCCGCAAGAACGAATTGCCCGCCGCGCGCGGGCGAACCACGCAAGGAGGAACGCAAATGGCCAAGCAACTGCTCTTCGATGAAGCCGCCCGGCACGCCCTCAAGAACGGCGTCGACGCCCTTGCGGACGCGGTCAAGATCACGCTCGGGCCGAAGGGCCGCAACGTCGTGCTCGAGAAGAAGTTCGGCTCGCCGACGATCACGAACGACGGCGTGACGATCGCGAAGGACATCGAGCTGGAGGACCCGTTCGAGAACATCGGCGCCCAGCTCGCCAAGGAGATCGCCTCGAAGACGAACGATATCGCCGGCGACGGCACGACGACCGCGACGGTGCTCGGCCAGGGCATCGTTCATGAGGGCCTGAAGAACGTAGCCGCCGGTGCCAACCCGATGGCCCTTAAGCGCGGCATCGAGAAAGGCGCAGATGCTTTGCTCGAGGCGATCAAGAAGAACGCCATCCCCGTCACCACGCGTGAGCAGATGGCGCAGGTCGCGGCGATCTCCGCCAACAACGACCCCGCCATCGGCGAGCTTATCGCGGACGTGATGGAGAAGGTGGGGAAGGACGGCGTGATCACCGTCGAGGAGTCGAAGGGCATCGAGACCGAGACCGAATACGTCGAAGGCATGAACTTCGATCGCGGCTATATCAGTCCGTATTTCATCACGAACCCGGAGCGGATGGAGTGCGTGATCGAAGACGCGTACATCCTGATCACGGACAAGAAGCTGTCGTCGGTCAACGACATCGTGCCGGTGCTGGAGAAAGTCCTCCAGGGCGGCAGCAAGAACCTGCTGATCATCTGCGACGACTGCGACGGTGAGGCCCTGGCGACACTGGCGGTAAACAAGCTGCGCGGGACAATCAACGTCTGCGCGGTGAAGGCGCCCGGCTTCGGCGACCGGCGGAAGGACAATCTGGGCGACCTCGCTGCTGTGACGGGCGGTCAATTGATCAGCGAGGAGCTCGGGCGCAAGCTGGACGGCGTGCAGCTGAGCGACCTCGGGCGTGCCCGCCGGGTGGTGATCACAAAGGAAGAGACGACGATCGTCGAAGGCAAGGGCGATCCCAAGGCAGTCCAGGCGCGCACTGGTGCCATCAAGGTCGCAATCGAAGCGGCGACGTCCGACTGGGACCGCGAGAAGCTGCAGGAGCGACTGGGCAAGCTGACGGGCAGTGTGGCCGTGGTCAAAGTCGGCGCTGCCACAGAGCCCGAGCTAAAGGAGCGCAAGCACCGGGTCGAGGATGCGGTGCAGGCGACGAGGGCGGCGGTTGAAGAGGGGATCGTGTCGGGCGGTGGTGTCGCCTTCATCAACGCGCTGCCGGCGCTCGATAAGATAAAGCTCGACGGCGACGAGGCGACCGGGCTTGCAATCCTGCGGCGAGCGCTCGAGGAGCCGGTACGCCGGATCGCGACGAACGCCGGCCAGGACGGGTCGGTCGTCGTGCAGAAGGTCAAGACGCTAAAAGCCGGGCACGGCTATGATGCCGCTTCGGGCGACTACGGCAACATGGTGAAGAAGGGCATCGTCGACCCCGTGAAAGTGACCCGTTCCGCGCTCGAGAACGCAGTCAGCATCGCCTCGATGGTCCTGACAACGAACTGCCTCGTCACCGAGATTCCGGAGAAGAAGGCGGCGCCCGCCCCGGCGATGTCGGACATGTACTAGACGGGGTGTTGTCGAGGCGCGCCATCCTATCAGACGGTGACTCGACGCGTGCGTTGGGAGCACGAATCAGTACTCCTCTCCGGTTGGATCCAGCGGGGCCGTCTCTACGCGATTGGCCGCTCGGCCAGAATGTCATGCAATCGTCACTAAGGTAGCGCCATTGGGCTAGAGACCAGCAGAACCCGCCCGGCGTTATACTTGATAGGGCGGGATACAGTCCGCCCAGAGAGGGAGATAGCGAGTGTTTACTGAAAACGGCGTCCTGATCGACTTCGAGGAGCTGCGCAAGGTCATCGATAAGTGCGATGTTTTCACGGTCGGCTTCCGGCTGTTTTCCGAGCGAATGATCGTGGACACCCGCACGACCGGCGAAGAGGGACCGATGCTCGAGGTCGTGGCGCCGGTGGGCACGGTCGAGGAGCGGTTCTTCTGGCTTGGGCAGCGCCGCCCGAAGTTCGGCGTCCCGGAGAGCTTCACCTTCTTCATCTGGCCGCACTCCGTCCGCTACCTGGAGGAGTCAGGCATGATGGACCGCATTCGCCAGCGGATCTACCCGCTCGACACTGAGGACGGCGCGATCGGCCGCTCAGTCGCGGAGTCGATCTGGACACTGATCTCTCTAGAGCGCAAGGCAACGAACGACGCGATCAGCGGGCACAACTACCACACGATCTGGGAGCGCGAACCGAGCGAGAGCGAGCCGGACGCTTCGACCTAAGTCGATCTCTTTTGGCAACCGCGTAGGGGGCGTGTCATGACGCGCCCCTACTTTCGTTTCGTCCAGAACGCCGCTTAAATTAGCCGCATGCCTGACCTGTACGGCGCCATCGACCTCGGCGGCACCAAGCTGCGTGCCGTGATCGCCGACCTCGGGGGAAACATCGTCGGGGAGGTCATCCTCCCATCGGAGGCGGACGAGGGCCCGGAACCAGTGATCGACCGCATGATCCAGACACTCGATGAGGCGGCGGGCAAAGCGGGCGTTTCGGCGTCGCAACTGCGCGCTGTCGGGGTCGCTTCGCCTGGAGCCCTGGACCTAGTACACGGACTTGTTCAAGAAGCGCCACAGCTTCCGGGCTGGGACGGCGTCCCGCTTGTCGAGATCGTGAGCAAGCGGCTGGGCATTCCAGCGCTGCTCGAAAACGACGCGAACGCGGCGGCGCTCGGCGAGAGCCGCTTCGGCGCCGGACGGGGCACGCATTTCCTGGTCTACCTCACGATCAGCACCGGCGTCGGCGGCGGGATAATCATCGACCGCAAGGTCTATCACGGCGTCAGCGGTGCCGCCGGGGAATTGGGACACATGGTCGTCTGGTTCAACGGGCCACGCTGTCTGTGCGGCGAGCGAGGTTGTCTCGAGGCGATCGCGTCGGGTACCGGCATCTCGTGGCGGGCGAAGGATCTGGTGGACCGCGGCGACGCGCCCGGCCTCGCTGGCATTCTCCGCGAGAAGGGCGAGCTGGACGCCGATGAGATCGCGGACGCGGCGCGGGCCGGCGATGCGGAGGCGCGTCGCCTGTTCGATGAAGCGGGACTCTATCTCGGCGTCGCGTTGGCGAACTACGTGAACATCTTCAATCCGGAGATGATCGTCCTCGGCGGCGGCGTCCTCACGGGCGCCGGCGACCTGTTCTTCGATCACGCTGGCCGAATCATGCGCCAGCTTGCGCGCAAGGAGCCGCTCAAGTACATGCGCCTCGAGCGCGCCGCCCTCGGCGACCGCTCCGGGCCGCTCGGGATGATCGCGGCGCTGGGGGATGTGGTCGAGGGC
>Ga0114129_10017294_pt1 | contig 10268 bp, 8 predicted proteins | sample RhiMetdeltSRZDD1_FD_80071 | JGI IMG/M metagenome (GOLD analysis project Ga0114129, IMG submission 80071) | Populus rhizosphere microbial communities from Tennessee, USA - Rhizosphere MetaG P. deltoides SRZDD1 (version 2) (version 2) | ecosystem: Host-associated > Plants > Roots > Rhizosphere >... | reverse complement strand
GACGACCTCGGCGTCGGCCGGCGGCTCATAGGGGTCGGAAACGCCCGTGAAGTTGCGGACGACTCCGGCGCGGGCCCGCGCGTACAGGCCTTTGCGGTCGCGCCCCTCGCAGACGTCGAGGGGGGTTGCCACGTGGACCAGCACGAACCCCCCGCCGGGCGCGATCATCTCCCGAACTTCCTTCCGCACCCGGTCGTAGGGAGCGATCGGCGCGCACAGCGCGATCCCGCCGTTCTTGGTGATCTCGGAGGCCACGAAACCGATGCGCCGGATGTTGATGTCGCGATGCTCGTGCGAAAAGTCGAGCTCCGACGAAAGGTGCTTGCGGACGATGTCCCCGTCGAGCAGCGTGACCGGGCGGCCCCCGATCTCGAGCAGCTTGACCATCAGGACTCGTGCGATCGTGGACTTGCCCGCGCCCGACAGCCCCGTGAAGAAGACCGTGAAGCCCTGTTCTTCCCGGGGAGGATGCGTGCGGTGCAGCTCGCTGGCGACCTCGAGGAACGTGAACCACCCCGGCAACTGCTGTCCCTTCTCGAGCAACCGGCGGAGCTCGGTTCCCGAGAGCGTGCGCGTGCCGGCGCCCACGGGGACCTCGTCGATCGGTAGATACTCCTCGAGGTCTTCGACGTAGACCATCGTCCGGAACGGAACCATCCTGACGCCGAGCTCCTCTTCATGTCGGCGCAGGAGCTCCTGCGCCGCGTAAGGGTCGTAGAAGTGATTTCCGGCCGAGTCGTGGCCGGGCCCGGCGTGGTCGCGCCCGACGATGAAATGCGTGCACCCGTAGTTTTTTCGGATGATCGCGTGCCAGACGGCTTCGCGGGGCCCGGCCATGCGCATCGAAAGCGGAAGGAGCGCGAGCCGGACGCTGCCTTCCGGATAGTGGTCCAGGAGCGTCTGATAGCAGCGAACCCGTGTGTAGTGGTCGACGTCGCCCGGCTTCGTCGTGCCGACGACCGGATGGATGAGAAGGTTCGCCTGCGCCTCCCGGGCGGCGCGCATCGTGAGCTCGCGGTGAGCCCGGTGCATCGGGTTTCGCGTCTGGAACGCGACGACCCGACGCCAGTGGAGGCGCGAGAACTCCCCGCGCAGCTCCGCGGGAGTGAGCCGCAGGGACCGGAAGTCGTAGTGCACCGGGAGCTGGACGACATCCAGGTGGCCGGCGACGCACCAGGGACCGACGCGCTCGAGAAGGTACGCGACGCCCGAGTGCCTCGCGTCGGTCGACCCGTAGACGGACTCGGCCTCCGCCCGTCGGTCGGGTTTCCAGATCTCCTCGACGTGAAGCGCGGCGAGCATGACGCCTTCCGGATCGCGAAGCGCGATCGAGGATCCGGGTCCGATCGACCGCCGGAGCTCGTCGTCGACGTCGAGCGTGATCGGGATCGGCCACAGCGTGCCGTCCGAGAGCCGCATCGACGCGCAGACGGATTCGTAATCGCGCCGATGAAGGAATCCGTCGAGCGGCGAGAACGCGCCGTTGCCGAGCAGCTCCAGGTCGCAGAGCTGGCGCGAGGTGAGGTCCCAGGAGGGCCAGTCGCGCGAGGCGCTCCGAAGGTGGGAGGCCCGTCGAGAGCCGGTGAGAAGGTCGACCAGGCGTCCGCCGTGCGGGGCGATCAGGGGCGAAACGGGGCCGTTCATCGGGCTTCCCCCGCCAGCGCGGGCGGCGCGGTCCGGGCCCCCTCCAGCAGGCGCTCGACCACCCTGTCCCAGCTGCTCTCGCGAAGCACCTTCTCGCGCGCGGCTCGCGAGAGCCGTCGAGAGAGCTCCGGATCCTGCCGCAGGAGGCCGAGCGCCTGCGCGAACGCGCCGGCGTCCCCGGGCGCGCACAGCAGGGCGCAGCGCCCTTCTTCGGCGAGCTCCACCAGCTGTCCGAGCCGGCTGGCCACGACCGGAAGGCCGGCAGCCATGTACTCGTAGACCTTGAGCGGCGAGAAATAGAACGTTTCGTCCGGCAAGTGCGGGGCGACTGCCGCGTCCATCGAGACCAGGAACCGCGGCACCTCCTCCGGATCGACGGCGCCCGTCACGATCGCGGAGTCGGTCAGGTCACGGTTGCGGATCCCGGCTTCGATCGCCGACCGTTCCGGGCCGTCGCCGACGAGGAGAAGCCGCGTCTGCGGATCGGTCGCGTGGAGCCGGGCAAACGCTTCGACCAGAACGGACAGTCCGTGCCACGGTTTCATGCTTCCGACGAATCCCACCGTGAACACTCCGGGCACGGGGGGAATGGCGGGTGGCAGGCCCGGCCGAAAGCGCTCGGGATCGACGCCGTTTGCCACGACGCGGACGCGGCCGCGCGCTGATGGATGACTCTCGAGATGCCGGGCCAGAGGGTCGGAGACGGCGATGAGAGTCGTGGCGGCGGCGAAGGAGCGGTCGACAGCGCGTTGCGCGCCGTCGCGATCCACGAGACCGCGATGTCTCTCCTGCTCCTCGATCAGCGGGGCATTGACCTCGAGCAGTCCGGGCACCCCCGTGTCCCTCGCGTACTCCATCGCGGCGAAGCTCCAGAGCGAGTGGCGCTCGTAGACGACGTCGAAGGGTCCCTCGCGCTGGAGCGCTCTTTCGAGATCCCGGTTCGCGGCGAGCGCGAGGCGTTCTCTCACCATGGCGTCACCGCCGGCGCCGCTCGGCAGGGCGTGTACCCGGAGGCCCTCGAGAGACCGGCGCGGCCGCTCGCCGAGTCGTGCGGAGAAGAGCTCCACCTCGATTCCGCGCCGCAGGAGCGCGCGGAGCACCTCCTGGACGTGAATCGAGCAGCCCTTCCGGCCGAAGACGGGCACGCCCGGGTCCGCGCAGACGTAGGCGAGCCTCATACCGCAGCGGCTCCCGGAGCGTCCACGTGCGACGCTCGATCGGAGAGAAAGGCCTCACGGAGCTCGGCTCCGTTGCGGTCCGCGTCGAACTCACGCTCGATCATGTGTCGTGCGGCGCGCGCCAGCCGGACCCTCAGCTCCGCGTCGGCGAGCAGACGCGCGAGCGCCACGGCGAGGTCCGCCCAGGCGCCCGGCTTCACGAGGAGTCCGGTCTCGCCATCGCGAATTACCTCGGGGATTCCCGTCACGTGTGTCGATACGCAGGGCGTGCCGAGCGCCATCGCCTCGAGCAGGGCGGTCGGCAGACCATCGCGATTCCCGTCGGAGCCGATGACGCAGGGCGCCGCAAAAACGCAGCCGCCGGAGACCCGCTCGATGATCTCGCTGCGGGGACGCGGACCGGCGAGCGAGAATCTCTTTGTCAGCCTCTCTCGATCGATGGCAGCGGCGAGATCCCCTTCCAGCGGCCCCGCTCCGATGAGCTCGCAGCGGAAGTCGATCCCCCACTCCGCCAGGAGCGCGCAGGCGGCAACGAGGTCCGCGAAGCCCTTCTTCTCGACGAGGCGCCCGACCGCGACGATGACCGGTGGCCGTTCCCCAGGGTCCCGATAGGGAAACCGCGCGAGATCGAGCCCGTTGTAGACGCGCCGGACGCGGGCCGCCGCCGAACCGTATGTCCGCCGGAGGAACTCCACGTTGTAGTCGGTCACGGTGATGACCGCTCGCGCATCGGAGAGCTTGCGCACGAGATCCTCCGGCCGCACGCTTTCGTGAAAGATGTCTTTCGCGTGCGCCGTGAAGCTGTAAGGAATTCCGGCTAAGAATGCGCCGAGACGCGCCACGCTCGCGGGAGAGGTCGCGAAGTGAGCGTGCAGATGGTCGATCCCTCGAATCGAAACCTCCCGCGCCAGTACCAGCGCCTGGTAGACGTCGTACGGGTCTGCCCCGACGGCGCGGTGCAGCTCGGTCCAGACTGCCGGACAGACTTCCGCCGCCGCTTCGACGGCCTGCCAGAACTCCGGCGCCTTGACTGGATGAAGAGGCAGATAGCAGACGGGGGCCCGGACGCGCGAGAGTGAGTCCTGAAAGTGAGTGTCGTTCGGCGGTCGCAGCGAGAAGATCTCGATGTCGAGCCCCGCGGCTTCGTGCGCGAGGATCTCGTTGACGATGAACGTCTCGGAGTAGCGCGGAAAGCGCTTGACGACGTAGCCGACGCGCGGCGACCCTTCGCGCCCGGGAATCTGGCGGAAGCTCTCACCCCGCAACGTGGACTCCTCTGCGGGCCGTCGGCTCGACCGGGAGGCCGGCGCCGAGGAGGTCGCCGGCGAGCTCCGGAATCCGGGCGAGGCCGTTCAGATCGATCCGATCGCGCGCGGACGGCGGAGGACCTCCGTTCGACCCGAGCCAGGAGCTGACGGCGTCGGAGGTGACGGCGCTCGGATGGAGAACGTCGACGAGCCCGAGGTTCTGCAGTTTGGTCGCGCGGATCCACTGCTCGGTCCGGGGGACGACGCGGGGGACGATCAACGTCTTCTTTCCGAGCGAAAGCGCCTCGCAGGTCGTGTTGTAGCCGCCCATCGACACGATCCGGTCCGCGTACTCGAGAAGCTGCATCGGCTCGATCACGAACTCGATGACCCGAAGTCGCGGATTCCCGGTCGTGAGATCCCGAAGCTCGCGCTGCAGCTCCTCGTCCATGAAAGGACCCGTGACGATCACGCCGTTGAAGCGCGACGGCAGCTCCGCGCCCGCGAACGCCCGGGCGAGCTCGGCGCCGTCCTGGCCGCCGCCGACGACGCAGACGGCGAGAGGTCCGTCCGGAAGGCGGAGGCGATCGAAGGGAGGGCGTTTCGAGCCGGAGAACTCGAGGCGGGTGCTCTGGTCGAGATAACCCGTGTATCGGACCTTTGCCGCGATGTCGTCTGCGAAGTCGTACTCGCGGACGAGGTCGTAGACGTTTCGATCTCCGTAGACCCAGACTGCGTCGTAGAAATCGCGGATCGCCTCCTCGTTCTCGGCGCGGGTCCAGTCCCGCCGCACGGCGGCCGGCTCGTCCAGAACGTCACGTAACCCCAGCACACAGCGTGTTTTTCCGCTCCACCGCCGCTCTTCGAGAGTCGCGTCCAGCTCCCGCACCGCGCCGCGGGGCACGTTGTCGACGATGAGGATGTCGGGCTCGAAGGAATTGACCGCGGCGCGGATCGCCGCAGACCGCATCGCGATGAGCTCCTCGAGATCGATGCGGAGCCTCCTCGGGCGATATCGAGAATCCTTCTCCTTTCGGAGCGACGGGAGGGTCAGACAGTCGGCGCCGGGGGGCAGAGAGAAGGCGGTCGCCCGTCGGGCGCCTGCGATGAGCAGAACTGCCGCGTTCAGGGGCTCCCGGGTCAGCGCGTGCGCGATCAGGATGTTTCGACGCATGTGGCCGAGCCCCATCGTGTCGTGGGAGTAGAGGGCGACGCGGGGCTTCGTCGGGGGCGTCGGGGTTTCTCGGAGTGTGCTCATGACCACGCGCAAGGTAAAGGAACGACAGGCTTTACGTGATGGCTCGACTCCCAAGCCTCAGCGACCATGTGGCCCCCGATCAGAATCTGTGACTTTTTGTACCCAGTATACGACTTTAGTCTAATACCGGTCGAACTGAGTCCCGCGTCCGTGGAATCGGGGCTATCGGGGCAGGTGAGGAATCGTCGGTCAGGCCGGGGCACGTCATGCCGCGACCTGGCCGGCTTCCGCCGCTAGGCCGATTTCGCTTGCGCGTGTCAAAGACGACCCGAATCACTGGTCCGGGAGGCTCCATTTCCCGGACCGGTCAGTCCCTCGCAAGATCGGACCTGCACTTTACAGCATATTTACAAGCTCCTTAACGGAGGCAATATCTACCATCCGGAGCCCCTGGCGATCGAAAACTCTCATCCGATTTTCACACTCGGGCCCGGGGCAGGGAGAAAAGACGATGACGCCTGCGCAAGGCGTTCTCCGGGCGGCGCGACGCCTGGCAGGGGCGGGTCGGGTCACCGTGCTCACCGGCGCGGGCGTTTCCGCGGCGAGCGGCGTGCCGACGTTTCGCGGAGACGACGGTCTCTGGTCGAACTTTCGCGTCGAGGAGCTTGCGACGCCGGAAGCGTTCGCGCGCGACCCGGAGCTCGTCTGGAAGTGGTACGCGTGGCGGCGGGAGCTCGTGGCCGCCTGCCGTCCCAACCGTGCGCATGAAGTTCTCGCGGCGTGGAGTCGCCGCTTTCCGCAGTTCACGGTGATCACACAGAACGTGGACGGACTCCACGAGCGCGCCGGGACCCGGAACGTCGTGAGATTCCACGGGACGCTCTGGGAGCTCGCGTGCTCGAAGCGATGCGCGAGATCTCCGGCGCGCTGGCGCGAAGAGCGCGTGCCCCTGCCGGAGGTTCCACCGCGCTGCCCGCACTGCCACGCGCTCGCGCGACCCGGCGTGGTCTGGTTCGGGGAACCGATCGATCCGTCGGTGCTCGAGGAGTCGCTCGCCGCGCTCGATTGCGACGTGTGCCTCGTCGTCGGAACGTCGGGCGTGGTCTATCCGGCGGCGGGTCTCGCCGACGAGTCGAGGCGGCGCGGGGCGTTCATTGTCGAGATCAACCCGGAGCCGACCGAAGCGACCGAACGCTTCGATCTCTCGGTTCAGGGTCCCGCGGAGGAGGTGCTCGACCGTCTCGATGCGCGGCTCTTCGAATCGGATGCGTCCTCCTCGGGGAGGCGGTTCAGCTCGAGCCAGTAAACCGGCAGAAGTCGCAGCCGCTGGAGAGTCTTCTCCGGTGAGTCGGACTTCGAGACGAACGAGTTTGCGCCGAGCTCGTACGCGCGGCGAACGTCGCTCTCCTCCTGGGAGCTCGTCACGACGATCACGGGCACGCGGCGCGTCCGCTCGTTCGCCCGCAGGTGCCCGAGAATCTCGAATCCGCTGTGGCCGGGTAGAGAGAGGTCCAGCAGGATCAAGTCGAGCGGCGGTTCGCCGAGATCGATCCGCACGATTGCGTCGTCGCCGGTCGGTGCCTCTTCGACGGAGATCTCGTCGCCGAACGCGCTTTCGAGGAGCCGGCGCAGGACCCAGCGGTAGCTCCCGTCGTCCTCGACGACGAGGATGTGCCGGGGGTGATCCTGCCCGCCGGACAGCTTCGATTGTTTCGCGCCCAAGGGGCTCCTCTCCTGCAAAAAGACCATAGTGAGCAAGACTGATACCCGCCCCGGGTGTCCCCGGATCGATACAGCGGGAAAACGGCGTTAAGATGGGCGGCGACCGCTGGGCCATGAAAAAAGCCGTGTGGGTGGGGGTGGCGATCGCCATCGCCGTGGCGGGTACCTGGGGTTACGGCGCGCTTGCACGCCGCGAAGACGACTCGGGACACCCTGTCCGGCTTCTGGCCATCGCGGAGGAACAGAGCCTCGCTCTGTCGTTCTCCCGCAGCGGCCGTCTGGTCAGTCCGGTCCCCGACGAGGGAGAGACTGTGAAGAAGGGCGACACGGTCGCTCGCATCGAGGAGCCCGGCCTGTCGGAGGACGCCTCCGACTTCGAACGTCAGATGGCGGAAGCCCGCGCTCGGGAGAAGAGCCGCCAGGAGGACGTCGCCCGGCTACAGGCGCAGCTGGCGGAAGCGACGAGCGAAGAGAAGAGGGTCGGGCGGCTCGTGAAGGAGGGAATCGCTCCCGCGGCGCAGCTCGAGACCGTGCAGCACCGACGCGAGGGCGTTGCCGCGGAGATCCGGGCGCGCGAAGCGGAGAAGGGTCGGATCGGCGCCGAGTCGGAGGCGCTCCAGGTCCGGCTGGGAAAGGTCCGGCGGTTCGAGAAAGAGGGCGCTCTGATCGCGCCCGCTTCGGGGACCGTGTTGACCCGTCACCACCGGCAGGGGGAGTGGGTGACCGCGGGGGATCCGGTCGTGACCGTGCAGCTCGCCGCGCCATATCTGCGCGTCGAGGTGCCCGAGGAGAGGCTGTCGGCGTTTTCGCTCGGAAAGAGCGTCGAGGTCTGGCCTCAGGCGCGGCCCGACGCGAAGACGCGCGCGCGAATCGTCTCGATCCGTCCGCGCTCCGAGTTCGCGACCCGCCGGAACTGGGGGCTCCAAAGCCGCGACCTGCGTACGTTCTCCGTCCGGCTCGCCCCGGAGGGCTCCGCCGTCGTCTCTGGCCAGACGTTCGTCGTCGAGGCGGGCGCGAATTGACGGCGAAGACTCTTCGCTCCGCGGAATGACCGCGACGGCGGCGAACCCGATCGAGGCGGAGAATCTAACCAAGAGGTTCGGGGACGTCGTCGCCGACGATGCGGTCTCCTTCGCGGTCCGTCCAGGCGAAACGTACGGGCTTCTCGGCCCGAACGGCGCCGGCAAGACGACCCTCGTCCGAATGCTGACGACGCTGCTCCGGCCGACGTCGGGTACGGCGCGGGTCGCCGGCTACGACGTCGTGCGCTCGAAGTCGGACGTGCGCGCTTCGATCGGGACCGTCTCGCAGGCCGAGACCACCGACGAAAACCTGACGGTTCGCGAGAACCTCTCGGTCCAGGGAAAGATGTACGGACTGTGGGGGAAGGCTCTCTCCGAGCGGATCGAGCGGCGGCTCTCTCAGGTGGGACTGTGGGAGAAACGCGGTCAGATCACGAAGACGCTGTCGGGCGGAATGCGGCGGCGCCTCGAGATCGCGCGAGGCGTCCTCCACTCTCCCCACATCCTCTTCCTCGACGAGCCCACGAGCGGGCTCGACCCCCAGAGCCGGCGTGCGGTGTGGGACATGCTCCACGAGCTGAAGGAGCACGACGGTGCTCTCGCGATCGTTCTCACGACCCACGCGATGGACGAGGCGAACTTCCTGTGCGATCGGCTCGCGATCATGGACCGGGGGCGCATCCTCTGCGAGGACGCTCCCGAGGCGCTGAAACGCAGCCTTCCGACCGGTGAGCGCGTCGAGATCGAGACCGATCGGGCGATCGACCCTTCCGTGCGGGACGCGATCCTGGCGCTCGGCGCCGTGAACTGGCGAGCGCCATCGCCGACCGCGGCGCAGTTCGAGGCGCGCCCCGGTGAAGGGATCGGACGCCGCGCCGCCGAGCTCGTGGAGGAGCGCGGCTATCGGATCCTGCACATGACGATCGCTCCGGTCACTCTCGAGGACGTGTTCTTCGCGTACACGGGCCGCGCCCTCCGGGAAACGGCGTGAGCCTCCCGTGAGCGGACGGGCCGATACGGCGCTGCGCGCGCCGGGGATCGCGGGGGAGACCGCCCGCGGCATCGCGCGGGGACCGCGGCTCGCGCTCCTGGGAATTCTCGCGATCTGCCAGCGCGCTTACCTGACGCTCTGGCGGCAGCCCGTCTTGATCATCTCGACGATGCTGTTTCCGATCATCTATCTCGCCGTCCTGGGCAACGCCCTGAACCGGCAGCTCGTGAACGTCCCTCTCGCCGTCGTCGACGAGGCCGGCAATTCGCTCGCGGCGGAATGCCGGCGGGGCGTGATGGCGCTGCAGTCCGGCCGCAACCTCGTGGTGGCGACGTTCCCAGCCGATCGCGACGAGGCCCTGAAAGATCTGAAGCGCGGGCACTATCGCGGGGTATGGATCCTTCCGTACGGGCTCTCCCCGAAGGGCCCCGCGCCCGCTTTCATCGGCGACAACACGGATCGGTTCTCTTACGAGACCGTCGAAAGCGCACTCGCGGAAATCTGGGGCGAGGTGACGGGCGTCCGGCGCGTCGCGGCGGCGCCGGCGCGGCTCGAGGCCTATCCCTACCTCGACTACCTGACGTACCTCGGGCCCGCGGTCGTCTGTCTCGCGATCTTCATGGGATCCATGGTCGCCGGCGGCCTTCAGGTCATCGAGGATCGGATGTACGGCTACCACGAGGGGTACCTGGTTACGCCGGTCTCGACCGGCGCGATCGTGACCGGCCACATGCTCGCCGGGACTCTCGTGGCGGGACTCGCGGGAGCGCTCGTGCTCGTCGTCATCATGCTGTTCACGCCGCTGCCGATGGCGACCCCGGAGGCTCTCGGGGGCGGCCTGGTCACGGTTTTCCTGACGGCGCTCGCGATCTCCGCGCTGTGGTTCCTGCTCTTCTCTCGCGCGAAGAAGACGAGCGTGCTGCGCGGGATGTTCGGGATCATCAACGTGCTCGTGTTCTTCCCGTCCGGTGCGCTCTACCCGGTCGAGAGCTATCCGAAGTGGCTCAAGTTGATCTCCGACGCCGACCCGCTGACTTATGGCGTCGCCGCGCTGCGCGACCTTCTTCTGCGGGGGGAGTCCATTCAGACCTGCTATCCCGAGTGGCTGTTTCTATTGACGTTTTCCCTGGTGTGCGGAGTGTTGACGCAGGTCCTGTTCCGGCGCGAGGTGTAAACGGGGTCAGGTCTCCACTTGCCACATTGAGGGTCAGGTCTCCACTTGCCACATTGAGGGTCAGGTCTCCACTTGCCACATTGAGGGTCAGG
>Ga0114129_10017293_pt1 | contig 10270 bp, 16 predicted proteins | sample RhiMetdeltSRZDD1_FD_80071 | JGI IMG/M metagenome (GOLD analysis project Ga0114129, IMG submission 80071) | Populus rhizosphere microbial communities from Tennessee, USA - Rhizosphere MetaG P. deltoides SRZDD1 (version 2) (version 2) | ecosystem: Host-associated > Plants > Roots > Rhizosphere >... | reverse complement strand
TAAACTACCATCTAATAAAGGAACTACTCGCATAACGCAATTATTACTGACATCTATACGAATAGACGAAGCAAATGCATCTAATATATCTATACTATAAACATCATTAAAATCTCAAGGTCTACTACTAAATGCAAATGGCATCGAAGTTAAAGCACCCACTGGACACAAATCAATTATATTACCTGACAATTCACTATCTAAAAATTTTTCTACATAAGTAGCAATCTTCATATTAAAACCACGATACATAACACCCAATTCTTCTATACCCGCGACTTCTGAAAGAAAACGTACACATCTAGTACAATGGATGCAACGGGTCATAATGGTTTTAATTAGAGGACCACAAGAATTTAAATTTGTTACAGAACGTTTATTATTTTCATAAAAGCGCCCTCTATCGGAACCAAATACAAGAGCTATATCTTGAAGATCACATCACCTCCCTGATCGCATATAGGACAATCAAGAGGATGATTTATTAATAAAAATTCTAAAACACTTTCTCGTGCTTCGTTTACTCTTTTTGTATTCGTAAATATATGCATACCCGAAGTTATATTAACGGCACAAGAAGCTACTAATGCTGAATTCGCAACTACCAAACACATTCTACAATTTCCGGCTATACTTAACTCATTATGATAACAATAACAAGGTATAGTTATTTTTTTTAAACTACATGCTTGATAAATAGTATATTCTTTATCAAATTCATGCAAAATATCATCGATATAGACTTCGTATGACATTTTATTTTGAACGTTTCACGTCAACATCTCTTAAAAAAAAATCAATTAATTTTTTAATTTATACCAATTTGGTATCAATAATTCATATAAATAATTATATTTACGTACTGATTTATAATAAACCTTAAAGTTAGCAGTTTCTAACGTTAATTTTTTAAATTTAATTTCAAAATCAACAGGAACCGCCATTTTTACTAATCTTAATTTTACTTTATCTTTTAAAAAAATACCATAATTCAATCAATTAGACAATTTTAAACCATTAATCGCAAATATTTTTTTACCAAAAGGTATTAAATACCCAATTTTATTAAATTTCTGACTATTTGATTTCAATTTTCGATTTATAACACCAATATCAAAGACTGGCTTATAAACTCCTCCTTTTCTACGCAATCTTATTACTTTTGATTTATACATCTAATAATATTAATAAAGCGCACCCTTCATACATAATTGGAAAAAAAAAGTAAAAAAATATATTTATAAATAATGTGATTATAATTACATTATTTATTATTTTATTATTTAAACTAAAAACTAAACTATATGTAATATTTTCCGTATTATTAAAAAACAAAAATCTTATTAATCTAATATAATAGATTGCACTTATTATACTCATTAAAATAAAAAAAATTAACGCTGCAAAATTTTCTGTTTGTGCTAAAGCTTGAAAAACTAACAATTTTGCAAAAAAACCTGCAAAAGGTGGTATGCCTGCCATCGACATTAAACTACAAGCAAAAGAAAAAGCTAAAAATCCATTTGTTTTTAAAATCCTAACACAATCTACAACCTTTAATAATGTGCCAAAATCAGCTTTCGCTAAAAATTTAAATGATAATAAAATTGAAAAAATATTTATAGTAATTAATATATACACAAACAGATAAAAAATTGCTGCAATTAAACCTTCTACACTATTTAAACAAATACACAAAATTATAAAAGTCATATGTGCCATTGCTGTAAATGCTAAAAGTCTTTTAATTTTTTCTTGATATAATGCTATAATTGTACTATAAATCATAGATAATATACAAATTATAATTAAAATAAAATTATAATTAAAAATAAAATTTATAAAAACTATATATAATTTAATAAACAAAATAATTGCAGCAATTTTTGGTATAATTGCCAAAAATGTTGTAACAATTATATCTGAACCTTCATAAATATCCGCAATTCAATAATGAAATGGAAAAATTGCCAATTTAAATAACACCCCTATTAAAATAAAAATGATACCTATAATACACAAAATTTCATCATAAACGCCACCTAATAATATCAAATTTGTAATATTTAATGTCCCAAAAAAACAATATATAAAACTTAGACCTAAACCTAAAATACTTGCAGAAAACCCATTTAACATTAAATATTTAAAACCTGCTTCAATAGCCAAATTTGATTCTCGCTTTAAAGATATTAACACATATAAACTTAGATTTAATAATTCCATTACTAAAAACATAACAAATAAATCATTTGATGAAATCAAAATAAACATAGCTCATGTTGCTATCATAATGAAAAAATAAAATTCAAAAATTGACATATAAGAATCTTTTAAATAAAAGATTGATATTAATATAAATATTATTAAACATAATAATACAAAAATTTTACTATATAAAATTAAAGCTGTAGATACAAAACAATAATTTATATAATAATAAACATGAACTTCATTTATTAATGATAAAAATATCATCATTTGTGTAAAACATAAAATAAGGGCTATAATTGAAAAAACTTCATTATTTCTATTTAAAGGTTTAGTAAATAAACCAAATAAAAAATAACATAAAATTAAACCCAAAAAAATACAATCAATGAAAATAAAATTCATATTTTTTGTTATTACAATGACCTAATATTGTGCGATGTAAACTTCATTTTTACTCAATGATCACAAAAAATTACACAAATTTTAAAAACAAGATATTTAAAATTCAAAAAACCATTTATTTCGTTTTTTTTATTTTCTTAATCCAAATTTAGATAAAATCAAATTAATATATAAAACAGTATAAACCTTATCATTTATATTTAATTTATTGGATTTCATCAAAATTTGAGTAAAAAATTTAAGATCATTAATTTGAACTATAATTTCTCTTTGATTTATTAAAATTTTTATTTTATTTTTTTCCATATAGTTAAAATTTTTTTTTACCCGGTTTCATTCATATAATTTCGCGCGGAAAAATTAACCCCCTTATTTTATACGGAATTAAATTATATAAAAGTAAAATATGTACCGTATTCAAACGCAAAACATGCAAATCACATGCAACAAATAAAAGAAAACGCCTATATTTTTTTAAAATTATTGTTTGTGGTACATGAAAATAAAAAAAATTTACCATATTAAAAAAAAATCGGTATAAACGCGATGATATTTTTCTTATACGAAATCCTAATCCCTTTAATTTCATTTTAAAACTATAAATAGCAGAAAAATTTTATAAACTTGTAAATAAATTTCGTAAAAATGTTTTAAAAAAAAATTTAGAATAAAAAATTAAAAAAATATCATTTTCTATCAATTTTAATTTATAAAAAAAAGGAAGCCTAATTACTGAAAACACCGACTTTTTATATTTTTTAAAAAAAAATAAATTTAAATTTGTATTTATATAAAATACAAATTTATTTAATGTTATATTATTAAAACTCATAATATTATATTATAACTTTTAAAATTACTTCACCGCAAATCGCTTTATTTAACAAACAATCTGTACTCGTAAGTAATCCTTTATTCGTAGAAATTATATAAAAACCTGAAAAAGCCGTTACGTTATTATAATGTAAACTTAATTTAGGTAAACTTAAATATATTCTATAACTTGGTTTAGACACTAAAACTAATTTACAAACTGGTAAATTTTCATAATATTTCAAAAAAACTCTTATTTTATCATTTTTTATTACAAAACCACGAATTAATCCTTGCTTATAAAGAATATCTAAAACTGAAAAGCCTTGTTTAAAATTTAAAACCTCTATTGTTTTCAAATGTGCTCGTGCTGCTACGTTTAATCTACAAACTAAATCACTTAACATTTTTTAAAATGAAGATTTTCGAATACCCATTAATAAACCATTAGACGCATAATTTTTACAAAAATGACGTACAAGTTTAAAACGTCTAGAGACTGAGCGTGAAAATCCTGTAATTAAACAACTTCGTCTATAAAAAGAAATTGAAGAAAATTTATTATATTGAACTCAAATTTGAGTTCAATATATTTTATTATTCATATTAAAATTAAAATTTGCCATTAAACTTTTTAATATCAATTTATTCATTTCATAAATAAATAAATTTTTTCTATAATGCCTATCCCTTTTATTTCACCTATACATTTAAATTTAGTTTTAATTTTTTACGCGTTCTCGCATTTGTTCGTGTACGTTGACCGCGACAAGGCAAATTATTTAAATGTCTTAAACCTTTATAACATTTTATGTCTATTAAAATTTTAATTTGATACTTCTCTAATCTTCTAATTTTTATATCTAATCATGTAAATCCGTTTAAAATCAAAGAAATTACATTAAAATGATATAAATTTAAATTATTTATAGAATAAGGATATGCTAATCCTGCTTTTATACAACATAAAACAGCTTTATGTCACCCTACGCCTAATATTTTGCGTAATGCATTACGCAATTCACAATTATTTTTTAAATATGTCTGTTTATATAAATACATTATCTTTTTAATTTTACAAACTTTTTACATACTATTTTCAGTTCATCTCATCACGCAATCATTATTAAAGAATAACGATTACAATTCACAATTTGGTTCTGCCTTTTTTTTAAAAAAAGCTCGATTTTACAAACAGTTATATTATTTTGTGCTAGATATTGTACGATCTCTAATTGTTGCTGTATTAAAAATTTTTTCTTTTTTAAATAATAAATATGAATTCTATTATTTAATATTTCATATACTAAAACTTTTATATACATATTTTTTATGTATATAAATATAGATATATATACCTTTTTTATACCTAAAAAAGGTATTATGCAAAAATAAAGAATAATTATTAATTCATAATAACTATCATATAGATCATACAAATTTAACTTAATTAAAAAAATTATATTATCAACAGGTAAATCTATTTTTAAAAAATTTACTAAACAATAATAAATAAATTTAAATAAACTATTTATATTTGAATTCAAAATATAATAACTTAAATTTTCCATTTTTTCTGGACAAAGCACTACTGTATGATAAACTTTACCTTTATAAGGATGTAATATTTTTTGAAATATATCCAGTTGTATTCAATTTTTTAATTCATGATGTATATCCGGAATCATAAAACATAAAAAATCACAATATATACATCTTAAAAAAAAAAAAAATTGATAAAGCATAAAACTTATTATTATTAAACAACTTCCATTTATAAAAAATAAAACCCAATCTATATTTATTGCTTTAAAGAATTTTATAATTTTTTAACTAAAATTGTTTTACTAAAATATAATTTTAAAACTATAAATAATAACTCTCTATCAGGACTACTATGAAAAAACCGAAAACAAAAAGGATCTTTCAAATAAAAAAAACCTATATTCGTTTTTTTTTCTAAAAATAATGTCATATCTAAAATTCTAAATAAAATTGAATTACTATACAGTTCTATATCTAAAAAATTTTTAGATATATAAGGATAAACATCATTAAAAAAAAAATAAATAGGATAATATGCTTTTTGATTTCGTAAATATAATAATATTAAAAAACTATAATATCACACATTTAAACGAAAAATTTTATCAAATTTAGCAAAAAATGCTTTTTTGCCAAAAAAAAATTTTAATAAATAAAAATAATTTGACATTCTAATGTCATTAGCCAACGGAATGTTCAATAATTCAAAATATAACATTGTTTTTTTTAAACATGGAACTAAATTTAAATTTAAATTATTAAAATATTCTAATTTTTGAATTAATAAAAATCTACCAACATTTTTATAATGAAAATATAAATCTATTTCTCTCATTTATATTATATTATACACAAAGATACACAACCTAAAGAAGGCCATCTCATACAAAACTCATGCAATACCGGGCCATAAACTCTATTTGATACGGGTACTATTAAACGTGTAACTAAAACTACTGTATTTTCACCAAACCGTAAACGCGCTCCTTTAGCTCTACTAAAATAACACTTTGTTCTAATTATTAATGCTCTATGTAATGTTCCTTTTAAATAACGTTTTTGTAATCTAGCTTTTAACATCTTAAATTTTTTAGAATTAATTCATTGAACTGAAACTATAATAACATCACCTATATATGCTATTTTTTTTTTATATGAACCTAAAACTTTTATACATTGCGCTAAAACAATACTTGTTTTATCTGTAACTTTTAATATTGAACCTAATTGTATCATTAAATTAATATTTAACTTTCATGATTAAACTTTTTACAGATAATTTAGTTTTTGCACTTTTAAGTGCTTTTAAAGAAAAATATTCTGAATTAGCTGCAATTTCACAAATTACTTGTCCCTTTCTTATTGGACACACTCATTCCGAATGTGCACCTTTTCCTGAACCCATACGTGAACCCACTGATTTTTTCGTAATTGAAGCATAAGTAAAAACTTGCAATCAAATTTTTCCTTTTTTTTTTAAATTTCGTCTTAAACTTTTACGACATGCTTCAATTTGTTTAATAGTAAGTTTTCCTGATTGTCTACTTTTTAATCCATATAATCCCATTAAAGGAAATACTCTTTTTTGTGCTTCTAAATAAAAATTCGATCTAATTAAATGATTTTTTTTAAATTTTATATTTTTTGGATATTGCTTCATACTATTATACTATTTGTAATAATCAATTTGTTAAAGTACAACCTTTTCTATAAATTCAAACTTTTACTATAGCTGCACTATTTTCTATAGGTGACACATAATACGCATATTCTATATGTGCACTTATTGTATTAAGCGGCATTAAACCTTGTCTAAAAGAAACTGAACTTGCTTTTTGTTTTCGTGAAAATCGACCTTTAATTTGAAATTTAAATCCAATTATACCGCGCCCTTTATCATCTAATGCCCTTATAGAATTTCTAATCTTTAATTTATTTACATTATTATAATCATATAAATAATAAAAATTATTATACGTTGTAGAAACAAATTTATTAAAACCCTTCATAAAAAAATTAACTATTTGAGTATTAACTGAAATATTTGAAATCCAAAAAAATACAAAATTAAAAGTTTCTAATTCTTCCATAACAGCTTTATAAAATTCAAAAAAATCAACAAACGAACGTAAAATAAATTTATTTCAAATTAAAGCTGAATTAAATAAAATATTTTTATAAAATAAAATTTTTTTATTAAAAAATAAAAAAAATCCTATTCTATTTTTTATTAATTTTTTTGATAACCCAATTAAAATATTTGGCTTCTTAAATTTCTTAAAATTTACTATACTTAAAATTATAAATTCAAACGTTAATCAAATATATCTATATTTATAAAATTTATAAATTTCATAAATAAACGCTGTACTCATTATCATTAAAAAATTTTTAAAAAGCCCTCTATAATGATTTACAAAAATTTTATTTTTATTTTTAAATTTATTATAAGCGTTTAAAATTAAAGGAAATTGAAAACTTTCAGCTAAAGTTTTCAATTCTTTTGTTAAAGGATTTACTATTTCCATTATACCAAAACCTTGTTGATATTTTCGCGCCATATATCTTGAGATAAATTTGGCTGTTACATCATCGTTACTTATTACAAAAATTTGTGTTATTACATTTTTTAAACCAAAAAGAAAATAAAAAAAACTATTTATTCATTTAGCAATATTTTTAAAAAACACATTAAAACATGTAAGCCAAAGATAACCATATAAAAATTTTCTAATAATTTCTAAATAATGAGTTTCTACCTCATTATTTTCATTTTCATATATTTCTACCAAATATAAAAACAAACTAAAAAAATATAAAAAACTTACTCTTGAATTTTTTTCTATCAAACAAAATGGTCGTTTCTTTAATATTATACACAAACCTGAAAAATCCATATCTTCTAAAAGATATATAAATTTCTTAGTTAATAAAACTGGTCATTCATTTCAATAAAAGGTAGAAAACAATTTAAAAGTTAACATTATCATAAATGCTTCAATATGCCCTACATCCTTATATTTTCTTCGTCTTCTTGAAAGTATATTACAAATTAATCTATCCTTTTTAATTTCTTTAAAATTTTCAGAAAAAAAATCTGCTATCAAACTTTCTACTTTACCATGATATAAATAAGCACGAATAAACACATTTTTATAAACTTTTATAATTTCAAAATGACTATAAAAAAGCGCTAATTGTTTTTCAAACTCTTTTAAACCAAAAAAATAAATTAAATATAATTTTATTTTAAAAATAATATGTAAATATTCGGGATAATATATTGATTCTATGAAATAAAGATCATCTCAATTATATGTTCAACCTAAACGCAAAGATATTGGATTTATTAAATGCCCCATTATTTTTTTTTTTTTAAAAGTTTATTTTTTTTTCGCAATCTTTCTAATTTTCTCATTACTACAGCTTTTCCCATAACTTTTGTAATTGAAAATTCACCAAATCTATGATTTATCATATTTTTAGTTACAAAAATTGGTATAAACACTTTACCATTATAAACTAAAGCCTCTCTTTGAATTAAAGTTTCAGGAATTATAAATGATCTTAAATCAAAATTTTTCATTAAAAATTTTGATCATTTTTCTAATTTATTATAATCTGCTTTTGCCATCGAAACAAAAGCTTTTTCTATTCTTGGCAATTTTCATTTAGACATAAATTTTAAATAATCTCCTTTTTAATCTTTGATGTTTTTTATTTGTAGTAGGCACATCTACTGTAGCACGCGCTTTAAAATTCACAGGCATTTTGGGTTTTGATTTTTTACCATTACCACCGCCATGCGGATGATCACAAGGGTTTTTTGCAACCCCTCTTACTTTTGGCTTAAATCCTAAGAAATAACTTTTTCCAGCCTTACCTAAAATTAATTTTTTATGTTCGGCATTTGATATAGCACCTATCATTGCCATACAATTTACTGAAATTTTTAACTGCCACCCTGAATTTAACTTTAAAATCGCTTTATTTTTTATTTTACCTATTAATAAACAACTTGACCCTGCTGATCTTATTAATTGCGCACCTTTATAAGGTTTTAATTCTATATTTGAAACTGTTGAAAATAATTTAATCTCATTTAAAAGATACGAAGAACCTTGTTCTTTTTCTAAATTTACAGGTTTAATTGAACCACAATAAACATGATCTTTTAAATAACTTTCGCTTGCTAATAATATATAACTAACAAAACCATTAGAATATACTATTAACCCAATATGCCCTGTATGAAAGGAATCATATATTATTTTTATAATTATACCATTTTTATTAATCCTTCGTAAAAAATCTATATTTCTATACAAATTTTTATTTCCTTTTCATCGTCCGTGCACACAAATTCTTCCATAAAAATTCCTTCCTGCACATGCACTCTGGCCCAATGTAAGCAATTTATCAATTTTTTTATAAAAATATAACATTTTTATCATAATCTATATAATACATTAAGTATTAAAAAAACAATCACATTAAATCCTAGAATACTTAAAATTGTTGTTATTATAAATTTTGGCATTTCCTTTTTCAAAAATGCTCCATATCTTCTAGATACACGATCTAAAAAATGATTAAATTCTTTTTTAGATCGTAAATAATACAGAAATGGCACCCTTTCGACATTTAATCCTAAACGTTTAGCATCTTCTGCTCGTATTTTCTGAATTATACCAACTAGTTCTACGCCGCAATATATAGAAAATACTCATACTGGAAATATAGCTGCTATAATTGTGCGATGATAAACATCGCTTTTTATATTATTTATATTTTCCTCAGTAAAATATAGAATATATACGCGGCCTAAAATTCGTATAAATACAGTTAAACCTTTAAAATTTTTCATATTTTTTTTCATTTAAATTTTTTAAAAATTTTTGTTGAAAGTAATTTTCCCATAAATTACTTTTATTTTTTGACAACTTATAATTATGTGTCCTTATATAATCTGATGCTGAGGTGCGATCTAATATCAGTTTTTTACTTTCAATAAAAATATAAATAGCTTGTTTAAAATTTAAAATATAATATATTATATCTAAAATATAACAAATTTGAATTAAATTTAGTTGTATAATATAATTATACAATACATATTGCTTAAATGTTTTTTGAAATAATAATTGTTTTACTATATTTTTAAAAAAATATATAATAAAGTAAACAATTATTATTAATTCAAAAAGCATTAAAACTTCTTCATTAAATTTTATAACATTAAAATTTAATAAAAAAAAAAAAAAAAAAAATATAAAATAATAATTTTTATTTTTAT
>Ga0114129_10017291_pt1 | contig 10271 bp, 10 predicted proteins | sample RhiMetdeltSRZDD1_FD_80071 | JGI IMG/M metagenome (GOLD analysis project Ga0114129, IMG submission 80071) | Populus rhizosphere microbial communities from Tennessee, USA - Rhizosphere MetaG P. deltoides SRZDD1 (version 2) (version 2) | ecosystem: Host-associated > Plants > Roots > Rhizosphere >... | reverse complement strand
GGCGGTACGCCGTACCGGGTTCGGCATCCCGCACGTGCTCGCGGGCACGTACCGGGACCTGGGCTACGGCGCGGGGTACGCATACGCGCAGGACAACATGTGCGCACTGGCCGATGACATGCTCACTGTGTCTGGGGAGCGGTCGCGCTGGTTCGGCCCTGACGCGTCGGCCCCGGACGGGGTCGGCAACCTGGACAGCGACGTGTTCTACGCCGCGCTGCGCGGGTCCGGCATCGTGGAGTCGATCCTGGCCCGGCCGCAGCCGTTGGGCCCGTCGCCCCGGGCGCGCGACATGATGCGCGGGTACGCCGCCGGGGTCGACGCGTACCTGGCCCGCCAGGGCGTGGCGAACCTGCCCGATCCCACCTGCCGCGGCGCGGGCTGGGTACGGCCGATCACCGAGCTGGACCTGTGGCGACGGGCGTACCAGATCGCCGGCCTCAACGGCGCCAGCGCCTTCCGGGCGGAGATCGCCACCGCCGTGCCGCCCGGCACCGGGCCGGCCCCCGCCGCGCCGGCCGGCAACCGGGCCCGGCCGGGGCTCGCGCTCCAGCCGACCCCGACCGGCAGCAACGGCTGGGCGATCGGCCGGGACGCGACCGTGGCAGGTACCGGCATGGTGCTGGCCAACCCGCACCTGCCGTGGAGCGCCGACCTGCGGCTGTACCAGCTCCAGTTGACCATCCCCGGGCAGCTCAATGTCAGCGGCGCCACGGTCGGCGGAATGCCGGTGGTCGGCGTCGGGCACACCGACCGGCTGGCCTGGACGCACACCACGTCGACCGCCGTACCGGACACCCTCACCCAGCTCACCCTGGTACCCGGCGACCCGACCAGCTACCTAATCGACGGGCGGGTGCACCGGATGGCGGCCCGTACCGTGTCGGTCCGGGTACGCCAGCCCGACGGCAGCACCGGCACGGTGACCCGCACGCTGTACCGAACCTCGGACGGGCCGGTGGTACAGGTGCCGGGGCTGCTCGACTGGTCGACCGGTACCGCCTACGTGCTGCACGACGCGAACGCCAACAACCTGCGCCTAGTCGACCAGTGGCTGGCCATCAACCAGGCCGGCAGCGTCGCCGACCTGCGCGCGGCGCAGGCGCGATACCAGGGCCTGCCGTGGATGAACACGCTGGCCGCCGACGCCACCGGTGCCACCGTCTACAACGACGTCCAGGTGGTACCCGCCGTGACCGATGCGCTGGCGCAGCGGTGCACCACGCCGACCGGCCCGGACATCACGGCGGCCACGCGCCTGCCCGTCCTCGACGGCAGCCGCGGCGACTGCGGCTGGGGTATCGACCCGGGCGCGGTCGAACCGGGGCTGTTCGCGCCGGCCAGCCTGCCCGCCCTGGTGCGCACGGATTTCGTCGCCAACTCCAACGACAGCCCGTGGCTGGTCAACTCGGCCCGGCCGCTGACCGGGTTCCCGGCGATCGTCGGCACCACCGGTACGCCGCTGTCCCTGCGTACCCGGCTCGGCCTGGACATGGTGACCCGGCGGCGGGCCGGTACCGATGGGCTGGGCCGGCCCGGGTTCACCCTGGACACCCTGTCGCAGACCATGTTCGGCGACCGCAACCTGAGCGCCGAACTCGGCCGCGACGCTGTGGTCGCGCTGTGCACCGCCCACCCGGTACTGGCCGGCAGCGACGCGCGGCCGGTCGACGTGCGCACCGCCTGCCGGGCGCTGGCCGGATGGGACACCCGCGGCGGCGCCGCCAGCCGGGGCGCCGTGCTGTGGCGCGAGTTCTTCGGCCGGGCAATGGACGCGGCCGGCGACGCCGTGTGGCGGGTCCCCTTCGACCCGGCCCGCCCGCTGACGACGCCGCGTGAACTGGCCACCGGGCGGCCCGATGTACGCGCCGCGCTGGCCGACACCGCCCGCTTCTTCGCCGATGCCCACCTGCGTCCGGACCTGGCGCTCGGCGACGCGCAGCGGTACCTGTCGATCCCGATGCACGGCTGTACGCAGGCCGAGGGTTGCTTCAACGCGATCGAGCCACCGGGCGGCCTGGAGACCGACGGCACCTACCCCGACGTGACGTTCGGTACCAGCTTCCTGATGGCCGTGGAACTGGGCCCGACCGGCCCGCACACCCTTACGTTGCTGGTGTATTCGCAGTCGGCCAATCCGCGTTCGCCGTTCCACACCGACCAGACCCGGCGGTACGCGGCCGGGCGGTGGATCACCGAGCGGTACACCGAGACGGAGATCGCGGGCGACCCTGCGCTGACCGTCCAGTACCTGCACCCGCCGAACTGACCGAACCTGTCGAACTGACCCGGAGGGCATTGTGCGTGAGGGCGCCCGGAAAGGGCGCCCTGCTCACATAGGGGTGCGCCGCCAGGGACTCGAACCCCGAACCCGCGGATTAAGAGGGGCGGCGGGGCTCTTGGCCGCCGCTACACGACGTTGCCTGCCCTCCTGGGCATCGTCGCGTCGGCCGGCCTCCGCCCGCGTCGGTTGCTGTCGACGTTGCTGTCATCTGAATCTCCGCGCTGGTGGCCGCGGAGAAGCCTCTTCGGTGTGAGCTGCAGGCCCGGCCGCTGTACTCCGCTGCTGTACTCCTTCTCGCCGTTCCCGCCCACCTCGGCCAATGTGGTCTCAGGTGGCGGATTGGTGGCGCCCAGGGCGCTCGGCGCCCGTGCCCCCTATTCGGCCTACGGCCGGCTGGCTGGCGGGTTCCCGGGTCAGGGACAGAAGCCAGCCTCGAAAACGGGAGTGACCCGTGCTGTCGACGAAACGGGTCACTCCGAGGCTGCCGATCGCCAGTCCGATACCGACGGCGGCCGCCCCGAGCAGCCAATCGCGGTCGACCAGGGTCGCCACCCCATAGCCGACGGCCGTCGCACCCAAGCCGACGGCCGCCAAATAAGCGAGCCGCTCACGGTCGACGAGGAACGCCACCCCATAGCCGACGGCCGCCATCCCGGCACCGACGGCTGCCGACCCGAGCAGCCAATCACGGTCGACCAGGGCCACCGCGCCGGCACCGACGGCCGCCACCCCGGCACAGACGAACGCCACATCGGCGAGCCGCTCACGGTCGACGAGGAACGCCGCTCCGGCACCGACGGCCGCCACCCCAAACCCGCCGATCGCCGCCCCGAACAGCCAATCACGGTCGACCAGGGCCGCCACCCCATAGCCGACAGCCGCTACACCCAAGCCGACGGCCGCCACATCGGCGAGCCGCTCACGGTCGACGAGGAACGCCGCTCCGGCACCGACGGCCGCCACCCCAAACCCGCCGATCGCCGCCCCGAGCGGCCAATCACGGTCGACCAGGGCCGCCGCGCCGGCACCGACGGCTCCCACCCCGGCACCGACGAACGCGGCTCCTATCAGGATTCGCACGACCTGGCGGCTACCGACGCGGATCGAGATCGCGCCAGCGACCGAGACGGCAGCGGCAAGAACAGCGAAAGGTGCCAGTCGCTGCGGACCCGCAGCAGCGATGGCTGCCATTACAAGACCGACGGCCAACAAGAGTCGGGTACTGTGCCGGACGATCGGCGCACGCGGCGGCAGTGTGCGCAGCCAGGAGCTGGCAGTGAGCAGAGCCGCCAGCGCAGCAGTGACAGCCACGCCTCGGTAGCCGGCGTCCGTGCTCACCAGGTTGACACCCATACCGCTCGTGGTGCCCAACAGAAAGCTGGTGAGCCGCGCCTGCCATCTCCGGCCGGGCCGAGATTCGCCACCGCTGCTGTCCACGCTGTTCATGTTGGCCCAAGAGGACAAGCTCTCCGTAGCAGCCGATCGTACCGATGGTTAGTACTCAGGTGTCGATGACTCGGCTAGGACGTCCCGTCGCGCAGGCTCCGTCCTACCGGGCCACGCCCTGCTGGGGAAGGTGGAGCGCCCCACCGGACGTACGACCTTCCCCAGCAGGGCGTGGTCTGGTTGCCTGTGGTGCGCGTCGGGTGGCCAGGTGGCGTCGAGCTTCCCGGAGTCGCCCGGGTCCAGGGCCGGAGGTCCTGGCCGCCGGAGGCATTGCTCGTGAACATCTGGCCTGGCGTTGCCCAGATCGTCTGCGCCCTGGGCGTCGTGGCGATACCCGGGTCCAGGGCCGGAGGTCCCGGCCGCCGGAGGCCGATCCCGGGTCCAGGGCCGGAGGTCCCGGCCGCCGGAGGCCGATCCCGGGTCCAGGGTCGGAGGTCCTGGACGCCGGAGACATCGTCCGTGGCCCGGCGGATCCGACGGCACGTCGTTTGGCCCGCCCACCGTAGCGGTTGCGCCGCCTTCGGTCCTGCAGCTCGGCGTCGACCTGGTCGTGAACGTCGGGCTTCATGCTGTCTCGTGGTTTGGCCGCCGGGCTCGGCGCCGGAGCCGAAGGCGGCAGGCGCCGAGCCAGGGCGGCGCTTGCGGCCGCCTTGAAGACGTATAGAAAGTTCTCACCGACCGGAGCTAGGCGCGGTAACCAGCCAGGCCCTGACACGGCAGGTCGGGACTTGTCCTACTCCGCTTGATGCGTTACGCGGTGGCTCTGCTGCTGCCTGCTAGGCGATGAGGGTGATGTCGTCGGCGATGGCGGCTCGTCGTCAAGGCGATCGAAGACCTCCTCAATGATGTGCTGGATCTGGTCCGGCGACATCTCTGCTGGGCGCTCAGCTGGCTGCTGGAGGCTCAGTATTAGTTGGACGATGGCGACAAGAAGAGCGGCCAAAGCATAGACATCACCTGCACTACGGGGCCGAAGGCTGATCCCTTGGGACTCGCGCTTGCTGGCATCAGTCACGTTTACGCTGCCGACAATGATAGCGGCAGTGACGCTGTCACTAAGACCGACGTTGTCGGTCGCTGTGATGTCTATACGAGGGAAGTCTGCTCGTGTTTCGGCCCATGCCGCCCAGAACCGCGCGATCAGTTCTTCTCGTCCGCCGCTGGCGTAGGCCTCTTTGAGCTCATACAGAAGCTTGCGTGTTTCCAACGGGCCGAAGCGGTTCTCAAGGGATTGAATCGCCTGACGAAGTGGTAGTGACGGCGGGCCCACCGTCGCATCGTACTCCCGTACACAGGCGCCGCGTGGTCTGCGGGAGGCGGTACGGCATCGGGCCAAGCCGGCCGCGCAGTGCTCCGGCTCATGGGCGCATGCTGTGCTGGCCAAGCAGGGCGTGCGGGTGCCGATGTCGGACCTGTTCAGCCCGGATGGCTCCAAGCTACGCCGGCTTGTCGACGCGATCAGGTTCGAGATCGACGTGATCGCCAAGCGGGTCGTTGCCGACCTGTCCGGGCATCGTCAGGCGCGGCTTGATGGTGTTCTTGCTCATGCCGCACCGCCCACAGTGGAGAATGGGCAGCCGCCGAGTCCTGACCATGCCCACCGTGGTGGTCGACGCGCTGAGCCGCCACCGGGTCCGGCAAGCGAAGGAACGCGAGGCGGCGGGACTGGAGTGGGAGGAGTCCCCGCTGGTGTTCACCACGAGCACCGGCCGGCACGTCGAGCCGCGCAACCTCAACACCGCATACACCCGCCTGCTCGCCCGGACTGACCTCCGGCCGATCCGGATCCACGATCTCCGTCACACATGCGCGACGCTGCTGCTCTCTCGGGGCGTCTCGCCCCGGATGGTGATGGACATTCTTGGCCACTCGCAGATCGCCGTCACGATGAACATCTACGGGCACGTGATCCCGGCCATGCAACAGGAGGCGGCCGGCCAGATCGACGCCGCGCTCGGCGACCTCGACGAGGACCAGGACGACGAGGACGAGCGCGATGATGGCTGACGCGGTTGCTGTCACCGTTGCTGTCAACGGGAGCCGGAGACGAAGCTGGCGTCCACCCGCCTGGGTAAACGCCCTGCTCATGGTAAGTGCGCCGCCAGGGACTCGAACCCCGAACCCGCGGATTAAGAGAAGATCAAGAATGGCTGATGGACGGCCGGCACCCCCTGGTCAGAGTGTCTGCGGGTGTCGGCCGTCGTCGGCCCGAATCGGGTGCCTTGGCTGTACGAATGGCTGTACAGCCAGCGCATCGGATCATGATCCAGGGGAGTTGCGATCGTGTCGATCTTGGCGGCATACGGTCAAGCTCGCTTGGACAGCGACACCGCCTCGGTGGCCGGCCCGGCCCGCGGTGGGCCGAAGGCCCGGAGCGGGCGAGGCCGGCCGACCATCGATGAGGGATGCGAATTGATCCATGCGGAAGGTTACGAATCAGTCCGCCAGGTAACCCTGTGCGTCGACATCCGGTGGCTACGCGCCGTTGGGTGCCGATCCCTGCGAGGCGTACGGATCGTACGCCCTCAGTTCGAGGGACAGCATCCGGGTGGACACGGAGTGCCACCCCAAGCCGAACCGCGAGATCGCTCCGCGACGCTCAGCGTGCAGTAAGGGCACTGGCCTCGCTGCGGAGTCCAGAAAAACTGATGCTCTGGGTTCGACCGACACTGCTGTAGGGCGCGGTGCTGGACACCAACGGGCTTTGCTCCCACTGCATCCATGGCGCGAGGATATGCGAGCAGGGGTTGTTCGGATGCTGGTTGACCCCAGGCACCTAATAGCTCCGCCGTCTTGGACTTACGGGGACCCCAGCATGTGTGAACCGGTACGTCGTGGTGTGTGGGTGTCCGTCGTTGTTGATCGCGGTTGGCACTCAGTTGGTCACCCTTACTGAGTACGTGGGAGGTGGCAAGCAGATTTCGCCTGCCACCATCCATCGTCGAGTGACTACGTTGGCGGAAGGTTCAACATGTACGACGATGCCGGACTCGGCGGCAAAGGTGGACGACCAGGCGAGGGGTCCCTGTACAGTGGCCGGCCGTCGGAGCCCATCACTGTTCGTCCCAGACTGTCCTGGACCGGTTGTAGTGGGGACACGCCACCTGATGACGGCGGGTTGCCTCGTACTGGCTGACCACCCAAAGTCTGGTCTTGTGTGGCTGGGTCATACTCGCCGGTCTGCCTGTTGTACCGGTACACCTGCCCATCCGAGCCGACAAGGTGATCAGAAGGTCGTGGATGGATTTGCGTTGAACGTGATTCAGCGGGAGGGTTTGGAACGATCGGCCGCCGCATCCCGTCGAGCCGGCGGTCGCGTTCCTCTTTCGTGATATGGCCGTTTTCATATTCTAGGTGGATTCTGACGTTCTCCCGGCCTTCTCTGAGGAAAGCCTCGATGCGACGCTGCTTCTGTTCGAACGTCTCGTAGTAGTAGCTCATGCCAGCTCCTTCCGGCACCGGATAGTGAGCCTCCCCCGCCCCCGGCTGGCGACCCCTGATGCCCAGAATGCCACGCGGCAAACCATCGTGTATCCGTGAGGTTGATTACACGATGGTCGAGGGCTGCCCCCAGATCTTGGGCATTGCCCTCGCCGGTGCCAGATCCTCGGTGCGGCCGGTCCTGTCAAGGCCTGGAGCGCCCTACCGGACGAACGAGCCTTGACAGGGCCGGCCGTACCGTCAGGGACAATGGGCAGCGGGGAGGGCAATGCCCCCTACCGCAACCTGCCTGGCGTATGCATGGAGGTCTTTGGCGGTGAAGTACGGCGCGGCGCTCACGAGGGCGTGTCCGGCCGCCGGCCTGTAGCCGTCCAGGCGGTGGGCCGGCGAGTCCGGGCACGCTGGCCAACCCGGTTGCCCTGCGCGCGGCGCGCTGCCTGTCACGTCCTGGTCGTCGTCGACCCCCGCACAGATGTCTTGCCATTCGCCGAACATGGTGCAGGCCCGGCCGTTGGCCCGCGGGCTTGCCCGGTCGGCTGGAGCGACAATGGAGGCCGGCCGGGTCATGCTTGCACGATCCGCGAAGGCCGGCGCGCGCCACGGTTGCGCCGCGCTGTGCGCGGCGCCTTGATCTTCTACAAAGGCGGAATCGGCAATATGCGCAACAAGGCAGCGCAACAAGGCAACACGCAAGCGCGCCGGTTTGTCTTGGGGGGAGTGACCGATACCAGAACTGCTGCTGGTTACGGCGAACCTGATTACGAGAAACTCAACACACGTAGGCTTATCGTGTCTGCCTTCGTCCGGTCGAAGCGTCCAGGCTGGCTATGAAGGCAACCGAAACATCTCGACATCTAAGTAGGCTCTCACTCGAGATGATCACTGCACCATCGCGTACCGAGACACCGACCTGCGAAAGCTTCCCGGCTAGTGCCTTCTCTTGCTGTCGCGGCGTGAGTCGTCCCAGCCCATGAGCAATTGCATTGCGTACCTCGATTCCGGCGTCCAGTTCAGACCACCGATCGAGCTGTCCGAGCCGAACTCCATGGAAGCCCTCGAAGGCCGCTCTGCGCTCGTCCCAGGTTATGGACGCGCGTAGCTCGGTAGTTTCAACCAGACGCCTAACGAGATCGTGCGTCATAGGCGCGTTCTCACGAAACAGGGCGGCCAAGAGCGTGTCGACGAACGCTTCAACAATGCTTATCATCCGGAGGAAACACGCGTGCCCCGCAACGGAATCCCCGTCGCGCGCGCCCAATGCTGCACCGCTCGTCAGAATCCGTCCGCGGGTTTCTGGCGAATACGATTCAGCACGCTCATAATCAGCAAAGGTAGAGAAGACTTGCTGAATCGCCGCTTCGGTGATTGCTCTAGGTACCTGTCGAACAGTCATGACGCTGCCAGAATGGACGCAAACAAGCCGCCCTCGCCGCGGATAGCTGCGACCTGATCGTCGGAAACGCCGCCGCCCCTTGCATGCAGCCTACGAATCGCCACAAGATACCACGCAGAAAGTGCGGCCGGCTGACCTCTCAGCGAGTGCTCTAGATCTCGGAAGTCAATTCTGCCGGCTGCAGCTAGTGCGAGCGACGCCTCTGCCCGCACAACAGGCGAATGGCGGCCATGCCTGAGTGCCTCGACCCAGCCGGCCATCTCCGACGCACTGTGTGAAACCGCCGGATCCAGCAATTCAAGATCGGTTAGCCCTCGAACTACCCACATCCTCTGCCAGTCGCTCATCGCGACATCAGCGACGAGTGTTGCGAAAAGATTGGCTGCATCTTCTCGATGTTGTTCGCCCGCCGCGATGGCGTAGCGGATTACCCACGGCGTCAGTGATGGGACGTAGGCAACAAGCTTCACTAGATGAGGGAAGCCGTCTTCGGCACGAGACCTGATCAGACGACCGAGCGCGCGTCGTAGTATCCGGAAGTCGGATCCACGGACATTCGCCAGATCGATACCGCTCTCGGAGCGCTCGGCATCGGGTGTCTCTGGCGTGTAGGCATCGCCTATCTGCTGTATGGCCCAGGTCAGGTCGGTCTCACCAACGCCTTCGGTGTAGTCACCGACCATATCTGCTGCGTTGTGACGGCTGAGCTCGGCTGGCAGTTCGTCGTCAACCGATAGACCAAAGTTCTCCCACGCATACTTCGAAAATCGTGGCGTGGTAGTCTTTAGGTCGCTAAGTGTTAGACCTACCTCACGTGCCGCAGCCGCCAAGTCTTCGATAGCGGAGAGAGCTGCACCGAAGTCTCGCACTGCAATGCGGAAGTCATCGTTAAACCTCCAGGCTGGCCAGCCTCGGCGCAGCAAATCGCGCTCGACAATATCAGCGTATAGCTCGGAGAGACGGTCCGATGGCTCCATCAATTGTGGCAGCCCAAAAGACCTTCCTTGAGCTTCGGCCAGGAGGCTCATCAGGCACTCAATTGCCGCATGATCGCCTGTTCGAGTCAGTAGCTCACGACTTAATACGCTGTGATCGACGTACTCATAGAATGCGTTGATGTCTGCTTTTACAACGTAATGTATGAGCGAGCTACTTACAGGAACGTGCGGCGAGGTAAAAGCGAATCCCGCGATACGAAGCGGTTCAGGATCCGGCTCAAGTTCACGCGCGTACTGAAGTGGGCCGCCGATGAACCTGAGGTATGCTTCTGGCGACCGGTCCAGTGCAGGCTCATTCCGCAGCAGGAAGGCGACCAGGGCACGGTACAGAACTCGTTCAGTTAACCCCCACACAGCCACTGGCCGCACGCCAAGAGGCACCTTTCGAGTAGAAATGATGACCTCGGGCGCTATTGGTACTCCGGCACGGAGCTGTCCCCCGAGCCAGCGGACATATGCATCCTTGTTGGAGGCGACCCACTCAAAACCTGGCACTGGCGGAACAAGGGACTGCCAGCTCTTACACTCTTCGTCGACGGCCTCTGCCAGCCGAAGGCGCTTTAGGATCTCTTGCGGTATCGGCAGCATCTTCCTCGATCCACCAGACTCTCGATAGCGGCCCAAACGTAAGGTCACGCCGGACTTACGGCCACGCTCCCTCGGATCGAAAGAATACCTTCTCGTCATTCGGTGTGCAGCCAAGCCGCGC
>Ga0114129_10017290_pt1 | contig 10271 bp, 7 predicted proteins | sample RhiMetdeltSRZDD1_FD_80071 | JGI IMG/M metagenome (GOLD analysis project Ga0114129, IMG submission 80071) | Populus rhizosphere microbial communities from Tennessee, USA - Rhizosphere MetaG P. deltoides SRZDD1 (version 2) (version 2) | ecosystem: Host-associated > Plants > Roots > Rhizosphere >... | reverse complement strand
GAGATCTCGCTCGCCATGGGCGATCACTTAACGGGGGTTATCTCCATCCCTTATCAACGTGGACGACCGGGCAGCGGAAACAGCATTCACAGCGGTTGTCCATTTAAGGTCCAGGATCTGTAAGGCATTTGTCCGATGGCGGCGCGGCGTCCTTGAGGATCCTCAGCTTCGCCTTGTACAGACGTCTTGCACATACGTGCAAGACGTGCGTACGATGCCGGGCATGATGATCGCAGTGATTGCAGCTGTCGTAGTTGCGCTGGGTGCGTCCGGCGTTCTGGTCGCGCGCCAGGCGAGAAGGAACCGGATCGCCCGGCACCTCAAGGTCGGTCCGAACGGGATCGTGGAGTCGAGATACGTGCGGATCGGCGGGATCGACCAGTGGATCCAGATCCGGGGCGAGAACCCGGAGAACCCGGTCCTCTTCGTCCTCCACGGCGGCCCGGGATCGCCGTACGCCGTCTTCACGCCACTCATCCGAAGCTGGGAGAAGTACTACACGGTGGTGCAGTGGGACCGCCGAGGCTGTGGGCGTACGCGGTCGCGAAGCGGCTCGGATGCGGGCACCTTCGAGCAGCTCGTCCACGACGCCGCAGAGGCCGCCGAATGGGTCAAGCGACGGCTGGACAAGGACAAGCTGATCCTGATGGCCGGCTCGATGGGCACGATCGTCGGCGTACCGCTCGCTCAGCGGCGGCCCGATCTGTTCGAGGCGTTCGTCTGCACCGACATGTACGCCGACATGCACACCAACGAGAAGGTCGGCTACGACAAGGCGCTCGCCCGAGCGAGCAAGTCCCAGCGCCAGCGGCTGGAGCGGATCGGCGGCGACCCGAGCCGGTGGAACCTGAGGGCGTGGCAGACCAAGATGGACATCGCGATGAAGACCGACCCGGTGACGCCGAACGCCGTCCTCAAACTGCTGTTCCCGCTGGCGTTCGCGTCCCCGCTGTACCGCTTGCGCGATGCCCTGAGCCTGCTGGCCGGGTTCATGAGCGTACAGAAGCAGATGTATCCGGAGTACAGCCGCTACAGCGCTTACGACTACGGGACCGCGTTCAAGATTCCGTTCTGCCTGCTGCAGGGTGAGAGCGATGTCCTGACCATCACCGAGCTGGCCCAGGAGTACTACGAGCGGGTGGAAGCACCGAGCAAGGCGATCGAACTCATCCCGAACGCCAGCCACTTCGCCGCGTTCACCCAGCCGGACGCGTTCCTGCGGGCATTGCGCAAGTAGGCGGTAGCGTGACGGCATGGATCTCAACGCCGACCTGGGTGAGGGCTTCGGCCACTGGAACCTCGGCGACGACGACGCCCTCCTGACCGTGGTCACGAGCGCCAACGTGGCGTGCGGCTTCCATGCCGGCGACGCCGGGATCATGCGCCAGGTGTGCGCGGCCGCGGCCGCGCGAAAGGTGGTCATCGGTGCCCAGGTCGGCTACCGCGATCTGGCCGGGTTCGGCCGGCGGCGGATCGACTACGACCTCGGTCAGCTGTGCGACGAACTGATTTATCAGGTCGGTGCGTTGCAGGCGCTCGCCACGGCCGAAGGCACGACGGTCAGGTACCTGAAGCCGCACGGAGCGCTCTACCACCAAGCGGATCAGGCACCGGCCATTGTGGAGGCAGCCGAGGTAGTGAAGCTTCCGATTTACTGTGCACCCGAGAGCGTTCTGGCTACGGCGTCCGGCGACGCCGGCGTACCCGTGATATTCGAGGGATTCGCGGACCGGGCCTATCGCGCGGACGGCACGCTGCTGCCGCGCGGGAAGCCCGGCGCGGTGATCGGCGACACCGAGGAGGTTGTGGCGCGGGCGCTGCTGATGGCCGTGGATCAGCGAGTGATCGCGCTCGACGGAACGGTGGTACCGCACAATGTGGACTCGATCTGCCTGCACGGTGACACGCCCGGCGCCGTGACGCTCGCGCGCAGCGTACGGGCGGCGCTGGAGGGCGCGGGCGTGCCGCTGCGGGCTGCGGTCGCCTAGCGCGCGAGCAGTGCGAGCGGCAGCCGGTCCGGTGCGTCACCGTCCACAGCGACCGGTACGCCCCAGTCCTGGCGGGTCAGGTGGCACGCCGCGTGCTCGGCCTCGGCGTCGCAGGTGGCCGCCTGGGCGACGACCTGGAGTACGCCGCCGGCCACCGAAGGGTTGATGACCAGCCGGCGGACCAGCGAGGTCGTGACGCCGGCCCCGTCGAGCAGCAGATCGGGCGGCGACGCGGAGACCTCAAGGCGGGTGGACGGGCCGTAGGTCTCGTCGAGCTTCTGGCCCGGCGGCGGCGTGAACAGGATCTCCAGCGTCACTTCGCCGGAACGCAACGGTGTCGCCGGTCGCTCCACCGTCAACCGTCCCTTGTCGACAGTACTCGCCACCGCGCCGGGGGCCAGCTGGATGACCTGGTGGGCAGCCGATTCGACGACGAGCACCGTACCGCCGGAAAGGACCGCGATGTCGCTTGGCTCCGCGAGACCGGTCGCCACAGTGGACAGTTCGCCGTCCCGGAGGAGCCGCACCGCGCCGTTATAGGTGTCGGCGATGAGCACCGAGCCGTCCGCGAGCGCGGCGAGGCCCAGCGGGTGCTGCATGAGGGCCGACGCGGCGGGGCCGTCGACGTGGCCGAAGTCGAACAGGCCCTGGCCGATCGCGGTGTGCATCAGGCCGTGCTCGACGTACCGCAGCGCGCTCGTCTCGGAGTCCACAAACCACAGTCGCCGACCGTCCGCGGAAACGGCCAGGCCCGACGGCTGCGACAACCACGCCTGTTCCAGCTCGCCGTCGCGCAGCGCCTCCACCGTGGTTCCCGCCCAGGCTCCCGTGGTACGCCGGATGGGGTCGAACCACCACAGCTGATGGATGCCGGCCATAGCGATGACCACCTGGCCGTCGTACCAGGCGACATCCCAGGGGGAGGAGAGGTCGGCGCTGAGCGCATCGTGAGCGTAAAAGTCCACAGTGGAGCGCCACTGCCGCCCGCTGCCGGCGATCGTCACGACTTCGCCGGTCGCCGTGTTCACGCCACGCAGCAAGTGGTTGACCGTATCGGCGACGACGACGTCGTACCCGACCTGCTCGGCCGTCTTCTCCGGCAGCAGGCACAGTCCTTGAGGCTCGGAGAAGCTCGCGCTCGCCGCCCCGCCGTCGGCGCGCCCGCGCGTACCGGCGCCGATGCGGCGTACGAGGGTCTGGCCGTCGGACTCCAGCTCGACCAGGCTGTGCCGGGCCGAATCGGAGACCAGAACGCGGCCGCTGGGCAGCGGCAGCGCCTTGCCGGGAAAGCGCAGCAGAGTCTTGCTCGGCAGCGGCGCAACATACGGACCGTCGCCCCGGTGCAGCGTCCCCTTCGCCTCGTGCACGGCGATCAGCTCGTCGATGAGGCGCGCCAGGCCCTCGGCGTGCCCCTCGCCGGCCATGCTCGCGACGAGGTAGCCCTCCGGATCGACGACGCTGAGGGTCGGCCAGGCCTTCGCCGTGTACTGCTGCCACATGAGCAGCTGGGGGTCGTCGAGGACCGGGTGCTCGACGCCGTACCGCTCGACCGCGGCGGCCAGGGCGTCCGGGTCCCTCTCGTGCTCGAACTTCGGCGAGTGAACGCCCACGATCGTCAGCACGTCGCCGTACTTCTGCTCCAGCGGGCGCAGCTCGTCCAGGACGTGCAGGCAGTTGATGCAGCAGAAGGTCCAAAAGTCCAAGATCAAGATTTTGCCGCGGAAGTCGGCCAGGAACAGCTCCCGGCCGCCCGTGTTCAACCAGCCCCGCCCGCGCAGTTCGGGCGCTCGGACACGTGGCGACGACGTCATAGGGGCAAGCGTACGAGCGCTCGACCGGATGCGCCGACAGGCCCGCCCTCGTTGTGACGCCCGCGACGGGCTCGGTGCTGCTTCGACCCCGTCGAGGTTCGGCCGAACGTCGATTGTGTTACCGGTCTCGGGGTGGGAGGCTGCTGCGGCGCGTTGGCGCGTACACACGTCACGGGGAGGCAATCATGCGGTTCAACCGACCGCTGGCGGCTGCTGTGAGCGCCGTTCTCCTCGCCTCGCTCGGCTCGGCGGCACCCATCGGCGCGACCGCGCTGGCCACCGGGGAGCAGGCGAAGCACACCTCGACCGCCGGCGCGGCCATCGAGACTCAAGCGGCCTCCGGGTCGCGGCAGCGGCCCAGCGTCTGGCCGGACGGCCGTGCCATCCCGCGCAAGGCGACGATCGACCAGCAGAAGCGCAAGCCGCCCGCCAACGACCCGCACACCGTACTGGTCAAACTGCGGCCGGGGACCTCGGCGGCCGATCGCGATCGCCTGCTGGCCGCGGTCGGCGGCACGCTGGTTCGTACGGTCGGCGACGGCTACCTTCAGATCACGGCCAAGGGTTCCGCGGCGGCCGCGGTCAAGAAGCTCGATAAGGATCCCGCGGTCGCCTCGGCGGAGTTCGACCGGGTCCGATACCTGACGGCGACGCCGAACGACAGCTTCTACGCGAGCTACCAGCGCTACCTGGCGACGATCCGGATGCCGTCCGCGTGGAACGTCCAGCGGTCGGCGACCGGTGTCATCGTGGCCGTGGTCGACACCGGCGTCGATACCGGCCACCCCGACCTCGTCGGCCGGACGGTCGCCGGATACAACGCCGTCAGCCCCGGCTCCAGCACCGGCGACAGCGCCGGCCACGGAACGTTCGTGAGCGGCATCATCGCGGCCAACACCAACAACGGCACCGGAATGGCCAGCGTGACGTGGAACGGCCGGATCATGCCGATCAAGGTCTTCGCCGGGGACAAGGCGTACGACTCCGATGTCGCCGCGGGCATCACCTGGGCGGTCGACCACGGCGCCGAGGTGATCAACCTGTCGCTGGGCGGGCCGGGCTCGACCGAGGTCCTGCACAACGCGGTCCAGTACGCCGTCGGCAAGGGCGCGGTGGTGGTCGCGGCGGCCGGAAACACCGGCGACGGAACCCCGCAGTACCCGGCCGCGTACCCGGAGGTCATCTCGGTCGGGGCGACCGACGATGCCGGCAACCTGACCGACTTCAGCTCGTGGGGCGAGCACCTCGACATCGCCGCGCCGGGCTTCGAGGTCTTCTCGACCTTCCCGCGTGACCCCGAGTGCGACCCGTACTGCTACGGCTGGTGGTCGGGCACCTCCTTCTCGGCACCGCAGGTCGCCGGGGTGGCCGCACTGATCAAGGCGAAGAGCCCGGCCTGGACTCCGGCCCAGATCGTCAACCGGCTCAAGACCACCGCTCGCGACGCCGGCCCGCGCGGCATCGATCCGTATTACGGCTTCGGTGTGCTGGACGCGTACGCGGCTTTGGGCGGGGCACCGGCATCGGCTTACCCGCAGCGGGCCTCGGGCCCGGGGGAGCCGAACGATGTTGCGGCCCGGCCCGTCAAGGCAACGGTCGGCGCCAGCCTGTCGGGCACCATCGGCATGGAGGGCGACGCCGATTGGTACAAGGTCCAGCTGACCGAGGAGGGTACCCTCACGGCGTACGCCTATCCGCCGCCCTTCTCCGAGGAGCGGGCCCAGAACCTCGACGTCGTCATCGCCCTGTACGACGCCCAGCTCCATCTCCTCGGCGAGAAGGACAGCACCGATCCGGCGGCCGCCGAGCAGATCTCCATGCTCATGCCGACCGGCACCTATTACGTGAAGATCACCAGCTACAACGGCGCCGCCGACCCGAGAAGCTACGAATTCTCGACCTCCTTCAGCAGCAACCTGCCCGAGAATCCGACGCCGTTCCTCTATCCGACGATCCACAACGTCCCCGGCACCGATACGGGCACGGTGGCGGTCGGCGATGTCAATGGCGACGGCCGGCCCGACGTTCTCACCGGCTCGGCGAACTACCGCTCCGATGATGTCCAGCGCTCGCTGCTCGTCTCCACCCAGAACCAGGACGGTACGTTCGGCGAGATCAAGGCGTACGCGGTGGGCAGCAATCTGCTGGTGACCGGCCTGGTGGTCATGGACGCCACCGGCGACGGCAAGCCCGATGCGGTCGTCGGCACCGGCGCCGGTGTCGAGGTCCATGCGCAGAACGGAAGCGGGGAGCTGGACTCTGGCGTCAGCATCGCCAGTTACCCGGGCATCAGCGACCTGACCGCAGCGGACCTGGACGGCGACGGTGACCAGGACATCATCGCCTCCAGCGACGGTATCTTCCTGCTGACGCAAGGTCCCGCCGGGGTCTTCACGCCGACCCAGATCGCCACGAGTGAACAAGGCTGGGATGAGACCGAGGTCGGTGACCTCAACTCCGACGGCCGGCTCGATGTGGCGTCGCTGACGCAGGGCGCCGAGGTCGCGGTTCACCTCAACACGCCGGCGGGCTGGACCCACACGAACTACCCGGTCAGCAACACCACCACGCCATATGGCATCGAAGTGGCGGACGTGACCGGTGACGGCAAGGCCGATCTCGTCTCCGTCAGCCCGTACACGTACCCGCAGGCGCTCGACGTCTTCCGGCAGCAGGGGAACGGGACGCTCGCGAAGACGCAGACGCTGGAGGTCCCGTGGGGTCCGACCGGTGTCGAGGCGGGGGACTGGGACCGGGACGGAAGGCTGGACGTCTTCGTCGGCGTCGACGGTGGTGCCTCGCGGTTCTTCCGGCAGCAAGCGGACGGAACGCTGGCCGCCGGCGTGGAGACGCCGCCGAAGGTGGCGCAGTGGCCACAAGCGGACTGCCTCGCCATGGCCGACCTGAACGGGGACTCCTACCCGGACGTCGTCGCCGCACTCGACAACGGCGCCGGCTTCGTCACGGCCTACAACTCGCTAGGCGTACTGCCACCGTCGGGCATCGAGCTTCCGCTCGGACCGCAGGATTGGGTGTGGACGACCAACATCCCCGACTTCTCCACCCACGTCGAGCGTACGAAGGTCCTGGTCACGATGGCCGTCGCGCTGGATCCGGCCACGGTCAACCGCCAGACCGTCCGGCTGCTCGACGGCAAGACCGGTAAGGCCATTCCGCTGACGGTCAGCTACAACGCCGCCACCCGGACGATTTCGCTCTACCGGACGATCCGGGGAGCCAACGGATCGCTGAAGTACCTGCCGCTTGCGATCGATGGCAAGGCGTACCGGTTGGTCGTGGGTGCTGTCCATGACGCCGATGGGCGTACCAACCCCGGTTACAGCTTCTCCTTCACCGGCTGACCGGTGCGACACACGGTGGGCCTCCTCATCCGAGGGGGCCTACCGCCGCATCTACGGCTTCTTGTGCGGTGTCGACATGCCGGACGCCGGGCACCTCGCGGCCGGCACGATCGACTACCCGCCAGCCGTGCAGGCTTACGACCGGAATCCCGCCCCGCCGGGCGCCGAACGCGATCTCGGACAGCGTGCCCCAGGAACCACCGACGGCGATCACCGCATCGGCCGACGCGATGAGGATCGCGTTGCGGGCCTCGCCCATGTTCGTCGCGATGGCCGCCGTCAGGCCGGCGTTCCCCGCCGTGTGATCGCGGCCGGGCAGGACTCCGATGACCAGGCCGCCGGATGCGCGTACGCCAGCCGCGACGGCCGCCATCACCCCGTCGCCGCCGCCACACAGGACGGTGGCTCCCCGTAATGCGAGGAGCACACCGACCTCATGTGCGTCGGCGTGCTCCTCGGGTGTGCATTCGATCGGACCGCAGACCGCTACCTGAAGCGCCATGCGGTCATTGTCCTCAGCCAGCCGTTCGGGAGCCGCCGGAGTCCCGCATGCGGGCGAAGGTGTCAGACGCCGGCGGTAGCGCGCTCGCCGGTCTCGGCCTGAGCTGCCGGACCGGCCGGTGCCTCCGGCGTCGCCGTCGCCGTCGTCGGGCCGGGAACCACACCATCCGCCGGTACGCCCCGGCCGTCCTGCTCGGCGGTGATGAGCCGGCGCAGCGACAGCGACAAGCCGGCGGCGACGAGGCATCCGGCGATCGTGAGGATCAGCCAGATCATGCTGTTGCCGCTGCCGATCAGCGGCGCCGCGGTCACCGGGCCGACGATGCCGCTGATGCCCCAGACCATCGAGCCGAGGGCGTTGAAGCGGCCGCGCAGCTCGTCGGTCGCGAGCGCGTTGAGCAGCGTCGGGCTGATCGGGGACAGGATCGTCTCACCGACCGCGAAGACTGCGGCACAGGTGATGACGGCCACCGCCGAGAGGACCGCGTTGCGGCCGTCGACCACGCCCGCCACGCCGAGGATCAGCCAGGACAGGGCCATGACCAGACCCACCAACGCGAGCAGGCGGGTACGGCTGCGGCCCTGGATCACTCGGACCACGAACAGCTGCGCCAGCACGATCACCAAGGTGTTGGCCGTGAACGCGTACGCCACGACCTTCGGCGTGACATGCGCGACGTCGACCGAGAAGGCGGTGAAGCCGACCTCGATCTGGGCGTAGCCGCTGATCGTCAGCACGATGCTCAACGCGAGGAGGCGGCGGAAGCCGCGATGGGCGAAGACCTCGCGGTAGCCGGGCTTGCGGACCTCGGGGTGCGCCGCGACCGGTTCGACCAGCCGGCGCCCGACCGTCGGCATGCTCAGCAGATTGAGGAACGGCACCAGGTACAGCCCGGCGTCGATCAGGTAGATCAGCTGGAAGGTACTCGGCCGGGTCAGGTCCACCAGGGCGCCCGCGATCACCGTGCCGGTGCCGATGCCCAGGTTGAGCAGGGCGAAGTTGAGACCGAAGGTCTTCTGGCGCTCCTCCTCGGCGGTGACCGACGACAGGATTGTGGTGAATGCCGCCCAGATGACGCCGCCGCCGGTGCCGATGAGGGTCGCCGCCGCAAACGCTTGCCACGCCTCATGCGCGAAGCCGACGCCGGCCACGCCGACCGCCTCGACGAGCAGCATGGGCAGGACGATCCGGCGGGCGCCGAACCGGTCCACCGCCCAGCCGCCGATCGGGCCGATCGCCAGCGAGCAGACCGCGAGCCAGGCGATGACCAGGCCGGCGGTGAGGGCCGGCAGGTCCCTGACCTTCGTGAGGTAGATGAACATGAACGGCAGGGTCAGCCCCCGGCCGGTCGCCGAGAACAGCGTGGCGGCCAGGATCCGGCGCGCCTCGGTACGCCGAGGAAGGAAGTCGCGCAGCATGCCACCATCCTGGCGATGGGGTACGACACAACGCCATCGAATAACCGTAAGGCGTGTTGCGCGTCACTCCGCCTTACGCGTACGGGTTAATGCGGCGCTGGTCAGCCGGCCTGGTTCGGTTCGAGGCAGAAGATCGCGTCGCCCTGGGTGAGCGCGTCGTTCTGCGGGTTCGGGCAGTCCTGCTGATCGGTGACCTGCTTAGTGATCTTGAAGCTGTCGGCCGCGCCGCAGTCCACGACTACAGCGGTATTGTCCTGCCGCTTGACGCACTGCCCGACCGCAAGCTCCTCGCCGCCGCCGACGAGCTTGCCGACGGCGAACAACGCGCCGAAGGCCAGGCCGATCAGCAGCACGCAGGCGCCGATGACCATCACGAGTACCTTGGCGGTGCCGCCCTTGGCCGCCGGTGCGGGCTCGACCTCCGGCCGGAACGCGGCGAACCGGCTCTGATCGGGATCCGGCTCGGCCGGCTTGCGCTGCGCCGGGATCGACGGTGGTACGGGCGCCGCGGGTTTCGTCGCCTGCGCCGGCCCGAGCAGATCGCTGTACGCCGACATGCCGGGTCCACGAGTGGGTGCGGAATCGGGAGCGGGCGCCGGGGCCGGAGCGGACGGCTGGGCCGCAGCAGGAGCGCCGTAAACCGTCGCCTGAGCGGGGCGCCCGTAAACGGTGGACTGAGTCGGCTGGGTCGGTGCCGCCGGTGCCTCACCGGGCGTGACCCGGCCGACCGAGACGCTGGCCCGAGCCGTCGCCGTACCCTGCGTCGGAGCGCCCGAAATGGGTGCCGGGCCGGGCTGAGGCGGAGCCGTCGCGCCGGGCTGGCCCGGCTGGTAGCCGTTGTGCTGCGGCGGCGGGGGCGGCGGGTACGCCGAACCGTTGGCGGGGTACGCCTGCCCGTACGTGCCGGGCTGCTGCGGCTCGGGTTGCTGCGGTGGAACGGGCGCGGCCGGTTGGGCCGGTGACACGGGTGGCGGTGGCGGCGGCGAGCCGTACACCCGGCCGCCCGGCCGAGCGGTCGTCGACGGTACGCCATCCGTAGGCGGGGCAACGCGGCTGGCTACGGGGACCGACGCCTTCGCGACGGCGCCCGGCGACTGCGCTGGGCCGCCACCCGAGACGGGACCGGCCGACGCCGGACCGCCATGAACGGGACCACTGTGAACCGGACCACCGTGGACCGGACCACCGTG
>Ga0114129_10017288_pt1 | contig 10271 bp, 6 predicted proteins | sample RhiMetdeltSRZDD1_FD_80071 | JGI IMG/M metagenome (GOLD analysis project Ga0114129, IMG submission 80071) | Populus rhizosphere microbial communities from Tennessee, USA - Rhizosphere MetaG P. deltoides SRZDD1 (version 2) (version 2) | ecosystem: Host-associated > Plants > Roots > Rhizosphere >... | reverse complement strand
CGTCGTAGTTGTCGAAGATTCGAAAGAGGCTTCGGGCCTGCGATTGTCGATGTGTTATCAGCGGTGCGAGCGCGTCCTTCACCGCCTGCGTCGCATGGGCGCTGAAGATGACAGCCCACCCAGCCTCCTCTAACTTGCTTGGGTCTACATCCGCGACGACGCCGTATGTGGGTTGCGTGGCGCGTAGATATTTGTTCTTAGCCATTCGATGCTGCAGAACATCAATTGATTGCATCCGAGCGCTGGCAGCCGCTCGTTCTGGCGACATTGTCAGCACTCGGCCCGTATCGACAAAAACGCCATTAGCGCTGAACCGCGGCTCATTGGTCATACGCAACGGCCTCCCAAAAGGCGTGGGCCACTTCGGGCTTTGCGATGTCGCTGTGAGCGCCTGATACTCCACTGCCCTCGGAGATGACGTGGCTGCTTTCGAGATTGTAGATAACCTGCGGTCGGAAGTTGTACGGCTCGTCGACCTTCCGAAGCCTGAGAGCTTCGATCACCGGCCCAGGCCCCTGGGCGCCGTACGCGCCTAGTCCGCCGTATTTCGGGAATTCGCCTGGCGCAAACGACACCTGCTGCGCGACTCCCGCTGCTAGCGGATAGAATCGTCCGACAGCCGTGTCGAGCTTGGACTGCGTAACAATGATCGGCCCACTCACTTTGCGTTGTTTGATCATGGAGTTGAAATATCCTGGCCGGCTGCCCGCCTTTTCAATGCAATCACAGAACGACCATAGAGACTGCGCGCCCTGCACGAGGGCAACGGAGTGGACTGACCGCAGGAGTTGATTACGACCGCCAGGACCGGCGAGCATCGCCGAGATGACAATGCATCCGAAGCTGTGGCCCATACAGTGAACGCGCATTGGCCCGACCTGCTGCACCGCCCGCAGAAGATCGCGCGCTCCGCTCTCTCCAAACACCCGCGCGCGCTCTTTCATTTTCCAAAACGAAAGCTGTCGGAGGGGCGAGAGAATACCACCGAGTCCGACGGTGCCAAACGAGGCCGCCTCCTGTTTGCTCAACGCATACGCCCTGTCCGGGTCGAAGGTCTCGCGATCGTCACCCGGCGCTGCACCTTCGCCGACGCTGCGCATCCCGGTTTCCTGGTCGAGCATCTCGTACGCCTTGCGAACTTCATCAGGTAGACGCGGCGGGTGGATCTGGGTTCGCGCCGCGTTGAAGATGGTAGCCAGCGCTGCCCGGGCCCGAACCGTACTGGCAATCCGATCGGCGTACTGATCAACGAGCGATTCTACTCGAGCGGAAGATGGTCCAAAAGACACGGCGCCGATGCCGAATTCCTCGTCGCCCCAAGGCTGGCTCGGCCAGTGCACACCGACTACGAGAGACTGAAAGCCCGGGCTCCGCTGCTTGACCCGGTCGCCGTGAGGTGCAACATCGGCCGTGGCCGTAATCCATCTGTTGTATTGTTCACGAGCGGCTGGCACATCGCCCTTCCAGCCGTGGCTCAGGAAAAACACGTCTGTGATACCACCGCGCTGAACCGCCTCGATAAGGTGTGTACTGAGTCGCGTGCCGTCATGCTCCGGTCGTTCGTTACCGTCCTTGTCGAACACCGTGAGGTAGTACTGAAGGCCCGCGCCGGGAATTGTTTCAATTGGCATTGTGTTCCTCGTTGTCTGGCATCTTCGCAGACCACACCCGAGTATCGACCAAGTCGTCGATTCGAAGGCGTCGTGCGTCCAATCCGTATGCTGCTCCGAGGTTAAAGCCCGGTATCGGTGATGCTATCGTTCTGATTTCCGCCCCTCAGCCAGTAGATCCATGACTCAAAAAGGCTCTGGTGGGCGTCCGCCAAACACACAGGTCGGCAGTTCGACCTCTTGTCAGCTTCACGGCGAGCCCCCTCGCAAGGACGGCTGAAGTCCGCCAGCTTCACTACATAGTCTCGGACGGACTGTCCAAAACCACATGTAGCGCAAGCGCCATTACCGAAAATCTTCAGGGCAAACGTGCTCGAATCTCATTGCAAATTCCTACACCCGCCTGTCGTAATGGGATTTGAACCAATGATCGACGGCCCTCCAGGAATCTGTCCCCCTAAGGAAAGCCACCGTATCTCCACACTTAATTCCCGTATCCTGGATGTGAAAACGCACAACCATGTCCGGGCGTTGGTCTTGATCGACATCTATCAAGACCACATGGACAGGGGCTGCCTCGGTTCCAGTCGAACCAAAACGGATCGTGTTCGGATCAACAGTGGTCGCATCAAAGCCATCTCGGCTCAAGATCGCCACATTGATATTTGGGGAACTATTGGGATTGATTCTGTTAGCGTCGCTATTCGGCCTGATGTCAATTGGAACTTCCCTCGTTGCCGATCGCGTTTCGGCCTTTTCCATGAGTAGAAAATAACTGCTAGCGTCTTTGGTGAATTGTCTTATGAAAGTCTGCCTGTTTTCATCCTGAAAGACCGCCAAGAATTTGCCCTTTGCCGCGGCAAGCGACGGGGCGGAGAAAGCACCATTGATAACATTCAGACTGACAGGTGGAGTCGGCTCGTCGAGCGGAGTGATGGTGATGGTCCCGGAGTTGGTGTCCGCCACAATGCCAAATACACCCGACTCGTCTCCGGCGTATCTGAATGCGATATCGCTGATCGTGCCGACGGGACTAAGGGCGTTGGCCACCACCTTAATGCGACCCGTGTGATTGAATGGCAACACTGGCGTGAAGGAGATAAAGCCGAGCGGAGAAGTCACGTCGCTGCCGAAATCCAGAAGCGTGTTCTGATGGTCATAGACTGCCCATTCAACCGTCGCATTGGATTGCACAGACTCGAATCCCGAGATATCTCTGAAAAAATAGTCGATGGTGAATTGGTTGATCCGTTGATAGAGAAAGTAGCCCTTCGGCGGATCCGTGTCGAACACGCCCTGCTGTTCATACCATGTCAGAAACTGTTTCCCCTCGACCGTGGGTTGTGCATTGACCGCGATATCCAAAAGTTTAGACTCTACTGCTGTGGTTGTCGGATCAGATAACGTCCTCGCATAGAGCTCCTTATTGAAATCGGCCAAGAAGTTTGGATTTTCGAGTAGCGCCTTTGCCCATGCGTAACCGCTTAGTTGATAACGGAGCAGCAGGAATGCAGGGCTCATGATAAGGAAGCTCCCATTTTGAGCCCCAATCACTTGCTTGTTGAGAGCTTCATAGTATTTATCGTAGGTAAAACTGTGATTTCGATCAAAATGGGGATAGCTGGGCAGGCGATTGAACACCTCTACTTCGGCGGCCCGTGTCATTCCCTCTTCATAACTGGCCAAGGAGATGAGGTTATCGTCCCTGAATGCATGGATCATTTCGTGGCAGATCGGATCTGCATCAAACGCGTTTCGTACCACCATCTCATTAAGCGAGACAAAATAAAGTCCAGCAAAAGAGATGGTTGGGTCCTTCCGCATATTGACGATGATGTTGAAGGCGGGATTACCATAGACGAGCTTGGCGATTGAGTAGCAATCGGTAAGGATAGTATTCAAATTGCTCAACTCCTCTGCACTCCACGGAAAGGCGGGAGAGTCGAAGGTGAAAGTTAACTCGTTCTCGACTGCGAACGCTGCGCGCGATCGGCTTGCGGTGGCGGCGTCCAAATCCGGCAAGATTGGCCAGCCTGCATGATCGACGAAAATGACAACGCCATCTGTTCGCTCTTCAGTAAGGTCTCCCGTCTCCAGCGGCGATCTATTCTGCAATGCCGGCTGCTTGGTGGCGAGCTGGTGTAGACGCTCCTTCAGCGGTTCACTGGGACGATAAACTTCTTCTTTGGAAATGTCCGGTGGGATAGAAAGATACAAAAAGTGCTTGTTGCCGCCTGTCGTCGGTATTCCGGGATGCTGCGCAAGAGCAAAGGAGGCCCACACAAGCGAGAGGATTAAGGAAGCGGAAAGCAGCCACCGCATTCCCTTTCGGGGACACGGCTGCATCACACTGCGCAAACGCGATTCGAATTCTTGCCAAATGCTAACTAGAACGCGCGGAAAGAAAAGAAGCGTCCGCATGTGGATCCTCCCCGCACTGGGCACGGTCAGAGTACCTATGTCGGGGCAATCAGCAATTGTGGCACCAGGATTCGAGCCGAAAGCCGGGTAGCACCTTAAGGGCCCGATTGCGTGGCGTTAGGGTCAGCATCGCAAACGGGTTTGTGTCCGCAATTTGCCCATCTAGTGGGCGATATGACCAACGACTGTGCGCCCAGTTACTGGGCGATCCTCGATTCGCTACTTGTACGCCCAGCTCAGAAACAATGGGTGCCGCACATACCACTTGGCATCATGCCGCAGCACACCGACTCCTCAGGCACCCGCCCATCGCCTACCCATCCGTAGCGAGCGACTTCCACGTGATCTGCGTCGTCGAGGTCCGCCACGCCATGTCACCAGAGCCCATCCACTTCGGCACCCCGAATGGCAGATCACGCGGAGGGATATTCTCAAGATCGGCCTTCTTGAACGTGTTCCCGGAATAGGGTGTTTTATCTGCGGCCGTCTCCGGCGTCACGTGCGGGCGAATCTGCGGAATGCTGGTGTTCCAGTTCGCCCGCAGGCCTGCGTCGTCACGGAATGAGGCATGAAGCGGCTTAGCCACGAATAACCCGGCCACGCCCGACCATAGATCTACGGCCTGGGGCGCACCAGTACCGAAAGCAATCACCGCCTGAGTCTGGCCGGTCTTAAGCATGTCGAGAAGTTGGTTCCGCCAGTTCTTGATGCTCGCGGAGGCCGAGATGGTCTTCGCTTCCGCGATCACCTCCCGCTGTGCTTTGGAACACAGGTCCATCGGACGAGTTCTGCCTGGGTGTGGGGCCCCTGGCATAGATGATGTCGCCCTTCTCGACGACGTTAAGCGAATTTGTTGCGGAGATGATTGAGGCCAGCGTTCGGGCTGTAAGCACGACAGCTAGGAAAATTTTTCTCTCTTGCGCGATCCGCGCACTGCCCCTAGACTGCGGCCGCTCGTGCCGTCGGGGGTAGGTATGACTCACACGCCGACGTCATTCATCAGTCTCCTTAACTAGCCATGCCTCCGAGCCTGCTTCCACTCGGCTCTCTCGGGGCGATCGAGACGAACGGAACCGTGGCGTTCGGGTTGTGGCTGCCGTGGGTTTCGTCCGCGGACGGCAACGCCGTGACCGTGAAGATTATCCACGAGCGCGATCAGTTCCTGCAAGGCATCGCGCCACGGGAGTTCGTGATGACTCACAGCGTCCGGCCGCCGCACGGCGATTTCTGGTCGGTCACCGTGCCCATCGCGGGCGCGGGGCCGTCGCCAGGGTCGGCGTGGGGAACCAAGGGCCGGTACGTCTACCGCTATCAGATCGACAATCCGAACGTCGGCACGCTGGACTGGGTCGGCGATCCGTTCGCGCGAGAGTTCGGCGTGGGGCGGCTCTCCGCCTTCACGCTCGGCTACCAGCCGTACAAGTGGAACGACCCCGAGGTGACCTGGCGCACGCCCGCGCTCGCCGATCTCGTCCTCTACGAAGTCAACGTCGCCGAGCTCGGCGGCGACCTCGACCGCACCCGCGACCTCATGGCCTATCTGGCCGATCTCGGCGTGAACGCCATCGAGGTGATGCCGCTGTCGAACGTGGCGGGATCTGTCGACTGGGGCTATCTACCCATCGGGTACTTCGGCGTGGACGAGCGGTTCGGCAAGCGCTCGGACTTCCAGCAGCTGGTCGACGTGGCCCACCAGCACGGCATCGCGGTTATCGTCGACGTCGTGTACGGCCACACCGGTGTGGACTTTCCCTACTACGACGTCTACAGGCGGCTGCGCTACCACGAGAACCCGTTCATGGGGTCCTTCGCCAAGGACTACTTCAGCAACTTCGGCAAGAGTACCGACTTCGGCCGGCCGCTGACCCGCGACTACTTCTTGTCCGCGAATCACCACTGGTTGGAGGTCTACCACGTCGACGGCTTCCGTTACGATTGCGTGCCGAACTACTGGGACGGGCCACTCGGCGTTGGTTACGCCAGCCTAGTGTACGAGACGTATCAGCTGACCCGGAGCAAGCTCGCCCAGGCCCAGCCGTACTGGAGTCGCTTCGATGGTGGGCCGGACCAGCCCCTGCGACTCATCCAATGCGCCGAGCAACTCGAGGGGCCGGAGGAGGTGCTCCAGAAGACCTATTCCAACGGCACGTGGCAAAACCGGACGTTCGCCGCGGCGCGGGCGGTGGCCCGCGGCGACCGCGGCCGTCTGGCCGACTTGGGCCTGTGTCTCGGGCTGTTCGGCTACCCCGAGCAAGTCGAGAGCAACGGTGACCTGATCCCGAAGACGGCCCTGCAGTACCTCGAGAACCACGATCACGAACGGTTCCTCTGCAATTTCGGCCTGACGAATCTCGACGAGGCCGGCAATCCGCTCTTCCAGGAAGGCGACCGCGGACGCTGGTACATGGTGCAGCCGTACTTGATCGCGATGCTCATGGGCAAGGGCATCCCGATGCTGTGGCAGGGCGAGGAACTTGGGGAGAACTACTTCCTGCCCGACGTCGGTGCCGGCCGCGTGGGCCTGCTGCGCCCGCTCCGCTGGGACTACTTCTACGACGAGGGCGGCCGGGCGCTGGTGACACTCGTCCGAAAGCTGCTCCGGATTCGCCGGACGCGCCCGCACCTGCGTCAGGGCTCATACTTCTTCTTCAATCACTGGGATCGCTATCTCTCGCGCGGCGTCCTGCTCTTCGCCCGCTACAGCGGGTCCCGGTACACCCTCGTCGCCGTGAACACCACTGACACCGACCAGACCGTGCCGTTCTGGTTCCCGATCGGCGGCGACTACGTCGAGGAGCTGCACGGCGGCGACCGCGGACTGAAGGCCGTCGCGTCGCTCCAGGAAACGCGGCTCTCGATCCCCTCGCACTATGGTCGTATATGGACTGCGCTCGCGCCGTAGGAGACGGACATGCCCAAGACAACTGAATCCACGTCGTTCACCAAGGACATTCAGGGGCCCTATCTCTGCAACGACATCAATAAAGTCAATGCCTGGCAGGGTGGCGCCGGACGACCGTTCGACGTCATCGTCATCGGCGGCGGTACCTTCGGTGCCGCCATCGCCGAGCACATCTGGTTCCGTCAGCGGCGGGCCGGCGGCGGCCTACGCACGCTCGTCATTGAGGCCGGTCTGTTCACGGTGCCCGAGCACGTGCAAAACATCGGCATTCAGGGATTCGTCGATCCGCGCGACCCATTCTTCCTCAACGAGAACGCGCCGTAGCCTGAGAAACCGCGTGGCCAACCTCGCGTACGCCAAGGACGTGTGGATGGACGTGCACGTATTCGATCAGAACGACGAACGCGTTCACGCGCAGACCTTCACTATGCCGGCTCGGCAGGAGGTGCCGGCGATCTCTTCTCGTTCGACGGCCGCCTCTACCAGGGAGCCGTCGCGACGCCAGGCTCGGTGAGCCCACGGCCGGGGACGGTGCAGTACCGCGTGTACTACCGGGTCGTGGGCCAGGTCTTCACGGACGGCATTCTTCACCAACACTCACTGACCGCGGACGCTGTCACGCTGTAACGGCGGCGACAGCGTAGGAGTTGAACCATGGTCACGATCACCAAGCCCCAGGACACGACCTTCACCTTCGACGTCCCCGGACGATACACGTGCAACACGCTCGACGAGGCTCTCGACAGCACCAATCCCAACCTGCCCGACCAGGCTGACGCGCGGCCTTTCGACTACGTCATCCTCGGGGGCGGTAGCTTTGGCGGCGTCCTCGCGGCCCGGCTCTTCAATCTCGACCAGACCCACGCGCACCGCATCCTCGTGCTCGAGGGGGGACCGCTGGCGCTGCAGGAGCACGTGCAGAACCTGCCGCCCGACTTCAGTCCACCCGGCAAGGGAGCGAACGGCACGGTGTGGGGTCAGCCCTGGGTGTCGGACAGCCCGATGGGCTTCAACCAAAATTTCCCCGGCCTTGCGTTCTGCGTGGGAGGGCGATCCGTATTCTGGGGCGGCTGGTCGCCGTACCTCATTGACTCCGAGCTGTCCGACTCGTCTTGGCCGGCTAGCGTGGTGACGGACCTCACGACGGCCGTGCTACCGGCCACGAATCCGAAGGAGTCCTATCTCGATACGGCAGCGCGGCAGATCGGCACGGACACCACGAACGATTTCGTGGCCGGCCCGCTGCACGAAGCCATACGTGATCAGCTCTTCAACGGCCTCAAGAACCGTGCGGGCGCCGACGTGCTCACGGGCAACCGGGGCGCGCTGAACATCAAGACGGATCTCGAGGCGCCGCTTGCCGTGTCGTCGACGTCCCCCCGCCCCGGCATGTTTTCGCTGAACAAGTTCAGCGCGGTCCAGCTCCTGTTCCGTGCCCTTCGCGTGGCCCAGAGCGAGGCGGAGGCTGCGGCGAGGCCGAGCACGCCCGAAGTCCAGAACAGCAAGAAGCGGCTCATGCTCGTCGACAACGCGTACGTGACGCGACTGGACCGCGTGGGCAATCGCATCACACGCATCTTCCTGAAGTACCAGGGGGCGGACCGGCAGATCGACATCGCCAACGGCACCGTGTTCCTCGCCCTCGGTACCATCGAGAACACGCGCCAGGCGCTGCTCGCCGTGCCGGAGAAGCCGCTCATCGGACGCAACCTGATGGCCCACCTTCGCTCGAACCTGACGTTCCGCGTACCCCACAACAGTTTCCCGATGCTCAATCCCGACAACGAGCCGGATCCCATCAAGAAGCAGCGCCTGCGCGAGCTCCAGATCTCCGCGCTCTTCGTCAAGGGCATCCACACCCACGGCGACGGCAGCAAGGGCCACTATCACATCCAGATCACGGCCTCCGGGGTCGGTGAGCTCGGCATGAATTCTGAGGCCGAGCTCTTCAAGAAGATCCCAAACATCGATGACCTCGACCAGTTCCAGGACCTCAACGACAAGTGGATCGTCGTTACGCTGCGCGGGATCGGGGAGATGTTTGGCGACAAGACGTCGGCGAACCCGCAGAACCGCGTCGCCCTCGGCCCCGCCGACGGTAACGGCGTGCCGCGGGCTCGCGTGCGCCTGGAGACGAACTGGTCCGATCCCAACGACCCGCGCGTGACCGATCCGAACGATCAGCGGCGCACCAAGGACAACGACCTCTGGGACGCCATGGATGCGGCGACCCGTGAACTGGCGCAGGTCTTCGCCGGCGGGGGCCCCATCCAGTACCTGTCCCGGCCGAACGATCCCGGCAAGGGTGGCTGGCAGAAGGATCCGCCGGCGACTGACTTCTGTCGGGACTGGCTTAGCACCACGCACCACGAGTCGGGCACGCTGTGGATGGGCGACAAGCCCGAATCGTCCGTGACGGATCCGACGGGGCGTATCTGGGAGACAGCCAACCTGTACGTCGCCGGTCCGGCCGTGCTGCCGACGATGGGATCTCCGAATCCGATGCTCTCTGGAGTGGCGCTGTCTCGCCGTACCGCCGACAAGCTGATCACCAATGCCCCGCTCGGGACGCCCGAGGCAGGGTTCACGGCGTTGTTCGACGGTACGGAGAAGACGTTCCAGCGGTGGAAGATCGCTGGGCCCGGAGGGTTTGCACTCCAGGACGGCTTGCTGATCGCCCAGCCCGGCGGCGATCACTCGGTGTTCTTCTACGGTGCGGACGTCTTCGCGAACTACGTCCTCCGGTTGCAGTTCCGCCTGCCGGGGCCGCTTGATCAGTTCGGCAAGGCCATCGGCAACTCCGGCGTGTTCCTGCGCTTTCGCTATCCGCACGTGACCTGGGCGGACGTCAACGCCCAGGAGCCTCAGGCGCAGAACAATCCGGCGTGGGTCGCTGCCGTGACGGGCTTCGAGATCCAGATTGACGAGCAGGGGATCCCGGATTTCGCTGAGAAGCACCGCACGGGTGGCGTCTACAACATCCCGACGGGGCAGGGCGGGGAGCCGCAGGAGCAGACGTATACGGCGGGACCCATCCTCCAGCCCGGCGTCTGGTACGAGTACGAGATCTCGGTCACCGGAGACACGTACAAGGTCAAGCTCGGCCCGGTGCAGGACGGGCAGCCGACGGTCTACACGCCGATCACCACGTTCACCAAGCCGGCCGGCAAGTATCAGACCCGCGGGCTAGTGCCGGCCCCGGACAACTCATCCGGGTACATCGGTATCCAGGCGCACACCGCGAAGGTGGCATTCCGCCGCATCCGGCTGCAACCGAAGTAAGTGCGTCAACCGTGCTGCTGCCGGCGGTCCCCGCCTTCGGGGGAAACCGACGGCGG
>Ga0114129_10017287_pt1 | contig 10271 bp, 9 predicted proteins | sample RhiMetdeltSRZDD1_FD_80071 | JGI IMG/M metagenome (GOLD analysis project Ga0114129, IMG submission 80071) | Populus rhizosphere microbial communities from Tennessee, USA - Rhizosphere MetaG P. deltoides SRZDD1 (version 2) (version 2) | ecosystem: Host-associated > Plants > Roots > Rhizosphere >... | reverse complement strand
CTCGAACTGGTCCTTCAAACTTTTGATGAGGCGCGAGAGTTGTTTGTGCCCGTAGGTGCGTGGGTCAAAGCTGGGGTCGAGCTGGTAGAGATTGTTGCCCATGGTGTCCAGGCGGGCCCAGCCATCCTGTCCGACCGTCATTTCGAAGGCCTGGGTCAGGATGGGCATCGGGTCAGGTTCTTCTTTCTCCGTTTTGGATTTTGAAGTCCGTTTGGCGTGCGCCTGTTTCTGCTGGGTCGCTTTCTTTTCCTCCACAAGATTCTCGGTGTATACAAACAGGTCGCAGGCGTTAACAAACGCTTTCGGCGTCTTCTTCTCGCCAATGCCCATCACAAAGATACCGGTCTCACGGATCCGTGTCGCTAATCGGGTGTAGTCACTATCCGATGAGACCAGGCAGAATCCATCCACGACGCCCGAATGCAGGATGTCCATGGCATCGATGATCATCGCGCTGTCGGTGGCGTTCTTGCCAACCGTGTAGCGAAATTGTTGGATCGGCTGAAAGGCATGAAAGTTCAGGGTGTCCTTCCAGGAATTCATGTGATTGGTCGTCCAGTCGCCATAAATTCGACGGACGGTGACCTGTCCATGCCGGCCAGCCTCCACGATCATTTGCGGCAGCAGGGAGGATTGCGCATTATCACCGTCGATGAGGATGGCGATCTTATTGCGGAGAGAAGTTAAGTTTTCGTTTGCCATGGAACGGATTATACCCTTGCGGGCGCCTGTATTATGGAACGACGGGCACGGGAGTATTCAGTGAATTGGGATTTGGAGCGAAGATGCCTATATCTGTGCAGGAGGCCTGGCCCTCGCGTGGGAAGAGTCCCTGCGCGCTGGCAACCTCCACCTGTATGGGTGTTTCCGCCTGGTAGGTGCTGTCGACTGTGAGCTTCACGGTCACCTGATTTCCTATCGGTAATGCGGCTAACTCGACTGTCTTATCCGGATGTTCGCGTCCTTCGTCGAGCGCGAAAAGAGTGACCCTGATATTGGTCAGCTCAACCCCGCCAGTATTTTTCAGCGTGACAAAGGCATTGGTCACTTCGCCCATGCCGTGCGAAACATCAACGCTCGTGTCGCACCCAAGCACGTTAATAGCGATGGCTGGTCCGCTGGGGGTGGATGTGTGGGTAGAAGATGGCGGGATCGCCTCTGTATTTGTGGCGTTCGGCAGATTTGTATTGGTTGGGACTACCGTGTTGGTGGCGACGGCAGGTGTTGGGCTGCTGGCACCGATCACGACCGGTGTTGGCGTGTAAATCGAAGGCGTGGGCGTTGGAGGCAGGAAGGGTGTGGGTCCTGGAATGGGTTGGAAGGACCAGCCATTACAGGACGACAGAAGGAAAGCGAATACGATCGCAAGAAACGGCGTTTTCATTTTTTCTCCTCGGGGAGTATTGTATCCCGCTTCTCGGTGCACGGCAAAGTCCCCCGTTTGGATTGCAGGGCCAGGCTCCTGCGGCTTCTACAGCCAGTTGCCTGATACCAAAATTACAACTGTCCGCTATCGCCCCAGGACTCTAAGCGCTTTTGGTAATCAGGATCGTCATACCGAGATAGTTCAAATGCTCTTGCATAAGACGGTAGCGTTGCACCCGTAATTTGGGCTGCCATTAATTCACCCACTCCACAGGCGGACATGATCCCATAGCCTGACACCGCGCCGATCACGTACGCGCCTTCCACGGGGAGCGGCCCGACCAGCGGAAGATTCTCGCGTGTCTTGGTGTAGTATCCGCCATCGATTTGCGGGCGCGGCATCCTGCCAAAATACTCTTTCATGCGCGGCAACATCGCAGCCAGGCCACGCAGCGCAATTTCAGCGTATTGGTCGTCTACTGGTGGTGGCCATGTCGGCTCTATCACTTTGGTCTGGTATTCCCACAACATCAAAATGGTATCGCCGGCCCCTTCCGGGCGCGTGTGCGCGCCAGCAGGGAATTCCTGAGTCAGCCAGGCCGTTTCATCATCACCCGCTAAGGCTTCGCGTTCGTCCGCCTCCCATGGCAAAGCTTGCGTATCGTTCCATATTAATAGAGGCGCGTCTCGGTCCACCACTCCCAGCGGATCTTTGATGGCAGCTTTGAGGTGCAATTCCGTGAAAACTGGTATATCCACATTGAGAAGTTCGCCGACCTCCTTGAGACAGGGTCCGGCGGCATTGATGAAAGCCGAGCTCTGGATTCGCCGTCCGTCGCTTAATTGGACTCCCTGAACACGATTGTTCGCGATCTCCACGCCTGTGACTTTGCCCGCCTCATACCGGACCCCGGACCTGCGGGCTGTTTCGAGGAGATACATGCCCAGCTGTTGGGCGCTCAACCAGCCCGCACGCCGTACATGCAGCGCGGCGACTGCCTTGTCTGTGACATACGGAAAATGTTTTTTGATCAACTCATTTCCCAGGAGCAAATCTGCGCCTTCAGGCGAATCATGGAATCCATCGGGTTGGGGAGGTTGGTAGGAAGAACTGTCAGAGGAGTGAATCCGCAAGGGACCAGCTCCCAGTTCTGATGTCACGCGGGAGGCGTCTTCCAACTCTACTAATTTCGTTTCGTCGGCGGTTGCGTATAGATAACCCCGTCGGTTCATCCGAAAAATGTTCCGGCTCTCATCCGCCAGTGACTCCATCAAGTCAATGGAGCGGTTCATAAGTGCCAGCATGTCTGCATCGGGCCACCAGTTGCGGTAGCACTCCGTGGAGCGGTCGCTGGTGAAGGAGAGGGGTGGCCGTTCATCGAGTAGAAGGATATTTTCGATGCCAGCCTTGCTCAGGTAGTAGGCAGTGGCCACGCCTGTAATTCCCGCCCCGCAAATGACGATGTCAGCCGCTTCGGTCATGAATCGACAAATTTCACTTTGAGCTCTTCCCAGCTCGGTTCGACCATCACCGTGCCATCGGGGAAGATGATCGTCGGGACGCTGCGATAGCCATGGTTGACCTGCATGACGAAATCGGTGGCTTCGTCGTTACCTTCCAAACCTATTCGGAGGTGCGGAATGCTGTTTACCTCGAAGAATTGCTTAACGCGCAGGCAATCCGAGCAGTAATCGGTGGTGTACATCACGATTTGAGAGGGGGTGAGGGTATAGTGGTCGTTCATGATCTGCATGCAAGAAGCTTCCTTCATAATTATGAGCGGCGTTATCCACCTGCAAGGTGCGGTCAGATAAATTTCGTAACATTTTCTAATGCGAGGCGTCTAGTAATCGAATTCTGGAATGGAACCGAAAATCTATCCGAAAGACATGCTCAGCCGTAAATTTCTTTCGGTTGTTTTCAATATTGATAATCCATTTCTGTATGTTCAAAGAGTATAACGCCAAAGAGCCAGGTAATGTCCACATTAAAACAATCTATTTTCTGGGTAGCCTTCTATTTAGTTGCCGTTGTGATCGTGGCCCAGTATGATACCCAGGCAACGCCCATCATTGATTTCGCAAAATACTTTTACTTTGTGGCCATTGGAGTTGTACCGGCCACCGTTTTCTTCCCAGCCATTTCCAAGGTCAATGTGTTTGTCCCAATGGCGATATGGGGCTGTATTTATCTGGTTTTGGTACAGACGTTAGATCGGTCATCCGCACCCACCGGGGCATTTGCCATTATTTTGCTTGAGTTCATTTTGGTAGAAGCAGGTACCTGGCTTTCGTATCAGGTCGCTCTGGGGATCAGCCACGCCGAATCGCTGATGGATGCGCTGGCCCTCAGCGCTTTTCCAAACAACGTCCATGATATTGAGCTCGAGAGTCAGAGAATTAAGATCGAGTTGACCAGGAGTCGTCGTTATCATAGACCGCTTGGCCTGTTGATCATTCAATCTCAATCGGATGAACAGCAGGTAACCCGGGAAATGTTGAAAAGCGTCCATCATGATTTGATGAATCGTTTTACGACAGCTCGTATCGGTCAGATTATTGATGACCGAATTCGTCAGACCGATCTTATGCTGAAGGATTCACATGGGCGATTCGCAATTCTGTGTCCAGAAACGGATGTAAACGGGATTGCCACACTGGCCGAACGAATTGTCCAGGCGGTCAAGGAAAGAACCAATCTGCAAATATCATGGGGTGTGGCAACCTTTCCCGATGACGCTCTTACGTTCGACGATTTGTTGCTGAAGGCCCGCGAGCGGCTCAAGGATTCGGTTTCAGCCCCAAAGGAGCAAGTCGCCGTGCTCAATTCCGCGGATCAGGGTTCTAGAATATGAGTGCATTCCAAATGACGTCTCCCCATCAACAAGAGTGGATAAAGAAGTTTGATCCCCAAAAGCGGATTTTGACGGGCGACTCGTACCTGGTTGCCAAGCGAATCATTGATCTTGTTCTGGTCGTGTTATCTTTCCCGGTTTGGGGACCTTTGATGGGATTAATATCGCTGGTAATATTTGTCACTTCGTCCAAGCCTATTCTCTTTGTACAGCAACGCACTGGCCGTGGCGGACGAAGGTTTAGAATGTACAAATTTCGATCCATGGTGCCTAACGCGGAGGAATTAAAGAAAGGGCTTGCGACTGTTAATGCGAGCGGCGATTTGGCTGGCCCACTGAAGCTTGAGCATGATCCTCGTATTACGCCGATTGGACGAATCTTGCGGAAAACGAGCTTAGATGAATTACCCCAAGTGATCAACGTCATCCTGGGTGATATGAGCCTGGTGGGGCCCCGACCAACCTCCTGGAGTCCGGAATCCTATAAACTTTGGCATACAGAACGTCTGGACGTCCTCCCGGGTATTACGGGATTATGGCAGGTCTTTGGTCGCGGTGGGGAAGATTTTGATGAGTGGCTCCGCTGGGATATTCGCTATCTGGAACGACGCTCCTTGTGGCTCGACATTATGATTCTGGTAAAAACAGTTATGTCGGTATTTGTACAGCGTGGGGCGAGATAGTGCGAATGCGAACGAAAATCGCTTATATCATGTCCCGTTTCCCGGGGTTGTCAGAGACATTCATTCTCCGAGAAATGAATGGCGTAAAGTCTCTGGGATGGGAAATCGTTCTTTATCCATTGATCGTGCAAGACGAAAAAGTAGTTCATAACAGCGTACAGGAATGGATGCAGCAAGTTCGCCGGATTCCATGGATCTCGGTTGGCCTCCTGGCCTCCAATCTTAAGTGTTTACTTACCCGACCCGCTTTATACTTTTCTGCGTTATTCAAAACGCTGTGGGAGAACAAGACGAGTATGAACTTCTTCGTACGTGCGGCATTGCTCTTCCCAAGAGCAGTTTTTATGTCTGCCAAAATGCAGGAAGAAGGGGTAAGTCATATCCATGCTCATTATTCTACACATCCGGCACTGGTGGCCTGGATCATTCACAAGCTTACTGGAATTTCCTATAGTGTAACCGTTCATGCCCATGATATTTTTGTCCGCCGATCGATGCTGGCGACGAAGATGCAAGAGGCCCGATTCGTCATTGCGATTTCTGAATTTAATAAGGATTTCTTGATTAAGCAATTGGGAACATGGATCGGCGATAAAACCTATGTCGTTCATTGTGGGATCGATCCAAAGATGTATGAATTGAGGAACGGGAGCTCTCGTCAGGACCGGACCTTTAATCTGATTAGCGTGGGGGGGTTGCGAGTCTATAAAGGGATGTCTTATCTGGTGGAGGCGAGCGCGATTTTACAGGAGCGGGGAGTACCTGTGCGTTGCAGGATCGTGGGTGAGGGTGAAGAAAGATCAAAACTGGAGAGCCTGATCCAAGCGAAGAAAGTTGAGAACGTCGTAGAGTTAGTTGGACCCAAGACACAATTTGAAGTAGCAGAAATGCTGGCTGACTCCGATTGTTACGTTCAGCCAAGCATAATTGATCCTAACGGAAAAATGGAGGGCATTCCGGTTGCATTAATGGAGGCGCTCGCCAGCGAACTCCCTGTGATCGCTTCTGACCTTTCTGGAATTCCAGAATTGGTGATTCCTGGCAAAACCGGGTATCTGGTGCCACAAGCGAATGCCCGGGCCCTGGCCGATGCGATTGAAAATGTCTATCGCAATCCCTCAGAAGCCAGAGAACATTCCAGAATCGGGCGAGAGTATGTTGTTAATGAGTTTAATTTGCACACCAATACAAATCGGCTTTCCTCCTTGTTCAAGCAATATACTTTAATAGCAGACCATGACTACCGACAGTAACAATACTTCCAATCTGGCGCATGTGGCAGTTCGAGGCGCGAGCTGGACCTATATTGCTTTTTATAGCGGGAAACTGATCGTATTTATCAGTACGATCGTTTTGGCCCGCCTGCTCACAAAAGATGATTTTGGTGTGGTTGGGTATGCCCTGGCGATTATTGGTTTTTTAGATGTCGTTAAAGATTTGGGTATCGCATCGTCCGTTATTTATCATAAGGATGAGAAAGTAGCCGATACGGCTTTCTGGCTGAGCCTAAGTACGGGCCTGGGGCTCTTTTTATTGGTTTGGGTTTTTGCTCCGTCGGTCGGTTCTTTTTTTAATGACTCACGGGCCTCGGAGGTAACACGCGCCCTGGCCTTAAGTTTTCCGCTCAATGCCCTGGGAGCAACCCACGAAGCGCTCCTCATAAAAGAACTTGCCTTTGGCAAGAAGTTTGTTCCGGATTTTGCTCGAGCCATTACAAAGGGTGTTATATCGATAAGTTTTGCCTTTATGGGTTTTGGCCCATGGAGCCTGATCATTGCGCAGTTGGTCGGTACGCTGGTCTCCGTAATCATTTTATGGAGGCTTGTGCGTTGGCGGCCTGCTTTTACCTTTACTGGCACGACCGCACGCTCTTTATTAAGCTTTGGTTTGCCGCTGGTAGGCATGAACATCATTAGTGCTTTTGCATTAAATATAGATTATTTGCTTGTCGGTCGCTATCTTGGAAGTGAATCATTAGGCGTATATACGCTGGCATTTCGAATTCCCGAACTCACGATCCTGCAATTTTGTGTGATTGTGGCCCAGGTAATTTTCCCTATTTTTAGCAAGATTCGTGACGATGCGGAGGCGCTCAAAGAGGGCTTTTTGGAGACCGCACGCTACGTTGCTTTAATTACAGTTCCAATTGGATTAGGAATGGCCCTGTTAGCCGAACCTTTTATCCTTACATTTTTTGGTGAGAAGTGGCTGGAAGCCGTGCCGGTGATGCGGGCCATCTCCATCTATTCGTTGCTTATCTCCCTGGGGTTTAATGCTGGGGATGTGTATAAGGCACAAGGTCGGCCAGGTATGCTCACGCGGATCTCACTGCTCCATATTCTATTACTTGTCCCGGCCCTGTTGTGGGCAGTAACGATTCCTGCCAGCATTACGGTCGTAGGATGGGTACAGGCCAGTACGGCTTTCGTTGTAAGTGTAGTGTACCTGATCGTTGCCCTTCACATGCTTAAGATGCCACTGGGACATTTGCTTAGTGCTCTACGAACTCCCTTGGTGCCTGGCCTGGGGTTATCCTGTGTTGTCCTGGGGACGCTGTACCTGACGGGCACCTGGCCGGCCTGGTCACAGTTGATTGTAGGGATCGCAGTGGGAGCCGCGACCTATTTGGTACTGTTGTCTTGGATAGAGAAAGCTTTAGTAATGCAAGCCATCCAACTTATGCGCATGGTGTTAGCCAGCCGATCATGATCGTAATGAGACGTATCCATTTCCTCAGAGTTCAGAGCCGCTGATCATCATGTTTATTTTGCTGTATCACCAAATTAACGATATCGCTCGCAGGCGTGATCCATTGCAGCTTGCCGTGCATCCGGCTCAATTTGAGCGGGAAATGGCCTTTCTACATAAGAATGGCTATCAATGTCTTTCCTTAGCATCGACGGTCAGAATGCAAATGAACGGAGAACCGCTCCCGGAGCGCGCTTTCTCTATCACGTTTGATGATGGTTATCAGGATAACTATGATTACGCCTTCCCCATATTGCACAAATATGGTTTCACGGCTACTATTTTTTTGGTTCCTGAGCGAGTCGGCAAAACAACCCAGTGGTGGGGTCTTACGAAGGAACAAGAATTTCCCTTAATGTCCTGGAGCGCAATTCGAGAGATGTCATTAACCGGGATTGAATTTGGAAGCCACACCTACTCGCATGCCGTGCTGGATGAACTGAACACGGATCAATTCGATCGGGAATTTACCACCTCAAAACATGTGATCGAAAACGAACTTGATAAGCCAGTGGAGTTATTTGCTTTCCCATACGAAAGGTCCACGTGCTCCCTTGAGAAAGAAGTGGAAAAACAAGGTTATTTAGGGGCTTGCGGCTCGTTACTCCTACCCGAAAGCCGCTTTAATCTATGGCGTACACAATGCTTTGGTACAGATAGCATGGAAGTCTTTCGCTTAAAGATTTCAGGGCTCTGGCGGCATTCGATTCTAATGAAATATCACAATCCACTCGGCAACGGGATCCGGTTCGTTAAGCGTCGCTTTCGGACCGCTTTTGGAAATTAGGCCGGCGATGCTACGGGTCCTTTTTATTTTAAGTAGTATTGCTATGGGCGGTGCCGAGAGGAATACCGTTTCGGTCCTGCCATACCTGCAAGCCGCGGGTGCGCATGTGATGTTGTGCACTCTCAATACACGCCGTGATAGTCCCTTAGCCCACGTTTTTTCCCAGACAGGCATCAAACGTTTTGATTTAGATGCACATCGTATGGTTGACATGGCTGCATGGCGAAGATTCGTAACGTTGCTTCGTGACGAGCAGATCGACCTTATCCACGCGCAGGACCAGGATGCAATTATTTATGCGGGTCTGGCCCATCGGCTCTTGCATATACCATCTGTAATGACACGTCACGTACTTCAAGAGTCAGCGACCTCCTGGAAAACAAGTATGCGGGCCAGAATGGTATTTTGGTCGGCACAGCAAGGGATGAATCGGGTTGTAGCGGTTTCTGAAATCGTACGCCATTCATTTGCGAAGCAGGCCGGAATATCACTTTCTAAAATCGATACGATCTATAATGGCATTGAACTTAATAAATTCAAGAAGTGTCAATCGCGGTATGAGCTCCGTAATCGATTTGGATGGAATTTGGAAAATCCGATCGCAGTCCTGGTATCCGTCCTGCGACCGGGCAAGGGCGTTGAAGTACTTTTCGATGCCCTTCCCCGGATTCGAGCTATTCTCCCGACCTTCCAACTTAAATTGGTTGGAGCGGGTGAGCTGGAACATGATTTGCGTGAAAAAGCTGCTCCGTTGGGAGAGGCCGTTGAATTTTTGGGCGAGCGGATGGATATTCCAGATTTACTCGCCGCAAGTGATGTTCTCATTCAAACTTCCTGGAGTGAGGCTTTGCCAACTGTACTGATTGAAGCGGGAGCGGCTTCCCTGCCAGTGGTTGCTACCAATGTAGGTGGCACGACAGAAATTGTGCAAAATGGCCATGGTGGGTACATCATCAATCCTGGTGATGTAGAGACTTTGATCGATCGCGTAGTTAATATTCTGAAAAACCCGACGCTGGCGACCCGCATGGGTCAACAGGCACATGATTTTGTTGTGAAGACATTCTCGCTAGAGAAACAAGCGATGCAGACAAAGTCTATGTATGAAAGGATTTTGGGCGAAACCCATGAAAATCCTTTATAGTCTGCCGCATCCCTCAGACCGCCTCGGAGCACAGCGAGCTGGGCACATGATTCGAGCCACCGCCATGCTGAGTGCTCTTCAAAATTTGGGGCACGAGGTGATTCGCGTGGAGGCTGCTTCTTCTGCGGGCACCCAGCTTTCTGTAAGTGTGTACCGTAAGTTGATTCGAAATCTTCTGCCCCGCCCAATCGCAATGCGCATGCGTGATCGAGCGCGTATACAACATGGGATACGATATGCAAGTCACTTGATCGAGAGAGCCCAACAAAATAAACCAGACCTAATTCTCGAGACCCATATTGCCTTCAGCCTGGCAGGCAAAATTGCTTCCGAACAGACTGGTCTCCCATTGATCCTCGATGATTGCACGCCAGCCTGGGAAGAAGAACAACAGTACGGTGTCGGGCTTAAAAATGAAGTGAAACGTATCCATCGTGAAGTGACGGCTCAAGCAAGTCTCTTAATTGCGGTCAATAAAACGATGCGACGCAATCTGCTCGAAGAAGGAGCGCCACCAGAGACGGTAATTACGGTCGAAAATGGTTTTGATGATAAAGCGTTTTATCCAGGTGTGGACGGTAGCCATTTTCGAAAACAGTTTCAAATTCCTGACGACTCGGTGGTCATCGTTTTTGTCGGATCCTTTCAACCTTATCATCGTGTCGACCTTCTGCTGCGGTCTTTTCAAT
>Ga0114129_10017285_pt1 | contig 10272 bp, 8 predicted proteins | sample RhiMetdeltSRZDD1_FD_80071 | JGI IMG/M metagenome (GOLD analysis project Ga0114129, IMG submission 80071) | Populus rhizosphere microbial communities from Tennessee, USA - Rhizosphere MetaG P. deltoides SRZDD1 (version 2) (version 2) | ecosystem: Host-associated > Plants > Roots > Rhizosphere >... | reverse complement strand
TGACGTCGGAGAGGCTGACGAAGATCTACCTGGAGCGCATCGACCGATTCGACAAGAAGCTCCTCTCGATCATCACGCTGACGCGCGACTCCGCGCTGGAACAGGCCAAACGCGCCGACGCCGAGATCGCGGCCGGCAAGTACCGCGGGCCGCTCCATGGCATCCCCTTCGGCGTCAAGGATCTCCTCGACACCAAGGGCATCCTGACGACGTACGGCGCCGAGCCGTACCGCAACCGCGTGCCCGACGCCGATTCCGCGGTCGTCGCTCGCCTGAAGAACGCGGGCGCCGTCCTCATGGCCAAGCTCTCCTTAGGCGCGCTGGCCTTGAACGATGTCTGGTTCGGCGGACAGACGATGAACCCGTGGCTCATCGAGGAAGGCTCCGGAGGCTCGAGCGCGGGGCCCGGCTCCGCCACCGCCGCGGCGCTCGTGGGCTTCTCCGTCGGAAGCGAGACCGGCGGCTCGATCATCGACCCGGCCACGCGGTGCGGCCTGACGGGTCTGCGTCCGACGTTCGGCAAGGTCCCGCGCACGGGCGCGATGACGCTCTGCTGGACGCTCGACAAGCTCGGCCCGATGACGCGCGGCGTCGAAGACGCGTTTCTCGTGCTCGCCGCGATCTCGGGGCCCGACCCCGGCGATCTCTACTCGGTTCCGAGCCACATGGATTTCGACGCCAACCGCGACGTGAAGGGGATCCGCCTCGGCTACATCAAGAGCTGGATGAACGAAGCCCCGGCGACCGAAGTGGACCGCGCGGCGCTCGAAACGGCGAAGCGCCTCGGCATGGTGCCCGTGGAAGTCACTCTGCCGGACTGGCCGTACAACTCGCTCAACACCGTCCTCTTCGGCGAAGCCGCGGCAGCCTTCGAAGAGCTGACCCTGTCGCACGGAATGGACCAGCTGAAGATGCAGGTTGCCGACGCCTGGCCGAACCTTTTCCGCCAGGCGCGCTTCCTCTCGGCCGTCGACTTCGTCCAGGCCGACCGGATGCGGCGCATGGTCGCGCGGGAGATGGCAAAGGTCTTCGAGAAGGTGGACGCGCTGCTCGTGCCCCCGCTGCGCGACGAGATTCTGACCATCACCAACTTCACGGGACACCCTGCGCTGGTGCTCCGCACGGGCTTCCTTCAGGTGACGCAGGCGCGCAACGACTGGGCGCCCGATCCAAAGAACCCGATGCCGACCTTCAAGACGCCGCGGCGCGTCCCGCACGGGGTTTCGCTGATCGGCCGGCTCTTTGACGAGGGAACGATCGGCGCGGTCGGAATGGCCCTCGAAAAGGCGTCCGGCGTGGCGGCGGAGCGGCCGCCCGGATTCTGATCGCTGCACCAAAGGACAATGGGTGTCCTCCCCAAGAGCCCCCTTCTCATCCACTCGCGATCGACGGATCTTCTTGAGTCGAGTTCCCAAATCTCGAAGGAGGAAGAGCCCATGAAGTCACGTTCCGTTTCGATTCTCCTCGTCCTCGGCGCAGTCCTGGCCCTCTCCGGGAGCGCGGTCGCCCAGCAGCCCCAGCCCGCCGAAGTCTTCAACGCGTTCGCGGTCAGCCTGCAGGCCGGAGGAGGCGCGGCCGTCGAGATCGTAATCAACCGCTGGTCCACGGAGGGTGAGAAGCAGCTACTGACCAACGTGCTCAAGGCGTCGGGCTCGGAGGCCATGGTCCGGATCATGCAGGACCTTCCGCAGGTCGGTTACATCCGCGGGAACAACACGATGGGAGACGCTCTCTTCTACGCATGGTCCACGAACAATCCCGACGGCACCCGCCAGGTCGTGATCGCCACGGACCGTCCGATCTCGGCCGCCGCGATGGTCGCGCCGGGCACCGCCAACAAGTACGACGCCACCGTCATCGAGATGCGCTTCAACAAGGACGGGAAGGGCGAGGGCAAGATCGTGGTCGCCGGCAAGGCCTTCATCGACCCGAAGACCGGCAAACCCGGGATCCAGAACTACCAGGGGCAGCCGGTGAGGCTGGAGAGCATCACCTCGAAGAAACAGTAGCGCGATTCTCGCTTGCGTCGGGCGGACGCGCCGTGGCCGGCGCTCCGCGCCGGCGCGACGCGCTTCCCCGCTCCCGCAGGGACCTCAGGTAGCCATCCAGCGTGTCGAGCGTCAGCCGGTCGGCCGACGTCGAGATCGCCTCGATCCCCCTGTGGCGGAGTGACGCCGCGAGCCGGCGGTTGCCGAGGAGGATCTCGAGCGCCGACGCCTTCGCATACGCCTCGACCGGCGTTGCGGGGCTTCCGAGCGCGAGGCGCGTGATGTCGGGGTCCTCCAGGTGCACGAGCAGCGGGCGGTGCTGCAGCCGCAGCGACGCGAGCGATTCCCGCAGCAGCTCCGCGCTGGCCAGGTCCACGAGCGAGGTCAGCAGGACGACGCGGGACCTTCGGAACTCGGCGTCGCGCGCGGCCTCGGCGGCGAGGTCGTAAGCCGACTCTGCCAGCCGCGCCTGGAGATCGTAGAGCGCGGCGTAAGCTTGCGCGATTCCGCGGGCTCCGGGCCGCACGCGGAGGCGGCGCTCGACGCGGTCCGAAAACGCCACCACGAGGACCCGGTCCCCGCGGGCGGAGGCCACGCGCGTCAGGGCCAGCGCCGCGGCCAGAGCCGCGTCGAGCTTGCTGCGCGAGCCGTCCATCGACGCCATGGCGCGTCCGCAATCGAGGAGGACGACCAGGCGGCCGCTCTTTTCCCACGTCTCCTCGCGCGTCATCAGGCGGCCGTGCCGGGCGGTGGCCTTCCAGTGGATCCGATTGGGAGGATCTCCCTCCGCGTACCGGCGGACTCCGTAAGGCTCCGAGCCCACGCCCGTCAGGCGAGTGATCGCGAGGCCGAGCTGCCTGCGGTGCGCCAGCGCGAGGAGGCGTCCGGCACGCCCCTCCCAGCGGATCTGAGGGTAGATCCGCACTTCTTCCTCGGGCAGCAGCTCGCGTTCGGCCCACGCCAGGCGCCACGGCCCCTCGACCCGGGCCGACAGGGGAAGGATCCGGACGGTTCCGCGGCTCCGCGGCTCAATGCGGTGGCTCCAGACCGCGATCTTGCCCGGCTCGGCTTCGATCCGTTCCCGCGCGGGCGCGCGCGCGAGCGCCGGATGGAGCCCGTCACGCAACCACACGGTGCGGCGGCCTTCGCCCTGCGGCGCGGTGACTTCGAGGGTGACGTTCGCAGGCTCGCCCTGCACGAGTAGCGGCGGCCAGAGGCGCCGGGCGGCCAGCCGCGCGCGGCTCGCGGCGCGCCAGTCGAGTCCCAGTACCGCGAGCAGAACGACGTCGGCGGCGAGCACCGGCCAGCGCAGCTGCGTGACCAGGACCGAGACCGCCGCGGCGAGCGCAAGAGCGCCGAAGGCGAAGAGCAGTCGGCGCGTCGGCAACGTCTCACCTCACCGCGGGACGGGGACGGCGCTCGCGATCCGTCCGAGCACCCCCGCGGGCGTTTCGTTCTCCAGCTCCGCATCGGCCGTCAGCAGCACGCGGTGCGCCCAGCACGGGGCCAGGCATCGCTTGACGTCGTCGGGCGCGACGAAGTCCCGGCCGGAGATCAGGGCCGTCGACCGCGCCGTCTCGATCAGGGCGAGCGCCCCGCGCGGGCTGACCGGAATCTCCACGCGCGGGGACTCCCGCACCGCGGACGCCAGACTCGCGACGTAGTCCAGCAGCTCGGGCGCCACGTGAACGAGCCGCGAGGCCAGCCGTAGGGCCGAGGCCTCGGCGCGCGTGACCACCGGCGCCGGAAGCGCCTGGTCGGCTCCCCACCCGGCGAGCGTACCGGCCACGGCCCGCCGGTAAATCTCGATCTCCGCAGCCCGCTCGGGAAGGCCCATGTCCACGCGGACGAGGAATCGGTCGAGCTGGGCCTCGGGCAGCGGATACGTGCCCTCGAACTCGACCGGGTTTTGCGTCGCAATCACGAAGAACACCTGCGGGAGCTCGTGCGAGACGCCGTCGATCGTGACCTGTCGCTCCTGCATGCACTCGAGCAGCGCCGACTGCGTCTTGGGCGGCGTGCGGTTGATCTCGTCGGCCATCAGGACTTCGGTGAAAACCGGTCCGCGCACCAGGCGAAACGCCGTCGCGCTCTGGTCGAACACGTTCGCGCCCAGCAGGTCCGACGGCATCAGGTCCGGAGTGAACTGCGCGCGCGTGAATTTCAGGCCGAGGCTCGACGCGAAGGCGCGGGCCAGGAGCGTCTTGGCGATCCCCGGCACGCCCTCGATCAGGGCGTGTCCCCCGGCGATGTAGGCCGCGAGCAGGGTCTCGGCGGCCGCGTCCTGGCCGACGACGCTGCGCCGAACCGATTCCGCCACGCGTTCCGCGGCCGCCTTGACCGATGCGATTCCGTCCGTAGGCGTCGAGGACATGTCCGTCAGGCCCTCCTCCGGCTCTGGAGCCGGGAAACGGTGCGTGCGACCTTCACGAGCTCATCCGGCCCCGCCTGCGCCGCCGCGGCTCGCACGCCGGCGGGCACCGCGAGGCGCGGATTCAGCGCCTCCGCACTCTCGACCAGCCGCAGGGCCGCGTCTCCGGAATGGCCGAGCCGCCGGTGCAGCTCGCCGAGCCCGCGAAGGAACGTCGTCGTCGAGCTCGCGATGGGCGTCGGCTCCCGCCACGCCGGGCCGAAGCGTTTCGCCAGAGCCCATGCCGCGAGCAGGTACAGCAGGACCAGCTGGACGAGGAGAAGGTCCAGGCTTCGGACGCTGCCGGATTCCGCGGTGATGTCGGGGGCCACGAGGCCGTGATGGTATTCGTCGAACACGATCGAATTGCCGAGCGCGGCCGAGAGGGACTCCAGAAGGTCCGCGTTTCCGGGATTCTCGAGGCGGCCGTTGGATAGCGCGTCGGCCGGGATCACCAGCAGCCGGCCGCGTCCCGAGGCGAGGGCGAACGCCGCGGGAACGCCGCCCGGGCCGCGATACAGGATCTGCGCGCCGGCCGGAGCCTCGGGCCGCACCCGCGGCGCCGCGACGACGATCTCGCGCGCGTTCGGCCCGAGCTCCGGATCGGGCGTCAGCTTCCAGGTCTCCGACGCGAACGCGTACCAGCGCATGGGATTCAGCGGCGGCTGGCCGCGCACGTTCCTGCGGAACGAGAATCCCAGCTCTTTCGCAATCTCGGTCTCGGCGACGCCTTCCTGGCCCGAGTAGGCGAACACGACCGTTCCGCCACGCCACAGGCGCGCCTTGACGGCGCCGAGTTGAACCGGGTCGACGAAGGAGGTCGTTGGAAACGCCAGGACGAGCGCGTCTCCGTCCGGCGAGCGATCGAGCGGACGGTCGCTCAGGAGCGAGCGGTGGCCGCGTTTTTCGAGATACGTGCGCGCCGCGAGCCATCCGTCGGCGTCGCGGGCGAGGGCGCTCGGCCCCGCGGAGAATTTGCGCCGCAGGAGCATTGCGGCGACGACGAGCAGCACGAGCACGGCGGCGAGAACGATCCACCTCCCGCGCCTCAAGCCAGCCTCTGCTCGAAGCGCGCCAGACATGCCCGAACCTCCGCCGGTGAAGGGATCCCGCGGCCGTACATGAGAACGTCCAGCGCCGCGCTCGTTCCGATCAGCTCCGGCCTCCGCGCCTTGACCAGGAGCTCCCGTGTCGTCCAGCTCGGATCGACCGGGACTTCGAGCGAGAGAGACGCAGCCAACCACCACCAGAGCGCTTCGAGCGCTCCGGCGACGTCGCCGCGCGCCAGACACGCTTCCAGCTCGGCTTTCCAGGTCGAACGGTCGAGCTCCGCCGGCGGCGTCGGCTCCGGCATCCGCGACCATCCCGGGGGAGTCGGAGGCTCGGCGGGCATGCGCCGGGAGGCGCGGCGAAAGAGAACCACGATTAAGAGGACCGCCGCCGTCGTCACGACGCCGATCGCGACGAACTCCATCGCGGTCACGATTCCCTGGGCCAGCTCCGGCCGCGCCGAGAAGAAGTCCGCGATCCAGCGCGCGATCGCCTCGCTCCAGGCGGCGACGTAGCTGGCCAGCGACGGACGCGGGGGCTCGCGGACCACGCCGGTTTCGGACAGGACGCGGCGCACGAGCTCCGCGTCGGAGGAGCGCAACGCAAACGCGGGCGCGCTTCGCGCCGCCCCATCGGGAGCCATCGCAAAGACCGCAGCGCCGGGAAAAATCACGCGGGTGCCGCCGGAGGAGGAGGCGGCGGCGTCTGACCGAATCGGGCGTTGATCGCGGCGGCGAGGTCGGATCCCTCCTTGCGCCTCAGGACGTCGAGATACAGAAGCACGACGCCGAACGAGGAATAGAGGCGAACGGCGGTGGACGCGAGCGAGCTTAAGATCGCCGTCGGCAGCTGCATCCACTTGATGTGCTCCATCAGCGCCTGCGGATCCACCGGGCCTCCCTTCGACGCCTGCCGGAACACCGTGACGCCCCAGATCGCGGTGAACGGGAGCTGGATGATTGCCCCGACCGCCCAGCCAATCACCCACGCGACCAGATAGAGAAGGAAGATCTTCGTCGCCGGGCTCGTCGCGAGGCGGTTGGACGGGTTGTAGCGCGCGAGCTCCCAGCTCCGCTGCATGGCAGCCCTGCCGCGGGGACTCTCGAGGACCATCACCGGCATCACGAACGACAGCATCAGGCCGATGTAGATGCCCGGAATGACCAGAAAGATCAGGCCCACGAGAACGGCCAGGAACGAGATCACGAGCGTGCCGAGGACCGGAGGCTGAAGGATGAACCCCCACTTCGGCCCCATGTCGATCGGCCTTCCGGTGGCGCCGTCGGCCGCGGCCGCCATCAGCACTCCGTACGAAAGGAATTGCAGGACAAGTGCGCCGATCGCGCTGACCACGGTGGCCATGCAGCCCGCTCCGCTGAATACCGCCGAAGAGTTCGCGCCCGTCGTGAAGCTGCTCATCCACTGCGCCTGAGCGAAGACCACGGCTGCCGTGAGCACTGCGAGGGGAATCGCAACCGGAAGGTAAATCTTGCCGAAGTGACGGCGCGTCTGCCGCATCGCCTCGTCCAGAAGGACGCGAAACGGGATCGGTTCCGCGGGGGCTGCGGTTTCGGTCATCGTTCCTCCTTTGACGAAAGGGGATTCCACGCGGTCGCCAGAAAGAGCCCGAGCAGACAGATTCCGAGGCTGGCCTTCAGCGCCGGAGAGACGGCAGGCGACGGAGACAGAAAGCCCTCGACGAAACCAAGCGGCACGAACCACGGCAGACACCCCAACAGGATTGCCAGAGCGTCGCGCCCCGCGGCCTGCATGACGTCGCGCCGCGGCTGGTCCGTCGCCTCGAGAAGACCGCGGCCCATCCGCAAGCCCGCGGCGGCCGACACCAGAATCAGCGTGATCTCCAGCGGTCCGTGCGCCGAGATGAACTCCAACAGATTTCCCGCCATCGAGTAGTGCAGGGTCACGCCGAAGACGCCTCCGAGGAGAATCCCGTTGAGAAAGAGAATGTAGAGGGCGCCTACACCAGCGATCGCTCCTCCGGCCCAGCCCACCAGCGCCACTGCCAGGTTGTTGCGGGCGATCGCGGAGGACGTCACCGACGGGGGCGCCGAGTGCACGATCGACTCGGTCCAGAGGTGGCCGTTCTGAAGATCCGCCACCGCCTTCGGACCGAGCAACGACATCGCCAGGGACGGCTGAACCGCGGCGAGTCCCAGGCCGAAGACGGCGGCCACGGCGAAGAGAAAGACGGCAGCTCCCAGGTTGGGCAGGTTGCGGCGGAAGGCTCCCGGGAAAGTCTTCCCGAAGAACCGCGCGAGCGCGGATCCGCTCTCGCGCTGCTCGGGATGCAGGAAGCGCGTCGCGTCCACGGCCAGACGCTCGAGGCGCCGCGCCGCACCGGTGCCCGGAAACCGCGCGCGCGCGAGGCTGCTGTCGTGCAGGATCTGCCGATAGCGGACGGCCAGGAACTCGAGGTCCTCGTAGCGCAGGGCGCGCGGGCGCTGCTGCGCCTGGAGCAGCCGTTGCTCGAACTGGTTCCAGCCCGGTTCTCGAAGCGCGAGGAACACGCCGTAGTCCATCAGCTCGACTCCACGCCGAATGCGCGGCGCAGGATCGTCATGGGACCGTCGCCCGCCCGCCGCGCGCCTTCCAGGAACGCGGGCTGTTCCCGCTCCAGGCGGTCGAGAACGCGGTACGCCATCTCGTCCGCGCGCGCCGGCTCGAGGTCCCGGGATCGCCGCAGCAGCGACTCGACGAGAGCCACGTCGGCGGCCTGCCAGCCTCCCGGAACGCGGCGCAGGAGAGGCTCGGCCGCGGCGACGCGGTCGTGGATGACGATCGTTCCGGCGAGGCGGTCGCCCAGGCGCCGCGAGAGCGGATCGATCGCCATCAACGGAATTCCCACGATCAGGTCCACGACCCGCACGAGGTTGCGCGTCATCAGCGCCCCGGCGCCCGCCGACCCGCCGCCGCGCGTCACGACCCGTAGTCCCACGGCTTTCTTGCCGGGAGTCCGGCCGTGCATCGCGATCTCGGTGCCCGCGAAGTAGGCCCAGTCGATCAGGAAGCTGCCGGCGAAAAAGCCCACGAACAGAACGGCGCCCCCCCATCCGGCCAGGGCGGTGAAGAAGCCGAGCGCGAACAGCCAGACCAGCTGGAGCACGATCTGGATCAGGCCGTCGAGAATCGCCGCGAGAACGCGGGAGCCCACGCCCGCCACCGGCAGCGTGAGCGGAACGTTGTCGATGCCGAGGACGGTCTCGGCGTCGAGCCCGGTGCCGGCGCTGCTCGGTTCGGTCAGGGGTGTCTCCCGTCGTCAGGAACGGACGCCCGTCGACTCGGCTTGGACTGCGTTATGCGCGAGTATAACGAAGCGGCCCCCCCTCACCCTCGCCCTCTCCCGCTCACGGGTGAGAGGGGAGATCGCGTTTCGAAGTGGATCGCTCGCGGCAATCTTCCAATCGTTCGCGGCGCGAATAGTCTCCCGACCGGAGGAAGGGAGGAGGTTCGCGCCGCGGGAGCCGGAGCGCAGCGAGGAGACCAGGCCGTCCGTCGAGCCTCTTTTCGGCGAGCGGACGGCCGGTGCGGCCGAAGGCCGCAGGTCTACTCGCAAGTGAAGGCGACGGCTAGGGATTCGTTTCCCGCCGCCGGTATTCCTCGAGATGCTTGCGGTCGGTGACGTCGCGACAGACGGCGAGCGCCGCGAGCGTGCGGCCGAAGTCGTCGAAGAGAGGAACGACGACCACGTCGACGACGCCGGCCTTGCCTTCCCGGTTCTTGAAACGCATCTCGCCGGTCCACCGGCCCTCGCGCCGCATCGTGCCGAGGACCTCCTTGGCGGTGGTCTTCACGTCGTCGGGACGGAGCAGGTCGGGCGTACGGCCGAGCATTTCCTCCTTGGAGTAGCCGAACAACCTCTCGGCGCCCGGGTTCCAGTCCACGATCCGGGCCTCCAGATCCATCGTGATCACACCGTCGCTGATGTGATCGAAGGCCCGGGCGTGCCTGCGGATGGTGTCTTCCATCAGGCGCATGCGCGTGACGTCGTGAAAGCTCCAGACGCGGCCGACGGTCTTGCCCGCCACCTTCTGGGGCGCCGAGTAGCGCTCGAACATGCGCCCGTCCTTGAAGTCGAGCCAGTCGTAGCTGCGGGCGTCGGGCTCGTCGTAGAGATCCTTGACCTTCCGGACGAAACGCTCGGGGTCGCGGAGCTGGTCGAGCACGAAGGCGAGCGCCTGATTGTCGTCGCGGGAGGAGAGGATGTCCTCGGGGATTCGCCACATGTCGGCGAACTTTCGGTTGAAGCTGACGATCCGGCCCTCGTTGTCGACGACCAGGATGCCGTCGGCGGTGGCCTCGAGCGTGGCGCGCAGCAGCGACAGGCTCGACTCCGCGTCTTCCTCGGAGCGCTTTCGCTCGGTGACGTCGCGGAAGCTCCACACGCGCCCCACGGTCTTCCCGTCGACGACCTGGGGCAGCGAGTCGCGTTCGATCCGCCGGCCGTCCGTCAGCTCCAGGACATCGTGGCTGACGGCCGCAGGCTGCGAGTACACCGTCATCACTTTCTTGACGAATGCGGCGGGGTCCTTGAGCTTTTCGAGGACGTAGGCCAGGGTCTGAGTTTCGTCGCGCGTCGCCGCGACTTCCTCGGGGATTCCCCACAACGCGACGAAGCGGCGATTATAGTGGACGATCTTCCCGGCCGCGTCCACGACGAGAATGCCGTCGGCCGTGGCGTCCAGCGTCGCGGAGAGGAGCGCCAGGGAGCGGCGGCCCTCCTCTTCCGCGTTCTTGCGTTCGGTGATGTCGAAGGCCACGCCGATGACGCCGCGGATGGTTCCCTCCGCGTCGCGGAAGGGCTCG
>Ga0114129_10017283_pt1 | contig 10273 bp, 6 predicted proteins | sample RhiMetdeltSRZDD1_FD_80071 | JGI IMG/M metagenome (GOLD analysis project Ga0114129, IMG submission 80071) | Populus rhizosphere microbial communities from Tennessee, USA - Rhizosphere MetaG P. deltoides SRZDD1 (version 2) (version 2) | ecosystem: Host-associated > Plants > Roots > Rhizosphere >... | reverse complement strand
GCGTCCCGCGACGGCGCGCGCGTTCGCGGCGGCCGTGACACAGGCTCTGGCAGCGGCTACGTAGACGGGCCTAAAGCTTGGTGAGTCGGCGATCGATCTCGGCGATCGCCGCGCTGATCTGCTGTTTGCGGACTGGATGCGTTGTCGCGCTCGCCTGGCGAGTCAGTTCCGCTTTGGCCAGCTTCAGCGATTCGGCCTCGCGCAAACGCTCGGGGTCGACGGGTGTCTGTCCGTTCGCGCGGCGGCGGCGATCCGCTTCGCGCTCCTCCATCTGCTCCTGGATGCGTGCTTCGGCGTCGACCAGGCCCTCTCCGGAATCTCCCATGCGTACAGAATACAGGAGAGAGACCGCAGAATACAGAACTCTGTGGAGGATCGAAGAGATAATTGACCGGTGGGCAAGCGAACGAACGTCCTCGATCTCTTCCACGCACCCGTCGCCGAGTGGTTCCGTGCCTCGTTCGCGGCGCCGACGCCGCCGCAGGAGCAGGGCTGGCCCGCGATCGCGCGCGGAGAGTCCACGCTGATCCTCGCGCCGACTGGCAGCGGAAAAACGCTCACGGCGTTCCTTTGGGCAATCAACCGGGTCATGTTCTCCGAGGTGCCACAGCCCCGTGAAGGAAAGACACGCGACGGGGCGCGGTGCCGGATTTTGTACGTATCTCCCCTCAAGGCGCTGGCAGTGGACGTCGAGCGAAATCTGCGGTCGCCGATCGCGGGGATCGCTAACCGGGCTGCCGCCCGCGGCGACGCGTTCCACACGCCCGCCGTGGCCGTGCGCACCGGAGATACACCCGCCATCGAGAGGGCTCGCTTCCAGCGTGAGCCCGCGGACATCCTGATCACGACGCCGGAATCGCTCTACCTTCTCCTGACGTCGAACGCGCGTGAAGCCCTTCGATCGATCGACACGGTGATCATCGACGAAATCCATGCGCTGGTTCCCACCAAGCGCGGAGTCCACCTCGCGTTGTCGCTGGAGCGGCTGCACGCGCTGACGGTTTCGCCAGCGCAGCGCATCGGACTATCGGCTACGCAGCGGCCGCTCGACGAAGTTGCGCGTTTTCTCGGAGGGGCCGAGCCGGCACGGCGCAGAACCACCAGCGGTCAGCAGAGAGCGCGGACCTTCACGGCAGATCCTGAAGAGGCGATTCACGACGAATTCTCGTCCGGCCGCGCGACGCCGTCGTACCGGCCCGTCACGATCGTCGACACGTCCCAGAAAAAACAGCTCGAGCTCAAGATCGAAGTGCCCGTCGAGGACATGGCGAAGCTCGGCGCGCTCGAGGAGATCCCCAGCGGACCCGCGGCGCAGGGACCAGTTCGCTCGTCAATCTGGACGGCCATTCACCCGCGGCTTCTCGAGCTGGTTCAGGCACATCGATCGACGCTGATCTTCGTCAACAGCCGCCGCGTCGCGGAGCGTCTGGCGTCAGCGCTGAACGAGCTGGCCGGCGAGACTCTGGTCCGCGCGCACCACGGCTCGCTCGCCCGGGCGCAGCGCATCGAGATAGAGGACCTGCTCAAGGCAGGCCAGATTCGCGGCCTCGTCGCAACCTCGTCACTCGAGCTGGGGATCGACATGGGGGCGATCGATCTGGTCGTGCAGATCGAAGCCCCGCCATCAGTCGCGAGCGGCATGCAGCGCATCGGACGATCCGGGCATCGCATCGACGAGCCCAGCCGCGGAATCATCGTCCCGAAGTTCAGGGGGGATCTCGTAGCCTGCGCGGCCGTGACGCGGGCGATGCACGAGGCCCACATCGAATCCAGCCGGTATCCGCGCAATCCGCTCGACGTCCTCGCTCAACAGATTGTGGCCATGGTGGCGCTGGATCCCTGGAACGTCGACGATCTGTTCCAGGCCCTGCGATCCGCGGCGCCGTTCGCCGAGCTGAGCCGCTCGATCTTCGACGGCGTCCTCGACATGCTGTCGGGTCGATATCCGTCGGACGATTTCGCGGACCTCCGGCCGAGGCTGACGTGGGATCGGCTCAAGAACACGGTCGTCGCGCGTGAGGGAGCCAGACGCGTCGCGGTCATCAATGGCGGCACGATTCCCGATCGCGGCCTGTATGGCGTCTTCCTCGTCGGCGAGCGAGGCCCCGCCGCACGCGTCGGCGAGCTCGACGAGGAAATGGTCTTCGAAAGCCGCGTCGGCGAGACATTCCTGCTCGGCGCCTCATCGTGGCGCATCGAAGAGATCACGCACGATCGCGTGCTCGTCTCGCCGGCCCCGGGACAGCCCGGGAAGATGCCGTTCTGGAAGGCGGATGCCGCCGGCCGTCCGCTGGAGCTGGGCCGCCACATCGGAGAGCTCGTGCGCACGCTGCGGCAGATGCCCCCGGCCGCGGCGATCCAGCGTCTGACCAAACATCACGACCTGGACGCGCAGGCGGCGGAGAATCTCGTGCGCTACCTGGCCGATCAGGCGAGCGCAACCGGTGCGGTCCCGGACGACCGCACGATCCTCATCGAGCGGTGTCGCGACGAGCTGGGCGACTGGCGTCTGTGCGTGCTGTCTCCCTTCGGTGGACGCGTCCACGCTCCATGGGCGATGGCGGCAGTCGAACGCGCCCGGGCCGAAACGGGCCTCGACGTCGAAACGATGTGGACCGACGATGGGTTCGTGGTGAGGTTTCCGGAGACCGAAGCGCCGCCGGATCCGGCGCTGATCGTACCTGCGCCGGAAGAAGCCGAAGCGCTCGTCGTCCGACAGCTTGGCAGCACCGCGCTCTTCGCCGCGAAGTTCCGCGAGGCGGCCGCGCGCGCTTTGCTCCTGCCCCGGCGCAGACCCGGTGGACGTACACCGCTCTGGCAACAACGCAAGCGCGCCGCCGACCTGCTCGCTGTAGCGGCACGATACGGATCCTTCCCCATGATTCTGGAGACGTATCGCGAGTGCCTGCGTGATGTGTTCGATATGCCGGCGCTCGTGGACACGCTCAGCCGGATCGAGTCGCGAGAGATCAGGACCGTAACGGTCGACTCGACCACGCCGTCGCCGTTCGCCTCAGCGCTCCTCTTCGGCTACGTCGCCAACTACATCTACGACGGCGATGCGCCGCTGGCGGAACGCCGGGCACAGGCGCTCTCGATCGACCAGGCGCAGCTTCGCGAGCTGCTGGGGGAAGCCGAGCTGCGCGAGCTGCTGGACGCGGACGCGCTGGCCGATGTCGAACGTCAGCTTCAGCAGCTCGACGAGCGCTACCGCGCGAGGTCCATCGACGGCGTCCACGATTTGCTGCTCCATCTTGGCGATCTCACGCGAGACGAGATCGAGGCTCGATCGACGATTCCAGCGGATGACGCGATCGAAAAGTTGACCCTCGACAGGCGGGTCATCGCCGTCAACATCGGTGGTGAGACGCGCATCATCCCGGTCGAGTACGCCGGACGATACCGTGATGCGCTGGGCGTTCCCCTGCCGGTCGGTCTCCCCGAATCGCTCCTCGAGCCGGTGCGCGACGCGGCGCTCGATCTGGCACGACGATACGCACGTACGCACGGGCCGTTCACCACGCCGGAATTCGCGGCTCGCTACGCGCTCGGCCGCTCCACCGCGGACGCTCTGCTGAAGACACTCGTCGCGGCCGGTCGGCTTCTCGAAGGAGAGTTCCGGCCGGGCGGCTCCGGCCGGGAATGGTCTGATGCCGACGTGCTGCAAACGATCCGCAGACGGTCGCTCGCGAAGCTCCGCAAGGAGGTGGAGCCCGTCGATGCCCCAGTGCTCGCGCGGCTGGTCACCACCTGGCAGGGCGTGGTCAGAAAGCGCGCCGGACTCGATGCCCTCCTCGACGTTGTCGAGAACTTGCAAGGAGTCCCGCTCCCGGCGTCGATTCTGGAGTCGGAGATTCTGTCCGCGCGCATCGATTCGTACGCGAGCGCCGATCTGGATGCGTTGCTTGCGGCGGGAGAAGTCGTCTGGCGCGGCGTCGAGCCACTCGGGGAACGGGATGGTCGCGTGGCGATTTACCTGACCGACCATCTTCCGAGACTCTGGCGTCCTTCACCGGTCAGCGAGCTGTCGGATCACGAACGGGCGATCGTTACGTATCTCGAGAAACATGGCGCCTCGTTCTTCGGTGCGATCAACGAAGCGACAGGCGGCGGATATCCCGGCGAGACGGTCGACGCGCTGTGGGATCTCGTCTGGAAGGGACTGCTGACCAACGACACGTTTCACGCGCTTCGCGCCTTCACGCGACCGCCGGAGCGTCGATCGCGGAAGCCGCCGCGAGTGCGTTCGTTTCGAAGCCGGCGAGTCGCGCCTCCGGCCGCCGAAGGACGCTGGTCGCTGCTGACCGATCGAATTCACACAGCTCCCACCGATACGGAGTGGTCGACGGCGATGGCACAGCAGCTCCTCGCACGTTACGGAGTGCTGACGCGCGAGGTGGCGGCCGCGGAAGGAATCGTCGGCGGTTTCGGCGCCGTCTATGACGTGTTGAAGGCGCTCGAAGACGCTGGACGTGTTCGCCGCGGATACTTTGTCGCGGGCGTTGGCGCGACACAGTTTGCCGTGCCTCCAGCGCTGGAGCTTCTTCGATCGTTGCGGGAACTACCTGAGGTCGTCGAGACGCTCGTCCTGGCCGCTACCGATCCGGCGAATCCGTACGGCACCACGCTGAAGTGGCCCGACGTACCGCCTGCCGAGGAAGCCGCGGGTCGCGGTCCCACCCGAAGCGTCGGGGCGCTCGTCGTGCTCGCGAACGGTGCGCTCGCCGCATACATCCCGCGCGGAGGCCGGCAGCTCGTGGTATGGCTGCCTGAGGATGAGCCCGCACGATCCGGCGTCGCGCGTGCTCTCGCGGAAGCGCTGGCGCAGCTCGCACGCGACGAGAGTCGCGGAGGTTTGCTCGTCGGCGAGATCAACGGCCGCGAGGCGGCCATGCATCCGCTCGCGCCATACTTGATCGAGGCCGGTTTCCATCCGTCTGCGATGGGAATGCAGATGCGACGCCATGCCTGAAGGGGACGCGATCTTTCGCACGGCGCGCACCCTGCATCGCGCCCTGGCCGGACACGAGGTCGTCAAGTTCCAGTCCGTCCTGCCAGCGCTGACCAGGGTGCACGAGGACGCTCCAATCACGGGCAGAACCGTTGAGAGCGTCAGCGCCGCGGGCAAACACCTGCTGATGCGCTTCAGCGGCGATCTCATTCTGCGAACCCACATGCGGATGAACGGAAGCTGGCACATCTACCGGGCGGATGAACAGTGGAGGCGTCCGCGGCGGGACATGCGCGTGCTGGTGGCGACGCGCGAGTTCCAGGCGATCGGGTTCAACCTCCCCGTCGCACAGTTTCTCCATGCGCGCGATCTGAACCGTCAGGACGATTTGCGCTTTCTGGGTCCGGATCTCCTGGGATCGTCGTTCGATAGCGCCGAGGCCGTCCGCCGTTTCCGTGAACGCCCGGACTCACCGATCGCCGACGCGTTGATCAATCAGCGCATCGTCGCCGGCGCCGGCAATGTGTACAAGTCGGAGGTGCTCTTTCTGTGCGGGATCAACCCACTTGTACCGGTCGGATCGTTGAGCGATGATGAGTTGACGAAGATCCTGCAGACCGCGCAGCGGTATCTTCGCGTCAACGTCGACGCTCCGAAGGGCGGGAACGTGACGTACAGAGGCTATCGGAAGACGACCAGCCGTCGCGATCAAGGGGACGGGTTGTACGTCTACGGCCGGGCGCGTCTTCCGTGCCGGAAATGCGGGACCCCGATCGAAGTGTCGGCTCAGGGACCGAACGCCAGGCTCACGTACTGGTGTCCGTCCTGCCAGAAAAGGTGACACTCACATTTTTAAAACGTGAGTGTCACGTTTTTAAAACGTGACACTCACAATTATCACGTGGATCGCGCTGGCGACGGGGGCGGTGGCGGCCGCAGCGGCGCTGTACGGGCACTACCGCGTGCTGCCCGGGTGGCTGACGGGTCCGGAGATCTGCCAACTCGAGGACGGCGGCTGTGCCGTGCTGTTCCGTAGCCCGCGCTCCAGGCTCCTGGGAGTTCCCAACGCGGCCCTTGGCGTGACGCTCTATGCTCTGCTGGCGATCGGCCTCCTGCGAGCCTGGCCAGCGACGTGGCTGCTCCTGATGACGGCTCCCTCGATTGCGATGAGCGCCTTCCTCGCCTACAGCCTCATCGTCAATCGACACCAATGCCGAATCTGCTGGACGGGACACGCGGCAAACCTGACGTTGTTCGTGCTGTTCGTCCTACGGGCGTCGGCCACGTAGCGCGAACGAAGGCGTCAACGCTGACGAACGATGAAGTGCAGCGTCCCGTCGCTGCGGCGAATCCGATCGACGTAGAGTCGCGTGGAATCAGAACCGGTCGCAGGTGCGGTACCGATCGAGTCGCTTTCGATCACACCCCGACTCCCGGCACTATGCATCGGGCACAACTCTGACGGAACGATTCCGATGGGAAAGTAATCTTCGAACACACCCGCGGTGGGTTGATCCGTGGCAACAGGCGCGGATTCGACGAACCCGTCAGCGCCCCCGCCAGGCAACTGCGTGACGCCTGCCTCCACGTCATTGGCGCCAAGCCACCCAAGCCGGCACGCGTCGGTCGCGCGCAGTCCGGAGAGACGGCAGATCGCAACCTTCTCGACGTCTGGCGGCATTCCGTACCAATCTGGCTTGTCGCCTTCCGTCGCCTGCTTCATGAACTGCGCCCACGCCGGAACCGCGACGATGCTGGCGAAGCCGCGGTTCATGATTCTGGCGGGCCGATCCATGCCGAACCACACGCCCGCGACCAGATGCGGCGTATAACCGATGAACCATGCGTCCGAGTAGTCGTCCGTTGTCCCGGTCTTGCCCGCAGCCGGCAGCTTGAAGCCATTCGCGCGAACCGGCGTCGCCGTACCCGACGAGATCACATCGGCCAGCATGCTGTTCATCAGGAACGCCGTGGCTTTGCTCAGCACCGCGGATCTTGCAGGCTGCGAGTCCCAGAGCATGCGCCCCTGGCGATCCTCGACGCGCGTAATGAGACGCGGGGTCACCGACACCCCTTCGTTTGCGAACACGCCGTAAGCGGACGTCAGCTCGAACAGCGTTACGCCGCCCGTTCCAAGCGCGAGCGACGGCACCGACGGGAGCTTCGAGGCAATCCCGAGGCGCTGCGCGTAGTAGCTGGTCGTACTGAACCCGACGAGCTGAAGCAGTTGCGCCGCGGCGCGGTTGCTGGAGATCTTCAACGCGGCGCGCAGCGTGTATTCCGGCTGCTCGTGCTCGCCCGCTGGAAGCCATGGTCCCTGCGGCGTCATGATCGGATCGTCGAGATGACGCAGGATCGATCCGGGCGCGAAGCCGCGTTCGAGCGCGGCGGCATAGATGATCGGCTTGAACGCCGAGCCCGCCTGACGCCTTGCCTGGATAGCGCGATCGAAGCTGCTCCCGGCAAAATCGCGCCCGCCCACGAGCGCGCGCACTTCGCCGGTGGCGGGATCCAGCGCGACAAGGCCTCCCTGGAGATCTCGCGCGGCCGGACGCATCTTTACGATCTGCGCGATGCGCGTCCCGATCGCTCGCTCGGCATCGCACTGCATCCGGGCGTCGTACCCCGTATAGATTCGAAGCCCTCCTTGCAGAACCTGCTCGCTCCCGAACCGCGCAACCAGCTCGCGCCGCACTTCCTCCTGGAAGTAGAGACCGCACGGAGAGCCGCTGGCCTCCGCTGCTTGTGACGGCGGCGCGGTCTTCGCGCGCAACGGTGACGCCAGGGCCTGACGATAGTCCGCATCACTCAACCGGTCCGTCTCGTTCATCAGTCGTAGGATGAGATTGCGCCGGGCCAGCGCGCGCTCGGGAAACGCGCTCGGGGAATAGGAGTAGGGCGACCGGACCAGCGCCGCGAGTAGAGCGGCCTCGGCGGGCTGCAGTTCGGCCGCGCGCTTTCCGAAGTAACCTCGCGCCGCTGCCTCGACGCCGTGGTAACCGTTGCCGAAGTAAACCGTGTTGAGATACGACTCGAGGATTTCGTTCTTGCTGTAGCGCTCTTCGAGCCTCGCCGCAATCATCATCTCGCGGAACTTCCTCGCGAACGTGCGCACCGGCGACAGCTGTTCGGCGCGAGCGAGCTGCTGCGTGATCGTGCTGCCGCCCTCGACGATCCGGCCCGCGCGCAAGTTCCTCCAGCCCGCTTTGAAGATGCGCTTCGCGTCGAGACCGTGATGCGAGTAGAAGCGTCGATCCTCGGCGGCGAGGATCGCTTCAGTCATGTGACGCGAGATCTGGTTCAGCGGAACGTCGATGCGCTGCTCCAGATAGAACGAGAAGGCCGGTTGCTGCTGTCGATCGAAAACGACGGTGGCCTGGGGCTGAGGGATGAGCTGTGCAAGCCCCGATGCCTGATCAAGGGCTCCGGTCAACCGCCAGGCGCCTACGACGCAGACCACCGACAGGCCCCAGACCAGTGTCGCCGTCAGCAGAACGGCTGTGATGAATGTGCCTCTTTGCAGTCCGAGCTCCAATGTCCTTCGAGCAACCCCAATGCCAGCAAAACAAGGACTGATGAGGAGTCGGCGCCTCAGGTGTGCAACCCGGCGGCGATGGATGGGGCTTGCGTACGTAGCGCGTTACACACCCGGGACGCGCTGCGCCTCCAGATAGACCTGGCCCATCAGTGCGTCGATTCTGCACGCAAACACGTGATGCCGCAGGAGCCTCAACGGCACGACGAGAGGCACGAGCCCGGAGCGATACTCTTCGATGCACGAGAGGAGCCCCGACCTCGACGCGGGGTCCAGATTCTTTTTCAAGTGCCGCGCGATGTGCCTCAACACGGTCATGTGGCGCTTCCTCGTCGCCGGATTTGCCAGCGCCGCCATGAAACGCGCTTCGTATTCACGCTCCAGCTGGGGTCGCGGCAGGTGACGCCCCCGTGAGACGAATCGTCCCAGCTGCTCGAAAGCCTTCGTGGAGTGCGCGAGCAGCGAAAGCTCGTGCATCGCGTGAAACTCTGTCAGCGTTCGATGCGTCCAGCGAGTCTCGAAAAAATCGCGCAGGCGTTGATACGCGAACACGCGCTCGATGAAGCTCTCTCTCAGGGCGGGATCGCCGAGGCGTCCCTCTTCCTCGATTGGCAGCGTCGGGAACCGCGTCTTCAGGGCTTCGGCGAACAATCCGATGCCGGTTCGTGACACGGCTCCTTCCCGGCCATACACCTTGACGTGCTCCATTCCGCAGCTCGGCGAGCCCTTCTTGAGCACGTAGCCTCGCAGATCCATCGACGCCAGCGCGTCCGCACGCCGACGCGCCCAGGCGCGCATCGCGTCCGTGTGGTCGACGTTTGTCCGCGTCGTGATCATCCGCACGTCTCCGCCGACGCGCACGAGCCGTAACGTCTCACGCGGAACACCGAGCCCGAGCTCCACCTCCGGGCAGACTCGCACCCATTCGACGTGCGGACCGAGCGTGTCGGCCAGGAATGGATTGCGCTTGTGGCCGCCGTCGAACCTCACCTCCTCGCCGAGGAGGCACGACGAGATCCCGATGCGCACGGGCTTCACGGTCGTACCGCAGTGGCCATGATCTCGACCTTGCCATCGGGGATCGCGAGCGCCGCTTTCACCACCGTCACGGCCGGAGCGCGGCCGTCGAACAGCGCCGCCGTTTCATGGCGAACCAGCATTCCCGTCGGCTCGTCGGTCACGTAGACGAGGAGGTCGCGCACGTCCTCGCGTCTGAATCCGCCGGAGGCCAGGATCGAATCGAGCCGCTGAAAGATCGCGCGCGTCTGAGCGGACGCGTCGTGCCGCGTCGCGTCTGTGACGCCTAACAGCCCCGAAACGTACAGGCAGCTGCCGGTGCGAATCGCGGTGCTCAGATTGCGATACGTGGTCCCTCCATCATCGACGACGGATCGGTCGGCCGTGCTCGCGGTGAATGCGATTTCGACGTTGTAGGGAGACGCTGTGAGACGCGTGCCGACCGTCGCACGCGCCGGCGGCGCCTCGGGAAAAAACTCCCCGTACACGCTGTTCATCGCGTCGAACTGCGCGATGTCCGTCAGGAACACGCGCGCGCTGACGATGTGACGGTGCGTGAGGTGTGCAGCGGCGAGCAGCTCTCCGGCGTTCGTGAGAATCGCGCGTGTCTGCGCCGCAACGTCGCCGCCGGCGGGCGAGTTGTCGCGGCCGTTTCGCGCCAGCAGACCGGAGAGGAACACCACGTCATCCGATCGAATGGCGTACGAATACGGTCTCGGCGATGGCAGCCAGGCCGCGGGATGAATGACGAAGCGCTCGGCGCCTGCCGT
>Ga0114129_10017282_pt1 | contig 10273 bp, 9 predicted proteins | sample RhiMetdeltSRZDD1_FD_80071 | JGI IMG/M metagenome (GOLD analysis project Ga0114129, IMG submission 80071) | Populus rhizosphere microbial communities from Tennessee, USA - Rhizosphere MetaG P. deltoides SRZDD1 (version 2) (version 2) | ecosystem: Host-associated > Plants > Roots > Rhizosphere >... | reverse complement strand
TGAAGGAACCGGGTCAGTTCTACGAGTACAACGACGTGCGCATCAACCGCTTCTCGCTCTCGCTGCTGCGAATGTGGAAGCGCCCGCTGCCCGAAGTGCTCAAACAATTTGTGATGGACCCGATCGGCGCTTCGACGACGTGGCAGTATCACGGCTACAACAATTCCGATGTGATGATCGACGGTAAGAAGATGACTTCAGTGAGCGGGGGGACGCGATGGGGAGGCGGCTTATGGATCAACACCCGCGATGAAGCGCGGTTCGGCTACCTGTTCTTGCGCCGCGGGAAGTGGGGCGACAAGCAGTTAATCTCAGAGAAATGGGTGAAGATGGCGACCACGCCCGGGCCGATTGGACCGGACTACGGATTCTTGTGGTGGTTGAACACACAGAAGAAGCAGTGGCCTTCGGTTCCCGCGTCGAGCTTTGCGGCGATCGGATACGGCTCGAACACGATTTGGATAGATCCGGAGCACGATCTTGTGGTCGTGTGGCGCTGGCATCAGGGCAATGGCGACGAGCTCTTTAAGCGAATCATAGCCGCGATAAAAAGAAACCAGGAATAGAGCCCGCGTAGCGGGCGACAGCATGTAGCCGAGGCCAAGTCCGCGTAGCCCTGGGGACCGACGCGAGCACGACATTCAAAGCTCGCCCGAGCCGCAAGCCCGCGTACGCGGGCGACAGCATGCAGCCCAGGGCAAGTCCGCGCTGCCCTGGGAGCGATGCGGGGACGTCACTCGAGCTCGCCCGAGCCGCAAGCCCGCGTAGCGGGCGACAGCATGGCCCAGGGCAAGTCCGCGCTGCCCTGGGAGCGATGCGGAGATGGCCCCAAGCCCGCGCAGCGGGCGAAAGGCCTCACCGCGAAAGGCAGAATAAATGTCACATTCCTACACCAACCTTCTCTACCACATCGTATATGGAACCGTAGGCCGCCAACCCTTAATCGATGAGAACTTCAAGCCTCGATTGTACGAATACCTTGGTGGAACCATCCGCGGACTGAAGGGCGTTTGTTTGGAGATCGGAGGCGTTGAGGATCATGTTCACATCCTCGCGAAACTTCACCCAACAATCTCAGTTTCTGATTTCCTGGAAAAGCTTAAAGCGAACTCATCGAAGTGGGCAAAATCGGTTCAGCGAGGCTTTGGCTGGCAGGGTGGATATTCGGCTTTCACAGTGAGCGAATCGCAGGTCGCGCACGTCAGGCGATACATCCAGAACCAGCAAGAGCACCATCGCAGATTGAGCTTTGAAGAGGAGCTGATTGCGTTGCTTCGCGCTCACGGAATCCCGTACGACCCGAATCATTTGTGGACGTAACAAGCGCCGCTGCCGCCCGCTGCGCGGGCTGGCGGGACACTCGCTGCGTTCCCAGGGCTGCGCCGACTTGCCCTGGGCTACACGCGATCACCCGCTACGCGGGTTTGTGCTCACAATCCCGTCGCTCCCAGGGCTGCGCCGACTTGCCCTGGGCTACACGCGATCACTCGCTACGCGGGTTTCTGTCCAGGCGGGCTCTGTCAATGCCGGCTCTGTCAATGCGGGCTCTCGACTTACCCGCAACATCGCTTTAAAATGCCGCTCGTTATTACGTTCAACGCAATCTGCGCGGCAAAGGGGGACCCATGCGGCGAACCATCACGAGCATTCTGAAAAACGCAGGTACCCGCTCCGCCGGATCTCGCTTTCTACTGATGGCATTTCTACTGATTCTCCTATCGGCATCGATGCTGAATTCCGCCTCCCTCACTCAGCAATCAGCCGTCGATCGTGTGGAACGATTCCGCAGGATGTCCGTCGATGCGGAGACCAAAGGCCTTGCGGAGCCGTTCAAAGGCATCACGACAAACGGACAGGTCACGCCCGGGCTGTTCGCCATTCACTCGACCGGCGTCTCTACTGAACCCGTTTGCAAAGCAGCCGGCGCTTTCCTCTCTGCCCTCAGCGTAGAGCAGCGTTCAAAGACCGTCTTTGGCGTCGAAGACCCCGAGTGGCGCAAGTGGATGAACCAGCATTTCCATGTGCGTCAGGGAGTGAGCTTCAAAGAGATGAACGACACTCAGCGCGAAGCGGCTTTCGGGTTGATGCGCGCTTCGCTTAGTGCTAAAGGATTGAAACAGACTCGCGACATTATGCGGCTCAATCATACCTTGGGTGAGTTGAACAACAATGACTTCGAGCAGTACGGCGAGTGGCTCTACAACATCACAGTGATGGGCAAGCCTTCCGCAAACGATCCCTGGGGCTGGCAGTTGGACGGGCATCACGCGATCATCAATTACTTCGTGCTGGGAGATCAGGTGGTGATGACTCCGTTCTTCGCCGGCTCGGAACCGGTGACAGCTACTTCCGGCAAGTACAAAGGAACCAGTATTCTGCAAGACGAGCAGAACAACGGGCTGGCAATGATCAATGCGCTCAATGATGAGCAGCGCAAGAAGGCGATAATCCAGGTTTCAAAGAGTGGAAACAACAACCTCACCGAAGCATTCAAGGACAACGTCGTTCTGGACTACGCCGGTGTCCGTGCTTCGGAGCTCTCAAAGGAGCGCCGCAAGCAGTTGCTCGATCTAATCGCGCTCTACGTCGATAACATGGACGACGGCCACGCCCGCGTGAAGATGGACGAGGTACGTCGGCACCTGGACAACACCTGGTTCGCATGGATCGGCGAGACCGATCCGGCGAGCGTCTTTTATTACCGCATTCACAGTCCGGTGATACTGATAGAGTTTGATCATCAACTGCCTGCCAACTTGAGGCACCTTGCAAAGGACCCGCGAGTGCCTAACCACGAACACATCCACGTAGTAGTTCGCACTCCGAACGGCAACGATTACGGGAAAGACCTGTTGAGGCAGCACTATCAGCAGCACAAGCACGGCGGCTGAAAAGCGTTTCCTCACAAGTCAGAGGTCAGAGGTCAGAGGTCAGAGGTCAGAAGTCAGAAGTCAGAGATCAGAAGTCAGAGATTAGAGATCAGAGATCAGAGTCAGAGGTCAGAGATCAGAGATCCCCCCAACCGCCATTGGAGGGATTCTCTGACTTCTGACCTCTGACTTCTGACCTCTGACATCTGACTTCTGACCTCTGTCTTCTCCCCTTTGCCCTTTGCCCTTTCCCCTTGATATTGTCTCACCCCATGAAAAAGACCCTCTCGCTCGTCGCTCTTTGCCTCCTTCTACTCTCGGTGTTCGCGCTCGAGCTCGACGCTCAGACCGGCGCCGACCCGCAGCTCGCGGCCGAGATAGCAAAGATCAAAGCTATCGACAACCACACGCACGTCACGCGGGTGGTTGGCCCCGGCGAGGAAGATCACGAATACGACGCGCTGCCTTTTGAGTTGCTCGAGCCTTTTCCATTGATGCTGCGGTACCGTCCCGACAACTCCGAGTACATTGCCGCGTGGCGCGCGCTTTACGGCTACAAGTATTCGGATATGAGCGAAGCTCACGTCCGCGAGCTCTCCGAAATCAAGAGCCGCATCAAGCGCGAGCGAGGCGACGGCTATCCAACATGGGTGTTGGATCAATTGGGAATCGAGACGATGTTCGGCAATCGTGTTGCAATGGGCCGAGGGCTCACCGCGCCGCGTTTTCGTTGGGTCTCGTACGTGGACGCGCTCGTCTTCCCGCTGAACAACGACGCCGCCAAGCGAGTGAACCTCGATTACCGCGCTTTCTACCCAGCCGAAGAGCGCCTGTTGAAGCGCTATCTTGCCGACCTGAAGCTGAACTCGCTGCCGCTAACCTTGAAAGACTACTTGTCCAAAGTTGTGACAGCGACTCTCGAGCGACAAAAGCGGGACGGTGCGATCGCGGTGAAGTTTGAGATCGCTTATCTGCGTGCGCTTGATTTTTACGACGCAAGCGAAGGTGACGCCGCGCGCGTTTACGAGCGCTGGGTAAAAGGCGGCGAGCCGCCCGCGGCCGACTACAAGCTGCTTCAAGATTTTCTGTTTCGATACGTGGCGCGCGAATCCGGGCGGCTGGGTCTGGTCGTGCACATACACGTCTTCGACGGCGGCGGCGGAAGCTATGTGCAGAGCGGCAGCCATCCGGTGCTGCTCGACTCGACCTTTAACGATCCGGCGTTACGCAAGACGAGCTTCGTAATCGTTCACGGCGGCTACCCTTTCACGAAGTCGACGGCCGGTCTGCTGAGCAAACCGAATGTGTGGGCTGATTTCTCCGCGCAGGATATATTACTCTACCCGCGTGCCCTATCTGAGATCCTGCGCAACTGGCTCGAATACTACCCGGAGAAAATCCTGTTCGGGACTGATGCGTCGCCTCTGGGAGGTGAAGTCGGCTGGGAAGAGACCGGATGGCTTGCGACCAAGACCGCGCGCGAGGCCCTGGCTCTGGCGCTGACAGGGATGATGAACGACAAAGAAATCTCTCGCGAGCGAGCGCTGGAGTTAGCGCGGCTCGCGCTGCGGGAGAATGCAAAGAAGCTCTACGGCTTTTGAACCAGTCAGAGGTCAGAGGTCAGAGGTCAGAGGTCAGAGGTCAGAGGTCAGAAGTCAGAAGTCGGCGTGGAGACGGACTCTGGACGTCGCGAGTCCGACTTCTGACCTCTGACTTCTGACCTCTGACCTCTGTCCTCTGACTTCTGACCTCTGACTTCTGCCCTCTGACCTCTGACTTCTGACCTCTGACCTCTGACTTCTGCCCTCTGACCTCTGACTTCTGACCTCTGACCTCTGACTTCTGCCCTCTGACTTCTGACCTCTGACCTCTGACTTCTGCCCTCTGACCTCTGACTTCTGACCTCTGACTTCTGACCTCTGACCTCTGACTTCTGTCCTCTGACTTCTGACCTCTGACCTCTGACTTCTGCCCTCCGACGCACGGAAATAGTTCATTGCTTCCTGGGTCATTTGGAAAAATCTACACTGCGGCGGCTATCTCAGTCCGATCCTGCTTGAGTCAATCCTCTGAACTAAACAGCTTAGCTAGCTCTCCACAAGTTGCACGTGGTTTGCAATCACGTCGCACCGGATGATCGGGTTCCAAGTTGAACTGGATTGTTTGAATGTGATCCCAGGTGGCCGCCGGGGTTTTAATCCCGTTTTACCCTTGGCCCTGGACTTTGGAGTTATCCCCAAACCGAATCCGTATCAATCTGTCATAGACCGTCACGAACGGTCTTCAATCCGTGCGAAACAAATCTCAGCCCTTCGTTCGGGCTGTTGGAGGATCTTATGAAAAAGCTATCGCTGTTGAGTTCCCTCGTAGTGTTGTTAGTAGCATCAGTCGTTCCGGTTGCCGCGCAAACTTCCGGCGCGAAGATGAAGGCGACCGGCATAATCCTCAAGCAAGAGGACCAGGGCTTTCGCATGCGCGACCAAGCGGGACACGAACTGACCGTGCGTCTCGCCCCCAATGCCAAGATAGAAGAGAAGAAGAGTAATCCCTTCCGCGGCAGCAAGAAGTTCACTCCGGCTCAGTTGGTTCGCGGTCTCTACGTCGAGGTCGAAGGATATGGAGACTCCTCTATTCTGACTGCGAACAAGATCAAGTTTTCGGACGACGCTCTGAGAGTTGCCGACTCGGTCAACTCGACTGTAGTGCCGGTCGAGAACCGGTTAGGCGACGCTGAGAACCGCGTCACTGCTGCTGAGCAAAATGCCCAGCGACTCTCCGGTCAGCTTGATGAGTTGGCCCAGGTTGCCAATCTCGCCAAAGGCGGGGCGGCAGCGGCCCAGGAAACAGCGGACGTTGCGGTCGAGGGAGTAAACAGGACCAACGACCGAATTTCGTCGCTGGATGATTTCGAAGTGAAAAAGAGCGACAGCATTACCTTCAAGGTCGGCAGTTGGATGTTGTCTAAGGACGCCAAATCCCAGCTTGACGCCATTGCTACTGAGGCGAAGGCTGAGAAGGGATTCGTGATCGAAGTGCGCGGGTTCGCTTCGGCCGACGGCGGCGAGAACTCGAATCGCGTTCTGAGCCAAAAGCGTGCTGAGGCGGTCTTGCACTACCTCGCCGAAAATCACGACATTCCGCTGCGTCGAATAGTAATCCCGTTTGGATATGGCGAAGCCATGCCGATCGCCGACAACACCACGCGCGACGGGCGTAAACAAAACCGCCGCGCCGAGGTCTCGATTCTTGTCAACAAGGGTCTCACAAACCCGGTGAACGTGAATCGATCCACGAAGTAGGATTCCCGACGGGCAATCAATCGGCGTGATCATGAACTCGAGCCCCCTCGAGTTCATGGTCACGCCTCGATGTCCGACAAACTTCAGTTTGTCGAACGCCTAGATGCGATTTGAGGTCCCACATGCTAAAGTTAGGAGCGTGGTCTTGCGTCTATCATCGCTAGTCATATCGCTGGTGTTGTTGCTGACCCTCGCTCAACCTAACCTTTGCGGCCCGCAATCTCAGACAAAGCCCGCTCAGAACCCGCCGCCGAACCAGGATGAAGCCATTCGTTTGACCTCACGACTTGTGATGGTGCCGGTCTCCGCGTCCGACGCTTCGGGCAGACCGGTCCGAGACTTGACCGCCGAGGATTTCGCCATCGAGGAAGAGGGGCGGAAGCAAGCGATAGCATCTTTGGGCGAACCCGGGAAGGTGCCTGTCGAGATCGCGCTTCTGTTCGACGTTTCAGGCAGCATCCGCGGACAGTTTACTTTCGAGCAACAAGCGGCCGTCCGCTTCATCAAAGAAGTGCTCAAACCCGCCGATGCTGTGTCGGTGTTTTCTATCGGCATCAAACCAAGGCTCGTCAGGGCGCGCACCACGAGCGGCGAAGAGGCGACCACGGGTCTAATGTCGATCGCCCCGCTGGCGGAACCCACCGCGTTTTTCGATACGGTGGTCGAGGCCGCGCTTTATCTGGGCAAGAACGCAGATCCCGGAAGCAGGCGGGTGCTCGTCGTTATCTCCGACGGCGAAGAGAACTACAGCGAACGCAATAAGCTCAGCGACGCACTCCGAGAGTTGCAAAAGAATGATTGTCTCTTCTACGCGATCAACCCGACCGGATCCGGTCTGAGCCTGAACGTGGTCAGCATCAAAGGCCAGCGTGATATGGAATCGATGTCATCCCAGACCGGCGGGAAGGCCTTCGTCGTAGATAAGGTCACTGAGCTCGAAGCGGTGTTCCGTCAAATAACGGAGGAGCTTCAAGCGCAGTATTTGTTGGGATACTACTCGACGGACGAGCGAGCAGACGGGGGATTCAGAAAAATCTCGGTACACGTAACCAAGCGTCCCGAGCTCCGCGTGCGCTCCCGCCAAGGCTACTACGCCCCGGGATCCAAGTAGGGCTGATCTCTGACTTCTTACCTCTTACTTCTGATCTGACCTACGACCTACGATATCCAATTTCGCGCCTCTCGTGGTATCGTTGCTCTAGTGCGTGAGGTGAACACTTGAGCAGCGAGTACAAAGCGGTAGTAAAACGGGATGGCGACTGGTGGATCGGATGGATTGAAGAAGTCCCCGGAGTGAATTGCCAAGAAGCCACGCGCGAAGAGTTGTTAGAGACGCTTCAGATAACGTTACGCGAGGCACTCGAGCTGAACAGGCAGGAGGCGATTGCGGCGGCTGGCGACGACTACCAAGAAGAACCGGTCGCGGTATGAAACGAAGCGAGCTGGTCCGCCATCTTCGGTCTCATGGGTGCGAACTGCTCAGGGAAGGCAAACGTCACTCATGGTGGCACAATCCCACGTTGAACCGCTGATCGGCGGTTCCCAGACACAACGAGATAAGCGATGTACTAGCGAAGAAGATCTGCAAAGACTTAGGGGTGTCCCCGATCAAGTAGGAACAGATATCTCCCTTCGACCTTCTTCGCTCTGACTTGTGACCTAAGATATCTCACGACATTGGGCAAACGCTCATGATTCTCCGTCGCACTTTTGGTCTTTCCATTAGCGGTTTGCTCTTTGCCCTTTCAAAAACACAAAGAGACTTCGCGGTCACATGGGGATTTGAACAGTCTTAGCCTCATCAGTGAATACTTTGATCTTTGTGCCTTCCTTGATCTCTGCATTCTTACCATGCTTTAAGAAACCAAGTGGCCCAAAGAGAACGACCAGAGCCACCGTGGTTCCAGTCTTGCCTTCTCCCTCTCTACCCTTCGATGCCCGCAATTTGATTTTCTGGTTATCAACCGTTTGCGTTGATTCAATCCTGAGCCCCAGCTTTCCAGCCTTGCCAAAATGTCCGTTCTTCTCTGCATTTGAGACGTAGCCCTTCACCATTGTCCCTTTAGCAATAACGACTAGGTTGTTGATCTTTAGGTCTTCGTCGACCTTGAATGTCACTGGATCACCCTCAGTGGCAGTCTTGCTCGATATTGTCTCTGTTGTGATCGCTGATAACTCAGTGCCATCTGGTATTTCGACGGGTTTGGTTTGACTTGCTGCGGTTTGTTGCGCCCCAGCAACCGAACACACCAGAAGCAGGCAAATAGTTACAGCAAGAGATACAGTTTTTTTCATTTTCATCCTCCGCGACCTGAATTGGGACCAAAAGCGTACGGAACTCTATACTAAGGGGATCATCAGGTCAACTAGTTTTAGTTATGTTCGCTCGCGCCGGAATGTCCGGCGTTCCTCCTGGTTCGAGATGGAGTCAGAGAAGTTCCCCTTTGTCTGATTTTTCTGCTATCGTTCATTCGAAATGGACAAGTCCTACGTGGAACAACGAGAGGGCGGCTACTGGATCGCGGGCACACGCATCTCCCTTGATTCAATAATCGCAGCCTTTAATCGAGGCGCAGCCCCGGAGACCATAAGACGCTCGTTCCCGCTTCTGACCCTGGAAGAAGTCTACGGAGCAATCACTTTCTATCTCGCCCATGAGAATGAGATCGACGAGTATCTGCAACGGTCAGACGCAGAGTTCGACGCGCAGGCTGATGCGCGACGCCAGGAACTGAAAGCCTCGAAGCCCGAGTTGTACGAGCGCGTTGTTAGATCTCGGGAGGAAACCAAAACCCCGCAAAGATGAAGATAAGTTTCCAAGCCGACGCAGACTTGAACGAAGACATCGTGCTCGGCTTAAGTCGGCTTGAACCTCAAATCGACTTTCAGGCCGCGAGCGAAGCGGGAGTGCGAGGCCTGTCCGATCTAGAGGTACTTTCTTGTGCCGCCGGGGACAATCGAATTCTCGTTAGTCACGATCGGCGAACCATGCCCAAACACTTCGCCGCCTTCGTCAAGAACAGCACAAGCCCCGGAGTCTTCATCATCGGTCAGAACGTCAGCGTTAGGACGGCTATCAACGAGCTGCTGTTGATCTGGAGTTGCTCGGAGATTGACGAGTGGGCAAACCTGTTAGTCGACATCCCGCTCTGATCACTGGTTTTCGCTTTTGCCCTTAGCGGAGGTGTTCGTAGATGACGTGCCTGTAGGAACCCGCAAGCGACCTTCCGTCAAATCGTCTGAATTCTTCGTGCTCTGGATGAACCGAAAGGATATGGACGGACTCTCTAACGTACGAACCCTTCGCAGCAATTCGCGATGACAGAATCGCCAGTTCCCAGAATGATCAGCGGATCATAGACATTCCCTCTGGCATTCGCGAACCGCCACCTTTCAGTCCTCGGAACTAAGCTGGCGAAAAGTGAAGAAAACCCGAACCCCCTCCGTCTAAGGGTTGGACGCGAAGATAAGCTTCGAGTCGCAGCTACGAAATTCAAATTAACAGGAGGTTTCTAGATGTACCGAAAAATGCTTCGTTCGATTTCGCTAACTCTTACTTCAATTCTCTCTCTAATGGTTTTCCAACAAGCCGCGCTTGCGGGGCCGCCGCTCATTTGTCACCCGTTCGACATCGGCAATGCTCGGTCGCTGCCCTGGAGCGGTTCGGAGTGGCGCGCCGTTGACAAGAACTACGACATCAACCGGCTCGTCGAAGACACTCTGGGCCTGCTAACGCCGGAAACGCCAGTGCTGGTCAGGATGGAAACGCTTCGCAGAGCGACTGTGTACGGCTTGTGGTCGATGATTGACCGAAAGGTCGGCTACGAAGTGAAGGACGCTGCTGTCGCTAATGAATTGCTATCGCGTTTGAAGGCGCGTGTTCCCGAGCCAGGCGAAAAATCGATCAAGAAGGAAACGGCGCTCGCGCTGTTCGACTACGGGTATCTGGTCGAGAGCTACAAGCAAGCAGGCGACGGCTCGCAAGGCGCGAAGCTTGCGAGCGGCACTGACGGCCACGAGTTGATCAACAAGGCGATTGCTCTGCGCGGTGGCGATCCCCAGATGGAATTGGCGGCGGCTCTAGCTAGCGCCGACCTGCCGCGA
>Ga0114129_10017281_pt1 | contig 10273 bp, 9 predicted proteins | sample RhiMetdeltSRZDD1_FD_80071 | JGI IMG/M metagenome (GOLD analysis project Ga0114129, IMG submission 80071) | Populus rhizosphere microbial communities from Tennessee, USA - Rhizosphere MetaG P. deltoides SRZDD1 (version 2) (version 2) | ecosystem: Host-associated > Plants > Roots > Rhizosphere >... | reverse complement strand
GTGCGCGTGTCTTCAGGCTTGAAAGCCAAGCTGACCGTCCTTGCGCCACCAACCGACGCGCCGTAGCGGTTCTCAGTTTCGGTTGTTAGTTGTCAGTTGTCAGTTGTCCGTTGTCCGTTGTCCGTTGTCCGTTGTTAGTTGTTCGTTGTTGACTGCCTTTTCAAATCCTGCTACCTTGTAGCGACAAGGTAGCTTTGGCAGCGACATGAGCGTCCAGGAAAAGTTCAGCGCAATCCGCAAGGGCCTGTTGGAGTTTCTGATTCTCAAGATCATCGCCAGCGACAAGGTGTATGTCGCCGACATGCTGGAACGGCTGCGCGCGACCGAATTCAAGACGCAGGAAGGGACGCTCTATCCGCTGCTCAGCAAGCTCCGCCGCGAAGGGCTCGTCGATTACGAGTGGCAGGAGTCAGATTCCGGGCCGCCGCGCAAGTACTACGAGCTCACGGCCAAAGGAAAGTCGCAGCTCGCGGAACTATCGGCGTACTGGAAAGACATCAACGCGACGATCAACCAGCTGGGACGATAGATATGCAGAAAGTCATCACGATCAATCTGAACGGCAACGCATATCAACTCGACGAGGACGCCTACAACCTGCTGCGCGTGTACCTCGACGGCGCCGAGCTCCAACTGAAGGACAACCCGGACAAGGCGGAGATCATCTCGGACCTCGAGCAGGCGATTGCGGACAAGTGCAATCGCGTGCTCGGCCCGCACAAGACGGTGATGACCACTTCAGAAGTCCAGCTGATCATCGACGAGATGGGACCGGTGGACGCGGCTGCCGGAGAAACTGCCGGCCAAGGTCCCGCCGGCGAGCGCGCGAAAGATCGCCCGGGCACGCAGGCACATCCGCCGCGCAGGCTCTACCAGATCAGCGACGGCGCGATGATCAGCGGTGTCTGCAAGGGGCTCGCAGCCTACTTCAACATCGACGTGACGGTCGTGCGAATCGTGTTCGTCGTGCTGGCCGTCGTCACATCGGGCATCTGGGTCGGCGTCTATCTGCTGCTGATGGTGGTCGTGCCACACGCGACAACCTCCGAAGAGCGCGCGGCGGCGCATGGACAGCGCTTCAACGCTCAGGAGGTGATCGAAGAGGCAAAACGGAATTATGCGAAATTCAAGAGCAGCCGCGACTGGAAGCGGCAGTGGCGGCGCCAGCGGCGGGAGTGGCGGCGTCATATCCGGCCGATGACAGGCCGGTTCTGGGGACCGCCGCCGCCGATGCAGCCGGTCGGCTATGCCGGCCAGATCCTTGCCGGCATCATGATGCCGCTGCTGACGATCCTGCGTACCGCCGTCTTCTGGATCTGGCTGTGCGTGCTGGCTTCACTCTTCGGCACCAACGCCCTCTTCGGGTGGCCCATCCCTGAGGACGTGCCGTTCTGGGCTGCGATTCTCTTCGGCTCCCTCGCGTATTGTGCGGTCGCCTGGCCGCTGCACGCGGCGCGGCGCGCCTCATACTACGCACTCGGCGCGCCCGACTACGGCTGGATCGCCGCGTGGGACGGCCTGCTCGGCTTCGGGTTGTCGGTGTTGTGCCTGTGGCTCGCCTGGCAATTCGTCCCCGAAGTCCACGACTTCCTCGACAACATGCCGACCGTGCGAGCGAACCTTCAGAACCTCCTGCGCGGACTCTGAACGAGCGGTTAGCTCGACATGAAGAGCCTTTCGCTCTTCCGCCTGAGGATGATCCAGTGGGGACATTTCTGCTGGTCGAGATAGAGACGCTCACAATCGTCACAGCGCACGCACTCGCGCTCGATGATCCTCGGCCCGCGGATCGCGCCCCACTCACACGTTTTCTCGCAGATCTTGCACGTGTTGCACTCCGCCCATCGCTTGATCTTGAAGACGGTCAGCTTCGAGATCACGCCGAGTAGGGCGCCGACGGGACAGAAGAACCGGCAATAGAGATTTCTCACGAACACGGTCGCGAGCAGCAGAACACCGAGTCCAATCCACATCGGCGTCGTGCCGAAGAGGCCGAACATCCAGAACGGTTCGACATATCGGTAGATCGACACGTCGCGGGTCGCAACGAAATACGCGAGCACCGCGGCGAGCAGGCCGTACTTGATCCAGGCGGCGCGCTGGTCCAGCCAGACCGGGACCTCCACGCGCAGGGTTCGCGGTACGGCCGTGTCCATCAATTGCGTCAGCGCGCCGAACGCGCAAATGCGCCCGCAGTAAAGCCGCCCCCACAAAACGGTCGACACGATGACGAAGAAAGACAGCAGATACCACGCGAGGTTGTACTTGAACACCGGCACGTTCAGATCAGCGACCGCGAACAGATCGACAACCGACACCAGACGGCTCTTGACGAATCCCATATAGCCGACGGCCGCCGCGAGCGTGATGTACTTCAGCCGCACGCTCTTTCGAAAGAAGCTCACCAAGGCGAGGGCCGCGAACGCCGTCAGGAGGACGAGATCGAGTACCTGCGGGCCGATGATGTCTTGCCAGGTTTCGACCGACTCCACTACTTCACCGCCTCCGGCAGGAGCTGCTTCGCAATCATCCGCGAGCTGTCACGAATCGCGCGCGCTGCGCTGCTGATGGTGATCGAGGCGCGCGACACGGCGTCCACGTCTTTTCCGACGATGAACGGATCGCGGATGGTCTTGCCTTTGAACTGCCCGGCAAACTTCGGAGGCTCGACCGAGAAGTAGCCGTAGGGCTCGGAATTGTAGGTGACGACAACGCCGGTGAGGGTACCCGTGAGATCCAGGCCGACCAGCATGTGTATCGGCCCGTGGTATCCGTGTTCCTGCGGCACCAGATCAGTCGTCCAGAAGGCGAATCCGATCGGCTTCGCCCCAGGATTCGCGTGCGGGTCCGCTGCGTACGCCTTGAAATGAAGCGGCTGGCCCTCGAGCGGCGAAAATGCGGCGGCTGCGGGAAACAGCTGTCTGAGCTCCGCATCGGGCTTCGGCGTCGTGTAGATTCGCTGCGCCGCGCGCGTGACCGCGGCAGCGGCGCAGAGTAGCATTGCCAGAACGACGATCTTCTTCATTTTGAGGCGGCGATTATCCCATGTTTCGACGGACCGACGATCTGCGCATCAGGGACGTGCGGCCACTCATCCCTCCCGCGATCCTGCTCGAGGAGATTCCGATCACCGAACGAGCGTCGAACCTCGTCTTCGATACGCGGCAGACGATTACGAACATCATCGCGGGACAGGATCCGCGGCTCGCGCTCATCGTGGGTCCGTGCTCGATTCACGACACGAAGGCCGCGCTCGAATATGGCCAGCAGCTGAAGATCCTCGCCGAGCGCTTCGCCGGCCATCTCGTGATCGTCATGCGCACGTACTTCGAGAAACCACGGACGTCGGTCGGCTGGAAAGGCTTCATCAACGATCCCGATCTGGACGAGAGCTTTCACATCAACAAGGGGCTCCGTCTCGCGCGGCAGCTCCTGCTCGATCTGAACAACCTCGGGCTGCCGACCGCATCAGAGTTTCTCGATACGCAGATCCCGCAGCACATCGCGGACCTCACCTCGTGGGTGGCCATCGGCGCGCGCACGGCCGAGAGCCAAGTACATCGTGAGCTCGCGTCGGGACTGTCGATGCCGGTCGGCTTCAAGAACAGCACCGACGGCGGAACCGACATCGCCGTGGACGCCGTGTTGACGGCCCGGTCGCAACACTGGTTTCCGTCCGTCACCAAGCAGGGAGTGTCCGCCATTTTCCAGACGGTGGGGAACGAAGCGTGCCACGTCATCCTGAGAGGCGGCACACGGACCGGTCCCAACTACGACGCGGAGCACGTTGCGAAGGTGAGTTCCCGGCTGACCGCCCGCGGACTGCGTGAAAGCGTCATGGTCGACTGCTCGCACGGCAACAGCCGGAAGGACCACCGCAAGCAGGCCGACGTGGCAGCGTCGCTCTGTGAACAAATCGCATCAGGCTCGCACCGGATCTTTGGCGCCATGATCGAGAGCCAGTTGGTCGAAGGTCGCCAGGACTACGTTCCGGGCCAGCCGTCGGTGTACGGACAGAGCATCACCGATGCCTGTCTGTCGCTGGAGCAGACCGCGCCGCTGCTCGAGCAATTCGCGCGTGCGCAAGAGAAGCGAGGTCGGGTGTGAAGGCTACTCGTTCCGCAGAGCCAGTATCGGATCGACCCGCGTGGCGCGGCGAGCGGGGACGAAGCTGGCGACGAGACCGGCAGCGGCGAGCAGCGTAGAGACTCCCACGAACACCGTCGGATCGAGCGGGCTGACGTCGTAGAGCAGTCCGGCCATGACGCGCGTTACCGCGAACGAGGCGACGAGCCCGCACAGGGTGCCGGTCGCCACGAGGCGGAGGCTGCGGCCCAGCACGAGGCGCAGTGTGTCGCCGGCAGCGGCGCCAAGCGCCATTCGAACGCCGAGCTCGCGCGTGCGTTGAGTCACGCTGTACGACACCACCCCGTAGATCCCGACCACGGCGAGCAGCAGTGCCGTCAGCGCAAAGCCGCCGAGCAGCAGCATGCTGATGCGAGGCAGGAATACGGACCGCGAGACGACATCGACCATCGTGCTCGCGTCGTAAATGGGCTGTTCTGGATCCACCGCGAGGATTTCGCGCCGGATGGTCTCAACGAACGGCTTCGGATCCGATGCCGTCCGCACGACCAGCGCCATCCCGTTCAGCGGTTGCTGCCATGCCGGCATGAAGAGCTCGGCCCGCGGCTCGCTGTCGAGCCCGTAATGCTTGACGTCGCCCACGATGCCCACCACCGCGGCGGCGCCGTGCGGGTTTCTGACGACCTTGCCGATCGGATCCTCGCCCCCAAAATACCGCCGCGCCATCGTCTCGTTGATCACCATGGCACCGGGCATCCCCTGCCGGTCGCGTCCGTCGATCAATCGTCCCTTCAACAGCGCGATCTTCATCGTCTCGAAGTAGCCGGGTGTCGCGGTCCGGATGTCGGCACGCGGCTCCTCGCCGTTTGCCGGCGCCGATCTGCCTTCGATGGTGAACGGAAGCGCGAAGTCGATGCCGACCGGATACATCGGCAGCGCGCTGACGCCGGCTGCCGATCGCACGCCGGGCAGCGACCCGACCCGACGAATCGCTTCCATGTAGAAGCGCGTGCGGTCGAGCCCCGTTTTGTATTTGGCCTGCGGCAGATAGATCTGCACGGCAAGCAAATTGGCGGGCTCGAATCCCGGCGAAACGCGCATCAGCTGCGCGAAGCTGCGAGTCATCAGGCCCGCGCCGACGAGGAGCATCAACGCGAGCGCCACCTCGACGACGACGAGGGCCCCGAGGACTCGCGCGCTCGTGCCGCGCGTAGCGCCGGAGAACGCGTTGATCGTTTCGCGAAGGCCAGCCCGCGACGCTTGCATCGCCGGCACGACGCCGAATACCAGCGACACGACAGCGGAGGCCGCGAGCGCAAAGAGCAGCACCCCGCCGTCGAGCCGCACGTCGCCCATGCGGGGCAGGCTGCCCTCGGGCAGCGCATGGACGAAGCGGACGCCGGCCCACGCGACGAAAAGACCCAGCGCGCCGCCGACGGCGGACAGCAGGACGCTTTCTGCAAGTACCTGTCGTACGAGCTGCACTCGCCCGGCGCCGAGAGCCGCCCTCACCGCCAGCTCGGCGCGGCGGCTCGAAAGCCTCGCAAGCATCAGGTTCGCGACATTTGCGCAGACGATGAGGAGCAGGAATCCGACCGCGGCTGAAATCAGCAGCAGCGCCGGCCGAACTGTAGTGACGAGTTGTTCCTGCGCCGCGACGAGGCGCGCGCCCCATCCAGAGTTGCTGTCGGGAAACGTCGACGCCAGGCGGCTGGCGACCAGGGTCAGCTCCTGCTGCGCCTGTCCGGCGGAAGCGCCGTCCGCGAGGCGGCCGATCACGTTCAGCGATCGAGCCTTCCGCGATCGACCGTGGGCATCGTTGGGATCGAAGCTGAGTGGCGTCCAGATGTCGATGTTGCCGCTCGGGGGGAAGTCGAATTCCGCCGGCATGACGCCGACGATCGTGTAAGGCTGCGCATCCAGATGAACGGTCCGGCCGATCGCGGCTTCGCTGCCGCCGAAATGCCGCTCCCAGAACGCGCGGCTCAGAATGGCGACGCGATCGTGGCCCGGCGTTTCTTCTTCTGGCAGAAACGTCCGGCCGACCATCGCGTTGACGCGAAGCGTCGAGAACACATTAGCGGTTGCGCGCACGCTGGGGACGTCCAGCGGCTGGCCCCTGCCGGCAAACGCATACCGAAGATGACGAAAGGCGGTCATCGACTGAATCGATTTCGCCTGCTCCTTCCAATCTCGATATGTCAGCGGGGCGACCAGGTCGGTGTTGCCGTCGGGGTTCTGTTCCCACAACACGACGAGTCGCGACGGGTCGTGATACGGCAGCTTGTTCAGCAGCACCGCCTTGATCACGCTGAAGATCGCGGTGTTCGTGCCGATGCCGAGCACGAGCGTGAGAATCGCCATCGCGGCAAACGTCGGTTGCCGAACGAGCGATCGCAACGCGTACCGGAAGTCGCCGATTAGATTGCCCATCGAGGTGGACCATCACTCTAGTGCATCGGCCACAGATTCGGCCACATAGTCGATCTGCGCCTCGGTCAGCTCGGGGTACATCGGCAGCGAGAGGATTCGGGACGCTGCGGCTTCGGTCACGGGGAAGTCGCCGGCCTTGTAACCGAGCGGCACACACGCTTCCTGCAAATGCGCCGGGACGGGATAGTGGATTCCGGTGTCGATCTGGCGCGCCCGCAGTTTCTGCTGAAGGGCGTCTCGATCGGCCGTTTCGATGACGTAGAGGTGGTAGATGTGGTCGGCCTTTGCGGTCTCGGCCGGCGTGTGCACGCGCTTGGGCAGCCGATTGCGATATCGTGCGGCGTGCCGGCGGCGCGACGCGTTCCATGCGTCCAGATGCGGCAGCTTCACGCGGAGCACCGCCGCCTGCACCGTGTCGAGACGGGAATTCGTTCCGAAGACAGCGTGGTAGTACTTCACGCGCTGGCCGTAATTGCGCAGCAATCGAAGTCGGTCCGCCGCCGCGTCATCGTCTGTCACGATGATGCCCGCGTCGCCATATGCGCCGAGATTCTTGGAGGGATAGAAGCTGAAGGCGCCAGCATTCCCGAGCGTCCCTGCGCGGCGGTCGTTATATCGCGCGCCGTGCGCCTGCGCGGCGTCTTCGATCACGAGCAGATTGTGGCGCGCGGCGACCGCCATGACACCATCGAGATCCACTGGCTGACCGTACAGATGAACCGGAACGATGGCGCGGGTCCGGGGGCCGACGGCGGCGCCGATCGCGCCTGGGTCGATCGTGTAGGTATCACGGTCCATGTCGACGAGCACCGGGGTCGCACCGACGGCGGCGATGGCCAGAACGGTTGCAATGAACGTATTCGCCGCCGTGATCACCTCGTCGCCCGGTCCCACGCCGAACGCCCGAAGCGACAGCTCGATAGCCGCGAGACCGGTGCCCACAGAGATGGCGTGCTTCGAGCCGACGAACGCTGCGAATTCAGCCTCGAACTGCTCGACTGCGGCGCCCATGATGAAATCGCCGCGCTCGAAGACGGCATGGACGGCCGACTCAATATCCTTGGCGAGCGCGCGATGCTGGGCTTTCAAGTCGACGAATGGCACATGCATGGTCGCGATCATTTTCTCAGTCCAAGGCCGAGATAGACGACCGGACGCAGGATGCTCCACCAGTCGACAAACGGCCGCATCTTCGTGTACCCGTGGGCGTGGGGCGGGTAGATCTTCGTCACTGGCACTTCGCAGTGCCGATATCCCAGACGGATGGCTTTCAGCAGCAGGTACGGCTCGAGCTCGTATCGATCGAGCCAGTCCTGCCGCCAGTCGATCCGCGGATCGCGCAACAGCTCGGTGCGAAACGCCCGGAACCCGTTCGTGCTCTCGGTGACTCGCTTTCGCGCGGCGATCGAGAACACCAGCGGATGGACCACACGTGTGCTGAACACCCGGTACCGCGGCATGTTACCGAATCCGCCGCCGCCGAGATACCGTGACCCCTGGACGAAATCGGCCGCGCCTCTCAGGATCGGCTCGAGCAGCAGCGGGATTTCCTTCGGCTCGTCCTTGTCGTTGCCGGCATGGATCACCAGGACGTCATATGCGTGGTCCAACGCGTACTGGAACACGCCTTTCATCGTGGCGCCAATGCCCCGATTCGCCTCGTTTCGCAGCACGACCACGCCCGGATCGATGCCATCGAGCGCGTGGTCGGTGGATCCATCGTCGGCGACGAGGAGATCGTACGAGCGCGTCGTGGGATGGCGTGCCAGCGTTCTGCGAATCTTGTCGCCTTCGTTGTACGCGAACGTGGCGGCGAGGATGCGCATCTATCGCCGAGGTTTCGGTGGCTTCGTCACGTCATACCTCGACGGCGGCGCCGCGCGCCCGCATCGACGCCTCGATGGCCGTCAGCGCTCGTACGACGTTGCGGCCGAACACGCCGCTCGCCAGCGGCGTCCGGCCGGTGAAGATGGTGTCGACGAACTCCATGCACTGATTCTTCAACGGCTCACTGGGCTCGATCTTCGGGCTCACGATGTCGCCGTCGCGCACCAGCAGCTTGAACTCGCCGTAGCTTTCCGCAATCGCCTCGTCCGCCGCGACGCCGCGCTCGAAGTACCGGACCCGCTCCACGTCGTTGAGATCATTGAATACCACGCGGCGGCGGCTGCCGACAGCCACGACCTCCCGGACCTTGTTGGGGTCGGACCAGCTGACGTGGATGTTGCCCACGACGCCGTTCTGATACCCGAGCGTCGCGAACGCGATGTCGTCGCGCGACGTCTTCAGGACGCGCGTGCCGATCGCCGACGCCCAGGCCGGCTGATCGTCGAGCAGATAGTTGAAGATGGCGATGTCGTGCGGCGCCAGATCCCAGATGGCGTTGACATCGTGACGGATCGGTCCGAGATTGGTCCGCGTCGCGTGCAGGTAGTACACCTGGCCGAATTGATCCGACGTCATGCACTCCTTCATCTTGCGGACGCCGGCGTTGTACAGGAACGTGTAGCCCACCATCAGGACGCGGCCGGAAGCTGCGGCCAGATCGCATAAGGTGTCGCAGCCGGCGACGTCCAACGCCATCGGTTTTTCGACGAGGACGTGGTGCCCGCTTTCGAGCGCCGCCTGGACGAGCGACCGATGCGTCGATGCTGGAGTGGCAATGACGACCGCGTCGACGCGGCTGCCGGCGAGCACGCTGGCGACGTCGTCGCACGTTTCCATCGCCGGGTAGCGCGCGCGGACGTGCGCCAGCCGCTCGGCGCTGCGGTCGCAGACCACGGACAGCTTGACGCCCGGCAGGTCGTTCAGCACGCGCGCGTAGTTCGGTCCCCAGTACCCGAATCCGATCAGCGCGAGCCGAAGCGGCGCTCCATCCGGTCGACGATTGCGATCCATAGAAGCGGGCACAGTATATGCGACGATGTGCGGCAGCGAGGGAGCGCCCCGATGAGCGCGGCGATCGCGAAGACCACGATTGGGATGCTGGCGGCCGCTAGGCTTCTGCGTGTCCTGCGGTCTCTGCGGTGATCGTCGTGATCAGCGATCGAGGACGTCTCGAATTCGGCGCCGCAGCTCCCGCGGCGTGAAGGGCTTTTGCAGAAGCGAAATGGGCTTGTCGAGCGGTGCACCGGTGAGCGTGTCTTCCGTGTAGCCCGACATGATGATCACCGGCAGTCCCGGCCGCCGCGCGGCCATGGCCGTGGCGAGCTCGATGCCGCTCTTGCCCGGCATGATGGCGTCGGTCAAGAGCAAGTCGATTGGGCCGGCGTGATCTTCGTCGAGCTTCAACGCCTCCTCCGCCGACTTCGCGACCAGCAAGTTATAGCCGTCATGACGGAGCGCCGACGCCACCAGATTTCGTACGGCAGCCTCGTCCTCCACGACGAGCAGTGTTTCATGGCCTTTCAGGTCTGAGTTTGTCGCAGCGGCGTCCGCCGGCTTTGCCGCCTCACTGTGAGGCGCAGGGGGAAAGTACAGCCGGAAGGTCGTGCCGCGGTCGACTTCGCTGTCGACGAAGATGAACCCGCCGATCTGTTTCAGGGTCCCGTAGACCATCGACAGGCCGAGTCCGGTCCCTTTGCCGATCTCTTTGGTCGTGAAAAACGGCTCGAACGCGCGCGCCTGCGTCTCGCGGGTCATGCCGTGGCCGGTATCGCTCACGCGAAGCGCAACCCATCGGCCTGGAGACATCGGCACGTGACGGCGCGCGTAGGCGTCGTCCACCTCGTCAAGCGACGTCACAAGGGTCAGC
>Ga0114129_10017279_pt1 | contig 10274 bp, 7 predicted proteins | sample RhiMetdeltSRZDD1_FD_80071 | JGI IMG/M metagenome (GOLD analysis project Ga0114129, IMG submission 80071) | Populus rhizosphere microbial communities from Tennessee, USA - Rhizosphere MetaG P. deltoides SRZDD1 (version 2) (version 2) | ecosystem: Host-associated > Plants > Roots > Rhizosphere >... | reverse complement strand
CGTCGAAGGATCGGATACGGCAATCGGCATCTTCCAGCTTCGCGAGCTGGAGCCCGGCTTCGGGACGGCCGAGTGGGGATTCGCGATTGGATCCCCCTATTGGGGAACCGGTGTGTTCCAGAAGGGAGCGGAGCTCGTGATCAACTTCGCGTTCGACACGGTGGGCGTCCACCGGCTCGAAGCGCGCGCTGCCGTTCGTAACGGCCGCGGGAACGGGGCGCTCAGGAAGATCGGTGCCGTTCAAGAAGGAGTGCTCAGAAAGTCGTTTCTCCGTCACGGCGAGTACCTCGACCAGGTTCTCTGGACCATCCTCGATGAGGACTGGCAGGGCAAAGCCGTGTGGGAGAGTCCCGTCCGGACGCACTGACAGGCGGAGACGGCAGGGCTCTCTCAACGAAGCAAGACAGGGAAGTCAGTAAGTCGCTAGTCAGCGAGTCAGGAAGTCGTTAGTCAGCAGGTCGCACGACAGCAAGACTCGAAGGGCAGGATGAGCAGGACGGATCGCCATCCTGCCCTTCGTGTTTTTGCTACGATGCGCGCATGCTCACGCCCACTGCGAGCGAGACGAACCGCCAGATCCGGTTGAAGCGGCGTCCTGTCGGGATGCCGACCCCGTCCGATTTCGAATCCGTGGCCTCGCCGCGGCCCGCGCCGCGCGACGGCGAGGTGCTGCGGCGGACGCTCTATCTGTCCCTCGATCCCTACATGCGCGGACGCATGAGCGACGCCGCGTCGTATGCGACGCCGGTGAACCTCGGCGACGTGATGGTCGGTCATACGGTGAGTCAGGTCGTCGACTCGCACCATCCAAACTTTCGCGCGGGCGACATCGTGAGCGGATACGACGGCTGGCAGGAATATGCCGTGTCGGACGGCAGGGATTTGCGCAAGCTCGATCGGTCGGTCCCGGTGTCGACCGCCATCGGTGTCCTCGGCATGCCGGGCATGACGGCGTACGTCGGGTTGCTCGACATCGGGCAGCCGAAGCCTGACGAGACCGTCGTGGTGTCGGCGGCCTGCGGAGCCGTCGGATCGATCGTCGGACAGCTCGCGAAGATCAAGGGCTGCCGCGCCGTCGGCGTCGCCGGATCGGCGGACAAGTGCCGCTACGTCGTCGATGAGCTCGGGTTCGACGCGTGCGTGAATTACAAGACCGACGACCTCGTCACCGCGCTTCGCGCCGCGTGTCCGAAAGGGATCGATGTCTATTTCGAGAACGTCGGCGGCGCGCTCTTCGCCGCGGTGCTCCGCATGATCAATCGCGGGGCGCGCATTCCGCTCTGCGGGATGATCTCGGAGTACAACGCCACGCAGAATCCCGGCGGACCGAATCTGCGCCCGCTGCTCGTGCACCGCGCGATGATTCGCGGCTTCATCGTCAGCGATCATTACGATCGCTTTCCCGCCTTCCTGCAGGAGATGGTGCCGCTCGTTCGCGACGGCCGAATCAGGTATCGCGAATCCATCGTCGACGGTCTCGACGCCGCGCCGTCGGCGCTCATCGGTCTCTTCGAAGGCAGGAATTTCGGCAAGATGCTGGTGCGTGTGTCACCCGAATAACTCTTATGCACACCTTGTTCAGAGATCTGGTGTACGCCTTGCGCGGTCTGCGCAGGAACTTCGGATTCTCCGTCGTCGCCACGATGACGATCGCGCTGGGCATCGGCGCCTGCACGGCGATTTTCAGCGTCGTCAACGCGGTGCTGCTGCGGCCGCTGCCGTATGCCGACTCCGAGCGGCTGGTGACCGTCTGGGGTGAGATGCGCGCGCGGAACGTCCCCGACTGGCCGTTTTCGCCGCCCGACTTCCGCGATCTGCGCCTTCAGGCTGCTTCCGTATTCGAGGATCTCGCAGGCGTGATTCCGGCCGGCCGCACGCCGATGTCGGATGAGAGCGGCGAGCCGGAACAAATTCGCGTTGGCGCGGCCACACCGAACGTGTTCAGGCTGCTCGGCGCGCGCGTCCTCGTCGGCCGCGACTTCATCGACGACGACGCCACGCCGCAGCCGCAGCAGCCGCCTTCGCCTGCGGCTTCGGCGCCCGGGGGCGCACCGCCGCCGCGGCTGCCCGCGATCGCGATTCTGAGCCACGGCTTCTGGATGCGCCGGTACGGCGGCGATCCGGCGATCGTCGGCACGAACATCGACCTCGGCGGCGGCCGCGCGCAGATCGTCGGGGTGCTCTCGCCCGGGTTCGAGCTGCTGTTTCCGCCGCGCGCGAACGTCGAGCGCGCGCCCGACATGTGGACGGCGGCTCGAATCAATTACGAGACGGCGAATCGCAACAACGTCGCGTTCAGAGTGATCGGCCGCCTGAAGCCGGGCGTCACGATCGGACAGGCGCAGGCACAGGTCGATCGCGTCGCCGACGATCTTCGCAAGACGTTTCCGATCAAGCAGACGTCGGGACTCTACTTCCACGTCGTCCCGATGTTCGACGATCTCGTCAGCGGCGTGAAGCCGGCCATTCTGTCGTTGATGGGCGCGGTCGCGTTCGTCCTGCTCATCGCCTGCGCGAACGTCGCGAATCTGCTGCTGGTGCGAGCATCGGCTCGAGGCCGCGAGCTGGCGGTGCGCGCCGCGATCGGCGCGGGCCGGTGGCAACTCGTTCGCCAGATGCTGGTCGAGAGCCTCGCCATCGCGATCGCAGGCACGGTCCTCGGCGTCGTGCTGGCGCGCGCCGGCGTGCGCGTGTTGACCGCACTCGGCCCGAAGGATCTGCCGCGGCTCGACGGAGTGGCGATCGATCCGTTCGTGTTGACGTTCGCGATTGCCGCCGGACTCGTCACCGCCGTGTTGTGCGGTCTCGTTCCAGCGCTCCGCGCGTCGCGCGCGGACGTGATGGACGTCCTTCGATCGGTGGGAGGCCGCGCCTCGGGACTCCGCGGCGGCCGCCGTCTGCGATCGAGCGTCGTCGTCGCGGAAGTCGCGTTGTCGTTCATCCTCCTGATCGGCGCGGGGCTCATGCTCCGCAGCTTCGTCGTGCTCGGCCGCGTCGACCCGGGCTTCGACCCGCACAATGTCTTGACGTTCCTGCTCCCGGCGCAATTCCCGCAGCCGGGACAGCGCGCCGCGTTCAAGCAGCAGGTGCGCGATCGCCTGCGTGCGCTGCCGGGCGTCGAAGGCGTCACAGCCGCGTCTCCACTGCCGCTCGACGGATTGTTGATCGCCGGACGCTGGGGCACCGAGACTGCCGCCGCGGATCCGAGCAACTTCAGGCAGGCGACTTATCACGCCGTGCTTCCCGGCTATTTCGAGACGATGCGCACGCGCGTCATCGAGGGGCGCGCGTTCACCGACGCCGACAACAACATCGATCCGCGAACCGACACGCCGAAGCAGATCGTCGTCGACGACAGTCTTGCCGCGATCGCGTTTCGCGGTCAGTCGGCGATCGGCAAGCGGCTGTTGATCCGCATCACGACGCCGGAGCCGGAATGGTACGAGGTGATCGGCGTCGTCGCACATCAGCGGCATGCGTCGCTCGCCGTGCCCGGGCCCGAAGCGATTTTCATCCCGGACGGGCATTTCGGACACGGCTTCGCCGGACGCTGGGCGGTACGGACGAGCGGCGATCCGGCCCGCGTCGTGTCCGCGGTGCGTTCGGCAGTCGCTCAGATCGACGCGCGCGCCGCGCTGGCCGAAGTCCAGCCGATGAGCGCCTTCGTCGACAAGGCGATGGCGCCGATCCGGTTCACGACAACGCTCATCGGCGTGTTCGCTGCCGTCGCCGTGCTGCTCGCGGCAATCGGGCTCTACGGCGTGCTGGCGACCATCGTGCGCCAGCGGACCGCCGAGATCGGCATGCGGATGGTGTTCGGTGCACCGCGCGGCAGCATTCTCAGGTTGATCGTCAGCGAAGGGGTGAAGCTGAGCGCCGGCGGCATCGTGATTGGCGTTGTCGCGGCGGCGATCGTCACGCGCGTGATGACGAGTATGCTCGTCGGCGTCAGTCCCACCGATCCGCTGACGTTTGCGGCCATCGTGGTGCTGTTCGTGGCGATCGCGGCCCTCGCGTCGTGGGTGCCGGCGCGGCGTGCGGCTGGTCTCGATCCGATCGTTGCGCTGCGCGAGGAATAGGGCGGACACGCGGACCCGCCCCTACACGCCGGTGGTGAGACGCTGCGCCGGTCCATTTTTCATAAGGATGTAGGGGCCGACCCGTGTGTCGGCCCCGGCCGTTAGCGATTCGTCGCGGCCGTTGTTTTCGGAAGATCTCTGCTGACGGCGCCGCTCTCGATCCACACGGCGCCCTTGTGGATCTCCGGACATTTCACCGGCGTCGCCCAGTTCCATTGCGTGTCGAGCAGCGTCACCTGAATCATCGATCCCCGGGTCGCGATCGGATCGCTGACGGCCGTCCCGAGTGGAATCGCGCCGCGGTCCGGACATACGACCGCAGTCCGCTCGGCGGTCGTGTACGGCATCGTGTTCGGCGCGGTGACGACCGGACGATAGAACGCGCTGTCGGATCCGATCGCGTTGTAGAACGCGTCGATGTATTCGCGAATGCGCCGGCGGCCGGCCTCGTCGAGCGGCGCCTGCTGCAGCGCGCGAGACGCTTCGGCCTTGCGGCCCATGAATCGTGCGCGCGTGGCGTCGAGCACCTCGCGCGAGAACAGCGCGCGAGTCCGCTGCAGCTGGCCGAGGACCTCGATTTCCGGTTGCGACTTCGAGCTGACGAAGGCCTCGTTGTACACGTCGGCAAACCAGAGGTGCCGGCCGGCGACCATGCCGGTCACGTCGAAGTCGTAGATCAGGGGGAACGTGCGGCCGCCACCGCGCAGCGCCATGACATTCCACAGAATGCGCCTGGCGTCGCATCGATAGGTATCGTCGGCGGTGAATTTCAGGCACCAGTCGAAGTTGCCGATGAGCGCTTCGGCAAATGCGATCCGCGCCGTATCCTCGGGCTTGAATTCGTTCTTCGCATTCGAAAAGGCGTTCGCCTCGATCTCCTGATCGGCGCCGAGGCGGGCGCGGGCATCGTCGTCGTCCTCGAGCAGCATCGCGTTGCGGACGAGCGGCTGCTGGCCGCCGCCGCGAGTCTCCACGTAGGTGATGCGCGCGGCGCGCGCTTTCAGCGTCGGGACCTGCAGGACGTCGAGCAGGTGATACACGAAGGCTTCACGGAACGGCGAATTCTCATGAGGCAGCCGGCCGAACCGCGGCGTGAGCGTCTCGCCCGCCGACTCGCCGCAATGCGTGCCGACTTTCACCGACCGGACGCCGGCAAACAGGCCGTCCGCCGGCGGCGTGCTGAAATGCAGCTTCAGTTTTGGGAATGCGCATTCCGTTTCACGCCTGCTCGTGTGGCCGCGCAGCGAAATCCTCACGTTTTCGATCGGCGCGCCCTGACCGGCGCTGCCGCCGGGCTTCACCGTGCCGACGACGGTGTGCTCGTCGTTCTCGCGGCCGACCTCGATGAGGTCCGCGAACGGCGCTTCGAGCTGAAGCGTCGCGAGCTCGTAGCTGGAGAAGAGTGCAGGAACCGACGGCGCGGCGGCGCCGATCGCCAGCGCGATTGGCAGGATGACAACGAACATCGCACGGCGCGGCATGGTCATTCCAAACTGCATCCAAGACAGCGGCCAACCCGCGGCTGAGCCGTGCGTCCGATGCATGCGGCGCTGTTCTTGCTCGCAACGCGTCGACAGGGAAGGGGACGACCGAGAAGCGGAACGAAGAAACCACGGAGGGTTCAGTGCGCTGGACACCAGGTGATCGCGGCAACATCGAAGATGTTCGGGGACGCTCGGGCGGCATCGCGACGCTCGGCATCGGCGGTTTTGTCGTGCTGCTCTTGCTCAGTTGGGTCACCGGGACGAATCTGTTTTCGTTGCTCGGGACCGATTCGTCGTCGCCGTCGGGGTCCGTCGGCACGTCGGGCGAGCTGCGCACGTCGCCCGCCGAGGAGCGAATGGTCGATTTCGTGGACGCCGTCGCCGAAGACGCGCAGCGAACCTGGGAGCAGATTCTCAGCAACCGGTACGAGCGGACGCGCGTCGTGCTGTTCCGCGACGCCATTCAGTCGGCGTGCGGATTCGCCGAAGCGGTGACCGGACCGTTCTACTGTCCGAGCGATCGCAAGGTCTATCTCGACCTCTCGTTCTTCCGCCAGCTCTCCGAGCGCTTCGGCGCGCCTGGCGACTTTGCGCAGGCCTATGTCATCACGCACGAGATCGGGCACCACGTGCAGCATCTGCTCGGCTACACCGAGCGTGTGGCGCGCGACCGCCGATCCGGCCCCGGCAGCGCCTCAGTTGCCCTGGAGCTGCAGGCGGACTGCTTCGCCGGCGTGTGGGGCCACGCCGCGTCTCAACAGGGCCGGTTTCAGGCGGGAGGCGTGGAGCTCGAGCCGGGCGACGCCGACGAAGCGATTCGCGCGGCGGCGGCCATCGGCGACGACCGGCTGCAGAAGATGGCGACGGGCCGCGTGATGCCCGATCGGTTCACGCACGGGACCTCCGCGGAGCGCGTGGCGTGGTTCCGCCGCGGCATGAACACGGGCGATCCGCGCGCCTGCGATACGTTTGCGACCGCGACGCGATAGTATCTCGCCGCGGTGATCGCGTTCAGCGCCGCCGAGCGGCGCCGCACCCTCCTCGTTGCGCTTCTGTTCGTCGCGCTGACGGCGCTCTTTGCGTGGCCGCTCAGCGCGCGTCCCGGCGATCGCGTGATGTCGGCGAGCCCCGACGCGAACCTCTTCATGTGGACGCTCGCCTGGGACGTCCACGCCTTCACTCATCAGCCGCTCGACATCTTCGACGCGAACATTTATCACCCTCTTCGCCGCACGCTCGCCTATTCCGAGAATCTCACCGGCAGCGCGATCGTGGCGGCGCCGATCCTGTGGACCACCGGCAATGCGGTGCTCGCGATGAACCTCGTCGCGCTGCTCTCAGCGGCGCTGTGCGGCGCCGGCGCCTACGTGCTCGCACGACAGGTCGGCCTCGCGCCTGCGGCGGCGATTGTCAGCGGACTCGTGTTCGCGTTTTCGCCGCCTCGTTTCCTGCGCCTCGATCAGCTGCATCTCGCGACGATACAGTGGGTGCCGTTCGGCCTCGCGTCGCTGCACGCCTATCTGGATCGCGGACGGCCGCTCCATCTTCGGCTGGCGACCGCGTTCTTCACCCTGCAGGCGCTGACGAGCGGCCACGGCGCCGTGTTTCTCGCTCTGGCGATGCTCGCGCTGGTCATCTTCGAGATCGCGGCCTCGCGGTCTTTGCGGGCTCCGCGTTCACCGTGGGCGATCGCGCGCGATTTCGGGATCACCGGGTCCCTGCTGCTCGCGCCGGCGCTCTTGTCGTTCGTGCCGTATTTGATCGTGCAGCGCGAGGTCGGCCTGCGCCGCACGCTGGAGAACTGGACCGTCACCTCGTCGAGCTATCTCGCGTCGCCTGCGCACGTGCATCAGTGGCTGCTCTCGTTCGTCCCGGCGGCGCGAATCAACGAGACGGCCGACGCGTATTTGTTTCCCGGCTTCCTGCCGATCGTGCTCGCCGCCTGCGCGCTCACGCGCGCCCGGCGGCGCGAGACAACGTTCTACGCGCTGCTGACGCTCGTCAGCGTGTGGCTCACGCTCGGTCCGCCAATCGGGATCTGGCCGCTGGTGTACTGGCTGCCGGGACTGAATTTCATCCGCGTGCCCTCGCGGTTCATGCTGCTCGCGATCCTCGGACTCGCGGTGCTGGCGGGGTTTGGCGTTGAGAGGTTGTCAGAGGCAATAGGAGAAATCTGCCTTCGTGTCTTCGTGCCTTCGTGGTTGCGTTCAAGCCAGTGGCTGTCGTTGATTATTGCGGTACTTCTCGTCACCGAGTTCGCCGCATTCCCGCTCGGCGTCGAGCCGTACCGCATCGAGATTCCCGCCATCGATCGCTGGCTCGACACACAACCCAAACCGTTCGTCGTCGCCGAAGTCCCGCTGCCGATCCGCCCCGACCTCGGCACGTGGGAACGGCGCCACACCGCCTTCATGCTGCATTCGACCGCGCACTGGCAGAAGACGGTACACGGCTACAGCGGGCTGCGGCTGCCGCTCCACGTCGCGCTGTATGACGAGCTGCAGCGGTTCCCCGACGAAGCGAGCCTGGCGAGCCTGGCGCGGCTCGGTGTGACGTATGTCGTCGTGCACGCCGGCTGGTACGGGCCGGGCGATCGCGCGGAGCTCGATGCACGACTGGCTCGCTTCGGCGATCGACTGTGGCTGGAACACGCGGAAGGGGAGGACCGTGTGTACGCGATCGTCAGTGCGTCAACGCGTACAGAATCACATTGACGCCGACGGCATAGCCGTCGGCGGCGAAGGTATCGAAGTACGCGCGGTTCTCGCCTTCGCGCTCGAACGCGTCGCCGAAATCGGTGTTGTGCGAGATGAAGACGATCATGCGGCGGTTCTGATCGAAGATCGCGCGCGCGTGGGGCGTGGCGCTGAGCGGGCCGCGCTCCGACGTCCCGCCGCCGAACCAGAACCCGATCGACGGGATCTGCGGGAAGTGCTTCACGTCGTACAGCATGTGAAACAGCGTGTGGTCGAGCGGCAGATCGACGATCGGATAGGTCGCCGACGGCAGCGCCTTGCGCATCTCGTTCTCGAAGACCTGGAACGCGTAGTCGCCCCAGAAATCGTCGGACCACAGAAATCCGCCGCGCAGCAGATAGTCGCGCAGGCTCGCCGCTTCCTGGTCGTCCATGTACAACGCGCCCGGCTCCGTCATCATGATGAACGGGCACTTCGTCATCTGCGGATCGGTCAGCCGCAGCACGACGTGCTGGTAGTCGGTCGTTGGGTCGCGGCTGACGTTGATCGTCGTGAGCTCGGACAGCCGGAACGACAGGTTGACGTCGGCTTTTGGATAATCCACCGACCAGCCGCCGCCGTCGCCGTACGGATTCTGACGGAATGCGATGCGGCAGAACGTGAACTGCCCGTCGTAGTTCAGCTCGGTGCGGAACGAGTCGAACCGCTGGAACCGTCCGCCCCGGAACCGCGGCGGCTGCGCGGCGCCCTCCGCGAGGGCGAGCAGGACGGCGACGAGGGCGAGTGCCGAAGTTCGCATGTTCTGGCAGTCTACCGCTAACCGGAATACCGGGCGAGCAGGATTGTGACGTTGTCGCTGCCGTCGCGGTTCACGGCGGCTTCGACCAGCTTGTCCGCGGCGCGCTCGAGATCCGACTCCGCCTGAAGAATCGACTGAATGGCCCGATCCGGCAGCCCACCGTGCAGCCCGTCGGTGCAGAGCATCAGGGTCTGGCCGTTCACCATCTCCAGCTCCTGCACGGCCGCGTCGACTTCGGGCCGCGCGCCGACGACGCTCGTCAGCACGTGACGCATCGGATGCCGCTCGAACGCCCGGGCATCGCGTCCCGATTCCTTCTGCAGCATCACGACCCACGAGTCGTCGGTGGTCAACTGTTCGAGCTCCGAGGCGCGCAGCGAGTACATCCGGCTGTCGCCGATGCTCGCGAACGTCAGGTTCGCTCCGTCAACGAGCGCCGCGACCACCGTCGTCCCCATGCCGGTATAGTCGGCGTTCACCTCCGATTCGCGGTAGACGCGGCGGTTGGCGATCTTCAGCGCGGTGAGCAACCGGTTCGCGGCGAACGACCACTGCGGGTTGACGCCGAACGGCCACGTGAAATCGTCGCCGTCGGCGCTCATCTTCAGGAACCCCTGGACGGTGTCGACCGCGAGATGCGACGCCACTTCGCCCGCGTTATGTCCACCCATGCCGTCGGCGACGAGCATCAGGCCGAGCGCGGGATCCCACAGCACCGCATCCTCGTTGATCGCTCGGACCGCGCCCGGATGCGTGCGTGCGGCAACAGTCAGCATCGCTAATGCTTGTAGTACACCGCATCGACCGGAACTTTCGATTCCGGGTAATCGCGATCCTTGAACGGATAGCGCGGCCGCGGCTGCGAGTTGATGTACGCCGCGACGTGCTGCGCCTCTTCATCCGACAGGCTGCCGGGATCGAGATAGGGCATCGCGTAGCGGATGATGCCCGCGAGCGTGTACACGCGCGCCGCGCCGGCGCCGTCGTTCCACGAGTCGTCGCCCCAGAGCGGCCCGGCTTTCTTGTCGCCGATCTGGACGCCCTGGCCGTCCGCGCCGTGGCACGTTTGACATTTCTCCGTATACACGGCCTGCCCCTTGGCGACATCGAGGATGTGGATCGGGATCAGCTTGTCCTGCGCGATCGCGTTCTTGCCCCGCCACGCCGGACTTGCGCCGACGGCGTAGCCTTTCGACAACCACGCGAGGTACGCCTG
>Ga0114129_10017278_pt1 | contig 10275 bp, 8 predicted proteins | sample RhiMetdeltSRZDD1_FD_80071 | JGI IMG/M metagenome (GOLD analysis project Ga0114129, IMG submission 80071) | Populus rhizosphere microbial communities from Tennessee, USA - Rhizosphere MetaG P. deltoides SRZDD1 (version 2) (version 2) | ecosystem: Host-associated > Plants > Roots > Rhizosphere >... | reverse complement strand
CGTGGTGGCGATCGGCGAGAACGCGGCGTTGAGCAGCGCGAAGTACGGCAGGAACACCGGCAGCATCAGGATCGCGAGCACGAAGCCGAAGGCCGGCCACTTCCACGCGCCGAGCCGGATCAGCCGCGGCTCGCCGGTCTTGCCGCCGACCACCGAATAGCCCTTGCGGCCCAGGATGAACGCCTGGCCGCGCAGCAGGATCACCGTGAGCACGAGCAGCGGCAGCGAGGCGGCGGCGGCGAGCTCCGGCTTGGGCGGATACTGGAACAGGCTCCAGATCTTCGTGGTCATGGTGTGGAAGCCCGCCGGCAGCGCGAGGATCGCGGGCGAGCCGAACAGCGTCATCGCCTGCAGGAAGGCGACCAGCAGGCCCGCAAGCAGCGCCGGCAGCGCGAGCGGGATCGTCACCCGCCGCGCCGTCACCCAGGCGCGGCCGCCGAGGATCGACGAGGCGTCCTCCAGATCGCCGGGGATGCGGTCGAGCGCGTTGGCGATCAGCACGAACACGTAAGGGAACGTGTAGCAGGAGATGACGAAGATCAGCCCGCCGAGCGAGTAGATGTTGAACAGATGCTCGTCCATCGCCGCGCCTGTGGTGTAGCGATAGAGCTTGTTGAGCAGCCCGCTGTTGGGCGCCGCCAGGAGCTCCCAGGCAATCGCGCCGAGGAACGGCGGCGTCACGAAGGACGCGGTCACCAGCGCGCGGACGAGGCGGGCGGATGGAAGGTCGGTGCGCGCGACCAGCCAGCCCATCGGGGCGGCGACCGCGCAGCAGGCAAGGCTCGCGCTGGTAGCGACGATCAGGGTGGTGATCAGCGGATCGACGAACACCGGATCGGAGATCAGCGCGCGGAAGTTCCCCAGCGTGAACGCGCCGGTGCGGTCGATCAGGCTGTAATAGATGAGCCAGGACAGCGGCAGGATGATCAGGACGCAAAGGAGCGCGGCGAACGCCAGCAGTACCGGCGAGGAAAAATCGATCCTCACCGTTCGCCGCCGGGTCGCTTCTGCCGGGAGCGCGATGGTCACGTCCTCACACCCCGAAAATCTTGGTGTAACGCGCCTTGATATCTTCGGCCTGGGCCTCGACCGCGGCGGCGTCGTCCTTCATCACCTTGATGTCGGCGAGCGGCGTGCGGCCGGGCTTCTCCTTGACCTGCGGGTGGGCGGAATGCTGCGCGGCAAAGTCGCAAAGGAGCTGCTGGCCTTCGCGTGAGAACATGTAGCTCTGCATCAGGCGCGCGGCATTCGGATTCGGCGCGCCCCTGAGCACGGCATTCGGGCACACGATCAGCGGCGCGCCTTCCGAGGGATAGACGATCTCGACCGGCTTGCCGGCCTCCTTGTGCTGGATGAGGTTGAAATCGTTGCCGTCGGCCATCACCGCGCGCTCGCCGAGCGCAAGCTTGTTGGGCGGATCGACCGATGACTGCACCTGCAGCACCTTCTGCCTGGCGAGCTTCTCGAAGTACTCCCAGCCGAGGTCGCGGGCGATCTGGTAGGTCGCGGTCATGATCGTGCCGCTGTAGGACGGATGCGCCTTGACCAGCTTGCTCATCCATTTGGGATGCAAAAGGTCCGTGAAGCTTTTCGGCGCGTCCTCCGGCTTGACCAGATTGGTGTTGTAGCCGAGCGAGACGACATACACGCGCGAGGTGGCGTAGCAGCCGTCGGGATCGCGATGCTCCGGCGTAAAGAACCGCGCGACGTCCTCCGGGACGTAGGGGGCGAGCCAGCCGTTGCGCTTCCAGGCAATGAAGTGCGACGCGTCGGAGGCGTTGATGACGTCGGCGGCGTGGATGTTGGCGGCGTATTCCTGCGCCAGGCGCTGGAATTGCCGCTCGGAGCCCGTGCGCTCGATGCGCACCGAAATGCCCGGATATTTGGCTTCGAAACCCTTGGCGACCTGCTGGGACACCGGCAGGTCCATGGCCGCGTACCAGATGACTTTCCCTTCCTTGCGGGCCGCTTCGATCAAGGCGGGCGTGACGACGGCCGTATCCGGCGCCGCCGCGCGCAAAGGCTCGGCGAACAGGCTGCCGGCCGCGAACGCGGCCGAGCCCTTGATCAGATTCCGCCGCGAGACGTCGCGTCCGCCCATGGACTTGCCTTCACTCACACCTTGAAGATCTGTTCGTAGCGCCGCTTGATCTCTTCGGCGCCCTTCTCCACGGCCGCCGCATCCTCCTTCATCAGCTTGATGTCCTTCAGCGGCCGGACGCTGGGCTTCTCCACGGTCTGGCCATGGGCCGAATATTGGCGCGCAAAGTCCACCAGGAATTGCTGAGCTTCGCGCGAATGCATCCAGTTCTGGAACAGCCGCGCCGCGTTGGGATTGGGAGCGGCTTTGAACACCGCGCTCGGGCCGGTGGCGAGCGGCGTGCCCTCCTCCGGATAGACGATCTCGACCGGCTGGCCTTCCTCCTTGTACCGGATCACCAGGTAGCCCGCGCCGTCGACCATGACGGCACGCTCGCCGAGCGAAATCTTCTTCGGCGTATCGGTCGCCGACTGGACCTGCATGACGCGCTGCTGGGCGAGCTTCTCGAAATACTCCCAGCCGAGATCGCGCGCGATCTGGAAAGTCGCGTTCATGATCGTGCCGCTGTAGGCCGGGTGCGCCTTGACCATCTTGCCCGCCCATTTCGGGTCGAGCAGATCCTTGAAGCTCTTCGGCGCGTTCTCTTTCTTCACGAGGCTGGTGTTGTAGCCGAGCGGCGAGATCAGGATCCGCGTCGTGATGTGCAGCGCATCCGGGTCGTAGTAGGCCTTGTCGTAATGTTTCGCGACCTCCTCCGGCAGGTAAGGCGCGAGCCAGTCGTTCCGCTTCCAGACAATGCAATGCGACAGGTCCGCGGTGTTGACCACGTCGACGGCATGGATGCGACTGCCGTATTCCTGGGCAATGCGGGTGAAGACGCGCTCGGCGCCCGAGCGCTCGACGCGCGCCGCGATGCCCGGATACTTGGCCTCGAATGCCTGGCCCAGCTTTTGCGCAAAATCGAGGTCCATGGCCGTATAGAAGACGACCTTGCCCTCTTTCTTGGCCGCCTCGATCAGCGCCGGCGTGATGGCGGACGCCGAGGGCGGCGCCGCGCGGACTGGAGTGGCGAACGCCCCGGCGGCAACCGCCGCCGAGGCCTTGAGCAGGTCGCGCCTGGAGAACCGGGGTTTGCTCATGGCGGTCACACCCCGAATAGCTTGCTGTAGCGCGCCTTGATCTGTTCCCCTTCCCGTTCCACGCCAGCCGGATCGTCCTTCATCTTCTTGATGGAGGCGAACGGCGTGCGGCCCGGCTTCTCCTTGGTCTGCGGGTGCGCCGAGCGCAGGCCGCCCACGTCGATCAGCAGCTGCTGGCATTCGGGCGTGAAGCAGAAGCTCTGGAACAGCCGCGCGGCATTCGGGTTCGGGGCGTCCTTCAGCACGCCATTGGGGCCGATGATGAGCGGCGTGCCTTCAGTCGGGTAGACGATCTCCAGGGGATCGCCTCGCTCCTTCTGCTGGAACATATTGTACTCGTTGCCGTCGGCCATCACCGCGCGCTCACCGAGCGCGAGCTTCTTGGGCGGATCGGCCGATGATTGAACCTGCATCACCCGCTGCTTGGAGAGCTTCTCGAAATAATCCCATCCGAGATCGCGCACCATCTGGAACGTCGCGGTCATGATCGTGCCGCTGTAGCCTGGATGCGCCTTGACCATCTTGCCGGCCCATTTCGGATCGAGCAGGTCTGCGAAGCTCTTGGGCGCGTCCTCCTTCTTCACCAGGCTGTTGTTGTAACCGATCACGCACAGCCAGGCGCGGAAGGTCGCAAACATCCCGTCCGGATCCTTGTGTTCGTCCGGGTAGTGCTTGGCCACGTCTTCCGGCACGTAAGGCGCGAGAATGCCGTCGCGCTTCCAGACGATGAAATGCGCGGCGTCGGATGACTGCACGACGTCGACGGCGTGAATGCGGCTCGAATATTCCTGGCCGATGCGCTGGAACACGCGCTCGGCGCCGGTGCGCTCGACGCGCGGCGCGATGCCCGGGTATTTCGTCTCGAACACCTTCGCCACGCGCTCGGCGACCGGCAGATCGAGCGAGGTGTACCACACCACCTTGCCTTCCTTCTTCGCCGCCTCGATCAGCTGCGGCGTGATCGCTGTCGCCGGCGGCGCCGCCGGCATGGCCGGTGTGGCGAACACGGCGCCGGCCGCGAAGGCGGTCGAGCCTTTCAGGATGTCCCGCCTGGAAAATGTCGGTTTCTTCATGGTCGTTCTCCTCGTCGGATTTCCATTGTCGCTGTGAGCCAATTCGTCATCCGGTCAGGACGCGGCACCGTTCCGGCGGCAAATGGAGCCAGACCGAAGCGCCTTGCGGGATATTTTCGCCGGCCGAGGCGACCACACGCAATTGCGTGCCGTCCGCTACCTCCACCATATAGTCCCGGCTTGAGCCGAGGAACACTTGTCGCACCACGGTTCCCGGCACGACGTTCTCGGTGTTGTCGGGCTTGTTCTCCCACAGCCGGATCGCATGCTGACGGACCGCGATGGCACCCTGCCCGCCCGGCGCGAGCTTGTCGCCGGTGCAGCGCAGCATCGCGCCGGCGCAGGCGAGGTGGCACTCGTCGCAGACCTTGCCCCTGATCACGTTGCTTGAGCCAATGAAGCGCGCCACGAATTCGGAACGCGGGCGCTCGTAGATGTCCTCCGGCGAGCCGGCTTGCTCGATCTTGCCGGCATTCATCACCGCGATCACGTCGGCCGTCGTCATCGCTTCCGCCTGGTCATGGGTGACGTAGACCGTGGTGTAGCGATATTCGTCGTGCAGGCGGCGCACCTCGAACCGCATCTCCTCGCGCAGGTTGGCGTCGAGGTTGCTGAGCGGCTCGTCGAGCAGCAGCGTCTCCGGCTCGACGATGAGCGCGCGGGCGAGCGCGACGCGCTGCTGCTGACCGCCCGACAGCTCGCCCGGGTAACGGTCGGCAAGCGGTTCGAGATGCGTCGTGGCGAGGATCGCCTTTAGCTTCCGGTTGGTGGTCTCGCGATCGATCTTGCGCAGCTCGAGCCCATAGGTGACGTTCTGCGCCACCGTCATGTGCGGCCACAGCGCGTAGCTCTGGAAGATCATCGACATGTTGCGGCGCTCGGGCGGCACCGTCCGCGCCGGCGAGGACACGAGCTTCTCCCCGACGCGGATCTCGCCCGCCGACGGCTCGACGAAGCCCGCGATCAGCCGCAAGGTCGTGGTCTTGCCGCAGCCCGATGGCCCGAGCAGGCACACGAGGCGGCCGTGCTCGATCGTGAGCGACACGTTGTCGACCACCGCGATCGGGCCGTATCGCTTTGTCAGGCCACGCAATTCCACCGACGCCACGCCTTCCCTCCCCGCACCGCCCGGGACGCAGCGCCACCGCTGCGCCCTCGACCATTGAACACCGAAATGCTCGCCCGCCCTCCGCGACAGCTTGCCGCCGCCGGGGCTTTTTCCATCACCTGCCGGTGAACGCGGGCTTGCGCTTTTCCATGAAGGCGCGGCGGCCTTCGATATAGTCGGTGCTGGTGAAACATTGCTCGACCAGTTCCGCGCAACGCGCCGGATCGCGCTTGCTTTCGTCCTTGACCGTCTCGCCAACGATGAACTTGACCGCCTTGATGGTCAGCGGAGCGTTGGTGGCGATGGTCTCGCCATAGTCTTTCACGTAGCCTTCCAGCTCTCCTTCGGGGACGCTGCGATTGATCAGCCCCATCGCAAGCGCTTCCTTGGCGTCGAACTGGCGCGCGGTGAAGAAGATTTCCTTGGCGAAGGCCGGGCCGACCAGGTCAGCAAGCCTTTTCAGGCCGGGATAGGAATAGCCGAGCCCGAGCTTGGCTGCCGGCACGCCGAAACGCGAGTTGTCGGAGGCGATGCGGAGATCGCAGCAGAGCGCGAGCCCGACGCCGCCGCCGATGCAATAGCCGCGGATCATCGCAATGGTCGGCTTCGGAAAGTCGTAGATCTTGTTGTTCGCGCGCTCGACTGTCGCGTTGTAATGCTTGACCGCCTCGAGCGAGGAGCGCTCGCTCTCGAACTTCGAGATATCGGCACCCGATACGAACGCCTTGCCGCCGGCGCCGGTGAGCACCACCACGCGCACGTCGTCGTCCTGCGCGAAGCCGTCCAGGATCTCGCTCGTGCGCGCCCACATTTCGAGGGAGACGGCGTTGTGGCGCTCGGGATTGTTGAAGATCACGTAGCCGACGCGCCCATCCTTGCGCGACAGCATCTTGTCGGTCTGCGTCTTGTCGTCCATCGCCGTTCTCCCGCGCGCACCCTTGGCGTGCGCCATCAGATCGCGTTCGCCTTGCGCAAGGCCGCGATCTCGGTTGACTTGAAGCCGAATTCCTTGAGCACCGAATCGGTATGCTCGCCAAGCTCCGGCGGCGGCGCCACCAGCCGGCTCGGCGTCCGCGACAGCGAGACCGGCTGGCCGACGAGCCGTATCACCGATTTATCCTTCTTCTTCACCGGCAGGGCGATCCCGAGATGCTTCACCTGCGGATCGCCGAACACCTGATCGATCGAATAGATCGGCCCGCACGGCACGCCGGCCTTGTTGAGCCGCTCGATCCATTCGGCGCTCGTGCGCTTCTGCGTATAGGTGTCGATCTCCGCATTGAGCTTGTCGCGGTTCTTCGACCGGTTCGCGCCATTCGAATATTCCGGCTTGGCGATCATTGCATCGCCTTCGATCGCCTTGCAGAACCGCTCCCACATTTTCTGGCCCGCAGGGGCAATGTTGATGTGACCGTCCGCAGTCTTGAACACGCCGGTCGGAATCGACGTCGGGTGATTGTTGCCGGCCTGCTCGGGCACCTCGCCTTTCACCAGCCAGCGCGCGGCCTGGAAATCGAGCATGAAGATCTGCGCTTGCAGGAGCGACGTGTCGATCTGCTGCCCCTTCTTCGATTTCTCGCGCTCGAGCAAAGCGACCAGGATGCCGAGCGCGCAGAACAAGCCGGCGGTCAGGTCGGCGACCGGAATGCCGACGCGCACCGGCCCCTGCCCCGGCAGGCCGGTGATCGACATCAGCCCGCCCATGCCCTGCGCGATCTGATCGAAGCCGGGCCGCTCGGCATAGGGGCCGTTCTGGCCGAAGCCGGAAATGCTGGCGTAGATCAGCTTCGGATTGATCTTGCTGAGCGTCTTGTAGTCGATGCCAAGCCGCTTCTTCACATCGGGCCGGAAGTTCTCGACCACGACGTCGGCCTTCTTCACCATCCGCTTGAAGGCGGCCACGCCTTCGGGCGACTTGAGATTGAGCGTGATGCTGCGCTTGTTGCGGTGAAGGTTCTGAAAGTCGGGCCCGTCGCGCGGCCCTCCCGGCAGTCCTAGCGCGGCTTCCAGGTGCGGCGGGGTCTCGATCTTGATCACGTTGGCGCCCCAGTCCGCGAGCTGGCGCACGCAGGTCGGTCCCGAACGGACCCGGGTCAGATCGAGGACGGTGAAGCGTTCGAGCGCACGCGAAGCTCTGTGGAACGGCATTCCAGGCACCTTACCGAGGCGATTTTGCTGCCCGGCAGACGCCGGGAAGGGACCGACATTCCCCGATATTGCGCATATTGTCTACCGAGGAGAGTGCGCGGCATCGGGTCTCCTTGCAGCGGTTTGGACCCCTGTCTACGTTGCTCGTCGACAGCCCAAAAAAGCCGACAGGACATGGAGAAAGGCGTGATCCCGATTGCATTGCTGAGACGCTTTATTCCCGCATCTCTCGCCGCCGCGATCACGCTTCTGGCGCCGTCCGCCTTTGCGCAGACGCGTACGCTGGCGAACCTTGCCGCCTATCAGGGGCCCGACCGCACGCAGCGGCTGATCGAGGGCGCCAAGAAGGAAGGAGCCGTCAGCATCTACGGCTCGACCGTGGCCGAGGACATGCGGCCGGTGAGCGACGCCTTCAAGAAGAAATACGGCATCGAATTCCAATATTGGCGCGCGAGCTCAGAGAACCTGGTGCAGCGCACGGTCGCCGAGAACCGCGCCGGCCGCTGTCTCGTCGATGGCTTCGCCACGGTGGCAGCCGAGCTCGAGGCGCTGCATCGCGAGAAGCTCCTGCAGGCGGTCAAGACACCGCTGACGGCCGATCTCATTCCGATCGCGTTCCGCCCGCATGGCGAATGGGTGGCGACGCGGCTCAATATCTTCTCCGCCGCCTACAACACCAATCTGGTCAAGAAGGAAGAAGCGCCGAAGAGCTATGAGGACCTGAAGGATCCCCGCTGGAAAGGCCGCCTCGCGATCGAAGCATCCGATTTCGACTGGTTCGGGACAATCGTGATGAAGATGGGCGAGGACAAGGGCCTCGCGCTGTTCAAGGAGATCGTGAAGACCAACGGCATGTCGCTGCGCAAGGGCCACACGTTGTTGTCCAACCTGGTGGCCGCCGGCGAAGTGCCGCTCGCGCTCACGGTCTACAGCTACAAGCCCGAGCAGCAGAAGCGCGCCGGCGCGCCGGTCGAGCCGCTTTATCTGTCGCCGCTGGTAGCGCTTGGATACGGGCCGGCGGTCGCCAAATGCGCCCCGCATCCCCACGCCGCGCTTCTGTTCTACGATTTCATGATCGGCGAGGGACAGGAGATCATGGCCGAGCGCGACATGACCCCGACCAATCCCAAGATCAGGCCGCTGCCGCAAAGCGTCGATCTCACGCTGATCGACCCGGCCGAAATGCTGGACAACCGGCAGAAGTGGGAAGACCTCTGGAACAGCATCGTGCTCAAGCCGCAGTGACGAACGCCTCGCGCGTTGCGCCTACGGCCGGATCGCCTGCTTGGCCTTTTCGATGATTTCTTTCGGAGTAGCGTAGAGCTTGTGCACCATCTCCTGCACCTGTGCGCCGGGCAGAGGTGAAACGTCGATCCCCATCTTCCCGGCCTCCGCCAGGAATTGCGGGTCGGCCATGGTGGCATCGAAGGCCGCACGAAGCATGGCAACACGATCCGCCGGCGTTCCCTGCGCCATGAAATAAGGGCGTTCGAACACCTGCTGGCTGACGACGACCTCGGCTATTTTCCGGTTCTCGTCGCCCTTGATGAACTTCCAGATTTCCGGCGCGCCCATCGCGGTGAGCTCCGGATTGGGGCGCAGGCTGATCTGCGCCAGGAAATTGAGCTTGTGCTCGCGCACCCAGTCGGGCTTCTGCGATTTCGCGCTCGACCAATTCCAGCCGCACACGCCGTCAAGCTCGCGCCGTTCGAGCGCCAGCACGATCTCCGCCGTTCCTTTGTAGCCGGACACCAGATCGAGCTGCGCGCCGGTCATCTTTTTCACCAGAATGGCGATGTCGTTGGTCGAGTTGCCGGACGCGATGCCGCCCATGATGGTTTTCTGGGCGAGGGCCTGCTCGAACGTCTTGGTTTTGGAGTGATCGAGTGTCACGCAGATATAGGTGCCGGCATTGGCAGTGCCGATATATTCGACTTTGGACGGGTCAAACGACGTGTCCGGCTTTTCATCGAGCAACGGGCCGATGATGGTGCCGGGCATGATGGCGCCGATGGTCAGGCCGTCCTTGGGCGCAACCATGCTGATGTGATAGCCGGCCCTGGCGCCGCCGGCACCCGGCATGTTCTTGACCACGAGCGTAGGATTGCCGGGAATGTGCCGGCTCATATGCCTGGCAATGGCCCGGCCGTAGATGTCGAACCCGCCGCCCGGCGCGTTGCCAATGACGAAGTCGATGTTCTTTCCTGAATAGAAGTCCACGGCCTCGGCCGGCGCGGATGCCAGCACCGTCACGCCGAAGCCGATCGCGCTGACGGCTTTTAACCAGCAGAACGGCGAAGCCACGGTTGTTGCATTGACCGGAATCATCAGGTCTCCCCACGTTCGTTCGCTGTCCAGCGTAGGACCTCGGCATCCGGCGGACAAGCGCGCGCAGGCTCCTTCCGATGCAGAACGTCGAGTCACCTAACTTTTGTAGCCGCTGGTATCGGTCTCGTAGTGCTCGGCGCAGCAAGGATCGTCTGCCTTGCCGTGAATGCGGCACCAGGCACGCACAAGATAATTGAACACATTCGTGTAGAGGTCGGGCCGGGTCCCGCGCGCGGTCTTGTTCTCGAGGTCGTCTCCTTCGGCCACGAGCTTCGGCCCTCCGGCCCACTCGGCCAGAAGCTGCACGCGGCAGGCGCGCTCGAGCTTGAGCGCGGTCCACACCGCCTCCTCGATGGTGCGTCCGGCCGTGACGATGCCGTGGTTGCGCAGGATCAGCGCGCTGTTCTCGCCGAGGCAGCGCGCCACCGCCTTGCCGCG
>Ga0114129_10017277_pt1 | contig 10275 bp, 5 predicted proteins | sample RhiMetdeltSRZDD1_FD_80071 | JGI IMG/M metagenome (GOLD analysis project Ga0114129, IMG submission 80071) | Populus rhizosphere microbial communities from Tennessee, USA - Rhizosphere MetaG P. deltoides SRZDD1 (version 2) (version 2) | ecosystem: Host-associated > Plants > Roots > Rhizosphere >... | reverse complement strand
GCGCCGCGTCGCCGCAGTCCCAACGGCCTCGACGACCACGTCTGCGCCGCCTTGCGACCACTCGCGCACCGTCGCGGGGGCGTCTTGCCGCGCCGCGTTGATCGTGAGATCCGCCCCGAGGCGCTTCGCGGCTTCGAGCCGCGCGTCGTTCACGTCGACGACGCAGGTTTTAGGGACTCCCCGCAGCTTTGCGAGGACGAGCGTCAGACTGCCAATCGCGCCCCCACCCACGATCGCGAGCGCGCGGGGGGTTGCGGCGAGCCCCAGGCGAAACGCGTGGATCACGACCGCCATCGGCTCGGCGAGGACCGCTTCGTGCTCGCTCAAGTCCTCCGACAACGCTCGTAGCTGGCGGGCCGGAACCGCGACCCGTTCGGCGTAGGCGCCGTGCAGGCGGTCCATCCCGAAGAGCGTCCAGGTCGGACACAGGTTCTGCCGGCCCTCGAGACAGGCCCGGCACTGGCCGCAGCTCAAGAGCGGGTTGAACGAGACGCGCTGGCCGCGGCGCCAGCCGCTCACGCTCGGGTGCACGTCCAGGATCGTGGCGACCGCCTCGTGCCCCATCACCAGCCCGGGCTTGCGTCGCTCGCTGTGGCCAAGGAAGCCGTGGATGTCCGAGCCGCACACGCCGGCCGCCGACACGCCGAGCAGCACCTCGCCTTCGCGCGCTTTTGGCTCGGCGAAGTCCTGGATCTCCATTCGCTCGGGAGCGACGTAGACGAGCGCCTTCATCCGCGGGTCATCTTAGTCCACGACACGACCCGGAGCGTCTCGATCCCACGGCTCCGGAATAAACTGCCGGTTCCGATACGTCCGCCCCGGTCCCGATACGTCCGCAGCTGCCGGTATCATGCCGGGTATGAGCTCCCTCGCACCCTTCCACCCCGCCGTCCGCTCGTGGTTCGCAAGCCGCTTCGGCGAGCCGACGCCCCCACAGCGCGACGGCTGGCCGCTGATCCGCGAGGGACGCCACACCTTGATCGCCGCGCCCACCGGCTCTGGCAAGACGCTCGCCGCTTTCCTTTCCGCGATCGACTCGCTGCTGCGACAGGGCATGGGCCTTCGCGACCAGACCGAGGTGCTCTACGTCTCGCCGCTGCGGGCGCTGTCGAACGACGTCCAGAAGAACCTGCAAGGCCCGCTCGCCGAGATCCGCGCCCAGGAGCCGTTCCTGCCCGAGATCCGCGTGCTGGTGCGGACGGGAGATACGCCGCCCGCGCAGCGCGCGGCGATGGCGCGCCGGCCGCCGCACATCCTGGTGACGACGCCCGAATCCTTGTACCTGCTGCTGACGAGCGCCTCTGGGCGAGCCCAGCTCGCGAGCGTGCGGACGGTGATCGTGGACGAGATCCACGCCCTGGTACGCGACAAGCGCGGCAGCCACTTAGCACTCTCGCTGGAACGGCTGGAGGCGCTCTGCGGCCACGCGATCCAGCGCGTGGGCCTCTCGGCGACCCAGAAGCCGCTTGAGGACGTGGCTCGCTTCCTGGTCGGAGCCGGACGCGAGTGCTCGCTCGTGGACGCTGGCAGCTTCCGCGAGCTCGACCTGGCGATCGAGATCCCGCCTTCGCCGCTCTCGACCGTCTGCTCGCACGAGCAATGGGAGGAGATCTACGGCCGCATGGCCGAGCTCATCGGCCAGCACCGCACGACGCTCGTGTTCGTGAACACGCGGAAGATGGCGGAGCGGATCGCGGCGCAGCTCTCGAGGCTGCTCGGGGAAGACGCCGTCACGAGCCACCACGGCAGCCTGTCGCGCGAGCGCCGGCTGGACGCTGAGCAGCGTCTCAAGGCGGGCTCGCTGCGCGCCTTGGTGGCGACGGCCTCGCTCGAGCTGGGGATCGACATCGGGGACGTCGACCTGGTGCTCCAGATTGGCGCCACGCGCTCGATCGCCACCTTCCTGCAGCGGGTGGGCCGCGCCGGCCACGCCCTCTCGCGCATCCCCAAGGGGCGCTACTTCCCGCTCACGCTCGACGAGCTCGCCGAGGGGGCGGCGCTCTTGCGGTGCGTCCGGAGCGGGCTGCTCGACCGCACGCCCTCGCCCCCGCGTCCGCTCGACATCCTCGCGCAGCAGGTGGTGGCCGCGTGCGTGGCCGCAGCGTGGGACGAGCCGGCTCTTCTCGAGACGGTGCGCCGGGCATGGCCGTACCGCGACCTCGCGCGCGAGGAGTTCGACCAGGTCGTGGCGCTCCACGCACAAGGACGGCGAGCGCTGCTCCACCGCGACGGCGTCAACGGGCGGCTGCGGGCGACGCGCCGGGCGCGGCTCTTGGCGCTCCTCTCCGGAGGGGCGATCCCCGACAACGCCGACTACCAGGTGCGGCTCGAGCCGGAGGGGACGCTCGTGGGCAGCGTCAACGAGGACTGGGCGATCGAGTCGAACCAGGGCGACGTGTTCCAGCTCGGCAACACCTCCTGGCGCATCCTGCGGGTAGAGCCCGGCATCGTGCGCGTGGCCGACGCCAAGGGCCAGCCGCCCACGATTCCCTTCTGGCTGGGCGAGGGCCCGGGTCGGACGCGCGAGCTCTCGGCCGAGATCGCGTCGCTGCGCGAGGAATGCGCGGCACGCGCAGACGACAAGGTCGCGTTCCTGCTGGAGAGCTGCGGTCCCGGGCTGGGCGAGGGCGCGGCTCGCCAGATCGCCGAATACGTGGAGGCGGGGCAGCGAACACTCGGAAGCGTACCCACGCAACAGCGCGTCGTGCTCGAGCGCTTCTTCGACGAAAGCGGCGGCATGCAGCTTGTGGTGCACGCCCCGTTCGGATCACGGATCAACCGCGCCTGGGGCTTGGCACTGCGCAAGCGCTTCTGCGTGGGCTTCGGCTTCGAGCTGCAGGCCGCGGCCAACGAAGAGGCGATCGTGCTCTCGCTCGGTCCGCAGCACAGCTTCGAGCTCGCGGGCGTCTTCGACTACCTCCGCCCCGAGACTGCCCGCGACGTGCTGATCCAGGCCTTGCTGGCGGCGCCGATGTTCGGGACACGCTGGAGGTGGAACGTGCAGCGGTCGCTGCTGCTCGAGCGCTCGCGGAACGGCAAGAAGGTGCCGGCCGCCCTGCTGCGGATGCGGGCCGACGACCTCCTCGCCGCCGCCTTCCCCCACGCGCTCGCCTGTCCCGAGACCTTGCCCGGGGGGCCGATCGACGTGCCGATGGAGCACCCCGTCGTGCGCCAGACGGTCGAGGACTGCCTGAACGAGGCGATGGACGTGGACGGCTTCCTGGAGGTGCTCGAGGGCCTGCGCGACGGCCGGATCGAGCGGCGTGCGATCGACACCGCCGAACCCTCGGCCTTTGCCCGCGGCATCCTCGCGGCCCAGCCCTACAGCTTCCTCGACGACGCGCCGCTCGAGGAGCGACGCACGCAGGCGGTGATCTCCAGGCGCGTGCTCGACATCCGCACCGCGGACGAGCTCGGAGCTCTCGACCCCGACGCGATCGCGCGCGTGCGCGAGGAGGCGTGGCCGGAGCCGCAGGACGTGGAGGAGGTGCACGAGGCACTGCTCTGGATGGGTTACGTCACGCTCGCCGAGAGCGAGGACTGGCGCGCGTGGCTCGACGAGCTCGTGGCCGGCGGGCGCGTCGTGAGGGAAGGCGATCGGCTCTTCGCCGTGGAAGCGTCCCGGGAACCAAAGACGGTCCTGCGCGGTCGCTTGGAGGCGCTCGGGCCGCTCAGCGCCGACAGCCCGCGGCTTGGGCCCGACGCGGTGTCGCTGCTTCCCGCGCTCGAGGCCGAGGGCGTCGTGCTGCGCACGCGCATCGACGGGCGCGAGGCGTGGTGCGACCGGCGACTGCTCGCGCGCATCCAACGCTACACGCTCGACCGCCTCCGCCGCGAGATCGAGCCTGTCACGGCCTCGCAGTTCCTTCGCTTCCTCGCCTGCTGGCAACACGTCGACGCCGAGCACGTGCTCGACGGGCCGCGGGGCGTCGCCGACGTGGTGCGCCAGCTCGCGGGCTTCGAGGTGATGGCGGCGGCCTGGGAGGCGACCGTGCTCCCGGCGCGCGTGCGCTCGTACAAGCGCGAGTGGCTGGACCAGGTGACACTCTCGGGCGAGGTGGCCTGGCTGCGGCTCTGGGGTGCCTCGGCGGCGGGGCCGCTCCGCCGCGTTCCCATGGCCCTCGTGCCGCGGGAGGACCTGCCCGCCTGGCTCTCGCTCGCAGCACTCGCCGGCCCCTCGCCCGAGCCGGGCGGGACGCTGGGCGAAGTCGAAAACGCGCTCGCCGGGCGGGGCGCGCTCTTCTACTCGGAGCTCCTGGGCGCGACGTCGCTCACTCCCGCCTATCTCGACGCCAACCTGGCCGAGCTCGTCGGCCTGGGTCGCGCAACCTGCGACTCCTTCGCCGGACTACGCTGGCTGATGGTCCCGGGCTGGCGGCGCACGGGATCCGGCAGCGCCCCGGGCCGCTGGAGCGTGGTCCGCCGCCGCACGTCGGCGACACCGGAGGCCGCCGAGTTCGTGGCGCGCCAGCTGCTGCGGCGGACCGGCGTCGTCTTCCGCCGGACGCTCGCGCGCGAGAAGCAGCCGCTGCCGTGGCGGGACGTCGCGCGGGCCTGCCGCCGGCTCGAGGCGCGCGGCGATGTCCGCGGCGGGCGCTTCGTGGGCGGCTTCGACGGCGAGCAGTACGCGCTCCCCGAGGCGGTAACCTTGCTCCGCGCCGTGCGCAAGCGCGGCGAGCACCTCACGGCTTCTAGCGTTTCCGCCAGGGATCCCCTGAACTTCCGCGGAATCCTGACTCCTGACGAGCGCATCTCGCCCGCGACGCGCCAGCTCGTGAAGGTCGGCTGAGCCGAGAGGCCTAGCGTCCGGACCGAGAGGTAGTGGTTCTTGCGCCTACTCTCGGTAGCACGTCGTGACGCTGTTGCAGACTCCGCGACCACCCAGCCAGCTTGCGCCGCACCCCTCGTTCCAGGCGTCTGTAGAAGTTCGATAGGCTTCGGTGATACCCCCACCTGACATGTAGCCTGAATACCCAATGGTGGTCCCTGCTGTCCCGGCTGCGCCGAGTGTGCAGTAGCCGGTGAAACCTTGGTCTTGCATCAGCTGCGGGCCACTCACGGTGCCACAGTAGAAGAAGCCGGCCCTGCTACAGAACGTGAGCCCAGTGTCCGGCTCCGACGCTACCGGACTCAAACATCCTTCAGCGCCCATCAGGACGGGGCTCAAGACCACTAGTAGCAAGAGCACGATTCGCTTCGTCATCTAATCCATCCTCAGTGTGGGCCTAACCCACGAACGGCGGGATTGCTCCCACCTCGTTTCTGCCTGGTCAACTACTCGGCGTGGCGCGTCGTCGGCGGATAGTGTGGGCAACCAGCGTGCCAGGCGTGTTGTGAGCGGTAGGGACTATGGGTGGTGTGCAGCTAGCCATTCGCACCAGCCCCCGCATCACAACCGGACAAGAAGCGTGTCCAGGAATCGGCGAACGTCGCGATCCCGGCGCAGGTCCTCCCCTTCGCGTCGAGGCCGTGCGGGACTTGCTAGCCAGCGAGTCTCTGGGTCAGGCCGGTCACAAGTAGCTCAACCAGAAGTCGCGCCGCCGGGCCTTCACCTCGGCGTACCAGCGGCAGGGGAAGTACAGGAGCACCGTCGCGGCGATCCAGCAGGCGTAGGTCAGCCAGAGCGGCCCGCCCATCTCGGGCGCCTGCGGCAGCGAGATGATCTGGACGAAGTTCATGAAGTACGGAGCGACACTGTTGCCCTGCCATGCCGTGATGGCGATTCCCGCGAGGTGGGCGGCGATCCACTGAAGCCCATAAAAGAGGAGAGGGACGCGGCCGAAGGTTACGAGCGGGCGACCCAGCCCCTTCGCGAGCGTGCGCCCCTCCAGCAAGCCGAGCGCGAGCATCGACGGCGAAAGCGTCGCCAGCATGAACAGCAAGGACGGCGGGTACTTCTGCACGTTGAAGAAAGACATCGCGGTCGTGATGGCGTCGGCCTGCCGAGTCCACGGCCGCGGATCGCCGTAGCCGTTGACGAAGCGGAGCACGACGAAGGCGACCGCCAGGACCACCCCCAGTCCGACCAGAAGCGCGCGGCGACGCTCCCGGGTCCAGCCGTACACCTCCGCGAAACCGTAGCCGAAGGCGAGTACGCCGAACCACGGCAACAGCGGGTACTGCGCCAGGACGATGGAGCTCGGAAAGTCGGCGATCGGGAAGAAGCCCGCCTGATGGAAGACCATCCACAGTTTGCCGAAGGCGCTCGGCACGGGCGTCCCGGGCCCCCTCCAGGGCACCACCGCGAACGCTTCCAAAAGGTTGTGGCCGGCGACGATCACGACGCCTGTGACCAGGGCTACTCGGGACGGAAGCCACACGAGGCCGGCGAGCGCAATCATCCCGATGCCGATCGCCCAGATCACCTGGAGCTGGGCCAGCAGCGAGGGGTGGAAGTTGAACCAGATCAGGCCGCGCACCACCGTGAGCTCCAGGAACACGAGCCACAGGCCCCGGGTCCAGAGGAAATGCGAAAGCTCGGCGACCGGCTTGCCGCGCAGCCGCTGGAGCCCGGCCCCCACGCCGGCCAGGAACACGAACCCCGGAGCGCACAGGTGGGTGATCCAGCGCGTCAGGTAAAGGAGCGGTGTCGTGCGCGCGAGGTCGAGCGCGTCGTACTGGAAGCCGCTCGCATGCGTGAAGTCGCGCATGTGGTCGAGCAGCATGAAGACCATGACCGCCCCCCGCACGGCGTCGATCGAGGCGAGGCGCGAGCGGGTGCTTTGCGCGGTGCTCATGAGCGAGGAGAGAGACTACCTCGGAAGAGCCCGGCGACGGTCAGCCATACAACCCTGCGGGTGCTTCGTGCGTCTCAAGCGAAGAGTCCGTTATCCTGAGGTCCCTCCATGCGTGACTGGCTTGCCCAGGACCTGAGACAGGCCGTGCGGGGCTTGCTCCGCGACCGAAACTTCGCCGCCGTCGCCGTCTTGTCGATCGGCCTGGGCGTCGGGGCGAATGCGGCCATCTTCTCGCTCGTCGACCAGGCGCTCTTCCGGCGGCTGCCGGTTCGCGAGCCGGAGCGCCTCGTACTCCTGAGCTGGAACGGGACCTTCGTCGGCAACGGCTGGGGCAGCGGGAACCTGCTGCCGCACCCGATGTTCAGGGACTTGAAGGCGCAGAGCACGATTTTCGAAGGGATGTTCGCCCGGCATCCGACCTCGGTGCATCTCTCTGTCAACGGCCCGCCGGAACCCGCCAACGCCGAGATCGTATCCGGCTCCTACTTCTCGGTCCTGGGCGTCCCGCCGGCGCTCGGGCGGGTGCTCGACGAATCCGACGACACGACGCCGGGCGCGCATCCCGTCGTGGTGCTGGCGTTCGACTTCTGGCGAAACCAGCTCGGCGGACGTAAAGACGTCGTCGGCAGCAAGGTGCTCGTGAACAACTTCCCGATGACGGTCGTCGGCGTGGCGGCGGCTGGTTTTCGGGGCCTCGACTTCGGAGAGGTGCCCCAGCTGTTCGTGCCCGTGATGATGAAGAAGCAAGCGACGCCGGAGTTCGACTGGCTGCAGGATCGGCGCGGGCGCTGGCTGCATGTCTTCGGGCGTCTGAAGCCGGGCGTTTCGGTGACTGAGGCAAAGGCGAAGCTGCAGCCCTGGTTCAAGGCGATGCTGGTCGGGGACACGCAGGACCCGAGCTGGCCGGTCGTGAGCGCCGAAGAGCGCGACCGCTTCCTGGCCTCGTCGCTGGAGGTGCTGCCCGCGGCGAAAGGACGCTCCGACTTGCGCCAGCGCCTCGAGCAACCGCTTCTGGTGCTGCTGGCGGCGACTGGGCTGGTGCTGCTGCTCGCGTGCTTGAACGTCGCCAACCTGTGCCTGGCGCGCGCGTTCGCACGGCGCCGCGACACGGCGCTGCGGCTCGCGATCGGTGCATCGCGCGCGCGCATCGTGCGCCAGCTGCTGCTGGAGAGCGCGGTCCTCTCCGCGCTCGGCGCCGCACTGGGCGCCGCGCTGGCGCCGCTCGTGACGTCGGGGTTGATCTCGTTCCTGCCTGAGGCCGTGGACCTCCACCCCGCCGTCAATGCGCGCGTGTTCCTGTTCGCGCTCATCGTCGCGCTCACGACCGGTGTGCTCTTCGGCCTGATGCCGGCGCTGCACGCAAGCCGCACCGATCCCGGCTCCACGCTGAAGCACGAGGGTCGCAGCGTCACTTCCGGCCTCGGCCTGCGCAAGGCGCTCGTCGTCGGGCAGATCACGTTGGCGCTGGTGCTGCTGATCGGCGCCTTCCTGTTCGTGCGCACGCTCTCGAACCTGCGCCTGCGCGGCCCCGGCTTCAGCACCACGAACCTGCTTGCCTTCCACGTCGACCCGAGCCGCAACGGCTACGCCGAGCCGCAGGCGCGCGCCCTGATGCAGCAGCTGGTCGCGGCGGTCCGCGAGCTGCCCGAGGTGCGCAACGCGGCCCTGTCGGGGGCCTACCTGCTCGGTCCGGGCAGCTGGAACACGCGCCTGACGGTCGACGCCGATCGGCGCTTCGTGGCGTCGGGCATCCACTGCAACGCGGTTGGACTCGGCTTCTTCGAGACGCTGGGTGCGGGAATCCTCGAAGGTCGCAGCTTCGACGCGCGCGATGCAGCCGAAAGCCCAGAGCCGGGCTTCCGCTCGGCGATCGTGAACGAGCGCTTCGCGCGCCACTATTTCCCGGGACGAAGCCCGCTCGGCGCGCGCCTGGCGTTCGGGGCGGCACCGAACGTCGAGACAAAGATCCAGGTCGTAGGGGTCGTCCAGACCTTCAGCTACCGCGCCCGTGGGCTGCGCGACGCCGAGGAGCAGGCGTTCTTCCCCTACTTCGAGGGATCGGTGGGCGGCGGCATGTTCTACGTCAGAACGAAGACGCCCTCGGCTGCCGCATTCGCGTCGATCCGCGCCGCGATCCGCCGACTCGGGCCGTCGCTGGCGATCGACCAGATGCGGACCATCGACGACCAGCTCGACCGGGCGCTGTCCAACGAGCGGCTGCTGGCGATCCTCGCCACGGCCTTCGCGATGCTTGCAGTTCTGCTCGCGGCGGTCGGGCTCTACGGCGTGACGTCGTTCGTGGTCGCGCGTCGTACGCGCGAAATCGGGATCCGCATGGCGCTCGGCGCCACCCGCGGGTCCGCGCTGTGGCTGGTGGTGCGCGAGACGGCGGGCATGGTCGGCGCCGGCGTTCTGATCGCGCTACCCGCCGCCTGGGGCCTGGGACGGTTGATCGAGAGCCAGCTGTTCGGCGTCTCCGCGATCGACGGCGGCAGCATCGCGGCCGCCGCGGGCCTGGTCGCCAGTGCGGCGCTGCTCGCGACGGCGCTTCCGGCCCGCCGTGCCACCGCAGTGAGCCCGGCCGAGGCGCTTCGCGACGAGTAGAATGCTTGGATGATTGCTGATCCTCGATCGAGCGCGACCGTCGGTTTGGTAGTCGCACTCGCCCTGCTCGCCGCGCCCGGCTTTCCCGTGCCGCTTCAGGGATCCGCCATCACCGACGTCTCATCGGTCAACGTGTGCGGCAAGGTCCCCGGCGCCGACGTGGCCAAGATCCTGGGCAAGACCTTGCGATCCGAGCGATCGGTCGTCTCCAAGGAACCCAAGCTCAGCCGATGCGTCTACCTCTTCGGATCGCCCGGGAAGCCCGACACTGCGATCGAGGGCTCCGTGCTCTGGCTCTACACCCCGAACGAGTACGCCGAGCTGAACGAGGTCACGGAGAACAAGCTCGAGCCTGTGCCCGGCCTCGGCGACGCGGCCGTTCGCTTCCTCGACTCCGGCGACGGGCGGCACAAGTTACGTCTCTTGCGGCGCGGCCGCTTCTCGCTCGAGGCCACCGCGGGCGACCCGCAGTCCGCACTTGCCCTGGCCAGGCTGGCGCTCGAGCGCTTCGACAAGTAACGCCGCGGCGGCGGCTGTCCCTTCACGCGCGGCCGGCGGCCGGAGCGATGTTCTTGTTCATCCGGAACACGTTGTCCGGGTCCCAGCGCGCTTTGACCTCGGCGAGTCGCCCCAGGTTCTCGCCATAGGCGGCTGCGACGCGATCCCCCGTCTCCTCCTCGGTCAGGAAGTTGACGTAGGTGCCGCCAGTCGAGAAGCGCTTCATGTCGCGCCACGAGGAGCGAGCCCACTCGACCTGGGCCGCGTCGTCCTCGGGTTTCTCCCAGGATGCGGCTATGTTGACGACAGCCGCGGCGTCGCGGTTGCCGACCGCCGAGTGAGCGGACGGCCGGCTCGCGATCTCGCCTCCCAGCTGGAACACGATCACCGCCGAGTGCGGCGAGCTGATGCGCCCGGCGTGCTCCGCTTGCTTCGC